>Ga0214473_10000287_pt1 | contig 70492 bp, 71 predicted proteins | sample RVTome_7_FD_203509 | JGI IMG/M metagenome (GOLD analysis project Ga0214473, IMG submission 203509) | Soil microbial communities from uranium-contaminated site in the Upper Colorado River Basin, Wyoming, United States - RVT98D197 | ecosystem: Environmental > Terrestrial > Soil > Contaminated >...
CCCACGCCGAGATAGATCTCGTTGAGGTAAAGCTCGAGGATCTGCTCCTTGGTGAAGGCGCGCTCGATGCGGATGGCAAGGATCGCCTCTTTCAGCTTCCGCTCAACCGTTTGGTCGCTGGAAAGGAGGAAATTCTTGGCCACCTGCTGGGTGATGGTCGAGGCGCCGACCGCGCGCCGGCCCGACTGCAAATTGCTCATATTGGTGACGACGGCGCGGAGGATGCCCTGAATATCGAGCCCGCCATGTTGATAGAAGTTCTTGTCCTCGGCGGAGATGAAGGACTTGATGATGCAGTCGGGTATGGCGGTGATCGGCACGTAGATGCGCCGCTCGCGCGAGAACTCGGCGATCAGCGCGCCGTCATTGGCGTGGATGCGGGTCATCACCGGAGGCTCGTATTTGGCCAGGACCTCGTAGTCCGGCAGCTCGCTCGACACCTTCCACAACACGAAGGCGGCGGCGCCGGCGACGGCAATGAAGACGATCATGCCGGCGGCGAACATGAAGCCGAGGAAACGCAGGAAAAATCCGCCGCGGCGGCGACGACGCCGATGCTCCGGCGGCTTGACTGGAGCCGTAATGTCCATAATTCGAACCCGTCCCAACCCCGGTTTTAGAAGCGCGGGGTACCCGACGCAACCCTACCGAAGATTATGGCAACAAAACGCTGCCGTCGCCGGAAATTGTCGATTTGCGGCGTCTTCGCTGGGATTGGTGAAAATCAGAACGGGTTGCGGGCCAGGCGCTTGGCGAAATAGACGTCGATCGATTCCGCAACCGCGTCTGCGGTCCGCTCGCGCCAAGTCTCGGAGGTGAGCCGCTTCTCATCGTCGGGGTTGCTCAAGAACCCAAGCTCGAGCAGCACCGAGGGAACGTCCGGAGCTTTCAATACTCGAAACCCGGCCGATCTCAGTTTCTTCGTATGCAGTGTGCCCTTACTGGCAAGCTCGCCGACGATGGAGCGGGCAAAGACCGCGGAGCGGTTCTGAGTCTCGCGCTGCGCAAGATCGATGAGGATGTTCGCCAGGACCTCGTCGGAATCGCTCGGCAGCTCGATGCCGGCAAGCGCATCGGAGAAGTTCTCCTTGGCGGCGAGCGCCCTCGCCTCTTCGTCGGAGGCTTCCTCCGACAAGGTATAGACGGTGGCGCCGGTCGCCTTGTCGATCTCCTTCGGAAAGTAGTCGGCATGAATGGAGAGGAAGAGGCCCGCCCCCTTCTTCTGGGCGAACTCCACGCGCTCGCGTAACGGCACGAAGGTATCGTCCTCGCGGGTGAGATAGACCTCGTAACGTCCCGCAGCGGCAAGCTTCGTCTTCAGGGTCTTGGCAAACGCCAACACCACTTCCTTCTCCGGGACTCCGTTTGGGTTTGTCCCGGGATCGATGCCACCATGGCCTGGATCCAGCACCACCACCGGCTTGGCGTCAGGGGGCCGCGAAGGAGCTTGCGGCAGGGCCGCCAGCCTCTCGCTTGCCGCCTCTTGCGGTTTTGCTTCTTTCAGTTTGACGAGAAAGGTCTTCTCGTCGGTCGGCACGAGGTCGACGACGAGGCGGGCGGGCTGCTCGTCGCGCGGCTCAAGAACGAAGGCCTTGTCGATGAGAAAAGGACCGTTCACGTCGATGACGATGCGCGCTTTTCCCGGCGCGAACAGCCCATAGCGATAGGCGGTGACGAGGCCCCTCTTCTCCTTGCCGATTCCGTCGGGCATCTGGAAATTCACATCGGGCGCATCGACGATCACGCGATAGGGATTGCCGAGGGCAAAGACATGCACGTCGACCTTTTTCGACAGATCGGCGATGAAGCGCGTGCGCTCCCGGTCGCCGGCAACGCGCGCGTCGTTAGCGATGGCGGGCTTGGACTCGGCGTTAGCCGCCAAGGCCGAGGAGCCGGTCATAGCCAGCAGGAGGCCGAGGACAAGGCCCCGCGCCGGGACGGCCGCAGTCAAGACACGCTGAACTCGCATCATCCCCCACGTGACTTAAGTCAGGCGGTTTTTTTCGTCGCCCGGCCGGACAGGCGGCAATCGCGTCGAGCGCAATGCGCCAAATAGGCTCGATTTCGGCCAAATCTTAACCACGCACTCGTTAAGCGACTCTTGTGACCCTTTGCGGGCCTCGGCACCGGAACACTTGCCAAATCTCCCGCCAAGCCCGTAATAAGGGTCAGGCTCGCTTCCGAGCCCTAGCCCTTGGACGCCAAACGGCGATACGGGCGGAATTGTTTCGCGCGTCGGGCCTCGTTCGAACGGCCAGGACGCAGAAAGAAGCGGCGGCCAGGTGACAGACGGCCGTCAGATGGAACTTCTCAAGCCGCGGCTAAACGCGGCGGTGAGGACTGCGATGCAAGATCAGACCATTGGACTAAGCCTCGGAAATCGCGAGGCTTTGCGGATGGCGCTGATCACCTGCCGGCCAGCGATGGCCGCGCCTTTGGGCCCTATTACTAGGCCGCTCATGGGTCGTCGCAGCGAATCATGGTCTATTGGTCATTGGCGCGCGCGGGCCCTGGGCCCGGTGCGGCGGTTTAACGTCCCGCCCTTCCCGTCCCGCGCGGCGGAGAACACTCAACATGCAAAGCAAAATGCTAGTCGATGCGGCGCATCCGGAGGAAACCCGGGTCGTCGTGGTAAAGGGTCATCGTGTCGAGGAATTTGATTACGAATCAGCGAACAAGAAGCAGCTTCGGGGTAATATCTACCTCGCCAAAGTCACCCGCGTAGAGCCGTCACTACAGGCGGCCTTTGTCGATTACGGTGGCAACCGGCACGGCTTCTTAGCCTTTACCGAAATTCATCCCGACTATTACCAGATCCCGGTCGCCGACCGGCAGGCCCTGATTGAGGCGGAGGCCGAGGAGCAAAGCCGCGCCTCTGCCGAAGAGGCTGCCGAGGACGACGACGCTGCGGCCGGACGGCGCCGCCGGCGCGGCCGGCGCGGTCGCGGACGCCACGAGGGACAAGGGCGCAGAGAGGTCGAGCGCCCAGGCGTCGCCGCGACTGAAACCGTTTCGGTGGCACGGCTCGAGGTCGAGCCCGAAGACGAGATCGACACGACACCCCGCGACCCGGGGCCAAGCGTTGCCATGGAGGCAAGCGATCTCGTCCATGAAGTGTCCGAGCCGGCCGAGGCCGAAGACCCGGAGGAAGCGGCAGAGTTCAGCGTGCGCAACGCTCCCGATCCCGAGGACGACGACGACGCCGAGCATGGCGAGATCGTCGGCCAGCCCGTGGCGCTGAAAGAAGGAAACGGCGACGCCGCGGCAGAGACCGTCGAATCGGTCGGCTCCGAGGACGCTCTCGAAGAACTCCCCGAGCGGACCCGCCGGCGCCGTGGGCGCCCCTACAAGATCCAGGAGGTTATCCGGCGTCGCCAGATCATCCTGGTGCAGGTGGTAAAGGAGGAACGCGGCAACAAAGGCGCGGCGCTCACCACCTATCTCTCGCTCGCCGGCCGCTACACCGTGCTCATGCCGAACACCGCGCGCGGCGGCGGCATCTCGCGCAAGATCACCCAGCCCACCGACCGCAAGCGCCTACGCGAGATCGCAGGCGAGTTGGAAGTGCCGGAAGGCATGGGGCTCATCATCCGCACCGCCGGCGCGCAGCGCACCAAGACCGAGATCAAACGCGACTACGATTATCTCTTGCGGCTGTGGGAGAACGTCCGCGACCTCACGCTGAAATCGACGGCCCCTGCCCTCGTTTACGAGGAAGGCAGCCTGATCAAGCGTTCGATCCGCGACCTCTACAATAAAGACATCGACGAGGTGCTGGTCGCCGGCGACGACGCCTATCGCGAGGCCAAGGACTTCATGCGCATGCTGATGCCGAGCCATGCCAAGAACGTGAAGCCCTACAAGGAGCCCGAGCCCGTTTTTATCCGCTTTCAGGTCGAGCGCCAGCTCGCCGCAATGTTCTCGCCGCAGGTGGTGCTGAAGTCGGGCGGATATATCGTCATCAATCAGACCGAGGCGCTCGTTTCGATCGACGTCAACTCAGGCAAGGCGACGCGCGAGCACAATATCGAGGACACCGCGCTCAAGACCAATCTCGAGGCGGCCGAGGAGATCGCCCGGCAGCTTCGCCTGCGCGACCTCGCGGGATTGATCGTGATCGACTTCATCGACATGGACGAGCGCCGCAACAATCGGCTGGTGGAGCGGCGCCTGAAGGAATCCTTGCGCAACGACCGTGCGCGCATTCAGGTCGGGCGCATCAGCCATTTCGGCCTGCTCGAAATGTCGCGCCAGCGCTTGCGGACGGGCATGCTCGAAGGCTCGACCAAGCCTTGCCCCATGTGTCAGGGGACCGGCATGGTGCGCTCCGTTGAGTCGGTCGCGCTCGACATTCTCCGCTCGATCGAGGACCGGCTCATCACCGACGGCGTGGTCCCGCTGGTCGCCACCACGGCGGTTGATGTCGCACTCTACATTCTCAATCAGAAGCGCGCCCATCTGAACGATATCCAGCAGCGCTACCGCATCCCCCTCACGATCACCGCCGATGAGGACATGCATATCTCGCAGTTCGTGATCGAGCGGGCGGCCGAGGGCGAGATCGCCAATGGCGCGGGTGCGGTGGTGCAAATGGACTGGGCCCATCATCACGAGGCTCCTCCTGCTCCTTCCCCTGCCCCTGCGGCGGCCGAAGGGGAGAGCGAACCGAGCCGCCACCGCTCGCGGCGCAGGCGGCGCCGGCGGCGTCCTGAAGGCGGCATCGAGGCTCAGCGGCCAGACCGCTCAGAGACGCCTCTGCCCGAGGAGGACGAAGAGGAGGAACGTCTCGTCGAGAGCACCGTAGAGGGGGCCAAAGGCGCCGAAGCCAAAGAGGAAGGCGGCGCGCAGGCCCGCAAGGGACCGCGCCGGAGAGGACGCCGTGGCGGTCGCCGGGGCCGGTCGGGCCAGAGACCCCCGCGTGCAGCCGGCGAAGAGGCACCGGGCGAGGTGCGCGCGGAACCGCACGCGCGCGGCGAGGTTGCCCCGCATACTGTGAGCGAAGGCCGGCAAAATGGGGCGGGACGCAAGCCGCGCCCGGAAGGGGCCCCCAAGAAAGAGGCCGCCAAACATCCGCACCACGAGGATGAGCGTATCTTCGAAACGGTCGCCACGGTCAGCGAGCAGCCGGCCCCACCCAGCGAGGCGCGAGTCGAAGATCAAAGCGAGCCGGAAGCGCCGCGCCGCAGGGGGTGGTGGCAGCGCTAGACGCTCATGCACAGCCATGGCCTCGCTGTTTCGTGATGGTTTCGCGCGAGGTGCTGTCACGTTCTCGCCGCATTCAAACGCCAATCAAACGAAGATTGGCAAAGACGTAGCTTCAGACGGTTTGCAACGTATCGCCAGCGCCGGATGGCGGCGCGAAAAACCGGCACCTTTGCCCGGCGCTCGTTAAGCTTATACGATCAAGCCGACCCATGCCCCTTCTGGCTCAAGCCCGAACCAACTCTGCGCCACGGCGGCTCCGCGCGGGTTTCGTCGGCGGGCTTGCCGCCGCCCTCATCACCTCAACCTCGGCGGACGCCGCTGGGCTTATCCGCGACGCCGAAACGGAATCGCTGATCCGCCTTTACGCCAAGTCCATCTTCAACGCCGCCGGCCTCGGCTCGCAAGCAATCCGCATCCACATCGTCAACGACCGCGCCTTCAATGCCTTCGTCGTCGACGGACACAACATGTTCATGCATGCCGGCACACTGATGAACGCCAAGACGCCCAATCAGGTGATCGGCGTCATCGCCCATGAGAGCGGTCATATCGCCGGTGGCCATCTCGCCCGGCTGCGCACGCAAATGTCGAGGGCGAAATCGGCGGCGCTCATGTTGCAGCTGCTCGGCGTGGCCGCCATGGTGGGAGGCGCGTTCGCAGGCGCCCCCGGGGTTGGTCAGGCCGGCATGGGAGCGGCCTTCGGCGGGACCGATGCCGCGATGCGCACCCTGCTCGCCTACCGCCAGAACGAGGAATCGTCTGCCGATCAGGCCGCTGTGACCTTCCTCAATGCCACCAAGCAGTCCGGCCGCGGCATGATCGAGACGTTCGACTTCATGGCGAGCAAGCTCGTCGGCGTCCAGGGTATCAATCCTTACCTGCAGAGCCATCCCATGCCGCAGCAGCGCCTGGTGCAGCTCAGGGAACTCGTCACGTCGAGCCCCTACTATGACAATGTCGACGCGCCTGAGCTGCAGGCCCGGCACGACTTGATGAAGGCGAAGCTGTTCGGCTTCCTCGATGAGCCGCAGACCGTATTCAATCGCTATCAGCAGACCGATCAAAGTCTGCCTGCGCTGTACGCCAGAGCGATTGCCACCTACCGCCAATCCGGCGTGAAGGTCGCCATGCCCCAACTCGACGCGCTGATCGCCGCCAAGCCCGATTGGCCCTATTTCTACGAGATCAAGGGCCAATTCCTGTTTGAAAGCGGCAGCCCGGCCGCCGCGGTTCCCCCTCTCCGCGAGGCGGTGAGGTTGAGCCCCAACGAGCCGCTCCTCCGCATCATGCTGGGCCAGGTGCTGCTCGGCACCAACGATAAAAAGCTCGTCGACGAGGCGGTCACCAATCTGCGCACGGCGCTTGCGCGCGAGGACACTTCGGCAATGGGTTACCGCCAGCTCGCCGCGGCCTATGCACGCAAGGCCGAAGCGGCGCAAGCTGTCGGCGCCAAGAAGCAATTTATGGCGCAAGCCGAGCTTGCATCGGCCGAAGCCTATTTCTATGAAGGGCAGCTGAAGCTTGCCAAGCAGCAGGCCAAACGCGCTAAAGCCGGGTTCATCGACGGCACGCCGAACTGGATCAGGGCCGACGACATTCTGGCTTTCCAAGTCCCGAAAACCAACTGACCTTAGCCCCCCGGAGATCTCGCATGACCCTCAAGACAGGCTTCGCCACCGCCCTGGTGGCCGCCGTCGTGGCCGCCCTTGTGACTGCTGCCACCATCATCGTCATATGGCGCACGGCACCGGGAGTGGTCGATGCTCCCTCCGCGGGTCTCGATGAGAAGGCGATCACCGACGTGGTCCACAATTACCTCACCAAGAATCCCGAAATCCTGGTCGAGATGACCACCGAGCTCGACAAGCGTCAGCAGGCCGAGCAGGCAGCGCAGCAGCAAAAGGTCATAAGCGACAACGCTGAAGCTATCTTCCGCTCGCCGCTCGCCTATACCGCCGGCAACCCCAATGGCGACGTGAACGTGGTCGAGTTCTTCGACTACAATTGCGGTTTCTGCCGCCGCGCGCTGCCCGATCTGGTCAAGCTGATGGACAGCGACGACAAGGTGCGCGTGGTGTTCAAGGAGCTGCCCATTTTCGGCGACGAGTCGGAGGGCGCTGCGAAGGCCGCGCTCGCCGCCGGCAAGCAGGGCAAATATTTCGAAATGCATCAGAAGCTGTTCTCTGAGCCCGGCAAGGCCGACAAGGACAAGGCCTTGCGTATTGCGAGCGAGCTTGGCCTCGATGTGCCACAGCTCGAAAAGGACATGGAGGACCCCTCCATTCAGCAGGCGCTCGATGAGACAAAGGAGCTTGCCCAGAAGCTCGCGCTGCAAGGCACCCCGCTCTATTTGATCGGCGACCGGATCGTGCCGGGTGCCCCCGACGACCTCTACGACCAGTTGACCGCAAAGGTCGCCGAGGTGCGCGAGAAGGGCTGCAAGGCCACGTGCTGAGGCGCCCCCGCAAGGGAAGAACCGCCTCCCGACCCTGCAGCTCATTTTGCCGAACGGCAGAAAAGCTGATAAAGGGGCCCGTTCCTCCGCCGGGGGCCAGCGCGCGGCAACCCGCACGCACCCGGCATCATCAGGCGTTCTCTAGCCGCCATGGCCAAACCGATCTACGTCTTGAACGGCCCCAATCTCAACCTGCTTGGGGCCCGGGAGCCGGAGGTCTATGGCCGGGAGACGCTCGATGATCTGCGGGCACGATGCGAGCGGAAGGCCGCCGCGCTAGGATTTTCGTTAGAGTTTCGCCAGAGCAACCATGAGGGCGAGTTGGTAGCATGGATCCAGGAAGCGAGGACAAAGGCGGCCGGGCTGATCGTCAATGCCGGGGCCTTCACCCATACCTCGATCGCCATGCTGGATGCGCTTCTGGCTTGCCCGGTCCCTTCGGTCGAGGTGCATCTGTCGAACATTTTCACCCGCGAGCCGTTTCGCCATCATTCTTATATCTCCAAGGCCGTGAGGGGTGTGATCTGCGGTTTCGGGGCGATAGGCTACGAGCTTGCGATCGAGGCGCTGGCCGCCACGATTGCGGCCGGCAAGTCGAAGTGATGGCGGAAGGGAGAGGACGCCGCCCATGACGCAACAAGGGGGCAGCTTCGACAAGGACTTGATCCGCGAACTCGCGGCGCTTCTCGAGGAGACCGGTCTCACCGAGATCGAGGTCGAACACGAGGGGAAACGGATCAGGGTCGCGCGTGGGGTGAACCTTACGACCACACTCACCACCGACGTCCCCCAGTCCGAACCTCGAGAGAACACGCGGACCGCAACGCGGACCGAGGAGTTCATCGTCCATCCCGGCACGGTGACCTCGCCTATGGTGGGCACCGCCTATCGTTCGCCCGAGCCGGGCTCGCCGCCGTTCGTCGAGATCGGCGCGAAGGTGACAGCCGGGCAGACGTTGCTCATCATTGAAGCCATGAAGACCATGAACCAGATCCCCTCCCCCCGCGCCGGCACCGTCATCGCCATTCTCTTCGAGGACGGCCAGCCGGTCGAATATGGCGAGCCGCTGGCGGTGATCGAGCAACGCTAGCCGGGGCGCGATGTTCGACAAGATCCTGATCGCCAACCGGGGAGAAATCGCCCTTCGCATCGAGCGCGCCTGCAAGGAACTTGGCGTCGCCACGGTTGCCGTGCACTCCACCGCCGACGCCGACGCCATGCATGTGCGCCTTGCCGACGAAAGCGTGTGCATCGGTGCGGCCCCGGCCAAGGACAGCTATCTCAATATCCCGGCGATCGTCGCCGCCTGCGAGATCACCGGCGCGGATGCGGTGCATCCGGGCTACGGCTTCCTCGCCGAGAATGCCAGGTTCGCGGAGATCCTCGAGGAGCACGAGCTCACCTTTATCGGGCCTTCCGCCGAGCATGTCAGGCTCATGGGGGACAAGATCAAGGCGAAGGAGACCGCGCGTGCGCTCGGCATCCCCATCGTGCCCGGCTCAGGCCCGGTCGGCGATTTCGAGGAGGCCAAGGCGTTCGCGCGCGACATCGGCTATCCGGTGCTGGTCAAAGCGGCGGCCGGCGGCGGCGGGCGCGGCATGAAGCTGGCGCTGTTCCAGAACGAGCTTGAGCCGGCGCTCCTGACCGCGCGCAACGAGGCCAAAGCCGCTTTCGGCGACGATACCGTTTATCTCGAGAAATACCTCGCCCATCCCCGCCATATCGAGGTTCAGGTGCTGGCCGACGGCCAGGGCAACGCCCTTCATCTCGGCGAGCGCGACTGCTCGTTACAACGCCGCCACCAGAAGCTCTGGGAAGAGGCCCCTTCGCCCGCCCTCAACGAGAACGAGCGGATCCGCATTGGGGAGACGGTGGCCCAGGCGATGCGAGAGTTAAACTATCGCGGCGTCGGCACCGTGGAGTTCCTCTACGAGGGGGGCGAGTTCTACTTCATCGAGATGAATACCCGGCTCCAAGTCGAGCACACCGTCACCGAGATGATCACCGGGCTCGACCTCGTCATCGAGCAAATCAGGATTGCGGCGGGTGCGCCGCTGTCGCTCCGCCAGGAGGACATCCGCTTCAACGGCCATGCCATCGAATGCCGCATCAACGCGGAGAACCCGCACACCTTCAGGCCGTCGCCGGGGACCATCACGCATTTTCACACGCCGGGAGGCCTCGGCGTCAGGGTCGATTCCGGCGCCTACGCGGGCTACACCATTCCCCCCTATTATGACAGTCTGATTGGCAAGCTCATCGTGCATGCCCGCACCCGCAACGAGTGTTTGATGCGGCTCAAGCGGGCGCTTGGAGAGTTCGTGGTCGATGGCATCGAGACCACCATTCCCCTCTTCATATCGCTCATCTCGGAGCCCGATATCGTCGACGGCAATTACGATATCCATTGGCTCGAGAACCATCTCGCCAAGCTAGGCGCACGCGGATAGCTCCCCATGACCTCCATCGACGACGTCATGATCGAGATCACGCCGCAGGTGCTGCTCAAAGCCTATGCCTGCGGCATCTTTCCCATGGCCGAGAGCGCAGAGGACAACGCGCTCTATTGGATCGAGCCTGAGCGCCGCGGGATCCTGCCGCTCGACCGCGTGCATATTCCGAAGCGTCTGGCGCGCACCATCCGCGGCGGTGGCTTCGAGGTGAAGATCGACCGCAACTTTGAGGCGGTTATCGACGGTTGCGCGGCGCCCCGTTCAGGCCGGCGCTCGACCTGGATCAACGGGCGCATCAGGGGCCTCTATCGCGAGCTGTTCGCGCTCGGCCATTGCCACACGGTCGAGGTCTGGCAGGACGGCGCGCTAATCGGTGGGCTTTACGGCGTGCATCTCGGCCGCGCCTTTTTCGGCGAGAGCATGTTCTCCAGAGCCCGCGACGCGAGCAAGATCGCGCTCGTCTATCTCGTCGCGAGATTGAAATATGGGGGATTCACCCTGCTCGACACCCAGTTCGTTACGGGGCATCTGGCGCGTTTCGGCGCGATCGAAGTGAGCCGCGACGAGTTTCAGCGATTCCTCGAGGCCGCGTTAGGTGGCGGTATGGCCCACGGAAGCGGCTCAGGCGGAGCTGCGGCGGCCGCGGGCGGCTTGGGCGGCTTGGGCGGAGGTGCCGCGGCGGCGGCTGGAGGCTCGGGCGGCGCGGGCGGCGCGGGCGGAGCCTCAGGTGCCGGCGTGTTCTCGCTGCTCTCCGAAGGCGCCGGCGCCGAGACCGTCTTGCAGTTGGTGAGCCAGACATCGAAGACCGGGTGCTCGACCGCGTGAAGGCCGGGGCTTTCGGCGAACATCCAGCCGGTGAAGATGCGCTGCACCTCGCCCGTGAGCTTCACCTCGTCGACCTCGACGAAGGATGAGGTGTGGGGCGTCTCGGTGGGTGGACGGGTATCGCAAACCCTAGGCGTCACCTTGAGCGCGCCGAACTCCACCGTCTTGTTGATAGGGATCTCCAGATGGGAGATGCGCCCGGTGACCTTGTCGAGGGCGGCAAACACCGCGATCGGGTTTTTGACGACTTCGGCATGGAGGAGGCTCGACCAGAGTCCTGAAGCCAGCCCGAAGGCTGCCAGGAATAGGGCAATCACGCCGACCGAATAGCCCGCGCCCGCATTACTTCGTTGCATCATGCCGCACACCTCGTGAACGGGCCTCTCGACTACCACTCCGGTGCGCTCCTTGAACATCAAAACGCCTCGTCCATGATTTGGGCATTGGTGTGGCGGCTTGGGTCAGGCGCCGCGCTCGGCATAGAAGCGGAGCCTGACATGGTCGGCGGTCCAAACGCCATGCGTATCGCAGAGAGAGGGCCGCAACAGCTCGACGACCTCGCTCACCACCGCGGTCCTGTCCGGCTCGGGGAACTGATCGAAAAAGGACCTGCCGAAGGTCCTGAGCCAGCCCTCCATGCCGGTCTTGAGCGGGGTCGGGCGCGGCACGAGCGCGATCTCTCGCACCGTGAAACCGCCCTCGGCGAGGAGGCGGCCATATTCGTCCACAGTGGGAAAGAACCACGGCGCGACCAGCGCCGGATCGCCCTTGCGCAGCGCGCCGACCGCGCGCATCGCGGTGGCGAGGGCCGCCACATTGCCGTGGCCGCCGAGCTCGCCCACGAAGCGGCCGCGCGGCCTAAGCGCGCGCACTACGCCCGCGATCACCAATTTGGGCTTCCGCATCCAGTGCAGCGCGGCATTGGAGAACACCGCATGGAATTCTGAGACGAAATCCAAGGCATGGCCGTCGAGCTTGCGAACTCTGAGGCCCTTCATCCGCGCTACCGCAAGCAGCTCATCGCTCAAGTCGACGCCGAGAACGTCGGCGCCGGCCGCCCTGATCTCCGCCGTGAGCGCGCCGTCGCCGCAGCCAAGATCGAGGATGCGCTCGCCGGGCTTGGCGCCAAGCATGCCGAATACCGGCCCGGCCAGCTCTTGCACGAAGCGGCCGTTCTTCGCGTAGTCCGACGCCGACCAGCGTTGAACCGACTTGGGTGGCGCGGTGTCCAACAGCGTCTCGCGCGTCATTTGGGCTGCCACGGCTCGTAATCCAAAGGCGGCTTCACGGAACCCGGACGGAGCGTCGAGCCGGGCGGACGATAGGCCTCGTAGGTCCCGGTGAGGTTGGGACGATGCGCCTTCTCCCAGGCCTGCGGCGTATAGCTCTCCTCGGTCGGCGGCACGTCGACAGTGTGATGCAGCCAGGCATGCCATGCAGGCGGGACCTGGGACGGCTCGGCGAGGGTGCGGTAGATCACCCAGCGACGCTCGCCGCCGCGTTCCCGATAATAGATATTGCCGAGCCCGTCCTCGCCGACGCGCTCCCCTTTGCGCCAGGTGAAGAGGCGCGTGCCGATGGTGTTGCCCGTCCACCAGGCAAAGAGCTCGGTGAAGATTCCCATGTCCGTGATGCGGCTTTTTTTTGCTTGCGCCGGGACTATGGCCTCAAGGGGGGTCCCCTGTCCAGGCCGCTGCCCTAGTTCGGCGCGACCCGCGCCTTCTTGGCGATGTCGAGGGTGGGAGCGGACTCCTCGTCCGGCGTCACGGCAGAAAACGGAAGGTCTGGTTCGGCCGGGGCGTAGACCGGCCGCTGAAAGCTGAGTGACAGCCGCTCCTCCATGCCGGCGACGACATAGTGCTCACCCTTGAGCTCGTAGGGGCGGTCGTCGTTGATCAGCCAATCGAGCCTGCGAAAGAGCGTGCTCGCAGTGGTCGGCAGCACCAGCACCTGATGGGCCCCGGCTTTAAGCGCCTCCTCGACAAGGGCGGGCTTGGCGCGGGTGCTCATGATCATGGCGGGCACGAGAGAGAGCGGGCCCGAGCTTGAGCGGCGCATGATCCTGACGAGCGCAGGCCCGGTCAAAGGCTGCATGGAGGCGGCGGCAATGACGAGGTCGGGCACGGTTCGAGCCATCGCGTCGATGGCTTCGGTTGGGCTCTCATAGGTCTCGATGCGGCCGGTACCGATGGCGGCGAGCATGGCCCGCATCAGCGAAAGCAGCGGCCGGCGATTGTCGATGACGGCGACGACGAGCGTGTCGAGATCACGGCCAAAGGCGCGATGGTGGAGCATTGGTCTTTAACCCCGGACCCCCGTGTCGCCGAGCCTTCGGTGACGGCGCCAACCTAGTGAAAGGCTCGTAAACAGACCGTCAAAGTCCCCCGCGACGAGGGCGTCGACGGGCTTCCGCTTGCGTTTCGTCAACAGGGTTTCCACATGCCATCCCCTGACTTCTGCACCGCCACTTATTGTAGTCCCCCACAGGGTTTAGTGGTACGTTAGGAAGTCAGTGCATATATGTTGATGGTTGGAACGAATCGCCTCAGTTTCGACCGTTGCGCGTCAGACAGACGTGAGCGGCAAAAATAGCGGGGGTGGGAGCAGATGCGGATTGAACGGAAATTCACCGAGGCGGGCAAATCGCCCTATGACGCTATTCCCTTCAGGGAGAGCGCAAGCGAGATCCGTAATCCCGACGGCTCGGTGGTGTTTTCGCTCGAGCGCTTGCAGGTGCCCGCCCATTGGAGCCAGGTCGCGGCCGACATCCTCGCCCAGAAATACTTCCGCAAAGCCGGCGTTCCCTTAAAGGCCAAGCGGATCGAGGAGAACACCGTCCCCGCCTGGCTGTGGCGGTCGGTCCCTGACGCGGAGACGTTAGCCGCGCTTCCGGAAGCTGAGCGCTTCGGCAGCGAGAGCGACGCCCGCCAGGTGTTCGACCGGCTGGCCGGAACCTGGACCTATTGGGGCTGGAAGGGTGGCTATTTCTCGAGCGAGGAGGATGCCCGCGCCTTCTATGACGAGCTCCGCTACATGCTCGCCATGCAGATGGGCGCCCCTAACAGCCCGCAATGGTTCAATACCGGCCTTTATTGGGCCTATGGCATCGATGGGCCCAGCCAAGGTCATTATTATGTCGACCTCGCCACCGGAGAGGTTAAAGCCTCAACCTCGGCCTACGAGCATCCCCAGCCGCATGCCTGCTTCATCCAGTCGATCGACGACGATCTCGTCAACGAGGGCGGGATCATGGACCTTTGGGTGCGCGAGGCGCGGCTGTTCAAATATGGCTCGGGCACCGGCACCAATTTCTCCAGGCTCCGGGGCGAGAACGAGCCCCTGTCGGGTGGCGGCAAGTCCTCAGGCCTGATGAGCTTCCTCAAGATCGGCGACCGGGCGGCGGGCGCCATCAAGTCGGGCGGCACCACGCGGCGCGCGGCCAAGATGGTCGTGGTCGACATCGACCACCCCGACATCGAGGACTACATCAATTGGAAGGTCAACGAGGAGCAGAAGGTGGCGGCGCTCGTCACCGGCTCGAAGGTGCTGGCCGAGCGGCTCAACGCCATCCTCAAGGCTTGCGTCAATTGCGAGGGCGAGGGCGCCGATTGCTTCGATCCCAAGCGCAACCCGGCGCTGAAGCGCGAGGTGAGAGCCGCGCGCAAGGCCAAGGTGCCGGACAATTCTATCCGCCGGGTGATCCAGTTCGCCCGCCAAGGCTACACGTCGATCCAGTTCCCGACCTACGACACGGATTGGGATTCGGAGGCCTATCGCACCGTCTCGGGTCAGAACTCCAACAATTCGGTGCGCGTCACCGATGATTTCCTGCGCGCGGTCGAAGCCGACGGCGCGTGGAACCTGACGTTTCGGAAGAACGGCGCGGTCGCCAAGACGGTGAAGGCGCGCGCGCTGTGGGATCAGGTCGGCTATGCCGCCTGGGCCTGCGCCGATCCCGGCATCCAGTTCCACAGCACCATCAACGACTGGCATACCTGCCCGGCGGCCGGCGAGATCAAGGCGTCGAACCCTTGCTCCGAATACATGTTCCTCGACGATACGGCCTGCAATCTTGCCTCGGTCAACCTGATGGCGTTCCGCAAGGACGACGGCAGCTTCGACATCGAGGCCTATGAGCATGCGATCAAGCTGTGGACCATCGTGCTCGAGATCGCCGTCACCATGGCGCAGTTTCCCTCGCGCCGCATCGCCCAGCTCTCTTACGAGTACCGGACGCTCGGGCTTGGCTACGCCAATATCGGCGGCCTGCTCATGGCGTCAGGCATTCCATACGACTCGGCGCAAGGCCGGGCGCTGTGCGGGGCGCTCACCGCCATCATGACGGGCGTCTCCTATGCCACGAGCGCGGAGATGGCGCGCGAGCTTCGCCCCTTCCCCGGTTATGAAAAGAACCGCGAGGCCATGCTCAGGGTCATGCGCAACCATGCGCGCGCGGCCCGCGGCGAAAAAGACGGTTATGAGGGCCTTGCTACGGCGCCGGTGCCGCTTGACCATGCCTCCTGCCCCGACCCCAAGCTGCTCGCTCATGCCGTCCATGCCTTCGAGCGGGCGCTAGAACTTGGCAAGACCCATGGTTACCGCAATGCGCAAGCCACGGTGATCGCGCCGACGGGCACCATCGGCTTGGTGATGGATTGCGACACCACCGGCATCGAGCCCGATTTCGCGCTGGTCAAGTTCAAGAAGCTCGCCGGCGGCGGCTATTTCAAGATCATCAACCGCATGGTGCCTGAGGCGCTGAGGGGGCTCGGCTACCCCGAGGAGGCGATCAAGCGCATCATCGAATATGCCGTCGGCCACGGCACTCTGGTGGGGGCCCCTGGCGTCAATCACGAGACGCTGGCAGCCAAGGCCTTTACCCCGGAGAAAATCGCGGCCGTAGAAAAGGCCGTCGCGGCCGCCTTCGACATCAAGTTCGTCTTCAACAAGTGGACGCTTGGCGAGGACTTCCTGACCGGCACGCTCGGACTTTCGCCCGAGCGGATCGACCAGCCCGATTTCGACCTCCTGGCAGAGATCGGCTTCGGTAAACGGGAGATCGAGACGGCCAACGAATATGCCTGTGGCGCCATGACGCTTGAAGGCGCGCCGGGGCTTAACCCCGAGCATCTGCCGGTGTTCGACTGCGCCTCGCCGTGCGGGCGCAAGGGCAAGCGTTTCCTCTCGGTCGAGAGCCATATCCGCATGATGGCGGCGGCGCAGCCCTTCATCTCCGGCGCCATCTCCAAGACCATCAATATGCCGAACGACGCGAGCATTGAAGATTGCAAGGAGGCCTATCAGCTCTCCTGGCGGCTCGCGCTCAAGGCCAACGCGCTCTATCGCGACGGCTCCAAGCTGTCGCAGCCGCTCAATGCGCAGCTCCTCGCCGATGAGGAGGAGGAGCAGGACGAAGTGCTCGCTGCGGTCGCCTCAGACCAGCCGCAGGCGCAGCGCGCTGCCGTCGTCGCCGAGCGTATCGTCGAGCGCGTGATCGAGCGGATGCGGGCGCGCGCCGATCGTGAGCGCTTGCCTGATCGGCGCAAGGGATATACGCAGAAAGCTGTAGTCGGCGGTCATAAGGTCTATTTAAGGACTGGCGAGTATGCAGATGGACGTCTGGGCGAGATTTTTATCGACATGCACAAGGAGGGCGCCGCCTTCCGCTCGCTCATGAACAACTTTGCGATCGCGGTGTCCGTCGGTTTGCAGTATGGCGTTCCGTTGGAAGAGTTCGTCGATGCCTTCACCTTCACGCGCTTCGAGCCGGCAGGCCCGGTGCGCGGCAACGAGGCGATCAAGAACGCCACCTCGATCCTTGACTATTTATTCAGAGAGCTTGCAGTTTCTTATCTTGGGCGCTACGAGCTTGCTCATGTTGATCCAAGTGAGATCGGCAGCACTACACTCGGCTCTGGTGACGCGGGCGAAGGCAAGCGTTCCACCGAAGCTCTCGTCTCGCCAGGCTTCACCCGTGGTCGCCTCAGCGAGCGAAAGTTTTTGGCGCCGAGCAAAGCGCAGAGCACTGGTGGTCATGCGCGTGCGTTGCAGGCGAGAGCCGATGACGACGCGCAGCCGGGCACCACAAGCTTTGCCACCGCGACCACTCAAGTTCCTTCACCCGAGACGGCCGAGCACGTCGCCCGCGCCGTCGAAGCGTTCGCTGAACGAGGCGCATCAGATCTTGTGGCCGAAGCGCGCGTTAAGGGTTATGAAGGAGAAGCGTGTGGAGAATGCGGAAACTTTACCCTCGTCCGTAACGGCACGTGTCTCAAGTGCGATACGTGTGGAGCGACGAGCGGATGTAGCTAGAGTGAATTAACAGCCAGCCAGCCCGAAGGAGGGACATCATGGCAGTAGCGAAGAGGAAGAAACCAGCGAAGCGCAAGACCGCCGCCGCGAAGAAGTCGACGGCGAAGAAGACGGGAACCGCCCGTCGCAAAACTGCGAAGAAGAAGAGATAGCATTACAAGGCGCGGGGCTTGTCCCCGCGCCTCCTTTTTTCCCTTTCCAAAACAACTAGTTACTTGGGCGCGCGGGACCTTATCGGGTCTCGGCGTTTTCGCGCGTCCCGCATCCACGCCAGTCGTCCTCGCGCTTCGCGCCGAACGTTCCGTGCTTCGTCAACTCCACGTAAAACAGTTCCGTCGATGACCGATGGAAGCGGGAGACAACTCTCTTGCGCTGACGGTGTTGACGCTGGTCCGACCTGCCTGGATCGGCATCTCGCGTCTTGCCGATCACCCGCGCGAGCGGCAAGCGATCGCCGGCATCAGCCTCGCCGGGCGTCGCAACAAAGCGGGGTGATTCGCATTTTTTGGTAAAATTTGTTCATTCGTCCTCGCCGGCCACGGCGTGAAAGCCCGCCCTGTGGATAAACTCCCACAGTGCCTCGAGCGCCGCGGCGAGTTTCGTCCCGTCGGTCGACCGCAGCACAACATAGGTGCCGAGACGCTTGTCCTCGAAGAACGGATAGCTGCCGATCTGGACTTCGGGGTGCGCCGACTGGATCTCAGCAAGGCCCGGCGCAGCATCGCCTTCGGGCACATCGATGCGGACCGAGCGGGAAAGCATTGGCCGCCCCTTGGCGAGACGCGGGCTGACCGCGTCGAGCATGACCTGCATGATGCGCGGGACCCCGGCCATGACGATGACGTTCCCGAGCATGAAGCCCGGCGCCCGGGATATGGCGTTGTCGATCAGCCCGGCGCCTTGGGGGATGCGGGCCATGCGCAGACGGGCGGGCGTGAGCTCCGCCCCGCTGAACCGCTGGCGCATGGCCGCGACCGCCTCGGGATCGACCACGACTTCGACGCCAAAGGCTTTGGCGATGGCATCGGTGGTCACGTCGTCATGGGTGGGACCGATGCCGCCGGTGGTGAAGACATAGGTGAAGCGCGGGCGGAGCTCGTTCACCGCCGCGACGATCTCGGCCTCAATGTCGGCCACGACTCTCACCTCGCGCAGTGAAATGCCGATACGGGTAAGATAGGCCGCGATATAGGCAATGTTCTCGTCGCTGGTGCGTCCCGACAGGATTTCCTCGCCAATCACGACAAGCGCGGCGGTGACGGTCCGGGAGCCTTCCTGATCGGTCATGACGGCAGGTAGAAACCGTTGCGGGTGTGAAAGTCTAGCGCGTTGCCGCCGTTCCGCCAGCTTCTTAGGGTCCCCTTTGCTCAGAAGCGGGGAAACTTCACCGGCTCCCGTTGCACATCGCCATATTTCCTCCTAAGTGAACGCCAGTCCCCTATAATCACTTGCCATGTCCAACCTCGAATTTGCCCGCGCCCAGGCGCGCGATACCAAGATCAAACTCCACGGAGCGGACGCCTTCGCCGGCATGGCGAAGGCTGGCCGGCTCGTGGCCGAGGTGCTCGATCTCCTCGCCGACGAGGTGAGTCCGGGCGTGACCACCGAGGCGCTCGATCAGTTCGTGTTCGAGTTCGCCATGGACCAGAACGCCGTCCCCGCCCCGCTCAATTATCGAGGCTTTCCCAAATCGATCTGCACCTCGCTCAACCACGTGGTCTGCCACGGCATCCCGGGCCCGCGGGCCTTGAAGGAGGGCGACATCCTCAATATCGATGTGACGCTCATCGTCGATGGCTGGCACGGCGATTCGAGCCGCATGTTTGCGGTGGGGAAAATCCCCCGCGCCGCGGAGCGCCTGCTTGAAGTCACCTATCACGCGCTGATGCGGGGCGTGGCCGCCGTCAGGCCCGGCGCTACCACCGGCGATATCGGCGCCGCCATCCAGACCTATGCCGAGGGCGAGCGCTGCAGCGTGGTGCGCGATTTCTGCGGCCATGGCTTGGGCCGCGTGTTCCACGACCGACCGAATATCCTGCACTACGGCGAACCCGGCGAGGGGCTGGCACTCAAGCCCGGCATGCTGTTCACCATCGAGCCGATGATCAATCTCGGCAAGCCGCATGTGAAGATCCTGTCGGACGGCTGGACGGCGGTCACCCGCGACCGTTCGCTGTCGGCCCAGTTCGAGCACACTGTCGGCGTTACCGAGACGGGGTGCGAGGTGTTCACGGTCTCGCCGCGCGGGCTGGATCGGCCTCCTTACGGGCGTCAACCGAGCGACGGCTGAATGGGCTTCAAGGATGCGGGCAAGCCACATTATCTCGGCCATCGCGAGAGGCTTAGGCGACGCTTCCGCGGGGCGGGTTCGGACGCCCTCCCCGACTATGAGCTGCTTGAGCTGATCCTGTTTCGCGCCGCCCCCAGGCGCGACACCAAGCCCCTGGCCAAGGCGCTCATCGCGCGCTTCGGCACCTTCGCCGAAGCCTTGAACGCACCCGAAGAGCTGTTGCGCGAGGTTCCCGGCATCGGCGAGGCCGCTATCACCGAACTCAAGCTCGTGCGCGCGGCAGCGCTCAGGCTGATGCGCGGCGAGGTGCTGGAGCGGCCGGTGCTGTCGTCCTGGGCCCAGGTGCTCGACTATTGCCGCGCCTCAATGGGGTTCGCGAGCAAGGAGCAGTTTCGCATACTGTTCCTCGACAAGCGCAACCAGATCATTGCCGACGAGGTACAGCAGACCGGCACCGTCGACCATACCCCGGTCTATGTGCGCGAGGTGGTCAAGCGCGCGCTCGAGCTGTCGGCGACGGCCATCGTGCTCGTGCATAATCACCCCTCGGGCGATCCCACGCCCTCGCGCGCCGATATAGAGATGACTAGGCAGATCGTGGCCGCGGCCAAGCCGCTCGGGGTTCTGGTCCATGACCACATCATCGTCGGCAAGCAGGGGCACGCGAGCCTGCGCGGGCTCGGCCTGATCTAGCGCCACAAGAAAGGCAACCCTGCCCCGGTATGGCCAAGGCCAGGCCGAACGAATGCCGATTTCATGCGGTCTCTCCTGGGCAACATTTCACTCATGGAGGGATTCCGCATGACCCGTCTTTTCACGGCCTGTTTGTCGTTGCTCGCGTTTGCCACGGCGGCTCAAGCCGATGCACGCGTTACAGCCACTTGGTACGGCAATGAGCTTAGAGGACACCGCACAGCGTCCGGAGCGCCTTTCAATCCCAACGGGATGACCGCCGCGCATCGTTCCCTGCCCTTCGGCACCTGCCTCGTTGTTGGCAATCCGCGGACCGGGAAAAGCGTCAGGGTCACCGTTAATGATCGCGGCCCATTCACGGCAGGGCTCACGCTCGATCTGTCTCATGGCGCGGCACGGGTGATCGGCATGAAATCGACGCAGGCCGTGACCATGCGGCGCTGCTAGGGGGGCTTTGGCCTCCCCCTCCCCGCCCCGCTTACCGCGCGTTGGCCATATTTTCGGCGCCGCGGATTCGGGGGAAGCGTCTACCGTGAAGTGTGTATTTGCGTACCTGGCGGTGGCCGTGCTGGCCGCCGGCGCCATGGGCTGCACCATGACCCAGAAGGTCGCCAGCGGGGCTGGCGTGGGCGCCGTCACCGGCTTTGCGGTGGGCGGCCCCATCGGGGCGGGCATAGGCGCGGTTGCCGGCGGCGTTGCAGTGCCGGTCGCGATGTCCGACTGAGCCTGGCCGACCTTCTCTAGCGCCCTTTAGCAGACGTGTGGCGGCCCTGCTGCCTGACATCAGCCATGCCCGCGGCGCGAGCCCGGTAAAGTCGAAGCCTACGATAGAGCGGAGAGACCACCCGAAGGGGAGCAGCCGAAGCGGGCTTACGCCGGCGGCGGGCCGAACACGAGAACGGCGTTGAGGCCACCAAAGGCGAAGGAATTCGACATGGCGTAGTTGATCTCGCGTTGGCGCCCGACATTCGGCGTGTAGTCGAGGTCGCACTCGGGATCCGGTTCGTCGAGGCCGACCGTCGGCGGCACGTACCCTTCTCCGATCGCCTTGATGGCGGCAACGGCCTCGATGCCGCCGCCGGCGCCGAGGCAATGGCCGTGCATCGACTTGGTCGAGGAGATGGAGAGCTTGTTCGCCACGTTGCCGAACACGCGCTTGATGGCGCGGGTCTCGTTGATGTCGTTGACGGCGGTTGCCGTGCCGTGGGCGTTCACATAGTCGATGTCCGACGCCCCAAGGCCGCTATCGTCAAGGGCGATCTGCATCGCGTATGACGCCCCGTCGATGGAGGGGTTGACCATATCGGCAGCATCGGCGGTCATGCCGTAGCCCATCAGCTCGGCAAGGATCGGCGCACCGCGGGCCTTGGCATGCTCAAACTCCTCGAGCATGAGAATGCCGGCGCCTTCGGCGAGAACGGTACCGTTGCGCTTCTTGGCGAAGGGCCACAGTCCATCAGGGCTGAGCACGCGCATGGCCTGCCAGGCGCGGGTTGCGCCCCAGTTGAGCGAGGCCTCCGCCGCGCCGGCAAGGCCCAGATCGACCAGGCCTTCGCGGATCATGCGATAAGTCAGTCCGATGGCATGGGTGGCCGTCGAGCAGGCGCTTACCACGCCGAAGGTCGGGCCCTTGATTCCATACTCGATGCTGACATGGGCCGAGGCCGAGCTGCCGATAGCCTTCAGAAGGGTCAGCGGGTGGGTCGCGCGCTTGTTCTCCTTGAAGAGCATCTTGTAGGAGAACTCAAGCGTCGTCAGCCCGCCGACACCGGAGCCGATGATGCAGGCCGCGCGATAGGCCGCATGATCCTTGAGGGGCGCATCGAGCTTCGACATGGCGACGGCTTCCTGCGCCGCGCAACCGGCATATTGGGAAAATTTGTCGGCGAGCAAGAGAGGCTTGCTTTTCAGCCGCTCCCTGGGGTCGAAGTCCGGCACCTCGCCGGCGATGGTGATGTAAAGATCCTCGGTGGAGAAACTTTGGACCTGGCGAATGCCGCACTCGCCCTTTTTGAGCGCCGCCCAAAATTTCTCTACGCCTGTGCCCAAAGGAGTGACGACGCCGTGGCCAGTGACCACGACGCGCCTGCGTCCGTTAGTGTGTGTCATGTAATGTTAAGCCGTAACTCCAAGCCTGGTCGACGTCCCGGGAAGGCCCCGAGCGGATGGCTGGTTCAAGCTGCTGCGCCGGAAGCCTTCGTCTCTGAGATGATGCTCTTCACGCGATCAACGACGGACCCCACCGTCGCAAACGCCTCCACCTCTTCGTTCGCATTATACGGGATTTCGATACCGAAGGTATCCTCAATATCGAACACGATCACCGCGAGATCGAGCGATTCGATCTCAAGCTCGCTAAGGGGGGTTTCGAGCGCGACGGGCTTCGATGGGTCCTTCATGTTCTTACGCAAAATCTCGATGATCTTGGTCGCCACCTCGTCCATATCGCTCTCCCTGCCCCGTTAAGGGGTCCGTGTGTCATGGTCCCTGGCTAAATCATAGCTAATCCGAGGGCAAGTCGGGCATTGGAATAGACTTAAAAACCTGTCGAGTCTACCCGCGACCGTGCCCAATTATTCCCTGCCGGATGCTCTAATCGCCAAGAAAATTGGCGTTTTTGCGCCTGGCTGCGCCACGGTTTCAGCATATTCCCCCGGCCGAGGTATGGGGCAGGTTCCGATGCTCCTTAACCAGTCCCGTGCTACTATATAATGATCGACTGGGCCTGCGGCCAATCGCCTCCAGACGGAAGAATCGCGGCCCGTTAAGCGGCGGCAAAGTAAAGCGAAAAAGCAAGAATCATGGCGAGGAAGCCCAATCCCTCCTCCTTGAGGACGACGCCTTGCGACGCCCGAACCCCCGAGCGTCCGTGGCTTAAGTCCTACCCGCAAGGCGTCGCGTGGGACGCGCGGTTCAGGCCGGCGCTGGTGGGGAGTCTGCTCGACCAGGCCGTTCAGGCTTACGGCACGCGCCCTTGCACCTATTTCATGGGAAAGCGGTTGAGCTTCGCCGAGATCGGGGAGCTCTCGGACCGGGCGGCCAAAGGCCTACGGGCGATCGGCGTGGGCGAGGGTGTCAAGGTCGGGCTGTTACTCCCCAACTCCCCTACTTTCGTGATCTTCTATTACGGGGTGCTGAAGGCCGGCGGCACGATCGTCAATTTCAACCCGCTCTACAGTCTCGACGAGATTGAGTTTCAGATTCGCGACAGCGGTACCAAGATCATGGTGACGCTCGATCTTGCGCTTACCTTCGAGAAGGTCGAGGCGATGCTTGAGCGCGGGGCTCTCGACAAAGCCGTGGTCGCGAGTTTCCCCTCGCTCCTACCTCCCCTGAAGTCGGTCGGCTTCAAGCTCCTGCAGCGCACCAAGCTCGCCAATACGAGCGCCTCTGCCGCAACGGAAAGAATCGTGCCCGAGCGGGCGCTCCTTGCCAATGACGGCCGCTATGACCGGCCGGCGATCACGCCCGACGCCATCGCCGTGCTGCAATATACCGGCGGCACCACCGGGACACCGAAAGGGGCGATGCTCACCCACGCCAATATCTCGACCAATGTCAGCCAGGTGAAGCTTTGGCGGAACTTGGACGTCAGGGAGGGCGACAGCATCCTCGGCATCCTTCCGCTGTTCCACGTCTTCGCCATGACCACGGTGATGAATTTCGGCATCGCCAGCGGCATGCAGATGATACTCGTGCCGAAATTCGAGCTGATCGAGACCTTGAAGCTGATCGGGAGGCTGCGTCCCCGGATGATGCCGGGCGTGCCGACCCTGTTCAACGCCATGCTGCGGCATCCGCATATCGGGAATTTCGATCTCACCTCGCTCGAATATTGCATCTCAGGAGGGGCGGCACTGCCGCTCGAGGTGAAACGCGGCTTCGAGGCCTTGTGCGGCTGTAGCGTTGTGGAGGGCTACGGCTTGAGCGAGACCTCTCCCGTGGTGACCTGCAACCTTCCCGAGATCGAGCGCGAGGGCTCGATCGGTCTCCCCCTCCCCGCCACCGAGATTTCCATCCGCTCGCTCGACGATCCTGCCGTCGAGATGGAGCGCGGCGAACCGGGCGAGATCTGCATCGCCGGGCCCCAGGTGATGACCGGCTATTGGAACAAGCCGCAAGAGACCGAAGGGAGCTTCGTGGGACGCCACTTCCGCACCGGCGACGTGGGCTACATGGACGAGGACGGTTACATTTTCATCGTCGATCGCATCAAGGACATGATCAACGCCTCGGGCTTTAAGATCTATCCGCGGCGGATCGAGGATGCGCTCTACGAGCACGGCGCCGTCGCCGAGGTGACCGTGGTGGGCATTCCCGACGAATATCGGGGCGAAGCGCCGAAGGCCTTCGTGAAGCTGAAGGAAGGCAAACAGGCAACGACGGCGGAATTGCTCCAATTCCTGAGAGGGAAACTCTCCAAGCTCGAGCTGCCGGCCGAGATCGAGTTCCGCGATCAGCTGCCTAAGACCATGGTGGGCAAGCTGTCGAAAAAGGAACTCCGCGCGGAAGCGAAGCGCTGATCCGCTCGGCGGGGTCAATCAGCGCACGCGATTCCTAGACGATCGCGCGACGTTGTGATGCTCGAAGCTTCTGACGGTCCTACCGCAACCACGGCAAGAACTCTTGTTCCTGCTGCTGCCGCCGCATGGCGCGCTTTTGTCTCCGCGTTAGCGGCGGGGACTCGACCATGGAAGCTTCGGCCGTCGCTGCCTCCGAGGCCTCTGCGCCGTCCGCATCAGCTTGCGCTGTGTCGGCGTCCTGCGGCGCGGGCGCTCCTTGCTCGGCGGGCTTGGCCGGCGTCGCAATCTTCGGCGCCGGTTTGGCGGCCGCGGTGGCGATCGGTTTCGGCTTCGCCTTAGGTTTCGGTTCCGGGAGCGGAACGGCGTGGGCAGCGGGCTCGCCCGAAATGGGCGCGACGGCTTCGGCGGCGATCGGCTCGGTCATGATGATCATGCTCGGGACGCTCTCGCCCGAAAGGCGCGCGGCCGTTTCGGGGCCGACAGAGACGTTGAGAAAGCCGTAGCCACTGCGTCCATTATATTCGGCGGGTGCCGCGGCGGGCGCGGCAAGCTCCTGAACTGGCATGGCGGCCGACAGCGGCAATGTCGCAGTCGATTGTGGCTCGGCCGGCGCTTCCGGATCGGCCATGGCCTGCACATTGTCTTGCGGCAGCGGCGCATCGCTCGGCGTTGCAGCTGCAAGCTCCGCGCTCGGCGCGGGCGCCGCTTCCGCCGCCGCTACGGCGTCGGCCTTTGGCGGTGCGGCCGGCGGAGTTTGGGGCGTGACCGACGCCTCGATCTGCTGCGTTCCTTCGGCAGGCACAACAGGCGTCAGCTCTTCAGGCGCCGAGGTCCTGAGCCATTGCTTCTCGCCGCAGAGCAGCCAGGCCTTGCAGCCTCTGAGCTTGATCTCCTTCCGCGAGAGCACAGTCAGCGTGGCGGTATAGGTATTGCCGTCCTCGGGATTGTAGATCTTTCCAGACCAGGTCGCAGGCGCGCTCGGGGTCAGCCCGGTGAAAATCGCCAGGCCCACGATCGGACGGTCGCGCATCGAGGGAGCCTCGTTGCGAATGTCATGCAAAGGCCGCCCCTTGCTGTCTTTGGGGTTTTTGAGCCACGCAATCTTGGCGCAGAGCAGACTCTTGGCCTTGCCGCATTTGAAGACCAGGATCTTGGACTCGCGCTCCGCGTCCGGCTTGTACCAATAGCCGGTGGGATCGGCCGACGCCGCTTGGGACTGGCTGCTAGGAGCAAGGAGAGCAGCGGTCACAAGCCCCACCGCCGCAGCGAACGCATGATGCCTCATAAGCACCTCCGTAAGAGTCGCGCCGTTGGCGCACATGACGCCATGGCAACCACTTTATCTTGCCCCCTGTCCCCAGTTAGGCCTCTTAACGAGGTCCTTGTTGCGCCCGATGGCGCGCTGATTCGTCTCTATGGCCGATGATTCGGCCTTCTACTTACGCCCGTGTCCCGACCCTTCCAGAATGGCGGCGACACCCATGCCGCCGGCCGTGCAGATCGAAATCAGACCCCTTTGGCCCCCTCCACTATGCAGGAGTTTGGCCAAAACCGCCAGGATACGTGCTCCTGTCGCTGCAAAAGGATGCCCGAAAGCTATTGACGAGCCCTTGACGTTCAGCTTCGCCCGATCGATCGATCCTAGGGCTTGGCTCCGTCCTAGCCGCCGGCGGCAATATTCCTCTGATTCCCACGCCTTCAAAGTTGCCAGCACCTGCGCAGCAAAGGCTTCATGAATCTCATAATAATCAAAGTCCTGTAGCGCCAGGCCGGTCTGCTTGAGAAGATCGCTCACGGCAATGGTCGGCGCCATCAGAAGTCCTTCTCCTTGCACGAAATCTACGGCAGAAGTGCGGCCCAGGCTCAGATAGGCCTGAACCGGAATCCCGCGCTTTTCCGCCCAGTCCTCGGAGGCGAGCAGGATCGTGGCAGCGCCGTCGGTGAGTGGCGAGGAATTGGCCGCGGTGATCGTGCCCGAGCCTGAGCGGTCGAAAGCAGGCTTCAACTCGGCCATTTTCTCCAGCGAGATGTCTGCGCGTATATTGTTGTCGCGGAAGACGCCGGCGCAGGGGATGACGAGGTCGTCCATGAAGCCCTCGTCATAGGCGGCGGCAGCTTTCTTATGGCTTTCAAAGGCCAAAAGGTCCTGGGCCTCGCGGGTAATGCCCCATTCCTTGGCCATCAGCTCGCAATGCTCGCCCATGCTGAGGCCGGTGCGCGGTTCCGAAGTCGAAGGCGGCTGAGGGGCAAGCTCGGCGGGCGTGAATCCCTTGAAAGCCGCGGCCCTCTGACCGAGGCTGCGGGCCCGGGACAACTTCACGAGGCGCTGGGCGAAGCGGCGTTGAAACACGACCGGCGCGTCGCTCGTGGTGTCAGTGCCAAGGGAGATGCCTGATTCGATCTGTCCCGTGGCGATCTTGGCGGCGATCCCGAGCGCACCGGCGAGGCTCGTGCCGCAAGCCTGCATCATGGTGATGGCGGGCGTGGTGGGGGCAAGCGCGCTCCCGATCACCGCCTCGCGGGCAAGGTTCCAGTCCTTGGCATGGGTCACCACGGCGCCACCCACCACCTCATCGATATGCGTGCCGTGGAGGGCGAAGCGATCGACCAGGCCGCCGAGCGCCGCGGTCAGCATGTCGAGATTGGAGAGCTCAGCGTAAGCCGTATGCGAACGGCAGAAGGGGATGCGCGACCCCCCCAGCACCGCAACGCGCCGCATCGAAGCTTCAGCCATGTCCCTGCGGCTCCCCGTATCTTCCGTTAGGCCGCCGCAGCTGTTCGAGCGGCGTGCTCTTGCGTGCGCCGGTAGTGAAGCGGGCCGCCGCGGAACGGCGCGAACCCGGTGCCGAAGATCACGCCGGCATCGACGTGATCGGCGGTCGCCACCACATGATCGGCGAGCGCGCGCTCGGCCTCGTCAAGCATGGGGTTCACCAGCGCGCGGCCAAGGCGCTCGAGCTCGGCCTGGTCGTATGCGACCTCTTCCCGCTTCGGCTTCCCCTGCTCCCAGACGTAGAAGCCCTCGCCCGTCTTCTTGCCGAGCTTCCCCTGCTTGACCAGCGTCCCCAGCACATTGTCGCCCTTGGGCGCAAGGCCAAGCTCGTCTCCGACATGGTTGGCAATGTCGAGCCCGACCATGTCCATGAGCTCGAGCGGTCCCATGGGCATGCCGAATTTGAGCGCCGCCTGGTCGATCTTCTCGCGCGGCTCGCCCTGCTGGTAGCGGCGAACGGCCTCCATCATGTAAGGCGCGAGCACGCGGTTCACGAGGAAGCCAGCGCAGCTCTTCACGATCAACGGCAGCTTGTTGATGGCGGTGACGAAGGCGCAGGCCTTGCGCACCTCCTCCTCCCGCGTCTGCTTGCCGCGCACGACCTCGACTAGAGGAAGCTGCGCCACGGGGTTGAAGAAATGCAGCCCGACCAGGCGGCCGGGGTCGGCCAGGGGCTTGGCAATATCCTTGAGCCTGAGCGAGGAAGTGTTGGTGGCAAGCACGGCGCCCGGCTTTATTTCTTTTTCCAGCTTCTGGAAGAGGCTCTGCTTGACGTCGAGCTTCTCCACGATCGCCTCGATGACCACGTCGGCATGCTTGATATGCTTGCCGGTGGGATCGGCGATGAGCCGCGCTAGGGCCGTCTCGACCGCGAGCGGGGTGCGTAGATGCCGCTTAAACAGGCCCTTGGCGCGGACCAGCGCCTTGGCGATCTGAGCCTCGTCGAGATCCTGAAGGCTCGCCTGCATGCCTTGGACCACGCACCACGCGGCGATGTCTCCTCCCATGGTGCCGGCGCCGATGACGTGCACCTTGAGCGGCTTGAAGCCGTTCTTCCGCGTCTCGCCCTTGGGCGCCTCGTCCTTGAGCATCTCCGACAGCTTGAACACGCGGCGGAGATTGCGCGAGGTCTCGCTCGCCATCAGCGGGATGAACATCTCGGTCTCGGCGATCTTCATGCGCACCGGGTCGTCGCCATAGCGCTCGAAGAGATCGATGAGCCGGAACGGGGCCGGATAATGCTCCTCGCGCACCTTCTCCGCGGTCTTGGCGCGCATCTGCTTGGCGAGCATGGAGCGCACCGGCTGCTTGAGCATCAGCCGCTTCCACCACGGCGCGCCCTTGGAGTGGCGCTTCTGCAGCACCGCCTTGCGCGCGGCCCAGCGGAGATTGTGGCGGGTCGGCACCAGCTGATCGACGAGGCCGATCGCCTTGGCCGCCGTGGGACGCAACATGCGGCCGGTCAGCATGGCGGTCATGGCGTCCATGGGGCCGGCGGCCTGGATCGAGCGCACCGTGCCGTTTAGCCCGGGAAAGATGCCGAGCTTCACCTCGGGAAAGCCGAGCCGCGTCGCCTCCTCGCGATCGGCGATGCGCCAGTCGCAAGCGAGCGCGAGCTCAAGCCCGCCGCCGAGACAGTAGCCGTGGATGGCGGCGACCACAGTCACGGGCAGCCGGTCGATGCGATTGATGAGTTCGAGCGTCTGCTTCACCACGTCGGCGATCTTGGACTCGGTGTCGAAGCTCTCGAACTCCCTGATATCGGCCCCGGCGATGAAGCTTCGCTCCTTGCCGCTCATCAGCACGAGGCCCTTCACCTCTCCCCTCATCGCCGCCTCCTCGACCGCCTTGACGATCTCGCCAAGCTCCTCGGCTGGCCGGCGTCCGAGCGAATTCATGCTCTCGCCCTGGCGATCGATGACCGCCCAGGCGATGCCTTCGAAGTCGACGGTGAAGCGCCAGTCCTGCAAATCGGGAAGTGTCGTTGCCATGATCGGTCTACTCAGCGGCAATATGTTCTGGTTGCTCTTGGGGTGGGGCTGAGGACGCCTCGCCTGAGGATGCCACGAGCGCTTCGCCGCGCGCGAGCTCCTCGGCGGCAAAATCGTCCACGGCGATGACGCGCGCCACGAGATCGCGAAGCTCGGCAAGCGCGCGCGCCTCGGTCTCGGTCAACACACCTTTCGCTTCAGCCTCGGCGACCCAGTCATTGTCGTGGAAGCGTTTGACCTCACTCTTGCGGATCGCCCGCTCAAGCTTCTTGTCGGCCTCCTCGCAAGCCACGACCCTGGCGAGCGTATAGTCGAGCAGTCCCACCCGATCCCCCGGGTCGTTCGAGACGAAGATATCTCTGGTGAGACGGTCGCGGAATGCGCCTGGCTCAAGCGCCGCGCGCACGATCGCCTTGCCGTCCTTGTCGCTCGCGGGCCACCGCCTGGCGCCCAAGGGGAAAACGAGCGGAGCCATCAGCCACGCCGCCCACCGCACCGGGAAATTGCGCAAGGTGCCGAGCAGCGCCTGGTCGAAGCGGTAGAGGCAGTTCTGCGCGCAGTAGTCTACCAGCTTGAGGTCTTCCTTGGGGCGCCCGTCGTCGTCATAGCGCTTGAGGATGGCAGAGAGGAGATAGAGCTCGGAAAGTGCATCGGCCATGCGGCCGGTGATCTTCTGCCTCACCTTGAGACCGCCGCCAAGCAGTGCCACGGTCAGATCGGCCACGAGCGCAAAGGAGCGGGAGGCGCGCGCAAGCTCGCGCCACCATTGGCGCGTGTCTCCGGCATTGGGCGGGGCCGAGGCAAACACCCCGAAGGTGAGATTGTGGAAGAGCGCACCGGCGACATTCGAGACGGTGAAGGCGACATGGTCATCGAACGTGCGCGCGAACAGCTCGACGCCGCGTTGGCGGTCCTGATCCTGAAGCGCCTCGATCTCGGTGAAGAGATAAGGGTGACTGCGCAATGCGCCTTGGGCGAAGGTGATGAGTGTGCGGGTCAAGATGTTGGCGCCTTCGACGGTGATGCCGACCGGTACCATCTGATAGGCGCCTTGGATGTAATTGCTCGGCCCGTCGCAAATTCCTCTGCCGCCATGGATATCGAGCGCGTCGTTGACGCTTTGCCGCATGCGCTCGGTCGAGACATATTTGAGCAGCGCCGAGATGACGGCAGGCTTCTCCCCCGCCGAGACCATCGAGGCGGTCACGGCGCGCGCGGCTTCAAGCTCGTAAGCGCACTCGATCATGCGCGCGAGCGGCTCCTCCACGCCCTCCATGAAGCCGATCGGCAGATTGAATTGCTTCCTGATACGGGCGTAAGCGGTGCTCGTTCTCAGCATCGACTTGGCCGCGGCGGCGCTCGTGGCCGGCAGCGAGATGGAGCGGCCGGCGGCGAGGCAGCTCATCAGCATGCGCCAGCCCTGCCCTGCCCGTTCTTTGCCGCCGATGACCCAGTCGAGCGGCACGAACACGTCGCGCCCACGTGTGGGTCCATTGGGGAAGGCTGCACCGGCCGGTAGATGCCGGCGTCCGATCTCGACGCCAGGATGGTTGGTCGGAATGAGGGCGAGCGTGATGCCGACGTCCTCGCCGCGGCCGAGATGGTTGTCGGGGTCGAATAGGCGGAAGGCTAAGCCCAGCAGTGTGGCCTTGGGCGCCAGCGTGATGTAGCGCTTGTCCCAGGTGAGCCTGATGCCCAGCATCGCCCTGCCCTCATGCTGCCCGCGTGTGACGACGCCCACGTCGCGCATCGCGGCCGCGTCCGAGCCCGAGAACGGACCCGTCAAAGCAAAGCAGGGGATCTCCTCCCCTCTGGCGAGACGCGGCAAGAAGTGCTCCTTCTGGGCGTCGGTACCGTATTTCTCGATCAGCTCGCCGGGACCGAGCGAGTTCGGCACCATGACGATGGTCACGCCGTCGGGGCTGCGTGAGGAGATCTTGCCGAGAATGAGCGACTGCGCCTGAGCCGAGAAGCCCAAGCCACCGTGCTTCTTGGAAATGAGCATGCCGAGAAAGCCGTGGTCGCAGACGAAGCGCCAGATGTCGTCGGGGATGTCGTGCAACTCGTGGCGGATGCGCCAGTCGTTCAGCCGCTTGCAGAGTTCGGTCGTCGGCCCGTCGAGAAAGGCGCGCTCCTCGGCGGTGAGCGTGATGGGGGCGACGCGGCGGAGTTTCGCCCAATCCGGCTTGCCGGAGAACAGCTCTGCGTCCCAGCCGACCGTGCCCGCTTGCAACGCCTCGCGCTCGGTGTCGGAGATCGTGGGCATGGCGCCCTTGAGCGCGCGATAGGCCGGGAGAGTAATGTATTTGCGCTTGAGCTCGGGGAAGCTCGCCGCGAACAGAAGCCCAGCCACAAGCCAACCGAACAGCGACCACAGCGGGAAGACGGGCCAATGCAGATGGCCATGAACGAGGCCCATCTGGGCGCACAAAGTGAAGATGGCAGCGGCAAGCGCCCAGGACCTGAGGCCTGCGCGGTTCATGGCCAAGGCGAACAGGGCAGCGAGGGAAACTGCTGCGAAAATGAGCTCAGCCATGGGCGGCCTCTAGACTCGTCTCGGCCCCTATTTGTCCCCGACTGGAGCGCCCTTGAGGGACGCCTTTTCCCGACGATGCAAGAGGCATCGGTCCGGCTTTTGGCCCTCTATGGTCCGGATGGCACACCGACTCAAGCTCTTTATGTCGCTCCGACTGAGCGCGCCGCTTCATGGTCGCGAATCGTTTGAAGGTATCTTGTGGCCAACAGATTCCCAGCCCCTTAACGGTCGAAACCGCCACTTCCTTGTGCCTTCCAGGCGAATTGGCTAAGCAGGGGCAGGCAAAAATGGCCGAAGGCCGCTTGGGCAAAGGATATCATCATGGCAGAGCCAGAGCGGCCGCAGCTCACCCCCTATCAGGTCGAGCTCGAGGCCGGCAAACGCTATGCCTGGTGCCGTTGCGGGCGGAGCAATAAACAACCCTTCTGCGACGGGTCGCACGCCGGCACCGGGATCGAGCCCCTGATGTTCACTGCGGAACGGACCGAACTTGCGCTGCTTTGCGGCTGCAAGGATACCGGAGATCCCCCCTACTGCGACGGCTCGCATTTGCTGCTCTAAATCTGGGCATGCCCAGCAGATAAGCGGCGTTGTACGCGGCAAGCCCTTCTTGCTAAGAAGGGGCCGCGCTAGGCCGCCACGCAAGGGACTGAGCGATTAAGAGGCCTGTGCAAGGGGGACGCGGAGGCCAATGGCCTATTTCCTTCAGCAGCTGATCAACGGGATCGCGCTTGGCTCGATCTACGGGCTGATCGCCATAGGCTACACCATGGTCTACGGCATCATCGGCATGATCAATTTCGCCCATGGCGACATCTTCATGGTGGGCGCCTTCATCGCGCTGATCGCCTTTCTCGCGCTGATGAGCCTCGGCCTCACGATGATCCCGCTTGCTCTTCTCATCGTGCTGATCATCGCCATGGTGCTCACCGCGGTGTGGGGCTGGGCGGTGGAGCGCATCGCCTACCGGCCGTTGCGCGAGTCGTTCCGCCTGGCGCCGCTCATCACCGCCATCGGCATGTCGATCGTGCTGCAGAATTTCATCCAGGTGGCGCAAGGGGCGCGGGTGAAGCCGCTCCAGCCCGTGGTCACTGGAGGTTATGTGCTGTTCGACCAGAACGGCTTCGCCGTCAATCTCTCCAATATCCAGATCCTTATCGTGGTGACGACGCTCGTCCTGATGACGGTGTTCTGGCTGATTATCACCCGAACCGCGCTTGGCCGGGCGCAACGCGCCTGCGAGCAGGACCGGCTGATGGCTTCGCTGTCCGGCGTCAATGTGGACCGCACCATCTCGCTCACCTTCGTGCTCGGCGCAGCGCTCGCGGCCGTGGCGGGGCTGCTCTACCTCCTCTATTACGGCGTGATCGACTTCTATATTGGCTTCGTCGCCGGCATCAAAGCCTTCACCGCGGCGGTGTTCGGCGGCATCGGCTCGCTGCCGGGTGCCATGCTGGGCGGCCTCATCATCGGCCTGATCGAGACCTTCTGGTCGGCCTATTTCAGCATTGAATACAAGGACGTCGCGGCTTTCTCCATGCTCGCGATCGTGCTCATCTTCTTCCCGACCGGCCTGCTCGGCCGTCCCGAAGTGGAGAAGGTCTGAGCGCCTTGGTCGAGCCCGGCACATCGTTCGGCCAAAGGCTCCAGTCGGCCCTCGTCGATGCCCTGCTCGCCGGCATTATCGCCTTTGCGCTGTTCAGCCTGCTGCTGGGCTTGAAGACGGTGGACAGCGTGACCGGGCTCACGCTTGAGCCCCGCCCGCAGCTCCTCGCCGTCGCCGTCGGCATCGTCATGGTCGGACGGCTCCTGCTCAATCTCTTCGTGTGGCAGGCCGAATATCCGATCACCCTCCCCTTCGCCAGGCTCTTCACACAGGAGACCTTCGAGCCCCGCGATATTCTCGTGCTCGGCGTTGCCGCATTCGTTTCGGCGATCGTCTTTATTGTCGGCAGCATTCTCGGCAACGCAGCCTGTCAGCTCGTGGCGGGATTCGTGCTCGCCTTCATGGGCGTCGGGTTCATTCGCCGGACCATCGTGTTTTTCTTCCCAAACCTTCCTTACGCGCGCATCTTCACGGTTGGCGGCATTGCCTTCGCCGTCCTCTTCCCGATCTGCTCCTATTTCCTCGAGAAGGCCTTCCATCTCGGCTTGCCGCTGCGCTACCTGTTCGACCTGTCGATCCTGGTGCTCACCTACATCATGCTCGGCTGGGGGCTGAACGTCGTGGTCGGCCTCGCCGGGCTCCTCGATCTCGGCTACGTCGCCTTCTATGCGGTCGGCGCCTATACCTTCGCGCTGCTCGCCACGCATTTCGGCTTGGGCTTCTGGATATGCCTGCCGATCGCCGGCGCCGCCGCCGCGCTGTGGGGCATCATCCTCGGCTTCCCCGTGCTCAGGCTCCGCGGCGACTATCTCGCCATCGTGACGCTCGCCTTCGGCGAGATCGTCCGCATCGTTCTGCTCAACTGGACCGACGTGACCAACGGGCCCAACGGGGTCTCAGGCATTCCCAAGCCCACCTTTTTCGGCCTGCCCTTCGCTCCCAGCGGCGGCGAAACCTTCAGCGCCTTTTTCGGCCTCAAATACGACCCGCTCCAGGGCATCATCTTCCTCTATTACGTGATCCTCGTGCTCGCCTTCATGACTAATCTCGTGACCCTGAAATTGCGGCGGCTTCCCATCGGACGCGCCTGGGAGGCATTGCGCGAGGACCAGATCGCCTGCCGCTCGCTCGGCATCAACACCACCATCACCAAGCTCACCGCCTTCGCCATCGGCGCGATGTTTGGAGGGCTCGCGGGAAGCTTCTTCGCCACCCGCCAGGGCTTCATCAGCCCGGAGAGCTTCACTTTCATCGAATCCGCCATCATCCTCGCCATCGTGGTTCTGGGCGGCATGGGGAGCCAGCTCGGCGTGGCCATCGCGGCGATCGTCATGGTCGGTGGCTTCGAGGCGCTGCGCCATACCGAAGGCCTGCAAAGCATTTTCGGCGAGGGGTTCGATCCCGCGCTCTACCGCATGCTCCTGTTCGGCATCGCCATGGTCGGGATCATGGTGTGGCGCCCGCGCGGGATCATCGGCTCGCGCACGCCGTCCATCGTGCTCGATGAGGCGCGACCGATCAGCGTCGATCTCGTCAAAGAAGGCCGCGCATGAGGCTGTGGCAGAAAGACCCCCTGCTCAAGGTTGAGCACCTCACCATGCGCTTCGGCGGGCTCACCGCGGTCGACGACGTCTCCTTCGAGGCGGGCAGGCGCGACATCACCGCACTGATCGGCCCGAACGGCGCCGGCAAGACCACGGTGTTCAACTGCATCACCGGCTTCTACAAGCCGACCGAAGGCACCATCGAGCTTCGCCAGCCTGGCGGCCAGCACTTCCGCCTGGAACGGCTCGACGACCACGACATCAATTCCCGCGCCCGCGTCGCCCGCACCTTCCAGAACATCCGGCTGTTTCCCGGCATGACGGCGCTGGAGAACCTGATGGTGGCACAGCACAATGTGCTGATGCGCGCCTCGGGGTTCACCTTCGGCGCTATCCTCGGCATTGGTGGCTTCGCCAGGGCCGAGGGAGCGGCCGTCGACTTTGCGCGCGACTGGCTTGAGCGGGTGGATCTCGCCGCCCGGGCGGACGAGCCTGCGGGCGAGCTTCCTTACGGCGATCAGCGCAAGCTCGAGATCGCACGCGCCATGTGCACACGACCTCTGCTTCTCTGCCTCGATGAGCCAGCCGCCGGCCTGAACGCGCGGGAAAGCGACGGGCTCAACGAGCTTCTCTATTCGATCCGCTCGCGCGAGGGCATTGCCATCCTTCTCATCGAGCACGACATGAGCGTGGTGATGCGCATCTCCGATCACGTCGTCGTTCTCGACTACGGCAAGAAGATCGCCGATGGGACGGCCGAGGAGGTGCGCAACGATCCACGTGTTATCGCCGCCTATCTCGGCGTGCCCGACGAGGAGCTGCCGGAAGCGCGGCCCGAGGCGCGTCCATGAGTGAGTCGCTGCTCGAGATGAAGAAGGTCACCGCCTGTTACGGCCGGATCCCAGTCCTGCACGATGTCAGCATCGACATTCAGCTCGGGGAGATCGTGGCGCTGATTGGCGCCAACGGCGCCGGCAAGACTACGACGATGATGACAATCTTCGGCCGGCCGCGGGCCTCAGAGGGCCGCATTCTGTTCGACGGCGAGGACATCACCGAGCTGCCCACCCACACAATCGCGCGGCTCCGCATTGCGCAATCGCCGGAAGGGCGGCGCATCTTCCCGCGCATGACGGTGCTGGAAAACTTGCAGATGGGCTCCATCATTGCCGGCGATCCCGGCAGCTTCGACAGCGACCTCGAGCGGGTCTGCACGTTGTTTCCCGTGCTCAAGGCGCGCCACGACCAGCGCGGCGGTACGCTCTCGGGCGGCGAGCAGCAGATGCTCGCCATCGCCCGAGCGCTGATGGGGCGGCCGAAGCTGCTTCTGCTGGACGAGCCGTCGCTCGGCCTGGCGCCGCTGATCGTGAAGCAGATCTTCGCGGCAATCCGTGCGCTCAACGCCGATTATGGCCTGACCGTCTTCCTCGTCGAGCAGAACGCCTATCACACGCTCAAGCTCTGCCATCGCGGCTATGTCATGGTCAACGGCAGGATCACGCTGTCCGGGACCGGCGAGGAGTTGCTGGAACGGAAGGACGTGCAGACTGCCTATCTCGACGGCGGCGGCAGGGTCCTAGCGCAAAATGGAGGGCAACAGTGACCTGGCTCTCCGACGACGGCCTGCGTGTGTTCCTTGCGCTCACCGTGATCATCGGGGGCGCGGCGGCGTTTCTTGCCGGTCGGGGGCTGGCGCGGTCGTGGAAGCCGTTCTGGCGCATATTTTTTTACATGGCGCTGCTTGCCGCCGCCGTCCGTTTCTTCCACTACGCCCTGTTCGACGGCAAGCTCCTGTCTCTCTACTATTACCTCGTCGCCTATGCCGTGCTCCTGGCGGCGGCGAGCCTCGGTTTCCGCTCCATGCGCGCGACACAAATGGTCTCGCAATATGGCTGGCTCTACGAGCGGACGAGTCCGCTGACTTGGCGCGACCGGCGGAGTTGAGCGATCTCGCGCTCGACACGCAAATTGATGTACAGTGGGTTCCAGTCTTTGAGAGGGAGGCAACAATGAAGCGTATGGCCGGGCTGATCGCAGCCCTCGCTCAAGCCGCCTTGATCGCTGCTTGCGGCGGCGGCGAGGAGAGCAATACCACGCCCATCGCCATCGTCGGCCCGGTCACGGGTCAATATGCCTCCTTCGGAGCGCAGATGAAGAATGGCGGCGAGATGGCCGTCGAGGACATCAACGAAGCGGGCGGCGTGCTCGGCAAGAAGCTCGACCTCGACATCGGCGACGATGCCTGCGACCCGAAGCAGGCGGTGGCCGTCGCCAATCAGATGACCGGCAACGGTGTCGCGCTCGTCGCCGGCCATTATTGCTCCGGTTCCTCGATCCCGGCGTCCAGTGTCTATGCCGAGAGCGACATGGTGCAGATTTCGCCGGCCTCCACCAACCCCGCCTTCACCGACGATCGCGCCGGCCCCAACATCTACCGTGTATGCGGCCGCGACGATCAGCAAGGCGGCGTCGCCGGCAAATATCTGGCCAAGAATTTCGCCGAAAGGAACATCGCCATCGTCCACGACAAGACCGCTTACGGCAAAGGCCTCGCCGACGAGACCAAGAAGGCGCTCAACGAGGCGGGCAAGCAGGAAGCGCTCACCGAGGCCATCACCGCAGGCGAGAAGGACTATTCAGCGCTGGTCTCCAAGCTGAAACAGGCCAATATCGATGTGCTGTTCTTGGGCGGCTACCACACCGAAGCCGGACTGATCGTGCGCCAGATGCGCGACCAGGGCCTGGCCACCATCTTGATGGGCGGCGACGCGCTCATCACCCAGGAATATTGGTCGATCACGGGTCCCGCCGGAGAAGGCACGCTGATGACCTTCTCGCCGGATCCGCGCAAGAACCCGGCCGCCGCCGAAGTGGTCAAGCGCTTCAAGGACAAGGGCATCGAGCCCGAAGGCTATGTGCTCTACACGTACGCCGCGGTCCAGGCCTGGAAGCAGGCGGTTGAGAAGGCGCAATCGACGGCCTCTGCCGATGTGGTGAAGGCGCTCAACGACACCGAGTTCGACACCGTGATCGGCAAGTTCAAGTTCAACGAGAAGGGCGACCCGAACCTGCCGCCTTACGCCGTCTATCGCTGGTCGAACGGGACGTACGAGGAGATCGGCGAGGAGGTTGCCCAGCCCGCGGGATAGCGGGAACCTGCCTGTCTAATGCTTCTTGGCGGCGCGCTCCTCGGACCTGAACTGCGCTTCAAGTTCCTTCTCGAGCCGCACTAGGTCGCCGGGCAGCGGCATACCGAAAACGCGCATCTCGTTTAGCTTCTCCCGGATCTGGAGGTAAAGCTCGTGCCGATCCTCGGGCTGGTTCTCCATCTGGTTGAGGAGAAGTGCGATTTCGGCCTTCAGGTCCTCGAATGCCATGGCGTGCCGTCTCCTTGTCGTGGCGGCGGATCGGACCACAAACGGCCTCCACCGGCAAGTCCGCTTAGGGCTGTGCGCGTGGATTGCGGCGGGACCATTTCCCCTGCATAGTTAGCCTTGAGCAAGGCTCGCAAACGGGGCGGGACGGGGCAATGGAAAAAGTGACTTTCGGGAATGTGGTCGGCTTCGTGCTTGCCCTCCTTTTTGCGCTGGTGATCGGCGTCTCCATGTGGGCGCTCCTGCTCGGCGACTACGTGAACACCTTCATGAACGAGCAGACCCGGCACACGCTGCGCATTGTCGGCTTCGCCGGCGCTCTTACCGCGCTCGTCACCTGGTGGGTACAGAGCTTTGCCGCCAAGCGTGGCTTCGTCGTCCGCACCCTGTTCGCCCTCTTCATCTTCGTGGTGGCATTCTGCAGCTTCGGCGGACTGCTGAGATTCATCTATATCCATGCCACCTATCCCAATCAGCAGGACTGGTCGCTGATGGGCATGTATCTCGCCTCGCTCAACGACTTCTACACATTCTTGCTGGATATGTTTTTGCCACCCCGGCCGGCTTATGCCGCTTTGACCTTGGCCGCCGCCATCTATGTTGCCTGGTTCGGGCCGCGCGAGGCCAAGACCGCCGATATCTGACCGGCGGGCCCGATTTGAGCGGCGGCGCGCGCTCTGCTAGAGGTTAGCGCCTCTCCCGCATCTCTTCGTCGCGGAAAGGCTTCTTCGAACGCATGATCCCCCGCTATAGCCGCCCCGAGATGGCTCGCATCTGGGAGCCCGAGACCCGGTTCCGCATCTGGCTCAGGATCGAGACCTATGCCGCGGAGGCCATGGCCGAGCTCGGGCTCATCCCCAAGCATGCGGCCGAGGCGGTGAGAAAGCGCGGCGGCTTTGATATCTCCCGTATCGAGACCATCGAGCGGGAGGTGAAGCACGACGTGGTCGCCTTTCTCACCTCGGTCGCCGAGCATGTGGGGCCGGAGGCGCGCTTCCTGCATTCGGGGCTCACCTCATCCGACGTGCTCGACACCTGCTTCAATGTGCAGCTGGTCGATGCGGCCGATGTTCTGATCGCCGACATCGACGCGCTCCTTGCCGTGCTCAAGGCCCGCGCCTTCGAGCACAAGGACACGCTGACCGTTGGCCGCAGTCACGGCGTCCATGCCGAGCCGACCACGTTCGGGCTCAAGCTTGCCGTGGCTTACGCCGAGTTCGCCCGGGCGCGGGTGAGGCTGTTACGCGCCCGCGAGGAAGTCGCCACCTGCGCCATCTCCGGCGCGGTCGGCACCTTCGCCCACGTCGATCCTCGCGTGGAAGCCTATGTGGCGAAGAAGCTCGGCCTCAGGCCCGAGCCCATCTCGACCCAGGTCGTGCCGCGCGACCGCCACGCCTTCTACTTCGCCACGCTTGCGGTGGTGGCGAGCTCGGTCGAGCGGCTGGCGACCGAGATCAGGCATTTACAGCGGACCGAGGTGCTCGAGGCCGAGGAATATTTCAGCCAAGGCCAGAAGGGCTCCTCCGCCATGCCGCATAAGCGCAACCCGGTGCTGTCGGAGAATCTGACCGGCCTCGCCCGGGTGGTGCGTGCCTATGCGATGCCGGCGCTCGAGGATGTGGCACTGTGGCACGAGCGCGACATCTCTCACTCTTCAGTCGAGCGGGTGATCGGGCCGGACGCCACCATCGCGCTCGATTTCGCGTTGTCCCGGCTGACCGGAATCGTCAAGGACCTCGTGGTCTATCCGGAGCGCATGCGGCTAAATCTCGATCGCCTCGGCGGCCTCATCCATTCGCAACGTGTGCTGCTGGCATTGACGGAAGCCGGCGTGCCGCGCGAGGAGGCCTACCGACTCGTGCAGCGCAACGCCATGAGGGTGTGGGAGGACGGCGCCGATTTCCTCGAGGCGCTCCTCGCCGACAAGGACGTGACCAAGGCGCTCTCACCCGAGCAGATCCGCGCCCAGTTCGATCTCGGCTATCATTTGAAGCACGTCGATACGATCTTCGCCCGCGTGTTCGGGACGAAATAGCGAGACTATTTCAGGTAGCCTTCGCCATCATCGCTGTAGCCGTGAAAGATATGCGGCATGTAGCGGTAGCGGTTGCGCTCCTGCGCCATCATGAAATAGCGCTTGCGGTAGAAGGAGGGCTTGAGCGCCACGTAAGGCGGCATCTGGTAGTACCAGTCGGCCTTGGGGTAATAGCCCGCGCGATAGGGATAAGGCGGATAGATCGGAAACAGCTCGTCGGCCAACGCCTCCGCCCCACCGACGCACACGGCCAGCACGACAAATGCCAAGGTTGGAATCCGCAACCGCATGGAAGGCCCCCCTACCCGCTTCCCGCCATCTTGGCACAGCGTAGGCCGGGCGTCAGCTAAGAGTTGCTCTTGGCTGCAGCCTTGACCTCGGCGGCGGCCTTCGCGAACCAGCCGACGTCGGTGCCGATTGCAACGACATCCCAGCCTTCAGCCACGCGGGGCTTGGCATAGTCGGCATCATTGGCGAAAATCAGAGCGATCACAGACATCTCGCGGCATTTGCTCAGAACGAGAGTCATCGCCTCCTTGACCTCCGGCGCCCAAATGTCGAGCCGCCCGGTCAGCGCCACCGAGAGATCGTTCGGCCCGAAGCAGACCATGTCGACGCCGTCGAGCGCCAGGATCTCGTCGAGCTGATCGAGCGCGCCTCTGGTCTCGATCTGGGGACAGGCGATGGTCCAGTCATTGGCGGTCTTGAAATAATCGCCATCATGATCGAGCCGCGCCCGGTAAGGGCCCCAGCTGCGATTGCCCCGGGGCGGATATTTCACCGCCTGCACGAAGGCTTCCGCGTCCTCGACGTTCCCGATCAAGGGACACATGATGCCTTGGGCGCCGGCATCGAGCGCGCGCCCAATCAGCCCTGGATCGTTTTCCGCGACGCGGACGATCGCCGGGAGGCCGCAGGCGCGTGCCGCGGTGAGGCAGCCGAGCAACGCCTCGTTGCCGCCCAAACCATGCTGCTGGTCGATGGTGATGCAGTCCCAGCCCGCCTCGCCGATCAGCTCGATCAGAAAGGGGTTGTTGAGGGTGAGCCACGCGTTGAAGAGCGTGCGGCGCTCTTTCGTTGCCTTGCGGAAGCGGTCTTCACGCATGAAGCCGCTCACGCTTTGCCTTCGGTTTCGATCTGGCCGACCGCCTCGCCCAGCAAGTCCGCCATCTTGCGCCTGATCTGGTGGTCGGACTGGCTGACGCCCTTGGCATCGAAATCGCCCCTGATCTTGCGGAAGACGTCCTCCTCGCCGGGTTCGACCAGATCGGCCTTGATCACCTCGCGCGCATAGGCTTGCGCGGCGTCGCCGGTGATCCCCATCTGTTCCGCCGCCCACAGGCCAAGCAACCTGTTCCGCCGCGCGGTCGCCTTGAACTTAAGCTCCTCGTCATGGGCGAATTTCCGCTCGAAACCCTTCTCGCGATCCTCAAAACTTGCCATCTGGCGTCACGCCTCCTTGAGCCCCTTTGGATTGGGGCAAACCTTCAGAAATCCGGGGGAAACTACCCGCCTCCCGGGGCGAGGGATAGCCCCCAAAAGCCCGGAAATCAACAAATTGCGGGGACCAACCGCATGCGTCTTGGCAGCCGTTGTATGCCCCCTCCCCTTACGCTAAGGTCGCTTCGAGACCCCTTGAATCGATTCCAGCAATGGCGATTTCTAAATTGCGCGCGGCCTGGGTGAGCCTCTCGCCCGCGTGTTTGGCGTTTGTCATCAGTCAAAGCCAGTCGTGAGTGAGGAACTAAGCATGAACCGCCGGCGGAAAGTGTACGAAGGCAAGGCCAAGATCCTCTATGAGGGCCCTGAGCCCGGGACGCTCATCCAGCATTTCAAGGACGACGCCACCGCCTTCAACAACAAGAAGCACGACAAGATCGAGGGCAAGGGTGTCCTCAACAACCGCATCTCCGAGTATCTGTTCCAGAAGCTCGGCGAGATCGGCGTGCCGACGCACTTCATCAAGCGGCTCAATATGCGTGAGCAGCTGATCCGCGAGGTCGAGATCATCCCGCTCGAGGTGGTGGTGCGTAACGTCGCCGCCGGGTCGCTCGCGACAAAGCTTGGCATCGATGAGGGGACGGCCCTGCCGCGCTCGATTGTCGAGTTCTACTACAAGAACGATCAGCTCGGCGATCCGATGGTCACTGAGGAGCACATCACCGCCTTCGGCTGGGCCACGCCTCAGGAGATCGACGACGTCATGTCGCTCGCGCTCCGCGTCAACGATTTCCTGTCGGGCTTGTTTCTCGGGGTCGGCATCAGGCTCGTCGACTTCAAATGCGAGTTCGGCAGGCTGTGGGACAACGAGCAGATGCGCATCGTACTAGCTGACGAGATCTCGCCCGATTGCTGCCGGCTATGGGACATCGAGACGCAGAACAAGCTCGACAAGGACCGCTTCCGCCGCGACATGGGTGGCCTGGTCGAGGCCTATCAGGAGGTGGCCCGCCGGCTCGGGCTGCATGTCGACAACCCACCGCGGGCGCGCACGGGCCCGGTGCTAGTGCGTTCCAAATAGGGGGTGACGCGAAAGACGGGAGCATGAAGGCGCGCATCACCATCACGCTGAAGCCGGGAGTGCTCGACCCGCAAGGCAAGGCGATCGCCGGCGCGCTCCATGCGCTCGGCTTCGGCGCGGTTGGCAATGTGCGCCAGGGTAAATATATCGAGGTCGAGGTGGCCGAGAGCGATCCGGCGCGCGCCCGCGCCGAAGTAGAGCGCATGTGCGAGCAGCTCCTCGCCAACACCATCATCGAGAACTACGCTTATGAACTCGAGGCGGCTTAGCGCGACGTTGACCATTCTCTTCGTTCCGGCGAAAGCCGGAATCCTAAAACCCGCTCACGAGTTCATTTTCTCTGGATCCCGGCTTACGCCGGGATGACGCGTTGGATTGGACAGGGATGAAAGCGAGCGTCATCGTCTTTCCCGGATCGAATTGCGACCGCGACGCGGCCGTGGCGCTTGAGGCTGCGACCGGGCAGGCGCCGGCCATGGTGTGGCACGGCGATTCAGAGATTCCGGCAAGCGACCTGATCGTGCTGCCCGGCGGGTTCTCCTATGGCGACTATCTCCGCTCGGGCGCCATGGCCGCGCATTCTCCGGTGATGCGCGAGGTGGTGGCGCGTGCCCGCAGCGGCACGCCGGTGCTCGGCATCTGCAACGGCTTCCAGGTCTTGACCGAGACGGGGCTCCTCCCCGGCGTCTTGATGCGCAACGCCACGCTGAAATTCATTTGCAAGGACGTGTGGCTGCGCGTGGAGCGCAACGACACGGCCTATGCGCGCCGCTACGCCAAGGGCGAGGTGGTCAAGTTCCCCATCGCGCACAAGGACGGCAGCTATTTCGCCGACGAGGCGGCGCTCGCGCGGCTCGAAGGCGAAGGCCGCATCGCCTTCCGCTACTGCGACGAGAACGGCGAGGTCACGGCCGACGCCAACCCCAACGGCTCGCGCCGGAACATCGCGGGCATTTACAACGAGACCGGAACTGTGCTCGGGCTGATGCCGCACCCTGAGCGCCTTGCCGACCCGATGCTCAGCGGCACCGACGGCGCCAAGATGTTCCTCTCGCTGGTGGAGACGCTTCATTGAATATCGCGGCGGGTGCGGCGAGAGCGGCGGATACCTTGACCCCAAACATCATTGCTGAGCACGGGCTCAGCGCGGACGAATACCAGCTGCTCGTCGCGGCGCTCGGCCGTGAGCCGAAGCTCACCGAACTCGGCATCTTCTCGGTGATGTGGTCCGAGCACTGCTCCTACAAATCCTCCAGGGTCTGGCTCAAGAAACTCCCGACCGAAGGCCGGCAAGTGATCCAGGGCCCGGGCGAGAATGCCGGCGTGGTCGATCTCGGCGACGGTCAGGCTGCAGTGTTCAAGATGGAGAGCCACAACCACCCGTCTTATATCGAGCCATATCAGGGCGCCGCGACCGGCGTCGGCGGCATCATGCGCGACGTGTTCACCATGGGCGCGCGCCCCGTCGCCAATATGAATGCGCTCAGGTTCGGCGCGCCGGAGCACGCCAAGACGAAGCACCTCGTGGCCGGCGTGGTCTCAGGGATCGGCGACTACGGCAATTGCATGGGCGTGCCCACGGTCGGCGGCGAGACCAATTTCGACCCGCGCTATAACGACAACATCCTGGTCAACGCCATGTGCGTCGGCCTGGTGGATTCGGGTCGCATTTTCAAGTCGGCGGCAAAGGGCATCGGCCATTCCGTCGTCTATGTCGGCTCGAAAACCGGCCGCGACGGCATCCACGGCGCCACCATGGCCTCGGCGGAGTTCGACGAGGCATCGGAGGAGAAGCGCCCGACCGTGCAGGTGGGAGATCCTTTCACCGAGAAGCTCCTGCTCGAGGCCTGCCTCGAGCTGATGGAGGAGGACGCTATCGTCGCTATCCAGGACATGGGCGCGGCGGGCCTCACCTCCTCCTCGGTGGAGATGGCCGACAAAGGCGGCGTCGGCATCGAGCTCGAGCTCGACCGGGTGCCGACCCGCGAGGAAAACATGACCGCTTACGAGATGATGCTCTCGGAGAGCCAAGAGCGCATGCTTATGGTGCTGAAGCCGGGCTCCGAGAAAGCCGCCGAGCGTGTGTTCCGCAAATGGGAGCTCGACTTCTCGGTCATCGGATACACCACCGACACGGGGCACCTCGTGGTGCGTCATCGCGGCATCGTCGAGGCCGATATTCCGCTCGCGGCCCTGGCTCATGCCGCGCCGGTCTACGAGCGGCCTTTCGCCAAGAAGGAGCCGCAAGGGGTGGTCGCGCCGGAGGAGGTGCCACCCCCGAACAGCATGCTCGGTGCGCTTGAGTGCCTGATGGGCTCCCCTCACCTCTCCTCGCGGCGCTGGATTTGGGAGCAATACGACCACATGGTCATGACCGACACTGTGCAGCGGCCGGGCGGGGATGCCGCGGTGGTGCGCGTCCACGGCACCAAGAAGGGGCTCGCCATCTCCTGCGACGTGACCCCCCGCTACTGCGCTGCCGACGCTTACGAAGGAGCCAAGCAGGCGGTGGCGGAGTGCTGGCGCAATCTCACTTCCGTCGGCGCCGATCCGCTTGCGATTACCGACTGCATGAATTTCGGCAACCCGGAGCGGCCCGAGATCATGGGCGAATTCGCCAGCGCGGTGGAAGGCATGGCCGAGGCTTGCACGGCGCTCTCCTTCCCCGTGGTGTCAGGCAATGTCTCGCTCTACAACGAGACGAACGGCGTCGCCATTCCGCCCACGCCGGCCATAGGCGGCATCGGACTCATCCCCGACATCGCCGCCATGACCACCGTCGCGCTGAAGCGCCAGGGCGACGTGCTTATGCTGCTCGGTGCCGAGGCCGGTCATCTCGGCCAATCGCTCTATATGCAGCTGATGTTGGACCGGACCCACGGCGTGCCCCCGCCGGTCGATCTCGACGCCGAGCGCCGCGCCGGCGACCTGGTCAGAGGACTGATTAGGGACGGGTGTCTGTCGGCGGTGCATGACGTGTCGGACGGAGGGCTCTTGGTGGCGATTGCCGAGATGGCCTTGGCCGGCGGCCATGGGGTCGAGCTCGATGCGATCCCGGCACCCCTTCCCCCCCATGCGCTCTGGTTCGGCGAGGACCAGGGACGCTACGTGGTGGCAGCCTCTCCCGACCAAGCCGACGCTATTCACAAGGCGGCGGCCGTGGCCAAGGTGCCGCTCAGGCTGCTCGGCAAGGTGGGCGGCGATGCCATCAAGATTGAAGGCGAGCCCCCGCTTCCATTGGCGGCGCTCAGGATTGCGCACGAGGACTGGTTGCCGCGCTTCATGGCGCACGGCTAAGATCGCGGGAGACGAGGAGTAACCCGATGGCCATGGCGGCCGACGATATCGCGCGGATGATCAAGGAGCGCTTTCCAGACGCCGAGATCCGTATCGAGGATCTCGCCGGCGACGGCGACCACTATTCCGCAACCATCGTGTCGGAGGCGTTCCGCGGCAAGACGCGCGTCCAGCAGCACCAAATGGTCTACGATGCGCTCAAGGGGAATATGGGCGGCGCGTTGCACGCCCTTGCGCTGAAGACCGCAGCGCCATAGTTACGCTTCGGCGTGTGAAAGGAACAGACGATGAGCGCTCAGGACGTCCAGGACTGGATCGGCAAGACGGTGGCCGGCCACGATGTGGTGCTGTTCATGAAGGGCACCAAGACCATGCCGCAATGCGGCTTCTCCATGCAGGTCGCGCAGATTCTCAACCACCTCGGCATCGACTTCAAGGACGTCAACGTGCTCGATGACATGGCCGTGCGCGAAGGGATCAAGGCCTATTCGAACTGGCCGACCATCCCGCAGCTCTACATCAAGGGCGAGTTCGTCGGCGGCTGCGATATCGTGCGCGAGATGTTCCAGGCGGGCGAGCTGCAGGAGCTTCTCTCCGCCAAGGGCGTCGCCCATAACCAGCAGACGCTCCCCGCCTGATCCCTGGGCTCGCGCACCCTATTCGCAGCCGATGATAATGTCGCCCGGGTTGATGATCAGCGTCACCGGCTTGCCTTCGTAAAGGCCAAGCGACTCCAAGGTAGCGATCGTGACGGATGACTGTAGCGTTGTCTCTCCGGCAATGGAGATATAGACGATGGCCGTCACTGCTCCTTTGCGGATCTCCAGGATCTTGCCTTCAATCTGGTTGCCCGTGCTGAGCTTGCTAAACTTCATGTGCCTCTCCCCTTACTCCCGCGAGCTTCCAGCCTCCCGCGTTCCTCAGCTGAGGTTGCCGCAAAAGCGCTGGATGCGGCGGCAGGCCTCTTCCAGCGCCTTGATCCCGGTCGCATAGGAAATGCGGAAGAAGGGTGAAAGCCCGAAGGCCGCACCATGCACCACGGCGACGCCCTCCTCCTCGAGGAGCGCCGTGGCGAAGTCTTCGTCGTTGCCGATCATCTTGCCGCCCCGCGTGGTCTTGCCGATCACGCCTGCGCACGACGGGTAGACGTAGAACGCGCCCTCCGGCTTCGGGCAGGAGATGCCCTTGGCCTGGTTCAGCATGGCGACCACCAGATCGCGCCGCTCCTGGAAGGACGCGACCCAGTCTTTCAGGTACTCTTGCGGGCCCTCGAGCGCCTCGACCGCCGCCCATTGGCTGATCGAGCACGGGTTCGAGGTCGATTGCGATTGCAAAGTGGCGATGGCCTTGATCAGGGGTTCGGGCCCCCCGCCATAGCCGATGCGCCAACCGGTCATGGAGTAGGCCTTCGACACGCCGTTCAAGGTGAGCGTGCGCCCCTTGAGCCTGGGCTCAACGGCGGCGGGCGTGGTGAATTTGAACCCGTCATAGACGAGATGCTCGTAGATGTCGTCTGAGAGCACCCACACTCCGTCATGCTTGACCAGCACGTCGGTGAGCGCCTTGACCTCGTCCTCGGTGTAGGCGGCGCCGGTCGGGTTCGATGGCGAATTGAAGATGAACCACTTGGTCTTGGGTGTGATGGCGCGCGCCAAAGCCGCGGGCTTCAGCTTGAAGCCGTCTTCGAGCTTGGTCTCGACGATGATCGGCTCGGCGCCGGCCAGCAGCACGATGTCGGGGTAGCTCACCCAATAGGGCGACGGAACGATCACCTCATCGCCCGGATTAAGGGTGGCGAGCAGCGCATTGTAGAGCACCTGTTTGCCGCCGCTGCCGACGGTGATCTCCGACGGCTTGTAGGCGAGGCCGTTCTCGCGCATGAATTTCTCGGCCACCGCGCGCTTGAGCTCGGGAATGCCATCCACCGCGGTATATTTCGTCTCGCCGCGCAGAATCGCCTCGATCGCCGCCTGCTTGATGTTGTCGGGCGTATCGAAGTCCGGCTCGCCGGCGCCAAGGCCGATGACGTCGAAGCCCGCGGCCTTGAGTTCGCGCGCCTTGCTGGTGATGGCCATGGTCGGCGACGGCTTGACCCGTTCGAGCGTGCGGGCGACCAATCCCATGTCGATCTCCTGGAAGATGTAAAAAATGCCGGCCGAAGCGGGCGCACCCTAAGCGGGGGCGCGATAGCCCGCAAGGCACAAAAAGCCGCGAGCGCGGGCTGTTCGCCCGCGCTGCTTCAGTCAAAGCATTCGGTGTGCGGCTGAGCGCCGCTTAAGCGGCCTGGCGATTGAGCTTGCTCTCGGCAAGTTCGGTCAGCAGCCGATCGGCGTTGTACTCCTGATCCAAGGTCTGCTGGAGCAGGTTGGCCGCATCCGCCATGCCGAGCTGCCGCGCCCAGGCGATCATCGTGCCGTAGCGAGCGATCTCGTAATGCTCGACGGCCTGAGCGTCGGCGATCATGCCGGCATCGAGCACGTCGGGGTCCTTGGCCTCTTTCATGTCCTCCTGGCCCTCTTCGATGATGCCTTTTATGGCCGGGCAGGTCTTGCCCGAGGGCTTGAGGTCGCAAAGGGCGAACACCTGCTCGAGGCGCTCGACTTGGCCTTGCGTCTCCTTGAGATGATGCGCGAAGGCTTGGCGCAGTTCCTCGGAATCGGCCTTCTTGGCCATTTTCGGCAGCGCTTTCAGGATCTGCTTCTCGGCGTAGTACATGTCCTTGAGAAGATTGACGAACAGATCCTCCAAAGATTTCAGGGCGGGCATGGCGGGAGGGCCTCCTTAGGGCTTAGCGGTTGGACGGGTGGGCCCTGCTCTCCGGCGTTACCAGAGCGCGTGTGCGAGGCTCCTCCCTTGAGCGGCTAACTTTCGGTTCCAGCTTTCGGTTCCCGCTCGACCGCTCGTCGCGCCGCCCTGTGCACAACCGCATTTGCGCCACAGTTGTGGCAGGGAAGCGCGTGCGCGAGCCACAATCCGGTTAAAGCTCCGCCCTAATGGCGTGGTTGATTTTGCTTCGTGCCGACAGACGAGGGCTAAGTCCATGACGATGCGGCGCCAAGCTCTGCGCTCAAGCGCGCTCCTGGCAACTTCTCTTTTCCTTTCCCTGATCCTCGTTTTTATCTTCACGCTACCAAGCATCCTGGTGAGGGCCGAGCCGGCTTCTTCCGGCACGAGCGCCGCCATGGGCGAAGCCAATCGCGTTACCCCCGGCGACATGAACACAGGCGCCTTGCTGCTCCAGACCGAGGACGGCGGTCTGGTCGAGGCGCCGCGGCTGGCGACCGACATCGTCATGACGGTCAACGGCACCATCGCGCGCGTTGCCGTCACCCAGCGCTTCGAGAACCCGTCAGACCGCTGGCTCGAAGGCATCTATGTGTTTCCGCTGCCCGAGCAGTCGGCCGTCGATGCGCTCCATATGGAGATCGGCGATCGCGTGATCGAGGGCGAGGTCAAGGGCCGCGACGAGGCCAAGAAGGCCTATGAGGCGGCGAAGGACGCAGGGCAGAAGGCGAGCCTCGTCGAGCAGGAACGCCCCAACATCTTCACCAACTCGGTGGCCAATATCGGCCCGCACGAGGCGATCGTCGTCCGCATCGAATATCAGGAGACGGTGAAGCAGGACGGGGGCGTCTATTCGCTGCGCTTTCCGCTCGTAGTCGGCCCCCGCTATAACCCGAGGGCGAGCGAGGTCACCACGGTCGACTTTAGCGGAAGGCCCTTGGTCGTCGACCCGGTCCCCGATCGCGACCGCATCACCCCGCCGGTGCTCGACCCTGCCAAGTCCCCCAAGATCAACCCGGTGTCGATCCAGGTGAATCTGAATGCGGGCTTCGTGCTCGGCGACGTCAAGAGCTCGTTCCACCAGATTACGCTGGACCGGACCGGCGACGAGACGGCGACCTTGAGTCTCGCCGCAGGCACTGTGCCCGCCGACAAGGATTTCGAGCTCATTTGGAGCCCGAAGGCTGCCTCCGTGCCGCAGACCGCGCTGTTCCACGAGATCGTCAACGGCCAGGACTATTTGCTCGCCATGGTCACGCCGCCAACTCTGGAGAGCGCTGCCAACCTCCTGCCGCGCGAGCTGATCTTCGTCATCGACAATTCCGGCTCGATGGCCGGCACTTCGATCGTCCAGGCCAAGCAGAGCCTGCTCTTCGCGCTCGACCGCCTGCGTGCCGGCGACAGATTCAACGTGGTGCGCTTCGACGACACCATGGAGATGCTGTTCGACACCGCAGTCGACGCGAGCTCCGAGAATCTTGCCATCGCCAAGAATTTCGTGTCGCGGCTCGACGCCGCCGGCGGCACGGAGATGCTGCCGGCGCTCAAGGTCGCGCTCAAGGACGCAAGCCCGAATGACACGACCCGGCTGCGCCAGGTGGTGTTCCTCACCGACGGCGCGGTCGGCAACGAGACGCAGCTCTTCGAGGAGATCGCCAGCCATGTCGGCCGTTCGCGCCTGTTCACCGTCGGCATCGGCTCGGCGCCCAACAGCTATTTCATGCGGCGCGCTGCCGAGCTTGGGCGCGGGACCTTTACCGAGATCGGCTCCGAGGAGCAGGTACTCGAGCGCATGAGCGCGCTCTTCGCCAAGCTCGAGAAGCCGGTCATGGTTGGGCTCAAGGCCGAATGGCCTAACGGGACGAGCGTCGAAGTCTGGCCCGATCCCCTCCCCGATCTCTATGCCGGCGAGCCGGCCGTGCTCTCTGCCAAGGTGAGCGCAATGAATGGCGAGCTGCACCTGTCCGGCACGTTCGACGGCAAGCCGTGGACGGCGGCGTTGCGGATCTCCGACGCTATCGACGGCACCGGGGTGGCGAAGCTGTGGGCCCGCAGCAAGATCGCCTCGCTCGAGGCCAGGCTCTATGGCGGCATGGACGAGGCAGGCGTCGACAAGGCGATCGAGACGGTGGCGCTCGAGCATCATCTCGTGTCGAGCCAGACGAGCCTCGTGGCCATCGACAAGACCAAGTCGCGGCCTGACGGCCAAGGCGTGGCGAGCGTCGACATGCCGGTGAATCTCCCCGACGGCTGGGTCTACGACAAGGTGTTCGGACCCCAGAACAATACGCAGCACGCGATGAAGGCCGCCGGACGCCCCGCCTCCTACGACCGCGCACTCATGCAGAATCCGTCAGGGGCCGGGCTGTCCACTTCGATGATGCCAAGCGCGCCGCCGCAACTCGCGTTCGACGGTAGCGCGGTGGCGTCAACGGAATCGGCGCCCGCTGACGTCGACGCGGCACCGCCTGTGTCCGATCCGGCACAGATGCCCGACACGGTGACAGTCGCTCCGGCCGGTCCTGAGGCGGGCCAGAAGAATCAGAATTATCCGGTGCTTCCGCTCACGGTCGTGCCCAAGCCCGAGGCGAATCCATTGGCCGCGCTGAAGGTGCCGCACGAACCGAACCAGCGCATCGCCATTCTCGCGCTGGTGCTGGCCTTGCTGAGCGCGGTGACGTTCATTTTGTGGCGTTACCACCGCCGCGACTATGCCTCCCCGCGGCGGATTGGGAGGAGGATCTGATGCTGAGACGGGGGTCCGCGCAGCTCCTCCTCCTCTTTTTTCGCTCGCGGCTAAGGCTCGGGTGGAAGATCGGGGCGATTGCCGGCGTTCTGGTCGCGGTTGGTCTGCTCCAGACCGGAGACGACTTTCCTCTGCTGAACCGGACAGGGCTTGCTCAGTTACTTCGCCAGAGCGCCTGGCAGCACGCATTCGCCGGGCTGCCTGAGCAGGCGCCCTGGCCTTGGGCTGAAACCTCCCCGGGAATGGCGGCGGGAGTGCCGCAGCTCGGCTTGAGCGCGTCGGTCATCAAGGAGGAAAGCCCAGGCAAGGACGAAGGCGCGGCCGTGTCCCCAGCCTCGGGCGAAGACCCGCATGTGCCTCGCACGAAGCTCAGCGAGGTGGGCGTCGGCGACCGTATCACCGTCACCACCGCCGACGGCTCGTCCCGCGTCTATCGAATCACCGGCCGCAGGGTCGTCGATCCGCATTTGGCGGAGACTGAGTCCGGACCTTCCGACGACGCCTCGCTCGTCACCTGCCTGCCGCTCGACCCGCTCCTGGCGAGCTCGCTCAGGCTCGTTATCCAAGCGACAACAATCGATCCTCCGGCGGAACCAGACCCGAGGCCCGAGCAGAAACTCTAGGAAAAACTCCGGTCTGGCTTTACTACCGCCGTTTTTTCTTCCTCGGGGGTGGAGCAGGAGCGGGCGCGGGTGTCGGTGTAGTGGCTTCTGCCGCTGCCGGGGCCCCCGCTTCCGGTTGTGCGCCGGCGGCCGGTGCGCCAGCCGCAGGCGCGGCAGTCCCGGTGGGAGCCGCTTGGCCAGGCGGCAAAGCCGCTCCTTGCGGCGCGGCACCGTCCTGAGGCGCCACAGTCCCCGGCGGGAGCGCCGCGCCAGGTTGTCCGGGCACGCTCGATTCTCCGCCCGGCGTTAGGCTGATCGTCGGCGCGGTCGGACGCCGTTCCAATTCAATCTTCTGCTTCAGACGTTCGAGGCCGGCGCTGTATTCCGCTCCCACGAAGCCATCGATCATCAACGCCTTCCACCGTTTGAGCGGGCTCGAGCCGGAGTCGAAGCCGAAGTTCCAGGTGACTTTGCTGCCCGAACCATCCGGCGAGATTTGGTAGGAGCTCGTCCCATCCAAGCCATTGAAATTGACGACCAAGTCGATGCTCCGGTTGGGCTCGCTCTCGACAATTTCCATGCTGCCGGTGCCAACCGACGGCTTTTGGCTCGTCCATTTGACCTGGGCGCCTTTGCCCTGCTCCGGCCCGCCATAGGTCATCGCCAATTGCGGGTCGCGCAGCTGCCACGGTGACCATTCGCTGAAATGGTGCAGGTTGTTGAGATAGGGAAAGACAGCCGATTCAGGTGCGTTAATGGACTTCGACCGCGTCACCGTTACGTGGGCCGGCAGGCCAAAGGCGACGCCCGCCATGATTCCAACCAGAACAACAAGCCCTATGACTAACCGCATCATTGGACGCATCACCTCGCCTCCTTACTCGTCGAACTCTCGACGGCCGCTAGCCTGAGGTCGGCCTCCCGTGCCGGTACTGTAGACCGCTCGCTTTTTGAAAGAAAACGATTACAGTCCGCTCGTCAACAAGGGGGAGGGCTGGAGATGAATCTATCGGCACCGTCGACAGCGGTCTTCATCGTATCGCTGATACTGGCGGCATTGGCCGTCATTGGCAAATTCGCAGCGATTCCATTCATCACCGAGAACGGTTTCTGGGTCGCGATCGTCGCCTATGTGGTGCTGGCGGTCGGTAATTTGTTCAGAGGCGTGTAACCTTACGCGGCCTCCGGACGGTTTATCCCTCCGGGGCCCCCACCCTCGGCCAACGCTTCATCGCTCGCTGAAAACCGGATGCCTGCGCGGCCTCATGCCTGGCCGCGAAACACCAGGATCGCGCCGAGCGCGATCAGAGCAAAGCCCGCACCTTGGGTCAGGCTGAGCGGTTCCTTGAAATAGACCGCCGTGAAGCCGGCGAACACCATGAGCGTGATCACCTCCTGGATCGTCTTCAGTTCTGCCGGCGAATAGACCGCGCTGCCGATCCGGTTCGCGGGCACGGCGAAGCAATATTCCACGAAGGCAATCCCCCAGCTCACCAGAACCACGGTGACGAGCGGCACGGATTTGAATTTGAGATGTCCGTACCAGGCCAAGGTCATGAACAGATTGGAGCAGACGAGAAGGACGATCGGCGCGAGCTGGGGCCAGAAGCCGGGGACGATGGAAGCAGGAATCATGTCGACCTCGAGGAGCGTTGCAGCGGCTGGTGAACGCTGCGGCGGATGTTGAGGGGAATCAAGGACACTTGCCTTCAACGCGCGTTGACATAACGTCGCGTCCAAGAAAACTGGAAGGAGACCTCATGGCCACCCTTTCCATCGACCCGGATTACCTCCGCAGACTCATCGTCAAGGTGCGCTCCTTCATGGGTAAGGAGGCGACCGAGCTGCCCGACGAGGGCTCCAATCCGACCGACGACGAGTTGCCGTCCTCGGCGCTGCAGGATGAGGAAGAGGACCTCAGCCGCGAGGAAGTCGTAGAAGAAATCAGGGGGCTTGAGGCGCGCCAACAGGCCGAACTGGTGGCGCTGATGTGGCTCGGCCGTGACGAAGGGGATCCGGAGGAGTTCGAAGGGCTCGTGCGACTGGCGTTAGAGCGCCGCGAGGTTCCCACCGAGGACTATCTTCTCGACCACCCGCTCGTCGCCGAGCATTGGCTCGAAGGCATGGAGCGCCTTGGCCTCGGCGGTCTTACGGGCGAGTAGAGGGAGAGCGAGCGGCCTAGAGACCGGCCCTCCCCCTCAATCGCCTACATATCGTCGTCGTCGCGCGCCCAAGAGGGACGGTAAGGCTGCGGGCTCGGGCTCGCGGCTCCCGGCGTTGCCGGACGTGGCGCTGCCGGAGCGGGCGCGCCGCCTCCCATAGGCGTTGCCGGTCGCGGTGCCATGCCGCCGCTTCCCATGCCTGGCGATGGGGAGACGGCTGGCCGGATCGGCTGGGCCATGGGCATTGCCGGCCTTGGCGCGACGGGCGCGGGAGCAGCCGGCTTAGGTGCAACAGCTGCCATAGGCTTCGCCGCCACCGCCGGCTTGCGGGCCGGCGCCTTGCGCGCGGCGGGTTTCCGTACCGCCTTCTTGGTGGTCTTGCGCGCGGAGGTTTTCTTTGCCGTCGTCTTACGGGCGGTTGCCCGTTTTGCCGTCGTCTTGCGCGCGCCGGTCTTGCGCGCCGTCTTGCGTGCGGCACGCGCGGTTTTGCGCACGGTGCGCGCAGCCTTCCTCGCGGTCTTGCGAGGTTTTGCCTTCTTACTCGTTGTGCGCTTCTTCCCACTCGTTCTCGTAGCCATGGCTTTGTGCTCCGCTTCTGCTCTGGTTGCCGCACTCGACCGCTCAAACGGACGTATGCTTGCACGAATCACGCTTCACTGGTCCAGGCTTGCCGTCCCACAGGGCGAGTCAATTGTTTTTTTTCATTATACGATGATCGCGAGCGAAAGTGGCAATTTGGGGTGCTCGCTGCGCGGGACCTCAATAGCCGATCTTCCCGGTCGTCTCGCTGCGCTGCACCAAGCCCCCATTGAGCCTAGAATGGGCATGTTTCAGGCTTTGACAGGGTTTGTCTCGGCGTCAGTCGAGCGCGCTCAGAATATCCTCGATCCCCATGCGATGGCGGAAGTCGGGATCGACAAAACGGGCTTTGACGCGGCCATCCTTGCCGACCACGAGGGTTGCGGGTATCGGCAAGAGCCATCCACCCTGGCCCTGAAACCGCTCGAGATCGATACCAAACCCCCGGTAGGCCTCCTTGATCTTGTCGCCGACCCAGAAGACGAGGCCGAGCGAGAGCGCATAGGATAGATCGAGGTCGGTCAGTACCCTGAATGGCAACCCCCGGCTTTGCTGCAGGACCCGGGCATATCTTGCGGTCTCCGGCACGATCGAGATCACCTCGCCGCCCGCCTCGACGATCTCGGGATAGGCGCGGGCGAGCGCATGCAGCTCGAGCCCGCAATAGTCGCACCACGGCCCGCGGTTGAAGCTGATGACGAGCGGCCCTCCTCGCAAGAGCGAGGCAAGATCGACGATATGCCCCTCGCTGTCGGTCATCAGAAAATCGGGCAGTCTTTCGCCGATGGCGGGAACGAGAATATCGGCGCCGTTGGCTTGAATGCGCGCGACGAGATCGTCGTAGGTCGATTCGAGATCGGGAAGAAGCTTGCGGGATTCTCCGAGATAGAATTTCAGCCGCTCGTCGAGAGGAGCCTCAAGGGCATCCGCCTTGTCGAAGGCTTCGGCGAGAGCCTCTTCGAGTGATCTTTCGTTGGTCAAGCCGGCCTACCTGAGATTGCCGAGGGGCTGAACTGACATGGGGGTATAGGAGCGTCGCCGCCCCCGAGTCGAGCCCCATCGTAGGACCCCGGCGGCTCAGGGCGGAGGCCAATTCGGCGGCATTTGGCGCAACGCCTGATCGAAGGGATAGGCGGAGATGTGCACCTCCCCGGTAAAGGGATAGTCGAAGGCAAGACCGAGCAGCATGGCAAGGGCCACGAGCGCGGCCAGGGCGGCGGTCATGAGAATCTGCGCCACCAGATTCGTCGAGCCGAAAAAGGCCGGATAGCCGAGAGTGATCAGGCCACCCACGATCAGCACGAACCAGAGAATCCCCGGCATCGAGCCGTCGGAGCTATCCAGGCGTTCGTTGCGGTTGTCGGTCATCACCGCCAAGAGTCTGAGCGCGTCCTGGTACAGGGCCAGCTCTTGCCAGGTTTGCGGGCTGATGTCGAAGATCGCTCGGCTCAACCGATCGAGATCCGTGACGACGGCATCGCTCGGCTCGCCGACCGCCATCGTCGGCCACTCATGCTCACGCACGTCATTGGTATAGGCGGTGAGGTGCTTCCTGATCTCGGCGCCGCCCTCGACGGGCAAGGCAAAGGTGACCCGGTACAAGTCGACAACCGCCTTCGCCTCGTCGCGAACCGCCTCCTCGGTCTTGCGGAAATCCTCCCACACGGCGATCACGATGAAGGCCAACATCACGGCGTAGAACACGCCGATCACGGCGAATTTGAATCCGGCGACCTCGTTGTTGAGGCTTAAGCGGTCCAGGCCGAAGGCGGCCCGCGTCAGCAGCATGAGGCCGACGCTGTAGACCGCCGCGCCGATAGTGAGGAGCGCGGCCGTGACCCATAGCGGGACGTCGTGCATGAGGTAAAGCAAGGACATCTTCAGGCATCCTGACCGGCAATTAGGTGCCTCTTTGTAGCGGAAACTGCTCAACAAGAAGCCAACTTTGCTTTGGCTCGGCGCCAAGCGAGAGCCCTTCCCTCCCAGCCCTCAAGCCGCCATATTCGGGCCATGCCCCTCCGCGTTCCCAAGACCTTCGGCTCCCGCGCCGAGCCGCGCGCCGTCACGGGCGAGGCAGCTGGCTTGCCGTTCGGTGCCGACCGACGTCCTCCAGGATTTGGCGAGGCGCCGCAGCCATTGATGCAGGATCATCCGCTGGTGACGGGTACCGGCGCGCCGGAGTTCGTGCCGCACCGCCCTCCCCGGCCCGACAAATCCGAGGGCGGCGTGCCCTTGGACCTTCAATCGGAGCTCGAACCCAAGGGCGACCAGCCTTCGGCCATCGCCGAGCTGGTGGCGCAAGTGAACGCGCATGAGCGCGACCAGGTGCTGCTTGGGGTCACCGGCTCGGGCAAGACCTTCACCATGGCCAAGGTGATCGAGGCGACACAGCGCCCAGCGCTGGTGCTGGCCCCCAACAAGACGCTGGCTGCCCAGCTCTATGGCGAGTTCAAGAGCTTCTTCCCCGACAACGCGGTCGAGTATTTCGTCTCCTATTACGACTACTACCAACCGGAGGCCTACATCCCGCGCACCGACACTTATATCGAGAAGGATTCGTCCATCAACGAGCAAATCGACCGCATGCGCCACGCCGCGACCCGCGCGCTGGTCGAGCGCGACGACGTGATCATCGTGGCGAGCGTGTCCTGCATCTACGGCATCGGCTCGGTCGAGACCTATACGGCGATGACCTTCAGCCTGAAGCGCGGCGACAAGGTCGAGCAGCGCCAGCTGATGGCCGATCTCGTGGCCCTGCATTACCGGCGCAATGACGCCAATTTCGTGCGCGGCTCGTTCCGCGTGCGCGGCGACACGATCGAGCTGTGGCCAGCGCATTTGGAGGACCGCGCCTGGCGCATCTCGCTGTTCGGCGACACGGTCGAGAGCCTGGTCGAGTTCGATCCCCTGACCGGCGCCAAGACCGACGAATTCAGTATGGTCAAGGTCTACGCCAACTCGCATTACGTGACGCCCAAGCCGACGCTGAAACAGGCGATCCGTGGCATCAAGGAGGAGCTGAAGCAGAGGCTCAACGAGCTGCATGGCGCTGGGCGTTTGCTCGAGGCGCAGCGGCTCGAGCAGCGCACGCTGTTCGATCTGGAGATGATCGAGGCGACCGGCTCCTGCGCCGGCATCGAGAACTATTCGCGCTACCTCACCGGGCGGAAGCCGGGCGAGCCACCTCCGACTCTGTTCGAGTACCTTCCCGACAACGCACTCGTCTTCGTCGATGAGAGCCACGTCACCATCCCGCAGATCGGCGGCATGTTCCGCGGCGACTACCGGCGCAAGTCGACCCTGGCCGAATATGGCTTCCGCCTCCCCTCCTGCATGGACAACCGACCTCTACGTTTCGAGGAGTGGGACGCGATGCGGCCGCAATCGATCTACGTGTCGGCCACGCCCGCGGCCTGGGAGCTGGAACAGACCGGCGGGGTGTTTGCCGAGCAGGTGATCAGACCGACGGGCCTGGTGGACCCGCCGGTTGAGGTGCGCCCGGCCTCGACGCAAGTCGACGATTTGATCGACGAGACGCGCAAGGTGGTGGCGCAGGGCTATCGCGTGCTGGTCACCACGCTCACCAAGCGCATGGCCGAGGACCTGACCGAATACATGCACGAGCAGGGCATCCGCGTGCGCTACATGCACTCCGACGTCGAGACGCTCGAGCGCATCGAGATCATCCGCGACTTGAGGCTCGGCGCGTTCGACGTGCTGGTCGGCATCAATCTGTTGCGCGAAGGCCTCGACATTCCCGAATGCGCGCTGGTTGCCATTCTCGATGCCGACAAGGAGGGCTTCCTGCGCTCGGAGACCTCTCTCATTCAGACCATCGGCCGCGCCGCGCGGAATATTGATGGACGCGTCATTCTTTATGCCGACGGCATGACCGGCTCGATGGAGCGCGCCATGGCCGAGACCAACCGCCGCCGCGAGAAGCAGACGGCGTGGAACAAGGCCAACGGCATCACGCCGGAAAGCATCAAGAAGCACATCGGCGACATCATGGCGAGCGTATACGAGCGCGACCACGTGCTGGTCGATGCCGGCGCCGGCTTCGGCGAGGACGAGCAGGCGCTGATCGGGCACAATCTAGAAGCGGTCGTCGCCGACATGGAGAAACGCATGCGCGCGGCGGCGGCCGATCTTGAGTTCGAAGAGGCGGCGCGGCTCAGAGACGAGGTCAAGCGTCTGCGCCAGATGGAGCTCGCCATCGCCAACGATCCTCTGGCGCGGCAGTATGAATCGGACGATGCGCGCTCAAGCAGCGCGAAGCGCGGTAGCGCCTACGAAGACTCTGTGACGCGTCCGCACAAGCCGACGCTCGACGAGATGGGGCCGCATAATCGCGAGATTCCCCTCACCGGGCTGTCAAAAGCTCGCCCGCGCTCGAAGGGCGGCAAGCCCGGCACCCATGGCTTCAAGGGCAAGAGCCGCTGAGTCGTATATCGACCTCAATCGCCCGAACGCCTCACGGGCTTTTCTTGGCAAAACCGCTTTGACCAGGCTTGCCGCGCTGATCGGTCGAACCGATCGGCGTTGCCGGAGCGGTTACCTTCTTCTTGTCCTGTTTCGGTTTCTTTTTCTCGCGATTGCTTCTCTGTTGGCCTTTGGCCACGACGTCCTCCTCATAGGCTAAGCAGCGCCAGTGCGGCACTACACCTACCCCGAGTCCGCCGTGTCCTTCTAACAATATTTGGTCTAGCGGCGATCGGCCGTATCGCCGACCCGGAGCACTCCTCAAGCCGCGCCGGCTTGCCGCTCCCGCGCGGCCTCCTGGATGAAGGCCGGCCAGAATTTGCGCAGCTCCTTGGGGAACATGCCGGCTAGTTTCACCGCCGCGCCGCGATCGATACGCTTTGAGATCACATCGAACACGGCATAGGCGCCCTGCTCCACGTCACCCTCCTCGGCACGCGGCAGCTCATGCGCGATATGGGTCAGAAACGCCGGCTCGTGTCGTTCTTTGGTTGGCTTGCCGGTAGGATCCCAGCCTTCGTAGAACAGGCCGCGCAGGAGCATCGGCAATTGCGCGCCTAGATGGGCGGCGCTTTCCGGCCCGATGCGGTCGCGCAAGGCGTGGAGCACCGCCCGCATGGTCGAATAGGCGTGGTGGCGGTCATTGGTGTTGAGCCGCTCCATCACATCCTTGAGCCAGAGATTGGATTCCTGAACGGTCTTGTCGAAGGTATCGAGGCCTGTGCTCATGAGCGTCGCTCCTAGGCTCGTCGGGAATAACCGAAACGCTAGAGTCCCGGCACTGGGTCCGCCTTGATGTGGGTCAACGGTGCCTGACGCGCTTTGCCGGCTTCGCTTCGCGCAAAGGCTTCGGCATCTCCCTTGTCACCTCGGTCGCCCTCTTGTCAGTCCGCAAGCCCAGAAATACCGGGTGGCGCATCTCGCCGGCCGCGGTCCATTCAGTGAACTTGACCTCGGCCACGAGCTTCGGTTTCACCCAGCTCGTGTTCGCCTCGTTGGGAACTTTGGCCGCGACCGGCTTCACCTTGGTGATGAGCGGAACCATCATCTGATGCAGCGAGCGCAGGGTCTCAGCGTTGAAGCCGGTCCCGGCCCTACCGGCATATTTCCAGTACTTGCCGTCGCGCACGGCAAGCGCCAGAGCGCCGAAATATTTGCGGGAGCGGCGTGGCGCGGTGAAGCCGACGATCACCACCTCCTGCTCCTGGCTCGCCTTGACCTTCAGCCATTCGCGCGTGCGGACGCCCGAGTGGTATCGTCCGCTGGCGAGCTTGGCCATGACGCCCTCCTCGCCCGCGCGCTTGGCGCGGTTGAAGGCCTTGATACCTTCGCGGGCGACGTGGGCGCTGTAAAGCAGGAGCCGGCTTTTCGGGAGGATCTGCTCGAGCAGCTGCTTGCGCTCGAGCAGCGTCTTCCCTCTGAGATCTTTCCCGTCGAGATAGAGGAGGTCGAACACGCAATAGAGCAGACGCACACGATTGCGCTCGGCATTCTGCAGAAGCTGGAAGCGCGAGCGTCCATGCTCATCGAGCGCCACCAACTCCCCGTCGAGCACGGCCTCGTGCTTGATGGCGGCGAGCGCGGCACAGATCGAAGGGTATTTCCGCGAGATGTCGTTGCCGTTGCGGGAATAGAGCGAGGCGTGCCCGGGCCCGGCCACGGCGATGGCGCGGAACCCATCCCACTTCGTCTCGAACACCCAATCCGGATCGTCGAACGGCTCGTCGGTGAGCGTGGCGAGCATGGGCCGAAGATCGGGCTTCATCATCGCACCGTCCTGCCTCGCGACTGTCCTTGCGGCGTGGCGCGCACGCTAACACAGCCTGAGGGAGCGAACGATGGCCCCAAAAATGAATGTCAGTACACGTACCGACTCATGTTAGCCTCGGCGCTTGGTCGTGGAGAGGGGTCATCATGACCAAGACGGAGACGGCTGGCCGGTCAGGCTCGCCGAATATCATGACGTCGGCCGCATCCAGGCGTTCAGCGCCAATCTCGCGGCGCTGACTCCGGCGTGAGGCTGCTCGTTCCCGCCTGCCCCGAAAAGGAGGCTAGAACGACGACAACAATCTTTAGCGGTGCGCGAAAGCGCCTAGCGCTTCATCATGGCGTTGCGGATCGCACCGATGATGGCCATCACCACGGCGCCACCGATGCCGCCGCCGACGATGTCCTTGACCACGGAGGCAACATCCATACCGCCGACCTCGCCGCCACCGCCGCCCAGCACCGAGTTCAGGATTTGACCGACGATGCCGCCGCCGACGGCGCCGCTAATGGCGTCGCCGGGTTTGCCCAGGCTCAAATCCTTGAGAATTGTACCGGCGCCCGTGCCGCCGACCGCGCCCGCCACGACTTGGACGAGCAAGTCCATCATCCAGCTTTCCATGGCTTTCCCCCTGAATGTCCGGGTGCCGGTATCCCGCTTGGTTTCAGTCTCGTACCGGGCACCCGCGAAGCTAATTTATCACGAAAGCCACATGCGCGCTTGTCGGCGATTTATATTGTAGACCAGCAGGATATCGTGAGCGGCATGGCCCAAGCCGACGGTCAGTGCACGGCCCTTTCGCGCTGGCCGGCTAGGCTTATGGCGCGGGGCGGAATGACGCATAGCGGTTGTAAACTTAACGTTGTAGTTGCGCCCCTTGATCATCATCTCCTCTCCCGATTACGGTGAGCAAGAGAGGCCTAGTGACAAAAACAGAAACCATTCTCGATGAGATCTACGATGCCTGGCGAGACCACGACCTGGAACGGCTCGCAAGCTATCTGCCTGACGAATTCTCCCACGTGATCCACATTCCCCCCGACGTGTACCCGCTCGGGGGAGTGTGCCAGGGTAAGAAGGCGGCGCTCAAACGCTTGAGCCTGATCTTCATGGAGTTCGACTCTCTCCTTCTCGATCCGCGGGAAATTGTGATCGATCCCAATAGGGCCGCCGTGGAAATTCAAATCCATTGCCGGCACAAAGAAACCGGCCGGTCGCTTGAGTCGGTCAAAACCAATTTCTGGACGCTCGAAGCTGGCTGGCCGGTGAGCCTCGCGGAATACTATGACATCGCAGGCCTTCGGGCATTCATGAGCGCCGTGGCGGCTCATCCCCTGTCCTGATCGCGCTCTTCCTCCTCCCTCGCAGCAAGTGGACTTGCCGCAAGAAGCCGCGACCAATGGACGGCTTCGTAAAAAAAAATGCGGGCGCCTGATTGAGAGCGCCCGCAATTCTTGGGAGAGGAGGAGGGTCACACGTAGTGACCCGATTTTGTCTAACGGGTGCCGAAAGCGCCCGGAGGAATGCCGTTGAATTCGACGGCCATGCTCGGCGCGGCGAACGCGAACGCCAAAGCGAGTGCGAGAAAAAGCGTCTTCATAGAGGTTCTCCTTTTCAGGGAATGCAGGGTTTCTTGCGAAGCTCGCTTAGCGGCCCATGTGGGTCGCATAGAGGTTCGGAAAACCTTCGGCCATGGCAGGCGCGGCAAACGCGACGACCAGGGTCAGGGCGATCAGAAGCTGCTTCATAGTCGTTCTCCTTCAGATGTTACTGGCCTTGGGGGTTTGGAAGCTCCGGCCGGAAGGCCAAGATGTCGGTTCGGAACGACTGGAAACGTAGTGCCGAATACCCGTGTTCAGCCAATACCTTATCGCTATCGAATGGGTGCATTCGCTGCACGGAATAGCGTTGGGCTATCGAGTCCAAAGCCAACCGGCATTTCCGTCTGAGGCAGCTTCGGTCGATCCTCTGTACTATCGAAGCGGCCGTTCCTTTCGGCCGAAGCCCTAGCCAAAAGGAGTCAAACGGAGATGATTCAGTTCACCAAGAAAGGCCGGTTCGGCCGCAGCCTTCTACTTGCCGGCGCCGTCTTGGGCGCGAGCTTTGCGGCCTCGACCGCATTCGCCGGCGAATGTCCCGCTGACCAGAAGAAGCCCGACGCCCGCGAGCCGGTCACTGTCGGCCATGACGGCGTCACCGACACGGTCATCGCCATGATCGACGTTGAGAAGGAGCCCGCGAACATCAAAGACACCAAGTTCCGCATGCGCAAGCTCACGATCGAGCCCAACGGCACCGTCCCCTGGCATGGCCACGGCGAACGGCCGGCAATCATCTATATCATCGAGGGCGAGATCAACGAATATGCCAGTAACTGCGCCGTGCCCATCGTGCACAAAGCCGGCGACGTCGTCGCCGAGACCCACGAAGTCTCGCATTGGTGGAAGAATCTCGGCGACAAGACCGTCGTGCTGATCTCAACCGACCTGCTTAAGGACCCGAACGACAAGAATATGTGACACCCCCCTCCCCCCCTCGGATGTGGCGTCCTCCCTCCCCCCGCAGGACGTCACATCCACTCTTCTTTGCTTTTTCGAGGAGCCGCGCCATGACTGAAATGTCCCATGCCGTCGAGGCGCCGCACTCTGAAGCGCACGGGAGCTCGGCAGGCGCGGTCCTCCGCTTCTTCGTCATCGCGCTCACCGCTTTCCTCACCGTCGTCGATCTGTTTGCCACCCAAGCCATTCTTCCCTCGCTTGCGCGCCACTACGACGTCACGCCGGCAGTAATTGGATTTGCCGTCAATGCGAGCACCATGGGCATGGCCGTCGCCGGCCTCGCCGTCGGTTATTTCAGCAGCTCGATCGACCGGCGCATGGGAATTCTGATCAGCCTCGTGGTGCTCGCGGTCCCGACAGCGATGCTCGCGCACGCACCCGACATCACCACATTCACCATCCTGCGCGTGGCGCAGGGTCTGTGCATGGCGGCCGCCTTCACCCTCACCCTTGCCTATCTCGGCGAGCATTACAGCGCCGCCGATTCGGCCAGCGCCTTTGCCGCCTATATCACCGGCAATGTCGCCAGCAATCTGATCGGACGCCTGATCTCGGCGGGCATCGCCGATCATTTCGGGCTTGCCTGGAACTTTTATTTCTTCGCCGGGCTGAACCTGCTCGGCGCCGTGCTGGTCTATTTCACGGTGCAGAGGACGCCGTGCATGACGTGCATAGGCCCCGGCATGAACTCGCATTTCTCGGCCTGGCTCATGCATCTGAAGAACCCCTCCTTGCGCGCGAGCTTCGCCATCGGCTTCTGCATCCTGTTCGCCTTTATCGGCACCTTCACCTATGTGAATTTCGTGCTGGTGCAGCCGCCGCTCGGCGTTGGCGCCATGACCCTCGGCTTCATCTATTTCGTGTTCCTCCCGGCCATGGCCCTCACGCCGCTGGCCGGGCGCGCCGTGCAGCGTTTCGGCACGCGGCCTGCCTTCTGGGGAGCGCTGCTGGTGGCGGCTCTCGGTCTTCCGCTGCTGATCCTGCCGAATCTTTCTGCCGTACTTATCGGCATGGTCCTGGTCGGCGCCGGCACCTTCTTCGCGCAAGCCTGCGCCACCGGTTTCGTCGGGCGCGCGGCGACGTCCGACCGCGGCTCGGCGAGCGGGCTCTATCTCGCCTCCTACTTCTTCGGCGGGCTGATCGGCAGCGCCGTGCTCGGTCTGATCTTCGATATGTTCGGCTGGACGGCGTGCGTTGCCGGCATCGCCGCAGCGCTCCTCGTGGCGGCGCTGCTGGCCATCTTCCTCAAGACACCGATGGCGCCCGAGGCTATGGCGCACTGATCTGCGGCCCGGTACCACGGCGAGACCGGGCCTCGCCGGTTTGATCCAGCGCAAAGATGCGACGGGCGCGGAGCCTTACCCTTCAGGCGGGGCGGAAAAGGGTCTGAAAAGTAGCTCTCCTGCCTCTGCCCCCGGCGCCCCCTGCTTGATTCGCGAACGCAAACGGGGGCGCCGCGTCGTCTTTCTGGGGTCCGATAGGATTTCCCTGTCCCTCGGAGCCCCTCCTGATGAGCCCGGCCTTTTGCCGGGTTTTTCGTTGCTGCGGGCCGGATGCGAGCAAGCGCAGTTCTGAAATGGCGCGCCCATTAACGCTTTTCTAAGCGTAACGCGGTGAGATGGACAGAGTCTCGCGTACCCAAATCGAGTGCAAGTGCCAAGTCAGTGGGATCAAGTCATGCGCATCGTTGTTGCTTTTGCCGTCATCGCGGCGTCCATCGCCTTGGGCGGCTGCTTCCATCATCACACGCAAGCGGTCTATGCCGCCGAGTTGCCGCCGGAGCCAGTGACCTCCATCAAATAGGGCTGACCGAACAGGTGCAGGGTGCGGTCTCATTCAGGTCACCCACTCCCCTTGCCGGTGGTATCGAGAAGTGCTGAGCCCATGACCGGTCGTCTGGCGGCCTAGACCGCCCGAAACCTCTCGCGTCCGATCGGGCGTCTATCTGGAAGATCCAGTATTGCGTAGGAAAAGCCCGGCCTGAAGCCGGGCTTTTTTCTTTTGCCAAGCGCCGAGGCGCCGGAGCCTCAGATGGAAGCAGGTTCAGAAGGCGCCGTTGGTGCAGGCGCTGACCCAGAACAGCAGCAAGATCACGGCGCCGACCGCGCCGGCTGCGACGAATGCATTGAGCCAGTTCCGCTTCCTGAGCGCGCCGGTGATATCGTCGTGATGCAGCTCTTCCGGGATCCTCACCCAGAACACATCCAGCGACACCACGACGAGAAGAAAGGTGAAGGCCATCACCACCAACTGGATCGCCGACACGCTCGTGCACGCGTCCATGACCGCTTCTCCTATTCGGCCGCGAGCTTGTGTGAGCCGGGGCCGGACGGGGCCGTCACTGCCTCGCCCATATTCATTTCGGCCGCTGGCTCGGCTCCCGGCTGCGGCTCGTGCAGGATCACGCCCTCGAGGGGATTCCACTCGCCGATCCAAGGCTGATTCGTGAGCGCCGCGGTGGTGTCAGCAAAGCCGGCCTCCCAGCGCATGCGGATGCCCGCCGGCGAGAAGTCGATATCCTTGATGAGGCTTTCGTTGTCGAGGCGCGGCGCGAGCAGTCGCACCACATGCATGCGCGTGGGGCAGCCGTAGCCGGCAAGCTCCCTCACGAGCGGATCCTTCTTGGCCTCGTCGGGCACGAAGCGCATCAGGTGGTTAATGACGTGACGGAGCCTGTGGGCCTCGCGTTGACGCACAATGTGACTCGAGATGCGGCTCGAATACTGGATGTCCTTGGCGCGGTGCAGAATCTCCCAGATGGTGTCCGGCTCTGATCCCGTCGGGTTCCACAAGTGCACCGCGAAGATGAGCGAGTTCCGGCGCGGATTGTCCTCGAAGATGCGCTCAGCCGGTGTGTTGGAAAGAATGCCGCCGTCCCAATAGAGCTCGCCGTCGATACGCACGGCGGGAAAGGCGGGCGGCAGAGCACCCGACGCCATGATGTGGTTGGGCGTCAGCTTCATGTCCCTTGAATCGAAATAGTGCATGACGCTTGAGCGGACATGCGCAGCCCCAACCGTCAGCCTGGGATGACCCTGGTTGAGCAGTGAGAAATCGGCGAGTTCCTCCAGTGTCTTGCGCAGGGGCTCGGTCGAGTAGTATCCGGCCTGGTCGGCACCGAGCGATACGTGCGCGCCGAGGAACGCGCGGGTGTGAGGCTCGAAGAACCCGGATATCCCGCTGGTCAGCGTCATCCAGGACGAGAGAGCGTCGGCCACGCCGGCCCAGGCGGGAAAGGCGCCCCAGAAGGTCGCGCGTTCCACGCGCCGCCAGAACTCCTGGAGCCTGGAAAGGCGATCCTCGGGCCGATTGCCGGTGATGAGGCAAGCATTGATGGCGCCGATCGAGGTGCCGATGATCCAGTCGGGCTCGATCCCCGCCTCGTGCAGCGCCTGATAGACACCGCCCTGATAAGCACCAAGCGCGCCGCCGCCTTGCAGCACCAGCACGACCTGGCCGTTTCGGTCATTGCGGATCTTGTTCACTGCCTCGATTGGCGTGAGCTTGTTGGTGGCCGTCATGTCTGTTCCTCCCGGTTCCTTGCCCCCTCGTCAATGCGCGGTCCAACCGCCGTCCACCGAAATTGAGGTGCCGGTGATGGATGTGGCCGCGTCCGAGGTGAGGAACACCGCAATGCCGCCGAGCTCATCGGTAGTAGCGAAGCGCTTGTTGGGCTGCTGCGCCAAGAGCACCTCGCGGATCACTTGCTCGCGCGGGATGCCGTGCGCCTTGGCCTGTCCGTCGATCTGCGCCTCGACCAGCGGCGTATAGACGTAGCCCGGGCAGATGGCGTTGCAGGTAATGCCCTGCTCGGCCGTCTCGAGCGCCGTCACCTTGGTCAAGCCCAGCATACCGTGCTTGGCCGCCACATAAGCCGACTTGAAAGCCGAGCCGACCAGCCCGTGGGCCGAGGCGATATTGATGATGCGGCCCCACTTGTTGGCGATCATGCCAGGGAGCGCGAGGCGCGTGGTGTGGAAGGCCGAGCTGAGATTGATGGCCAGGATGGCGTCCCATTTGGCGACGGGGAATTCCTGCAACGGCGCCACGTGCTGGATGCCGGCATTGTTGACGAGGACATCGAGCCTGCCGAACATGTCGAGCGTCATCTGGATCATTTCGGCAATCGAGTCCGGCTTCGACATGTCGGCGGCGGAATAGGCGACCGGGACGCCGAAGTCCGACTCGAGAGCGTCTTGTGTCGCCTTGATCTCCTCGGCCTTGCCGAAACCGTTGAGGATGACGGCAGAACCCGCCGCGGCAAAAGCGCGGGCGATGCCAAGCCCGATTCCGCTGGTTGAACCGGTCACCAAGGACACCTTGTCCTTGAGGTGGCCTTGCGCGGCCAAGGCTCCGCGCTCAGTCATGGCGATGTTCATAGGCTGGCACTCCTCGTCTGGCGGCGGCTTCCCACGCGGCGGACCGGCGGTCTCTTCGATGCGTGATCATGCCCAGGCCGAGGGGCGCACGGGAAATGCCTGTTGGCTAAGGACTCGATAGTAGAGCGCTATGGCCGCTATGGTGCCTAGTATAGGTGAGGAAACGGCCCCCACCGTGACAATCACGCGTGGTCAAATAATAGGCATGTAATTCAAATCAACTCGACGGGAAAGCGTTCTCAAGCGTACAACTCGGCCTCCGAGATGGCGCGAAGCAGGCATTTCCGAGCCGATGACCATTGAAACGGTAAGGCTACAGGCCGGAGCCTGTCTAACCCTGGCTGACGAACGCCCGGGCGGCGGTGGCGTCGCCATGTCGCTTCTTGCAGGCATCGATTAGGGCAGCGGAGCGCATCTCCCATGGAAATGCATCAGGTCCGCTATTTCCTCGCCGTGGCGCGAGCGCTCAATTTCACGCGTGCCGCCGAGGAGTGCAACGTCGCCCAGCCTTCCCTTACCCGCGCCATCCGCCAACTCGAGGGCGAACTCGGCGGTGACCTGTTCCGGCGCGAGCGCCCGCAGGCGCAGATGACCGAGCTCGGCCAGCGCATGCTGCCGCTGCTGAAGCAATGTTACGACAGCGCCATCAGCGCCCGCTCGCTGGCCTCGGCCATCAAGAAGGGCGAGGTCGGCTCGCTCAGGTTGGCTGTGTCGCACACTATCGATCCATCGCTGGTCACCCCTCACGTCGTCGAGCTCGGCAAACTGTTCGAGGGGCTAGAGCTGAAGCTGTTGCGCGGCACCGGCGCCGAAGTGCTCGAATATCTCAAGAAGGGTGAGGTCGAGCTTGGCCTCGCCGCCCAGATCGGCGAGGAGTGGGAACGGCTCGACAGCTGGCCGCTCTTCACCGAGGAGTTTCAGCTCACGGTCAATAGCATGCACAGCTTCGCGCAGCGCCCAAATATTCCGCTCGAAGAGCTAAAGCAGGAGCGGATGATGGTGCGCACCTATTGCGAGACCACGCCTGAGCTGCTCGATCTCCTCCGCATGCGGGAGTTCGATGTGACGCGTTTCCACGAGGTAAGCGCCGACGGCGACCTTCTCGCTCTGCTCGAGGCGGGCCTCGGCGTGGCGCTCCTGCCGCGCAGCACGCAAAGCCCCGTGACCTTGGTGCGCATCGCCGTGGAGGGCATCGACCTTAAGCGCACCATCTATCTTTATGGCGTGGCCGGGCGGCAACGCACGGCGGTGGCCTCAGCCATGATGAAGATGCTGCGCGCCTACGATTGGTCGAGCTACGCCTCCGCCTAGTGCGCGGTTCTGAGCGCCGACAGCAGATCCTCGATGGTCATGCGCTTGCGATAGTCGGGATCGACGAAACGCGCCTTCACCTCGCCGTCGGTGCCGACCACGAAGGTGGCAGGGACCGGCAGCAGCCAGGTGTCGCTGCCTTGCGAGCGCGACACGTCCCAGCCGGCGCGCGTCATGAGCTCCTGCATCTCCTCTCCCACCCAGAAGGCGAGATTGAGGGAGAGCGCGTAGCCGTTGTCGAAGTCGGTCAGGATGGGAAACGGGGCGTCCGACTCTGCCTTAAGCCCGGCGGTGTAGTGCTCGCGGTCGGGCATGATGGCGGCGACCTGGCCGCCTTCGGCGGCGATCTGGTCCTGCGCTTCGGCCAAAACGCGCGTGTTGATGCGGCAATAAGGGCACCAATGGCCGCGGTGGAAGGTCACGGCGACAGGACCTTTTTCCAGAAGCGCGTCGAGACTGACCAGTTGGCCAGTCTCGTCGGGTAGGACGAAATTCGGCATCGTCTCGCCGGGCTTCGGCGCGCTCTCGCCAACATCGTGCTGCTTGAGCCTCTCCACCAGATGATCGACGGCATCCTGAAAATGCGGGCCGAACTGCCTCACCGCGTCGGCGAAGGCCTGCAGCCTTTCAGCTAGCGACGCGTCCATGTCGCGGCACCGAACGAAGGCCTCTTCGAGCTGCTGTGAGA
>Ga0214473_10000288_pt1 | contig 70429 bp, 48 predicted proteins | sample RVTome_7_FD_203509 | JGI IMG/M metagenome (GOLD analysis project Ga0214473, IMG submission 203509) | Soil microbial communities from uranium-contaminated site in the Upper Colorado River Basin, Wyoming, United States - RVT98D197 | ecosystem: Environmental > Terrestrial > Soil > Contaminated >...
GCCTGTCTCAGCCGTTGCCGGACAAGCCTGATTTTCTTTCGTATCGCTTGTTGGGCGGCTTGATTGAGGCGATAGACACATGCTTCTGGCTTCACAAGGATTTGCTACGCAGATGCTTAACGTAAAACCCCTCAGTTTGAGTTACCCCACTCTTGACTGCACGGCGGGAGAGTGTATAATGATTTTGGCTTCCGGTATTTGCGTTGGCAGCGGCTGAGTGAGGTGTACGATCCATCTTAATGCTTAAGTCCGGGCATTTTGCGGTTCGTCACTGTCGGACGGGCAATGCCGGATCGTCCGCCAAACTTGTCTGACGACAGTCAAGAGTTGCCGCCGACCTCAATAGTTTCCCAATACGTGAGCCAATGAAACATAGAAGTATCGTTCATGCGGTTGTTTCAGCGATTCTGCTGGTATGCAGCGGCATTTGGGCAAGGCCGACGACGCCGGACGAAGCGGAAATGGTCGTGATGGGATGGCTCAAGACCGATTCCCAGCCGCTCGGTATGGCCCTCGGTCGGCGCGTGACGAACGTTGAGACTTACATGGACGACAACGGCGGGCCGGCTTATTACGTTGTCTATTTGCAGCCATCGGGCTTTGTCATTGTCTCGGCGGACGACGTGGTCGAACCGATCATAGGCTTTACGGATGACGGGGCGTACGACCCATCCCCTGACAATCCCATGGGGGCCTTAGTTACCAACGACCTCAGTGGACGCATGACGGCGGTTAGGGACACGTTTGGTCTGCTGATGGAGACAAGCGCAGACGTAGCCGGAGGCCGCCCCTCGGGCCAAGCTCAGGACAAGTGGCGGCGCTTCATCGAAATTGCAGAGAATCCAAGCGGCGGGTTCGGGCTGATGGCTTTGGGATCGCCCGGTGATATCCGTGTGATACCGCTGGTTCAAAGCAAATGGGGCCAAGCGACCGGCTGCGGCGAGTATTGCTACAACTACTATACTCCCCTTCACTATCCCGCCGGATGTCTGGCGACGGCAATGGCCCAGGTCATGCGCTACTACGAGTATCCCACGGCTCCGATAGGTGTACAACAGTTTCTGATTGAGGTCGGCGGCAGTGCCGGTGGGCAAAAGGCCTATACAACACGGGGAGGCGACGGCGTGGGCGGGCCTTATAGCTGGAGCGCGATGCCGCTGCGCCCTGAGTCCGGATGCAGCGTCCTTAGCGAAACCCAGCGCCAGGCTGTTGGCGCACTTTGCTCCGATGCCGGCGTCGCTGTCGGGATGAGATACGAGAGAACCGGTTCGGGCGCCTTCATATCCGATGCCAGAGATGCGCTGGTCAACACGTTCAGGTACAGCAATGTTATCCTCGGCTACAACATGGGCAGCGACGTGCATTCGGGCTTAACGGAGATGATCAATCCCAATCTCGATGCCAAGGCCCCCGTTATCCTGGCCATTCTGGATGGTTCCGACCCGAACAGCGGACACGCCGTCGTATGTGACGGTTACGGCTATCATTCTTCAACGCTGTACCACCATCTGAATATGGGCTGGGAGGGTATGGATGATGTGTGGTATAACCTGCCGAATATCGATAGCTCAGAAGACAAATTCACCGTGGTCTTCGGGTGCATCTACAACATTTCAACCACAGGGACGGGCGAGATTATCAGCGGGCGCGTTTTGACCCCCGATGGCAGGCCCATCGCGAACGCCAGGGTTTTCGCCGAGCCGGGCGGCCGGGTCCCTCCCATGGCGTTGACCGATGACAGGGGGATATATGCAATTGAGGGGCTTGCCTCGAACACCACCTACACGATTCACCCGGAGGCGGATGGGTACGTTTTCTCCGGTAAGCCGGTCGCGACGGGAAACTCGCGGAATGACTTCCCCCGGCCGGGAAATCGCTCAGGCATCGACTTCCACGCTCAGTCGGCACCGAATCCGCCGGCAGCGAGATTCATTTACGTTTCGATAGATGCCCCCCGGGACCCGGGTCCCCGCGATTCGGCCAGATCCGATCCTGATGAGGACGGCACTATCGAGCACCCCTTTGACACCATACAGGAAGCAATCGAGGCAGCCGTTTCCGGGGATACCGTTGTGGTTCTGCGCGGAACATACACCGACGACGGCAACAGGGACCTCGACTTGCAGGGCAAGGCGATTACGCTGCGAAGTGAGGACCCGAATGATCCGAATCTTGTGACGATAGACTGCGGCGGAACCGCCGACGAGCTTCATCGGGGATTTGAGTTCCACAGCTATGAAACGCCTTCATCGGTGCTGGACGGCCTGACTGTCACCGGTGGATATCACGAGCAGGGTGGTGCGATATATTGCGGTGATGGTGCCAGGCCGACCGTGACCAACTGCACGTTCCGGGCAAACTCCGCGCTGTTCGGCGGCGGGATATTCAACAACAGCAGCCCGCAGATCATTAACTGCACGTTCAGCGCCAACGCCGCGGATGGCGGCGGCGCGATATACAATGACGGGTCAGCGTCCGAGTGCAATCCTGTTTTGATCGATTGTGTGTTCTACGGCAACTCCGCGAGCCACAATGGCGGGGCAATGTATAATTTGGGGCGGCGCGCCACGCCGGCATTGACCGGTTGCTCATTCATTGACAATTCCGTCTCCGCAGGAGGAGGCGGTGCGATGCGGAATAATCTGGGTGGTAGTCCCGCTCTGACCAACTGCCTGCTCAGAGGGAACTCGGCGGCGACATTCGGAGGGGCGATACGCAACTCCAACGGCGGCAATACGAAGCTGACCAATTGCACGCTCAGTGCAAATTCCGCCACGAATGGAAACGCCTTCGCTTCCACGCCGGATGATGGTGGCTCACAGGCCCTGTGTGTCCTTCAGGTTGTCAACTGCCTCTTCCGGGACGGCGGAGACGAAATATTCAACGACGACAATTCAGTCATCAATGTCACTTACAGCAACATCCAGGACGGCTCGCCCAGAGGCCCCTGGCCGGGGCAAGGCAATATCGATGGCGATCCTCATTTCGCAGATCCGGACAATGGCGATTGTCACTTGAAATCCGCAGCGGGCCGCTGGGATCCTGTCGGTCAAAGCTGGGTTCTTGATACAGTGACAAGCCCCTGCATCGACGCCGGCGATACGAGCATGGCGGTCGGCCTGGAGCCCTATCCCAATGGGGGTATCATCAACATGGGTGCCTACGGCGGCACGGTACAAGCAAGCAAATCAGGCTCCGGCTCGTAAATCCCATAACAAGAGGTTTTCCCGGCCTCTTAAAGGTCCTGGGATTCCCGCATCCGCTTTTTTTGTGCGAAATGGGGCCAGCTCTTGGCTTTTCGGGCCTTCCGGAACCTCCGATAACAATCTTTTCGACTGCGCCCTATGTTCCTCACGGGGATACGATGTTCCTTGGCCATCCCACGCTTTTTGTCATTTCTTCTTGACAAATATGTCCTAATAATATATACTTATGTAATATAGGATTCGGAGGTCTGGTGAAAATGCATTTTTTCTTTCTCGCGGAAGTCTTCCTTGACCAAGAATGCAATCGCCCCGTGTCCGAAACGTAATTTAGGAATGCGGATGGACAGTCGCACTCTGGTACGGAAGCTAAACCAAAAGTACAGATGGTTTTTTGCGGGAATTTGATCATGAAAAGCAATAACAAGAACCATGCATTTAGGGCTCGTATCCTCACGGCGCTTCTGGTGACGACGATGTCAATGGCCGCCGTCACGAACACCGCAGCAGGAAAGTCACTGTATGTCATTGCGGACATCTGGGCCAGTAATGACGAGAGAACATTGCCTGTGCACGCATACGATATCGGAGTGGACGGTACTCTGACCTTCCAGGCTCAGCATGACATACCCGATCACATGTTGGGTGCGGTGGGCATAGCCATTGACTCGGATTCCGGATACGCGTTCATCACGTATGAGGGTGATGACGTGATTCAGTTGCTGGACCCCATAACCATGACGAACGCAGGCACAACAGTCGCGCCTGATGCGATGGATTTGGCCGGCATTGTTTACGACCACGGGAAGAAACTATTGTACACGGTTGATCGCGGCGAGAATAGGCTGTACGTGTATGACTGGAATCCGCAGACCACGACACTAAGTCATGTGGAGGGATCCCCCTTCAGCCTAAGCTATGATGCTCATCCCTTTGGGATTGCGCTGGACGAAATCGACGATCTGCTCTACGTGGCAAACGCCAATAACACAATCCAAGTGTACAGTACCTCGGATTGGAGACAGGTCAGGACGATTACGCTTAGTCGGCTGGCGATAAGCATTGCCTTAGACATCAGGAACGGTTATATGTACACTGGCGCGGGATGGGCAGGTAATACGTACCTTACTCAGTACCGTCTGGCGACGGGTGCAGAGACAGAGGTCCAGGTGGACCCTGATGGCGGGGTGATGGGACTGGCCGTGAATTCGGACACCGGCCTGGTGTACATGAGTACGGGCAAGAACAACGCCCCGGGCGGAGACAACCTTATGGTTTACGACACCGCCCTGAACTTGATCGATTTCGTTCCAATCGGCGGCAATCCCACCGGCGTGGCCATTCCGGGCAAAAATATCGGCTTCAATCCACTCAATCTCAGGAAGATAATCGTCAGAGGTGCTACGGAAAGTTCCACTCCCGGTGGAATGCCGTCCGTAGGTGCTGGCGAGACAATGACTTACGGCGTCGCCTTTGACAACCACAATGATTTTACCGTAACCGGCGTCACAATTGTTGACGTACTGCCGGGTACCGTCACATTCATAACGGCCGACGACGATGGGGTTAATGGACATTACGACGCAAAGACGCACACGTACAGGTGGACCTACCCGGTTCTGCCGCCGGGATCATCAACGCTTCTGGAGTTGACGGTAAAGGTGGATGGTGACGTCGCTGTCGGCACCGTGATTACAAACAGCGTAACCATCAATAGCAATGAAACGGCGCCAACAACGACAGGGGTTGATTTTCTTGTAGCAAACAATGGCCTTAACGTGACCAAAACCATTGTGGGAGCGGTTCCAGGGCTAATCGCGTGGGTCGATGTCAATGCGCCTCTCACCTACACTATTTGCTTTGACAATAAGGACAACAGCTTCCCGGTGACGCATGTTTCCGTTGTTGATATCCTTCCGGACGAAGTCAGCTTCGTATCGGCCGAGGGGGGCAAGTCGGCCGGGAGGTACGACCCGGTGGCACATACTTATACCTGGTCGTATGGGTTCCTCGAGTCGGGAGCAGCCATGTGTTTGAGCCTGGTCGTCAAAGTAGACCCGGGAGTCGCCCCGGCCACAACCTTTACCAATTCCGTTATTGTTGACAGTAATGAAACGCCGCCCTCAACGACGAGTGTTGATGCCACGACGTATCGCAATCCTCTCAATTTGAGCAAGGTCATCGTCGGGGCCGTAGAAGGCGAGCCGAAGTGGGTCACTGCAGGCGAAGAGATTACCTATGAAATCCACTTCGACAACAAGAACAATGAGTCCGCCGTAACGAATGTCTCCATCGTCGATACCCTCCCGGCGGAGGTGACCTTCATCCGGGCCGAAGGGGACGGAGCCTTTGGACATTACGACTCCAAGACGCACACGTACACCTGGACTTACGCATCTCTTCCGGCGACAAAATTAGACACGCCATTGGAGCTGGTTGTGCGGGTAAACGACGATGCGCCCGCGGCGACAATCATCTCAAACTCGGTCACCATCGACAGTGATGAAACGCGGCCCACAACGGCAAGCGCCGATGCGATTACGAATTACAAAGCTCTTAACCTGAGCAAGATCGTCGTAGGGGCGGCGGCAGGTGAAACAGCGTGGGCCGATGTGAACGACCTTGTGACCTACAGCATATGTTTCGATAATGACAATGACTCCGCCGTGACCAATGTTTCCATTGTGGATACGCTTCCAAAGCAGCTCAGCTTCGTCTCGGCTGACGGTGATGGGACCTTCGGCAAGTACGACTCCAAGCTGCACATGTACACATGGTCGTACCCCTCTCTGCCCGCGGGATCATCGACGTGCCTGGAGCTGGTGGCGAGGGTCAAAGATACACCTCCGGCGACCACGATTACCAACACCGCCACCATCGACAGCAGCGAAACGTTGCCCACAACGGCAACTGTCGATGTGGTCACGGGCCTGCCCCCCTTTGAAGTCGAAAGCATGCGCATCGTGCCGAATATCATCAGGCGCGGGGGCAATACGTACGAGGTGCAGGCCGTCTTGATACTGCCGCCGGGCATCGGGAAAAACGACGTCAAAGACGTGCTGCCCACACTTTATTCGGGCCAGGTCAGGGTCAGCGCAAAACGCCAGCTTGTGTATGGGACGGCCAGCCGAGCAAAAGTCATCGCCCTGTTCGATAAGACCGAACTTCTGAACGCCATACCCGGCTACGGCCAGATGACATGGAAAGTGGTCGGAAAACTCAAGGCAGGCCGCTCGTTCTTCGGCGAAGCCACGGTCCTTATCACCAAACATACAGGCGGCTAATCTGTAGCGCCGCCACGAGAAGACGGCAAGAGGCACAAATTCGGCTCCGAGTAAGCATCAGGGCGTCTGAATGACGCCAACGGAGCCGGGCACAACGCCATCTGCTATCGGCCTTTGGATTCGTTCGCCTTTTCGTACTGAACCAAATCAAAGACGAGGATGCCTCTGCCGACTCCGGCCAAATCACCCCTCCTGGCGACCTGAAAGGCCATGTAACGACCGTCATCGCTGACCACGGGATTCGAGGCTTTGTAGCCGGGGTAATCCGAAAAGAACGTCACCCGGGCCGTCTTTGCCGATCCGTCCAAAGCGAGCTTGTAGATGTCGATGTATTGCGTACCCTTGCGGTTGTGCTTGTCGCACTCAACCAGGGTGTGCCTGCCGTCGGGGAAAATGCCTTCCGGCTCATCGTACTGATTTGGCGATTGAGAATAGTTGGCCACTTTACCCGTCGCAATGTCCAGCCCCATGACCTCCGTGCCCTGGTAGCCGTAGGCGCTGAAGATCAGCTCCTTCTCGTCCGGCGGCCGGAAGTTCTGGGTCTCCAGTCCCGTCTCAAACGGCAGGTCCCGCCTGTCCAAAATCTTTTTTTCGTTCGCCAGCTCAGGCGTGCCGTTCTTATATACGATATCCGCCATATAGAAAACGCCGCCTTGCGTCCATGCGATGCGCATGTGCTTGCGCGAAACAGCCGGGCCCTCCGAGCACTTTCTGCCCAGCGGCACTGGGACGCTCGACAGATCCTTCTTCAACACCCAAAGCTCCGCGTTTTCCTCGCTTCGGCTGGCCTGCGGGTCGTCCACATCAAACCGCCGCGCCCCGGAAAGCAGAATGTCCCCATTGGCCAGGTACAACGCCCGCGTGTAACCCTCGTGATAATAACGGTGCGTCGTCGGACGAATAATGCCCGTCTCCAATTCGATTTCGTACGCGTCGCCAAAAGTCTTCTCCAGAAACAGAATCCGTTTGCCATCGGCGGACCAATCGGCCCTCTCGCCGAAGTGCGTCACCTGCCTTATGTATCCCGGCAGCTCATCCAGCGGCGACTTACCTTCTTTGCTCTGTGATTGCCCCGAGCACTCGGCGCACAACAGTCCGGCCAAAACCAATGCCACGAATTTCTCCAATGTGCACTTCATTACTTGCCTCCAGATTTTCATGCTGAAATCTCTTTATGGCTACATCCCCTATTTATAGTAGCATCCCACATATCCGACAATTGCTTTCTTAAGTTCGAGCGGATCGACGATGCCCAGCCGACGGTAGATAACTTCCCCGCCGGGCCGGACCAGGATCGTGTACGGAACGCCCCCAAGCAGGCTCTTGTCCACCGCCGCCATAAGTGGGTACTCATCCTGAGAATCAAAGAGGTAGTTTTTGCATGACGCCTGCTGTTTCTTCAGCAGTGAAAGCACGGCGGCCTTCCTGGCCGGTGAGTCCGCGCTGATGGTAATCAGCTCGAACTCCCGGCGACGATACATCCGGTTCGCCGAGACAAATTCCGCCAACTGCTCCACGCTCGGACCGCTCCAGCTTGCCCAAACACCGATCAGCCGCAATTTTCCCGAATCGTTCTTGACCAGCTCTTCGATGCTCTTTGCATTTATCGTCTCTACAGCGACGTCCTCTTTCGCCCAATTCTCGAAGGCCAGTTTGACAGAGTCCCGCTTGTCGGACCACTTGATCGAGCAGCCGATTGTCCCGGTCTGCTGGATGGGGACGCTTTTCCCGTTCAGAAGCGCCTCAATCGCGTTACGCACGTCCTGCGATTTGACAAGCTTGGGCTTTTCCGAATCGTCGATCCGGCCGACGTAGCGCAGCGTGCGCTGCTTATCGAAGATGAACACATGCGGCGTTCGAGCCGGGCCATACGACTGAGAAACTTTTTGCTCATCTCCGTCGTAAAGATAAGGGAAGTTGTACTGCATATCTTTGGCCCGGATCTTCATCTCATCGAGCGAATCGCTCATGTCCGTGTATCCCAATTCGTCCAGGCGCACGGCTTTGGGGTCGTTGGGCGAAATCGCGACCAACGCGACGCCTTTGTCCCGATAGTCGGCCGCCAGCTTCTTGATCCGCTCTTCGTAGGCCTGGGCGGTCGGGCAGTGGTTGCAGGTAAAAACAACCACAAGGATATTCGCCTTGTCGAAATCCGCGAGCTTGTATTGCCGCCCATCCACCCCAGGCAGACTGAAGTCAGGCGCTTTGGCACCAATTTCAAGCGTCTTAGGCTCTTGCGTCGCCGACCAGCCCAAGCCCGCCAGGAAAAGTGCTACCGCAGCGGCTCCCATGATTCGCTTCTTGTACTTGCTCATTTTCGACCTCCTTCACGATTGTTCATTCCCTATCGCAGGATTTTTCGCAAAACACTTATAAGAGTTCCAGGCTCGAAATAATTCTGAGCGAGGCGCACGTACGCCGTCCTGGAATCCGAGATTCTAACCTTTCCGGCGACCGCTGCAAACAGAGATTCAGCTTTGCCGCCGTGGTCGTCCGAAAATGAGAATATCAAGTCCAGGCCCGATGCAACAATGCTCTTGAGACCCAGCCTGCTTGCCTTGATGCGAAGCTCCGCCAAATCCAGCAGCAATTTGACCTCGGCCGGCGCCGGGCCATAGACGTCCGCCAATTCATTCTCGATCTGTTCCAGGTCCTCGCTTATCCTGGCCACGGCAATTTTTCGATAGACTTCCATCCGGTGTCTGTCGATCGGGATGTAATTCTTAGGTATGTACGTGCCAAAACCCAGATCGACAACGGCCGTGGGTATCGGCTCAACCGGCTCTTTTTTCAGGTTCCTCACCGCGTCGGCCAAGAGCTCACAGTACATCTGGTAGCCTACCGTCTGGATGTGGCCCGACTGTTCCGAGCCTAATATGTTGCCCGCACCGCGAATCTCCAAATCCCGCAGAGCGATTCGAAAGCCAGCCCCCAAATGGGAATATTCCTCAATTGCTTTCAGCCGCTTGGCCGCCAACGGCGTGATTGGCCGGGACATGGGCAGAAGCATGTACGCATACGCCCGATGTTTATACCGCCCCACCCTGCCGCGAAGCTGGTGCAGCTCCGCCAGGCCGAACCGGTCCGCATCATTGATAAGAATCGTGTTCGCGTTTGGAATATCCAGCCCCGATTCGATTATCGTCGAGCAAACCAGCACATCGGTCCGGCCCGTCACAAACTCGATCATGGCCGTCTCCAGCTCACTCTTGGCCATCTGGCCATGCGCGATGCCGATCTTTGCATCCCCGATAAGATTCTGAATCTCCCATGCCTTCTTCTCAATCGTCTTGACCCGGTTGTGCAGAAAGAACACCTGCCCCTGGCGGTTCAGCTCGCGATAAATGGCTTTCCTGATCAGGTCTTGATTGTAGGCGGTCACCGTGGTCACAATGCTTCGCCGATCCAGAGGAGGAGTTGCCAGCGAGCTTATATCGCGCAGCCCCAGCAGCGACATGTGCAGCGTCCGGGGGATGGGCGTGGCCGTCATGGTCAGAATATCCACGTTCACTCGCAGTCTCTTGAGTTTCTCTTTATGCTCGACCCCGAATCGCTGCTCCTCATCGATGATCAGCAGGCCCAAGTCCTTAAACTTGACGTCGCCGCTCAAGAGCCGATGCGTCCCGATCAAGATATCGACTCTGCCCGCCCGCGTGCGTGCGACGACATCTTTTGCCTCTTTCGAGGTCTTGAAGCGATTCAGAATCTCGATGCAGACGGGAAAATCTGCAAACCGCTCGGCAAACGTTCGGCCGTGCTGCACGCACAATACCGTCGTCGGCGTCAGGACGGCAACCTGCTTTCCGTTCTCGACGGCCTTGAACGCCGCCCGCATCGCAAGCTCGGTCTTGCCATAGCCCACGTCGCCACACAGCAGCCTGTCCATCACAATAGGCTGCCCCATGTCGGCCTTGATTTGCTCGGCCGCCGCGGTCTGGTCCGGCGTTTCCTGATACGCAAACGATTCCTCGAATTCTCTCTGCCACGCCGAATCCTGCCCAAATGCAATCCCCCCCACCGCCTGGCGTCTGGCCTGAACTTCAAGCAGCTCGACGGCAAGGTCTCGAACGGAATCGGCGACTTTCTCTTTCTGCTTCTGCCATCTCTTCGAGCCGACTTTGCTCAGCGTCGGCCGTTTCGGGCTGGTCCCGATGTACTTCTGCACTAGGGCGATATTACGGGCCGAGACCTGGATCTTCACGCCGTCGGCGTATTCAATCGTCAGATACTCGTTCGCGCCGCCCTCTTCCTGTATCGTCTGGACGCCGGAGAACTTGCCGATGCCGTAAGAAGCATGAACAACGTAGTCGCCTTCCTGCAGATCGCTCAGCGTGTCCACGGGCGAGCTGACCCGCCCCGGCCTGCGCCTCCTTCGCAGCGCGTATTGCCCGAACAGCTCGTGATGGCTGATGATAATCGTATCGAGCGAGTTGACGGTGAAGCCCTGGTGGATGAAGCCCGAAAGCATCTCGAACCGGGCTGGAATTCCAGTGTCTATGTCCTGGAGAATCTCACCTACGCGTTTGATTTCAGCAGCGCTCTCGCAGTAAAGCTGCACGTGCTTGCCGCCCCTGGCCTCCGCCACTAAGTCCTCCAGCGCCTCCTTGTGCCCGGCCCAGACGGATGTCGCTTTGTGCTGGTACTGCTGCACGCTTCTGACGTCCACCTTGAGAAAATCATCCGGCTGGGTTGTGGCAAACCTGCAGATGTGAAGCTGCGCGAAACGGCCCGCCGCCGCGTAGATGTCCGGCCAGCCGTAAAGCCGGCTCGCGTCATCGACCCGTTCGAGGAAAACCTTCGCGACCTCCTCGATCTCACCCGGCTCCTCAAAGACGATGATGGTATCTCTTGGCAGGATGTTGACGAAAAGCTCTCTTTGCTGGGGCGCCCTCCCGCACACCGCCGAGATAATCTTGATGCTTTTTATCTGTTGGCTCGAACGCTGCGTATCCAGATCGATCCCGCGAATACTCTCGACCGTGTCGCCGAAAAACTCCACTCGGATGGCTTCTGCGGCCTGGGAAAACGAGTCCGGCTCATCGCCCGGCAGGACCTTGTCCTTGACCAGGGGAGCGTAAATATCAACGATCCCGCCGCGACGCGCAAACTGACCCGGCAGATCGACCCTTTCAGTGCGCTCAAAGCCGTTTTCAACCAACCATTCGGCCACTCGTTCCGGCGAGAGGTCTTTTTCGAGCTCCAGGTGCAGACCGCCCTTCTCTATCGCTTCGGGCTTGGGTATCGGCTGACAGATAGCCTGTATTGAGGCCGGGATGATAGATTTGTCCGCGTTTAGGCGCGACATGAGCATCAGTCTCTGGGCGCGGATCTCGTCGGTCGCATCGGCCAGGTCCTCTTCACCCTCCCAGGCGCCAAAGACGTCGATGGCTCGTCCCGTGAAGGTATGAAGATCATCGGCGGCTTTGTCGGCGTCGTCGATATGGGGACGGATGTACAGAATTGGCCGGCCGACCTTCTGCGATATGCAGGCCACCAGCATCGGCCCGAAGGAGCCCCATGTCCCTTCAACGCAAACCACATTCCCGGCAGCAGCGCTTTGAAGCCGAGAGATTATCTCTTGAACAGTCTTGTCCCGCCCAAGGTCCATGCAGGAATTGTACGCCAAACCAAATCCGGAAACAATCCCGCGCTGGATGGTTCGGTCTTACGTTCTTGAGCCTAAAGTGTATGGCCGGTGATTATCATTTGAAGGCACCGCGCCAGGCAATTCTGAGTCTTGCCGACTCTAAAATCTCTCCACGTATTCCAGAAACTTTCTTGCCGTCTTGTCCAGGTTCTCGATATCTCCCCCGCCGTCCAATACGGCGCACATCTCATAGGCGATGTATCCCCGGTAGCCGACCTCCTTTAGAGCGTTGAAAAAAGTCTCGTAGTCGATGATGCCCTCGCCCATCGGCACAGCTCGAATCAGCCTTTCCTGCTCCACGAAGTTTATCAGGTTGTCCTGGTACTGGTACCTCGGCAAGCGCACGTACTGGGCTGCGGTGGTGTGAACGATGAAGGGCCCCATCTTCAGGACGGAGGCTCTGATTTCTTGCGAGCTCAAACCCTGCAACGCTGGACTCCACGCATCAAAAGCCGCCTTGACGTTCGGCAGATTGACTTCTGTGAGGAGCCAGTACATCATATCGTGGCCCGACGCAATATCGTGATGATTCTGCACGGCAAGCGTCACGCCGTACTCGGCCGCCTTCTGGCCGGCGAGCTTCAATCCTTCGACCACCATCGCATATTGTCTGTCAAACGGGATGTCGGGCCGTTCATAGCCGGTGAATATCCGCACCATATCAGTCCCTAAGTCCCGCGCCAACCTGGCCAGCTCCGCCACGTAGCAGGCCTGGATTTCGACGTTGGGGATTCCCGCCCTATCCACTCCCGCCGTGAAATCCGTGTACCCGGCAAGGCAGACCAATTCAAGACCAAGACTCTCAATCTTGCCTCGCAAGGCCTTTCGAGCCGCCCCATCGTAATGCAGCGGGCAAACGTGGGGCTTCTTGGCCATCAACATCACGCCGTCAAATCCAAGCTGCTTTGCTTTGTCCAGGAACTCATCGACGCTCAGCCGCGCCTGCCCCCGCCATACGCCGGCGTAACTGACAGAATGCAAACATGTCTTCATCTGGTACTCCTTCATTTATCGCAGAGATTGTGGAGCCGGCTCTGGGCAACCACATGGGGTTGCCCCTACGGCGTGCGCGCTCATTGCTTTTGGTCGCCTTGCTGGGCAGGCAACTTGGCGCGCCACTGCTTTGCCTGTTCAGGCTTGCCCCAGGTTTCGTAAAGCGCCACCAGCTTGTCAATCGAATCTAACGTATCCGGGTGTGTTTCGCCGAGCATCTCGCGTCGTCCCTCCACAGCCTTGATCAGGAGCGGCTCGGCTTCGGCATACCGGCCCAGCGCGGTGTACAGAAGGGCCAGCCTGTGCATGGATTCGAGCGTATCCGGATGTGCGTCACCGAGTACGAGCCGCCTGCCCTGCAGTGCACCGACCAGCAGCGGTTCGGCATCTTTGCGACGATCCATCTGGCTATACAGCCAGGCCAGCGAGTCCATCGAGGTCAGCGTCGAGGGGTGCTCGTCGCCTAACGTGAGACGTCCGATCTCCAGCGCATCGGTCAGGAGCTGCTCGGCCTGCTCGTAGCGGCCCTGGATCGTGTACAACGCGGCCAGGCCGTTCATGGAATCGAGCGTGTCCGGGTGCTCCTGGCCCAGCACAAGAGACTCGATATCCAGCACTTTGAGCAGAAGCGGCTCCGCTTCATCGAAGCGGCCCTGGGCCACGTACAACATAGCCAGGCCGTTCATGGAGTACAGGGTGTCCGGATTTTCTTCACCCAACAGGCGTCGCGATTGCTCCGTCGCTTTGAGATACAGCGGCTCGGCGTCGCTATAGCGGCCCTGCGACCTGTAAACCGTCGCAAGGTTGCCCATGAACAATACCGTAGAGATATCCTCCTCGCCCAGCACGGCGCGGCTGATCTGGAGCATCTTTGCGTACAATGACTCGGCCTCTTTGTAGCGACCCTGAGAGAAATACAGCACGGCCAGGCCGTTCATCGAATACAGCGTGTCGGGATGTTCTTCGCCGAGTACCTGCCGCCTGCCCTCCACGGTCTCGGTGAAAAGCGACTCCGCCAGGTCATATCGCCCCTGCCGCCAATACACTCTGGCAAGGCCCTCCATCGTACTGAGCGTATCGGCGTGCTTGGCGCCGAGCTGTTCGCGCCGAATCTGGTAGGCACGCTCAAGGTGCTTCTGTGCCTGGGCGAACTCGCCGATGTTCCGGTACGTGATTCCCAGGGTATGACGAATCGAAGCCTCGACCAGCGGCTCCTGCTCAAACTTGTTTTCCAGTTTCTGCGACGCGGCGTCAAGAAACGAACGCACGGTGACTTCCCGTCCTTGGGCAACGTATGGGTCCGCCCAGGCCAGCAGGTCGTTGCGAAGAAAGTCGCTGACCGCCTCCGAAGTCTTTGCCTGCCGCTGGGCGTCATCGCGCGCGGCCAGCGCATCAGAGCGGGCCCGAGCCGCCTTGGCGGCGAACACCGTCGAGACAATGATCCCCGCAACCAAGACAACCGCCACCGCCGCGACGCCGGCCACCAGCACCCGATTTCGATAGACAAACTTCCTCAGACGATACGCCGCCGTTTCAGGACCGGCAATCAGCGGAACGCCGTTCAAGTAGTTTTCGACGTCGTCGGCAAGCTCGGAGACGGATCGATAACGGCGCGTGCGTTCTTTCCGCATCGCCTTGAGGGGAATCCATTCGAGCTCCCGGCGCAGCCGTCTGGCGAGGTTGGCGACATCGGTGCCGCGATTTTCGGCAACCTTCGGAGCCTCCTGCCCGAGGCTCGTCAGGCGCGTGCTTGGCTTCTTCGGGTCCTGCTCGCGAATGACCTTTCGGATGTGGTCCACGCCGCCTTCACGAAGCGCCTGAGCCTCAAAGGGCAGCACGCCGCTGAGAAGCTCGTAAAGCAACACGCCCAGCGAATAAACGTCCGAACGGGTATCAATGTCCTGCGCGCCCATCTCGGCCTGTTCCGGACTCATGTACTCGGGCGTCCCGACAAACTGGCCCAGCTCGGTATAGAGCGTCCGATCCGTCAAGGGCTGCGTTATAGCTTTGGCAACACCGAAATCAATAATCTTGACGGTCGCTTTCCGGTCCTGGACGGACACCAGAATGTTCGACGGTTTGATATCCCGGTGAATGATGCCCTTCTGGTGGGCGTGCTGGACGCCCTCACACGCCTGCAGAAACAGTTGCAGCCGTTCTTCAACGCTCAACTTCTGCCGGTCGCAATGCTCGATGATGGGAACGCCCTTGACGTTCTCCATGACAAAGTATGGCAAACCCGCTTGCGTTGTTCCGGCGTCGAACACGGGGGCGATATTTGGGTGGTCCAGCATGGCCAGCGCCTGGCGCTCGGCCTCGAAGCGCGCAATCACCTGCCTGCTATCCATCCCGGGTTTGATGACCTTCAGTGCGACGCGACGCTTTACCGGCTTATCCTGCTCAGCCAGATAGACAATGGAGAAACCGCCCTCGCCAAGGACACTAAGCAGCCTGTAAGGACCGATCTGACCGATAGGCTCTTTTCCTGAGCCCCCAAAAGAGCTGGTCGCACCGGCCTCTATGCCGGTCGGTTTATCGTCATTCCCTGTGTTAGCGTCGATCATTCCCAGCCCTTGTCGGCCATGGTGGATGCTTTAACAGCACTACCCGCTCTACATTGGGCGGGTTTTACACGGTAAGACGCTCATAAAATGGCAAAGATGCCAAAATCTCAAAAAGAATTTGACTGTGCCGCAGACGGCTCATACTATATGGCACTATCACGACGACGTCAAGGCGGGCGCAGGCTCTTGCTGGTGTATAGGCGCCTGAAGGTGTTTGTCAGAAGGAGTTGCGATGGCCTCTATTATCATCACATCCGGGGACCAGAAAGGCGAATATCTGCCGCTCGGCAGGCGGATAAACGTGATTGGAAGAGCCGAGGCCCTTCCGATGCAGGTCCTGGACGACTTGGTTTCTCGCAAGCATCTGCGAATACGATATGATGAGAAGACAAAGGAACATGCCGCCGAAGATATGGAGAGCAAGCACGGCGTGTTTATCAACAACCGAAAAATCACCGAGCTGACACCTTTGAAAGAAGGGGACCTGATCCGTATCGGCCAGACCGTTTTGATGTTCACTGAGAAGGATTTCGACGATAGTGAAAGCGCCCTGGCCCACTACAAGAAAGCCGGCGAGCGGCAGCGCCCCACCATGATGGAATAATCAGAGTGCCTAAAGTTTAGAGTGACTAAAGTGCCTAAAGTTGAAAAACTGCGCTGCGCTATTTTACCTTCAACTTTAGCTCACTTTACAGTACTTTTACACATTCTCGCGGATAATCTTTGCACCGAGGGGATTCAGCCTTTCTTCAATTTTTTCGTAGCCTCGGTCGATGTGATAGACCCTGTCGATCGTTGTCATTCCCTCGGCAGCTAATCCCGCCAGAACCAGCGCCGCCGAAGCCCGCAGGTCCGACGCCATGACCGGAGCGGCAATGAGTTTCCGCACTCCGGCGATAATCACAGCCGACCCTTCCTTACGCAGGTTGGCCGCCATACGATTGAGCTCTGCAACGTGCATGAACCGGTCGGGAAAGACCTTTTCAATGACAACGCTGTTGCCTTCAGCTAGCGAGAGCAAAGCCATGAATTGAGCCTGCAAATCGGTGGGGAAACCCGGATACGGCTGGGTGGTCACGTCCGCCGTCCCGATCGGGCCCCGGCGGCTGACGACACATCCCTGCCCGTCGGCGTCAATCGTCACGCCGATGTTCCTGAGCCTGTCAACGACCGCCATCATGTCATTGAGCCGACAGTTCTCGATTCGCAGCTCGCCCGCCGTGATGGCGGCGGCCACCAAGAAAGTGCCGGCCTCGATCCGGTCCGGGATGACCTCGTATTCAACCGGGTGCAACTGCTGGACGCCCTCGATCGCCAGCCGCGGCGAGCCGATGCCCGCTATCTTTGCACCCATCTCGTTCAGACAGTTTGCCAGGTCCGCTATCTCCGGCTCGCAGGCCGCCGATTCGATGATCGTCCGCCCCCTTGCCAAAGTGGCCGCCATCAGCACATTGGCTGTGCCGAGCACGGTCGAGCCGAAGGGACCCCCCATGAAAATGTCCTTGCCTTTCAGCCCGTCTGGGGCCTCGGCGATGATATAGCCGTTCTTGAGATGGACTTGCGCGCCGAGCGCCTCCAGGCCCTTGATGTGAAGGTCCACGGGCCTGTCTCCGATCGCACAGCCGCCCGGCATCGAGACCTCCGCCCTGCCGCAACGGGCAAGCAGCGGACCGAGGATACAGATACTGGCCCTCATCCTGCGAACAATCTCGTACTCCCCGATCGGATTATCAATGACCGTCGAATCGATCCACAGCCGGCCGTCCTCTTCACGGTTGATCTTACAGCCCAATCGGCCAAGCAGCTCAACACACACGGAAATATCTGAAAGACGAGGCACAGCCCTGAGAGTCGATTTGCCCGCGCCCAGAATAGTGGCGGCCATGATCGGCAGAGAGGCGTTCTTCGAGCCATTCACACGAACACTGCCGGAAAGCCGAACCGGTCCTTCGATGCGAAATACGTCCATGATTCATTTCCCTTTGATCGGCGCGCGGCGCACCGGACTTTGCAATTGACAATCAACAACTGACAATCGAGAATTCATCGTATATGTTCAGCATCGATCAGTCAATGGAATTCGTCAGGACTCTGACGGCGGAGCACTGGATTTGTCTGGCAGGACTGATATTACTGGCTTATTGGCTGCTTAGAACGTCACTCGGCGTCAAGGCGCTGGCCGGCTCGATGCCCCGTCGAAATAACATGCCCGTCTATCTGCCTCTGATCCCGCTGTTCATCTGGTTCGGACCGGTTCCGATGGCCGTTCTGATCGCCCGGGACCTGACGGGAGATTTCTCCCGGAAGGGATACCTTGCCGTGCCCGCGGATTGGCAAAGCGCCTTTCTGGATAATTGCATTTTCATCGTCGGCGGGATAGTGACAACGGCGGTCATTCTTCTTCTGGCAAGGGCGCATTTCGCCCGGCGGCTAAGGGGCTTCGGCCTGAATATCAAAACCGTGCCAGCCGATTTTTTCTCTGCCCTCGTGAACCTGCTGGCCGTCTGGCCGCTCATCATAGCGGCAATCTTCATCACAATGTTCTTTGGGCAGTATATTTGGGGACAGGACTACCAAATGCAACGGCATCAGGAGTTGGAGCTCATAACCGAATATCCCCAGTTGCTGCTGCGAATTACAGTTGTTGTCGCAGCGGCGATCATGGCTCCTTTGCTCGAAGAGCTGCTGTTCCGGGGGCTCGTGCAAACCATGATACGCTCTCTGCTGGAGACAATGGAGGTTCGTAGTGACGCCGTGAGGCGTTTCTTTCGATGCCCTGACGGGCACACTACAAACGCCTGGTTGGCAATCGCCGCCAGCTCCGGACTGTTCGCCCTCATGCACGCCAACCCCGGACATTGGCCGGCATTGTTCGTCTTGGGCGCGTGCATGGGCTATGCGTATGAGAAGAGCGGCTCTCTATTTCGACCCATCTTTATCCATGCACTCTTCAACACAGCGAGCCTTGCAGCCGCTTTGAGTCAATCATGAGGGTTGTAGGGTAGGGCTCTGCCCCACCATTTCGGATCGGTGGGCCAAGGCCCACCCTACGAATTCAATTGGAAAATAGCCGGTTCTAAATGTGGAGGTTGCCGTGCAGCACCAAACGCATTGTGACTTGTTCCGGAGCACAAAATCGTCCTTTCACATTCGGCTCGTTTCTTCAGCGTTCGTGTTGTTGAGCTTCATCGGCGGCCGGACCGTTCAGGCGGAGCACGTCGTCAAGTCGCCGGATGCAAATGTCGCTGTCACATTCGACGTAAAAGGTGTGGAGGGGCAGCAAGATTGTTTGACCTACACGGTAACATACGAGAATCGGCCTATCGTTGTTGACTCGCGACTGGGACTTGCGATCAAGGAAAGCTCACCGCTGGAAGCCGGCTTTGATGTCCTTAACGCCTCCGAAAGCAGCAAAGACAGTACGTACTCCCTCGTCTATGGAGAGCGCAAGAGTGTCCGGGACCACTACAACCAACTCGTCGTCGAACTCAAAGAGAACCATCCGCCCCATCGACGGCTTCAACTGACGTTTCGCGCCTATAACGAAGGAGCAGCCTTCTGCTACACCGCGCCCGAGCAGGATGCTCTGAAAGACTTTGTCATCTCGGCCGAGAAAACACAGTTTCATTTTGCCGCAGACCACACGGCCTGGGCCGTGTATTCGGCCCAGGGCCAGTACGTCGAGGTACCGCTCAGCAAGATTAAGAATGACTGCGAGAGGCCGCTTACAATTCAGCTTGGCGATGGGCTTTTCGTCGCGGCGGCTGAAGCTCGGCTGGTGGATTATGCGCGAATGCGCCTCTCGCCGGATAGCGCTCGGCCGCACACGCTGGTCAGCTCGCTGGCCAGCGAAGTTCATGGAACCACCCCCTTCACAACGCCGTGGCGAGTTCTGCTGTTCGGGCGCACGCCGGCGGAGTTGCTCGAACGCAACGATCTGTTCCTGAACCTCAATGAGCCTTGTGCGATCCCCGAGACGTCCTGGATAAAACCGGGCAAGGTCATCCGCGAAGTGACTCTGACCACCGATGGCGGCAAGGCGTGCGTTGATTTTGCCGTCGAGCACAATTTGCAGTACGTCGAATTCGACGCGGGCTGGTACGGCCACGAGTACAGCGACGAATCCGACGCTACGACCATTTCCGTCGATCCCAAACGCTCGAAAGGGCCACTCGATTTGCACGAGGTGATTGACTACGCAAATCAGCGCGGAATCGGAGTTCTTCTGTACGTGAATCGCAGGGCACTGGAGCGACAGATCGACGACATTCTGCCGCTCTACGAAAAATGGGGCGTCAAGGGCGTCAAGTACGGCTTCGTGCAGGTCGGCTCGCAGCAGTGGACGACGTGGCTTCACGAGGCCGTCCGCAAGGCCGCGGCGCATCATCTGATGGTCGATATTCACGATGAATACCGCCCGACCGGATACAGCCGGACCTATCCCAATCTGATGACCCAGGAGGGCATCGCAGGGGATGAAACCAAACCTTCGAACAGCCTGACGCTGACCATCCTATTTACTCGCATGTTGGCCGGCGCTGCGGATAATACGATTTGCTACTACGATCAGCGGGTCGATCAAAACGCAAGCCATGCGTATCAGTTGGCCAAGAGCGTGTGTTTCTACAGTCCGTGGCAATTTCTTTACTGGTACGACCGGCCGAGCGGTTCTCCCCGGAGGGCCGGCGACGCCGGAGGCGGTCACAATGTCATCGGCGACGAGCCCGAGCTGGAGTTTTTCGATCATGTCCCCACGGTCTGGGACGATACAAAAGTCCTCCACGCCCAAATCGCAGAATTCGCCGTTATCGCCCGCCGCTCGGGCCAGAGCTGGTATATCGGCTGCATGAACGCAGATGACCCGCACACGTTCGAGATTCCGCTGAACTTTCTCGACAAGGGCCGCCCGTACGTTGCTCACATCTACAGCGATGATCCCACCGTACCGACACGGACCCACGTGAAGGTCAACCGCTACACAGTGGACTCTTCATCGATTCTGAGCGCCGAACTGTCCCCTCGTAGCGGCCAAGCCATCAGAATCCACCCCGCTGGCGAGTAGAGAGTTCGCTACGCTGTCGGCCCGCCGGCGCGGGGCTCAACCCAGATAGGACTGGACCAGGCATATTGGTTGTTCGCCTGGACGACGCGCAGGTAGTACCAGTCGAGACCTTCGCCGTCGTCGGTCTCGCTGATTTTGTAGGATGTGTGGTAGTGGTCGTGGAACACCAGGCGATGAAGCATCGCCGACTCTTTCGGGAAATCGCCGGTAAACAACATTTCATTGCTCCGCGCCAACTGCTCGAACGTCTGAGATAGTGACACATTCGCAGGTTTGTTCAGCGTAACCGTCACGCGCGTCTCGGGGCCGCCGCGGATTTTCAAAACCACCGCCTTGGTGGAAATATCCTCGAACTGCTCGCGCAGAGCCGTGAAGGATTGAACCCGAAGATGCTTGCCCGAGCGTTCGAGTATCTTGTCTCTTCGCGTCTCGTCGAGCGGCCCCGACTGAAAACAGGGCTGAACGCTGTCCAACACTCCGCCATTGACCGTGATGGTGATATCCCAATCGCAGACGCGCGTCATATCCAGCGCCGGCCAGGGCCCCCACCCATACTCAAAGCGCAACAGGACGGGTTCTTTCCAGCTTCCGTCGCCGGGCGCCCGGTCCATCGGAAAATCGCGGTGCAGCACGCGGTTGTTCTTGAGGATTTCAACCCTGTCGATCTGGTCCCAGCCGGTAACAGCCACGGCCAGCTCTCGCCGGCGGGTGTAAGGCATCTCCTCGCCCATGAGCTGCCCGTTGAGCCGAAAGTCAACAGCGATACGGTCGCCGGTCAGGGCGTACGTCCGCCGGTTTCTGATGGCGTCGAAAATCGCCTCACGCGTCAGCTCGCTTGCCAGCACGGCCGCCAGACCTTCGCGGTAGGCCCCGGGAAAACCCAGATGGTCGTCGGTACTGGCAATTACCCCGAGGCGGTGGCCCTGCGCGAGAAAATGATGTAGCGTATTCTGCGTCCAGCGCCCGCTTTCGGTGTGCCGAATGTATGGACAATTCGCGCGGTCGTGCTCCGCGTTGCCCCATTCGGAAAATATCTCGATGACGGGCGAGACCTCGGGGTCGCGCATGGTTAGGTTCGCGCCGCGGTGACCCAGGCGATTGGCCGGATGATGGGGAATCATAATCGCCCCGCGCTCCTTCGCAAAGCGCTGGAACTGCCGCAAATCATCAAAGCGGACATATTCGGCGTCAGCCGTCGGAAACAAAATGTGGTAATCGCCGAGATTCGTCGAATGCCACTCAAAACCGGCGATGGGGACATATCTGCCGGGCTGGTCGTACTTGCGTACCATCGCCAGCACCTCCGGCCATCGTCTCTTTGTGACCTCAAACCCGTCGAGCCATTTTTTCTCGATGTTGTTTTCGTAGTGACCGATGTCGTTCCAGTAGCCGTGCGGCGTGAAGGCAAAAAAGTCGAGGTGCTCGCGCGCGATCTCAAAGGCCCGTTCGAGCGAGCCGCGAGCATAACCGACCTCGTTATGATTGTGCAGATCGCCGAAATAAACCTGATACTCGCCCACCCGCGGATGCTCGATAGGCGCCGACGCCGGGGCTGGTACTAAAGCCGCGCAGCCCAACGAGCCAAGCGACAATGAGCCCACGGCCGAGGTTTTGAGAAACTGCCTTCTCGTAATGGATGATCCCATTACTAACCCCTCTTCGTTTGTAGTGTGCCCGTAAGGGCATCGAAAGAAACGCCTCACGGCGTCACTACGAACTTGATCTTCTCTCCGGCCCGGATGAGCAGGGTCTCCCCGAATTTCATCTCACCCAATCCGCGAAGGACAAACCTCGAAAGATCCAGTTGGCCCTGCAAGACCGACAAATCGACGTTCATCCCCTTTGCGGTTCGCTTGAGAGAGCAGCTTCCCCATGCGTAGCCGTTCGACCAGAAAAATTGCCCTTCTTTCCCGGCAAAGGTCATCGTTTTGGTCACGCCGGAATAGTTGAACCCGCTCATCGCGAGTACCGCCGCCCAACTGGCCATCGCGCGAGCGTAGTGGTGGCCGCACTCGGCCTCGTCGAAGGGGCTGCGCTTGCGTCCATCGTAGCGGTCACGGATGTTCCTGATGCACTTAAGCCCGTCGTCCGCCTGGCCTTCGTAAAGCATCCCGACCGCGGCCGTGTACTCGAAGCCCGTCATCACCTCGGTAAAGTAGGAGAAAGGATCCTTCGGACGGTCCTTCGGGTAGCTGGCCATCAGCAGAATCGACTCATCGCCCAGTGCGAAGCTTCTCATGCAATTGAAGTGATCATACAAGCCCTCGCGCAGATTGTATTTCATGATGCTTGAGAGCGTTTTGTGAACATTGGCCTGTTCGAGCAGATAGCCCAGATCGCAAACGTGAGCCATGTACTGGCCGACGAGCTGGTCCACCAGACAGCCGGAGCCGAGCTGGTAATCGGGGTTGGCGGGGTCCTGTGCCCCCATGCCTACCAGCAGGCTCGGGGCAATCTGCGACTTATCCTTCGGCGGGCGTATCTGGTGCTCGTAATACTCTCCGTTGAACAGATTCTTATCGATCCAGCGTTTGCCCTGCTCGAAGAGACGGTGACAGATTCCGGCAAAATCCTCCTCGCCCAGATAGCGGGCCATTTCCTCTGCCGCCCTCAGCGCCCCCAGATACCACACGCCCATCTGCGGGTTGGGCCCGTAGTATTCCACGTCCATCGTATTGTGTTGACAGCCTTCCATGACGCCATCGCGATCGGCGTCCCATCCGCCTTCAATCCAGCAGAATTCCAGGGCCTTCTTGACGCGGGGCCAGAGAGCTTTGAGCATCTGGTCGTCGCCGGAGAGCTGCCAGTCGCGGTACATCTTCATGATGCATCCCATCTGACCATCGGCGGCGGCTTTGCCGAAACCATGCGAGCGCTCCAACGGCAGGTTTACACGAAAGCTCATCAGCCCCTTATCGTCCGTTGCGTGAGCGAACTCGATCTCGCGCATCGACTTGGCCAGGCCGCCGAACAAAAAAGCCGTCGCCTGCTCGTAGTTCCAGACATGGGTGCACGAGCCATGACAGCAGCCTCTTTTGTTGCTGGAGCCTTCCCAGCCATAGAAGCGGCCATCGGCCGTGCGAAAACAGGTCTGGGTCCGCAGCGTGCTGACGTTGAACAGCGCCGCCTCCTTGATCACATCGGGCAAGTCGCTCCCGCAGAAAGTCCGCACAAAGCGAACGGTCCTCTCCTCCAGGCTCGCAAGCTGTGGCGAGAATTTCTCGGCCACGTCCCAGGCGTCGCTGTATTGCATCGTGTAATAGTTGCCAATGCGGTCCTGCTCGTTACCGCTTGGCGTCCAGGTCTGCCGATTGGGGAAATGCCACGTCAGCAGAAACGTTACCGCTTTTGTCCCGTTGGGCGGCAGCTCCACACCAACCGCCAGCGAAGCCATCGGTGTCTCTTCTTTGACGGCGTCACGCTCTTGCAGCGTTCCGTCGGCGCTGAAGTCGTCCCAGAAATCGAGTACCGAGCTGCCCCAGCGCTGCTGAATCCACGCGGTGCGGCTGCTGACGCCGGCTTCGGCGGTGGTTGTTAACGCGATCGTGCCCCACTGCTCCGCTCTTTCGGCTACTCCTTCGGAGCGCATGTAGATTCCCCGGACACTGGGGCCCTCGCGAAATTCGTTGCGATTGGCCTTGCCTCCGACGGCCACCAGATCGCCCTTCCAGTCCTTTGTATTACCCGAACCATCCATGCCGATGAAGTTGGGCAGGCTCCCGCACACCGAAGCGGTCAGCGGTTTGTCCGTTTTGTTCGTAAGCACGTACCGCAGAACCGCAACCGGGATGCCGCTGGCCTCGGCGTCGCCGGGGATAAGCGGGTTGAACGCTTCGAGCCGCACGTCCAGCGGGAAGTCAGCGTCCGAGAAGGAGACTGTCCCGAAAGGGTAGGCCGCAGCGAACGAACATTGGCGAAACCGGGGCAGACCGTGGTTGGGCACCGTGCTGCCGTGGCTTTCTTCGTAGCCGGCAAAATCAATCGGCCCTTCTATCGCTTTGGTCAGCGCCTTTCCATCGGCCGGCTTTGCAAACAGCGCGAAGAACGGCCCTACGCTCCCCCGCAGTGGCACAAACCCTTTGGCGGCCCGGTTCATAATCTCCCAGTCGCGCAGGTCCCCCCGGCCGCCTAACGAGACCGTGCCCGTGCCGATCCCGCCTAACGGAAGTGCGATGCGGGCAAGATGATTCTGGTCGTATCGCTTCAGAACGGGCCAGCCCGCCAGACGTGAGGCGGGCAAGTCTTTGGCGGCGGCATCCGCCTGGACCTTCTCTATCGTTGCCGTCACCTGGGCAAAAACCGGCGCACCACAAAGCAATGTACAGCCTGCAAAAATTGTCAATACCAGCGGTGACTTCTTCATAATGTCCTCCATTTGCCTGTCATTGTTGGATCGTCGTCAACTGAGCGGATGACCGAGTATCGAATTTCCAATACAAATTACTGTCCACATCTTCCCAATCGCCTGTAACCAACTGCTTGTCGCCGTCGAAAATAACGTAGGAACTATCAGAATCATACAACTCCAAATCGTATAACTTCAGCGTCGCTTCCGGGCTTAGGCCGGCATACATTATCATCAGACCCTGGGCATTATTGGGGTTTTCAGCAATCTGGGCAACTCCCTGCGTCGGCTTGTTATACGTTATTCCCTGCCAAGTGAACTTGTCACCGTCGAACTTTATAGGAAAACTGTCTTTGAACTGTTGAGCAACCTTGTTAGTTTCGGGCCTGCCAATAAGAAAAACACACTTCGTTTTTAGATCGGCGTCATTCACATCAGCATCCGCCTTGATGATCTCACGACCGTAACCAAGTTCGTCTCTGACAAACTGATCCGCGATGCTCTCATTAGCTTGAGCCTCGCCTAAAGTCCCATAGATTACGATAAACTCAGGATCAATATCCCAAAACCACGAAAGGCGTGGAGGTATCTTTTGAACCTTGAGAACTTCATAATCAGGATCCACCACAAGTCTGCGGGGTTCATGGCGCGTGCGAAACTCGAAACCTGCTGCTTTCTTTTCAATCCAAAGCCTTTGCTTTTCTCTTCCATTTTTCGTATCAATAGCAAAATCAATGGGCAGCCGGAAAGCAGTGTTGCCTAATTGCACAAGGCGTCCCTGAATCTGCCAGCCCTCATTGTCTTTTGTGGCGGTGATATTTTCCAGTTTAAGCCGGGGTAGTTCCGTGCTATTCACCCATTGGTCGAAAAACCATTTCAGTGATTGTCCTGAAATATCCTCAGCCAATTCCTGGAAACGACTTGCCGGTACAGCCTGGCCGGATTTCTGTCGCAGCTCTATATACCTGTCCACCAGTTTGGAGAACTTTTCATCGCCTAATTGTCTGCGAAGCATATGGCAGACGAAGGCTTCTCTATCATCTATGGCACGCGGATAGTCTTTGTAGAATTCATCTAAATTCAGATTCTCCGGCTCGAAACTTCTTATGCAGGAAGAGGGCCAACCCAAGACTCCTTGACGCCAATGCCTAAGATCTCTTTCTGGGTCCCCTGACCTCGGAGGATTCTCAGGATAGCCAGCCAGTCCATCTGCGGGGAAGGGATCGGAATGATGTGTGACAGTGACTTTACCGGTATGGATCTTGGCAATGTTAAAAATCGCTCTGCCGTCCAGATTGTCTGCTCTGCCATCGTGAAGGGCAACCCAGTGCGCGCCATAACCTTCACCATCTTCCGGTGGAGTATCGGGTCCAAGCAGGACATCACGACCTTTGCTTGTGATCCACCTTGGGTAATTCCTATCTCTGATTGCGCCCTTCATGGGGTCGGCTGGAATCCAGCCGTAATTGGGGATGAGGAACTCAGTCATCATGTGAGAGCCAAGATCGCCATAGAGCTGGGTGGCGGCCAGCCCGTCTGGCGACAAGTTGGTCTCGAACGCGTGTCTCGCTTTGGCATCATCCCGTTGTATCCATGGTACCCAGCCGTTGTAGTCGCTAACGCACCTTGCCGGTATTCCGACCGCGCGGCATAAGGCCACCATCAAGGCCGCATACTGAGTGCAGACGCCCTCATAATACTCCTGACCAGTCTTCTCATCTACAACCGGGTACGCCAGGAGGCAGTCGATTCCTCTACCTCGCTCATAGTCGAGGACCTTGAAGTGCATCCTCTTATAGACGAATTTGATGATACGCTCGGCTTGCAGGTATGGATTAGTTTCATCACCAATCGCCTCATGGGCTAGTTCTCTTATCTTCGGCGTGATATGAATCGTATGGGTGCTTCGCGTATAGACGGCATACTCTTTGCTTGTTTTGTCGTAAGAACCTACCCGATTCGGATCCACCTCCACATAAACTTGTTGGTATGATTCCAGCCGGAATTTAATATCCACCTTATACGAAGCTTGCTCCGGCTCTTTGCCGAAATCCCAGAAGAGCATTGGATTTCCATAATCTGGATCGACATATCGGCCGTGTGGTTCCGGCTTAACGGAAATAATCTTGACCGCCTTTTGTGAGTCCCATTCTCGTGGTATGGGTATCCACACCTTGAGGTCTTTGGCTCTGTCGATGTTATTCGGGTCGGGAACCATCTCAAAGGAATAGTCAACGTTGTACACGCGTGGATTAGTGTAAACGATACCGGGTGCGGACGGGGCATTTTCTGCCTCGCTTTTTGCAGAGGATTGACCGCAACTATATTGATTACACCCTGCAACGACGATAACAGAGATGAGCAATGACTTTTTCACGTTGGCGTTCCCTGCAAGTTATGGGCGGTTCCACTGCTGAATCATCTGCCTGATTTTTTCGGGGTTGTAGTCGTTCGGCTTCGGGTAGTCCTGGTTGGCTTCAAGCTCGTCGATCGATGGCGTCTTTGACGGCACGCCGTTGGAGGGGACATCCAGGCCGGCGACCCACTCTAAAGCATTGAGCACCACCCTGCGAAAATCGTCGTGGGCCCAGTTATGGTGCCAGTGTCCGCCGGTGAAGCCGAAGCCGCGTCCGCCGCCGGGACGCTCGATAACCCACATAACGTGCTCGGGCATACCCATCCGCGCTCGCACGTGTGGGTTGGCGCCGTGTTCGTCGTTTCCTTCTCTGCGGGTACTATCCGGCGGAACGGTGGTAAGAATGGGCGTGACGTTGCTCATGTTCTCGACGAACCGCATGTGGTAGTACCACTCATCGTCTATCGCAAATGGCTTGACGCCGCGCGTGATCGGATGACTGGGCAGCTCTTTGAACTCGGCTCTGAAGTGCGGATTGACCGACCAGAACGTCTCGAAGAACCCGCCGGTCCAGTTGAGCATGTAATCACCCGGTTTGCCCTTGGGCACCTCCACAGCGTAGTGGAGCATCCCTATGCCCACGCCTTTCTTCGCCAGCTTGGCCAGCTCTTCAAGGTGCCGCATAGCCATGTGTCCACCGCCGCCGTCACAAAAGATCGCAATCGCATCGGCGTTGTCCAGCGCGGTCGGGTCTTTGGGCCAGCCGTTCAGGTACGCCGTGGCGTAAACTTCCGGAACGTTCTCGTTGAGTAGTTTGGCCAGCAGCAGGCAGCCGGCGTTGTGTTCGTGGGCGCCGTAGCCGTGGCTGGGCGGTCCGGCGACCAGGACGATCTTCTTCCGTTCGCCCAGCTTCAATCGCTTGAGCTGGATGTCTTTGAATTGGACTATCATGGGTGGGCCTGAGTGCAGTTGCAGCGCAAGCACGCCGGACAGGTCGCGATTTTGCTGATCGTTGTCGAGAACCTCCGCCGTGACTTGGCCGTTGACCTTCAGGACGATGCGGCCGCCCTGAGCGATAATGTGATAGTCGTTCCAATCGTCCTTTTTAATACTGGAAAACAGGGCCTGCGGGTCGCCGAGCGGCGTGTGGGTCATCTTGCCGTCGGAACCGATAGCGGTTTTTTGCCCCCGCTCGGCCAACATCCCCCGGCCTCGCTCGTCGTAGAGCGCTCCGGCGTATCGACCCTCCAGGTCGATGTCCGCCTGATACCCGACGGCGTGCCCGTCCGGCTCGACCCGGCTGCGAATCTGAACGCCGGAGTTGGCGGCGGGCGTCCCGCGAATACGGTATCTGAGCTTCAGCTCGAAATCGTCCACCTGGCCCAACTGCCAAACGAGAAACTGGTTCTCCGTCACAGGGTGTTCCTGCGTGGATTGGGCGGTGATGGCCCCCTCCTGCACGGACCAGTAGCTCGTATCCGACGTCTTCCAGCCATCGAGCGACTTGCCATCGAAAATGGGCTTGAAGTCAGTTTCCTGGGCAACGGCATTGCCTGTAATAAAACTCAACACTGCAAACAGAACAATCGAAACACTTTTCAGGTAAAAAGAACGCATAGTAATCTCTCCGCTTAATGTACAGCTCCAGACGCCACCTTGTGTCTTGCGTCCTGTGTCTTGTGTCTATTGGCCGGCGGCTTTCCACTGCTTCTTGATAAACTTCAGGCCCTCAGTATAGACGCCATCCCGGCTGGGGAAGAAATCGCGCCAGACGCGGGTAGCGGCGGCCAAGTCGGGCAGCGCCCGTCCGAACGCCTCGATGACCAGCCATTGGTCGTAGCCACCGCTGCGCAGCGCCTTAAACGTACCGGGCCAGTCGATGTGCCCTTTGCCGGGCGTGCCGCGGTCGTTCTCGCTGATGTGGACGTGCTTGATCACGTCCATGTGCTCACTGATGCAGCCGACCGGGTCCTTCTCTTCGATGTTGGCGTGGAACGTGTCGAACATCAGGCCGCAGTTCGGGTGGTTGACGCGCTTGACGTAAGCAGCCGCATCGGCCATCGTGTTGAGGAAATAGCACTCGAAGCGATTGAGAGACTCCAGGGCCAGAGTGACATTCGCCTTGGCGGCAAGGTCACTCGCTTTGCGATGCACTTCGGCGGCGCGCTGCTTTTCCTCTTCGGTGGGCGCCTGGCCTGAGAACACACCCAGGGGCTGATAGATCGGCCCGCACAGGAGGTTCGAACCCAGTGCCTCCGAGCAATCAATGGCCCACTTGAGGTGGTCCACCGCCCCCTGGCGATGCTTCGCGTCGGCGCTGATGGGATTATGCTCCTCGTCCGGAATGACGGTCACGGATGTGCAGCCCAGCCCGTTGTCTTTGATCACCTTGCCGACCTTCTTGAAGTGTGAGGGGTCGCCCGCGAAAAGCGGAATCTCGACGCCGTCATAGCCGACCTTCTTGATCGCCTTCAAATGCCCAAAGTCATCTTCGGTGACGTGCGTGGTCCACAACAACATATTGAATCCAATTTTCATTGCCGTTTCTCCTTCTAAAACTATTGTTACACCTCAATCGGGATTTTCAAATCGGCGAGCGTGTCGCGCATCCATTTCAGCGATTGCTCGATCATCGGGCCGCCCTGACCTTCACATTCCATGCTCAGGACGCCAGCGTAGCCATTGTCGCGCAGGATTTCCAGACAGCGGCGAATGTTCTCGGCGTTGACGCCCTGGCCCAGCGCACAATGGCTGACGGCGATACCCGTCTGTTTTCCGCGAGTTGCGGCCGCCAAGGATTTGGAGACATCCTTGATATGCACGTGGCTGACTTTGCCGAGGAACCGCTTGAGAAAAGCGACCGGATCCTGCCCGGCGATGAAAGTATTGCCAGTGTCCATGTTCATCCGCAAGCAGGGGCTGGCGCAGAAATCCAGCATCCTCTCCATCATCTCGGGCCTGGTGGTGAAATATCCGTGCGGCTCGATGTTGACGGTAATTTGATGTGCCTCGGCGACCTCGATAATCTGCTCGTAGCTGCCTTTCATCATGTCCATCGCTTCGGCGTCGCTAAGCCCTTCGGGCTGGTGCATCCCGTCGGTGGTATCGACGCACGAGCAGCCAATCAGATGGGCCCACTGGATCGCCTTCATGACGTAGGGCACGCCGCGTAATGGGCCATCTTTGCCCGACAGCGGATAGGCGGCGTCCACCTGTGAGAAGCGCACGCCGTAGCCGTCCATCTTGCGCCGAAGCAGCAGCGGGTCCTCGTACAACGCCACGTGTGGCTGATAGCCCAGCCCGTGTATCCAGCTAACCCCGTCGATCAGGCCGCACTCGATGTAGTGAACGTCGTTCTTCTTCGCCCACTCCAGACACTTCTCGAAGCTGAAGTATGACGAATTGAACGCATCGGTGTGAAAACCAAGCTTCATTTTCTCACGTCCTTTCCTGCTTGACGACTCGGCCATCCCTCCCCAGGGGAAGGCTGCCACCCATCAGCTTGTCAATCCAAGGGCTCCAGCCCGGCGCTCCACGCGCAAGCGTTGCGAAAGAGCCTGCCGACATCGGGGTTGGCCAACGCCTGAACATCATGCCCGAGCACACTGTGGAAGACCCGCCCCTTGCCGTAGTTCAGCACAAAGGCCATCGGATAATCTTTGTTATCTACTTTTGAACGCGAGGTCGCCAGCACTTTGATGGGCGTCTTGCCCGCCAGGCAGGTGTACAGCTCGTCGGTCGTCTCAAAATCCTTCATACCCTTCATAGCCGGGTGTTGGGCGTCGGTGATCCTTACGGTGAACTTGCCGTGCGGATCGTGTCCGCGCAACTTGGGGTCCCACACGCGTCCGGCAAGCTCAACGAACTGGGGCCACTCCTGGAATGCTCCGCAGGCGAAATGAACCAGCACGAGGCCCTTGCCGCTTCGAACAACGCGCTGGAAGTTGGCGCGGGCTTTGGGGCCGGGATCGGGAGTTTCCCAATTCATAAAATGCAGGACAATGACGTCATAGCCGCTGAGTTTATCGCTCGCCAGGTCGTTCGGGTCCTCAGTGACCGTGACTTGCAGCCGTTTGTCCGCCGCGATGGCCTGCGCCAGGACCGGGGCGGTCAGTTTCCACTTGTGCCCCGGATAGTCTATTCCCGTGACGATCAGCACCTTCTTGCTTTGCGCATCCCTGCCGCCGGCAACAGGAGCCTCCCTGGTCGGGCTACAACCAGCAAGAAGACTGATAAGTGTTAGAACTACCGCTGTGTGCCTCATGACGACTCTCCTTCAAAGCCCCGTTTGTAGTGTGCCCGTAAGGGCGTTTTTCGGAAATAACGCCTTACGGCGTCACTACGAACGGGTACTATACACGCCTTGCGAGGAGCCGTCAAATCCCATTTGGGGTCCACCAAGCCGTCCAGCGCAATTAGGGGTTGCGAATTTCGTTTCGACATGATATAAGAATCCCGGTGAAAAATGGAAACAACAGAGCTAAAATCAGCGATATTAGAGTTGTCGGCCCGGGTTGAGAAGATCCGGGACTGGCTTTGACTTGACCACTAAGCAATCCCAGTTGCACGAGCTGGAGGCGCGGATGTCCAAGGTAGGTTTCTGGGACAACCCTGATTCGGCCCAGTCCGTGGTATCCCAATTAAGCGCTCTGAAAGCGGTCGTTGGGCCTGTGCAAGAAATGCAGCGTGAAGTAGGCGACATCCAGGAGCTGTTCGAGATGGCGGCCGCCGAGTCGGACGGGCAAGAGCTGCAAGTGCTGGAAAATGACCTGAAAGATCTGCTCCGGAAGTGCGAGCAGATTGAGCTGACGGGGCTGCTATCCAGACCCGAAGATACGAAGAACTGCTTCTTCAGCATTCACGCCGGCGCGGGCGGAACGGAAAGCTGCGACTGGGCGAGTATGCTGCTGAGGATGTACACGCGGTATTTCGAGGCCACTGGGTACGGATTCAACGAGCTTGATATTACCCCGGGCGAAGAAGCGGGAATTCGCTCGATCACACTGCGGGTCGCCGGGCCCTTTGCGTATGGCAAGCTCTCGTGCGAGATGGGAGTGCATCGCCTCGTGCGAATCAGCCCCTTCGACTCAAACAAACGACGCCACACGAGCTTTGCGGCGGTGGATTGCGTTCCCGAATTCGATGAGGATATCGACGTCGAGATCAACGACGATGACATTCGGATCGACTGCTATCGCGCCAGCGGCGCCGGCGGGCAGCACGTGAACAAGACCAGCTCGGCGGTGCGAATTACACACGAGCCGACCGGCATTGTCGTGCAGTGTCAGAATGAACGAAGCCAGCACAAGAACCGCGCCCAGGCAATGAAGGTGCTCAAGGCCAGGCTCTATATGCTCGAGGAGCAAAAACGCGATGCAGAGCTTGCAAAACTGCACGGCAACAAGGGTGAAATCGCCTGGGGAAACCAGATACGAAGCTACGTCTTGCAGCCCTACCAGATGGTCAAGGACCATCGAACCGATTTTCAAACCGGCAACGTGGATGCCGTGCTGAACGGAGACCTCGACGGATTCATCGAAAGCTATCTGCACTACAGGGCGAAAACAAGGGGAATCAAGAAGTAGAGAACGAGAAGGGAAAAAAGGCCGGGAACATGAAAGAGATCATCAACGTCGAGTTGAAAACAAGAAACGTCGATGTCGGCGCACGCAAGACAGACATGCTTGCCGTGGGGTTGTTTTCCGACGCCAAAAAGCTCGACACGCTGAACAAGGAGCTGGACGGCAAGCTCAAGGGTGCGATCAACCGACTGATGAAGCTGGGCGATTTTACGGGGAAAGATGGGACCAGCGCGGTTGTCTATGGCAATGACAGGATCGGCGCCAAGAGAGTTTTGCTCGTGGGTCTCGGCGAGAAGAAGAAAGCAACGCTCGACACGCTGCGTAAGGCCGCAGCCTGTGCAGCAAAGAAGTCGGTCGAGAGCAAGGCAAAAATTCTCAGCCTGGCTCTGCACAAAGCGTTCGGGACGGATTTTGACGTTTCGGCGATGGGACAGGCGTGCGGCGAAGGGACGTATCTCGGCAGCTATCGTTACGATGAGTTTGTCGCAGACAATGAAGACGGCCGGCTGGACTCGCTCAAGATCGAGCTGATCGACCCGGATTCAGCAACAACACGGAAACTGCGAAAAGGACTCTCGGCGGGAGTTGTGGTCGGCAGAGCACAGAATTACGCCCGCACCTTGGCCAACCGACCCGCTAACGTCGTCAATCCGGCGCAATTGGCCGCCGAAGCAAAAGAGCTGGCCCGCGGCTCGAAGACGCTGAGCTGTACCGTTTTCGACGAAAAGCAGATGGCTGCAAAAGGCATGGGCGGAGTGCTGGCGGTCGGTTCGGGCTCGCAAAGCAAACCGAGATTCATCATCCTGAAGTACAGCCCGGCCGCAAGAGTCCCCCGCGCCAGGCCGAAAGTCGCGCTGGTGGGCAAGGCGATAACGTTCGACTCCGGCGGGATCAGCATCAAACCATCCGCGAACATGGATGAAATGAAATTGGACAAGTCCGGCGGCACCACGGTCTTGGCAACGATGAAAGCTGTCGCGGAGCTGGCCCTTCCCGTGCACGTGCTCGGCATCGTGCCGGCGGCGGAGAATATGCCCAGCGGAACCAGCTATCGGCCCGGCGATATCATCAAGACCTTCAGCGGCAAGTCCGTCGAGGTGCAAAACACCGACGCCGAAGGAAGAATGATATTGTGCGATGGGTTGAGCTATGCCGTCAAACAGAATTGCGACGTCATCATTGATATCGCCACGCTGACCGGCGCGTGCGTGGTGGCTCTCGGCACGTACATGGCCGGCCTGATGGGCAACGATGATAAGCTGATCGAGCAATTGCAGAAAGCCGCCGAGAGCAGCGGCGAAAAAGTCTGGCCCATGCCGAGCGGCGACGAATACGCTAAAGAAATGAAGAGCAAAATAGCGGACCTGAAAAACATCGGCAGCCGATGGGGCGGGGCCTGTACCGCCGCGGCGTTCCTCGGGCAGTTCGTGGGCGATAAGAAATGGGCCCATCTCGATATGGCTGGTGTCTGGAGCTTCGAGAAAGCCACGGAGTTCGCTGCTGAGGGCGCAAGCGGGTTCGGCGTCAGACTGCTGACGGCGTTTCTTGCCAACCTGGCGAACGCCGGTAAGAAATGACCTGGTCAAGAGAAGATTCGAGCAATGGATAAGAAAAGCAAGAACGTAGATGCGGACAAGATTGAAAAAGCCGTCAAGGATATACTCGTAGCGGTCGGCGAAGATACGCAGCGCGAGGGGCTCAAGCGCACACCGGAGCGGGTGGCAAGAATGTACGCCGAGCTTTTAGGCGGAATGTATGAGGACCCTGACAAGCATCTGCGCGGGGTCTTCACCGAAAACTACGACGAAATTGTCTTGCTGCGTGACATTCCCTTTTACAGCATCTGCGAGCATCACCTGATGCCGTTTATCGGTTCGGCGCACGTTGCGTATCTGCCTTGCGGGATGGTGCTCGGGGTCAGCAAACTGGCGCGGATCGTGGATTGTTTTGCGCGCAGGCTCCAGACCCAGGAAAGGCTGACGTACCAGATCGCCGACTACATCATGAACAGCCTCAAACCGCAGGGCGCCGCCGTGGTGCTGGAAGCGTCGCACAGTTGCATGACCATCCGAGGCATAAGAAAGCCCGGCTCATCCATGGTGACGTCGGCGCTGCGCGGGATATTCAAAAAGGATCCAAGAACCCGCAGTGAAGTCTTGAGCCTGATGCACAAGTAGGAGGGACTTCGCTTATGCACGAGCTGGCCAGGCAGGTGCGGTTTTCGATCAATCCTTTCCTGCCAAAGCAGGAGAAAGGGTCCAATTCGTTCGTCTCCCAGCCGGCCGGTGAAGGATTCTCGTTGTTTTTCGAGTTATGCGTGGAAGTGACCGGCGAGGTTGAGCCGGCCACGGGATTCGTCGTGAATGTCACCGACATCGACAGCAACATCCGCCAGTTCGTGATTCCTCTTTTTGTCGAGCGCGTAACGCGGGATTTCCGCCGAGCCAGACATATCGGATTTTCTGCAATTGCTGAAATTTTAGAAGCGGCCCGGAGCCGCCTGACTGACAAATTCGGCACGGCCCGGCTGAGCAGGCTCGGCCTGAAGCTCAATCCATTCAGGACGGTGACTGTTGACACTAAGGATTTGGATATGGCCTATTTCTGCGAAAAATTTGAATTTGCCGCAACCCATAAGCTCTGGAACGACGACTTCTCCGAGCAGCGGAATCTCGATGTCTTCGGCAAGTGCGCAAATCCCACAGGGCACGGCCACAACTACGTCGCGGAGGTCGAGATAAGTATGCCGACCGCCAGAGACGATTTTCGCATCAGCGATTTCGAGAGAATAGTGGACAACGAGCTAATCAAGCTCCTTGACCATCGGAACCTCAATACCGATCTTGAACATTTCGCCAGGACCAATCCTACAGTGGAGAATATCGCCGTCTTCGCATGGAACCGGCTCGTCGGGAAATTCGGGAAGGGGGCGCTGCACCGCGTGACCGTCTGGGAAACCGACAAGACGTACTGCTCGTATTACGGCTGAAACAGGCGCGGATGCCGCTCGTCCAGACTGGACAGGTCGAACAACCCCGTTTGGGCGCTATCACGGCTTACCAGCGATGCGAAAGACTTTCAGCAGGTGTTCTCAGGCCGCGAAACGAGAATTTTATCGGGCCTTCGGGCATGTAGTATCGTTGAGCAGGACTGGGCGCTTTGGGGCGAGCCGACGCCTGGTCGGGCGAAGCCGAAGGTGAATCTCAAACGTAGTCTTTACTAAAGCTATGTTCTTTATTTGCCGATACTTATGCTGTAGAGGCGTAGATTCTCCGACTGGATTCCGTGGGGCAGTCCTGGTGGGGCAAGCCTCACCCTACGCACTGCTGCGAAATAGTCCCCCTGGAAAGATTGAATAAGGCCGCGAGGCTGCACTCGGTTACCGCGCAGCCGACGGGGACGGAGTCCAGGCAGATGGCTCCAGCCGCCGGCGGATATTCGATGTTGATAATTGCCTGAAGATCATTATTCTGGCCGGGATGGAAATCTACTCGACGGGGCTTATATGAGAGCATTAGTGACAGGCGGCGCAGGTTTTATTGGGTCTCATCTGACCGAACGTCTGCTCAAGGACGGCCACCAGGTCGCCATCATCGATAACCTCAGCACCGGAAGGCTGGAGAACATCGAAACGTGCAGGGGACATTCCAGCCTCGAGCTGGTCGTGGGCGATATCCGCGATGCCGAACTCGTCGAGCCCCTCGTCGAGCGCAGCGATGCGGTCTTCCATCTGGCCGCAGCGGTCGGCGTCAGGCTGATCGCCGAAGATCCGGTGCGTACGATAGAAACCAATATCGGCGGCACTGAAATCGTGCTGAACGCGGCCGGCAAATTCGGCAAGAAAACCCTTATTGCTTCAAGCAGTGAAGTCTATGGCAAGAGTGAAGCGGTTCCTTTCCGTGAAGATGACGACATAGTGCTCGGCAGCACGCGGCTGTCTCGCTGGGCTTATGCATGCAGCAAGGCGATTGACGAATTTCTCGGATTGGCCTTCCACCAACAGTATGGGCTGGATGTCGTCATCGGCCGGTTCTTCAATACAATCGGGCCGAGGCAGACGGGCCAGTACGGGATGGTGGTGCCGCGATTCATTCAAAGTGCGCTCAACAATGAGCCCGTTCTGATATACGGGACGGGACGGCAAACGCGCTGTTTCTGCTACGTGGCCGACCTGATTGAGGCGATCCTCGGCCTGATGGACTGCAAGAAGGCCGCCGGGCGCGTGTTCAATATCGGCACGAGCCATGAGATTAGCATCGAAGACCTGGCGGATAAGATCATCGAAATGACCGGCAGCAGCAGCAAAAAGCAGTTCGTGGCCTACGAAGCCGCCTACGGCAGGCCCATAGAAGACATGATGCGGCGTGTTCCGAGCCTGGAGCGAATCAGACAAACGACCGGCTGGCAAGCCCGGACAAGCCTGGATGAAGCCCTCCGGGCGATTGCCGATAGTCTCAGGCGCAATCCTCTCGAGAGCTGACCCCGCAAAGGCAACCAATATGCGCGTTCGTGCAAAACTAAATCAGTGGGATTACCTCATCGTCACGGCGTCCAACGATGCGCAGGCAAATGCCTACGAATCGCAACTGAAGATTCGCCAGGACCTGGGGCTTCTCGGCAACGTGCGTAACGTCATCGTCGTACCGGATCCCGGTGGAAAACGCGTCGGTAGCGGAGGAAGCACGCTCTATTGCCTCATGGAGGTCCTGCGCCGGGAGCTTGACGGGCAACTGAAAGCAGCCGGACCGGACGAATGGGAAAATGTCCTCAGAAATCTGCGAATTCTTATCCTTCACGCCGGCGGAGATTCGAGACGCCTGCCTGCGTATGGCCCTTGCGGAAAAATATTTGTTCCGGTCCCTTGTGAAAGCGACATCGCGGTGCCCCTCAGTTTGTTCGACCGGCTGCTGCCGACCTATCTGGCTTTGCCCGAACCAGCATCTGACGTAGGCCAGGTTGTAATCACGTCGGGAGACGTATTGTTGAGATTCGAACCTTCGGAGGCGGAATTCGCCGCCGAAGGTGTTACGGGATTGGCCTGTTATGCCCCGCCCGAGCAGGCAAGCAAGCACGGCGTCTTTTGCAAGGGGCAGGCGGACGAAGTGAGGCTTTACCTTCAGAAACCCTCTGTAGCCAAGCAGAAGCAAGAAGGAGCAATCGACGCGTACGGCCAGAGTTGTCTGGACATCGGAGTAATGAGCTTTGACGCACGAACCGCCGTCAAGCTGCTGACGTTTTTCGGTGCGCGCCCCACTGCGAACGGCAACCTTGTTCTGGGCGGGACCCTGGGCCGAGCCGTCACCGAACGGGGCCTCGATTTCTACCGCGAGATATGCTGCGCGATGGGAGCGGAAGCCTCCAAATCAAGACACTGCGAATCCGCACGGCAGAGCGGTTCCAAATGGAACAAGATTCTGCTAAGCAAGCTGTTTGACGCTTTTTCGCCGGTACCCTTCAGCATGAAATTATTGAAGCACTGCGACTTCCTGGACTTCGGGACCAGCAGAGCGCTTATAAACAGTGGTATCCGGCTGCTGCAAGAAGACCGTGGAGCATCCAGCGTGCAGACCTTCCTCGACATCAACAACGAGATCCTCAATGGCGGCGCCGTGACGGGGACATCGTCCTGGGTGGAGGGCTGCCGGATAAGCTCGTCGCTTGTTTTGGGTGGAGACAATCTCGTGGTCGGCGTTGATATTGACGAACCGGTTTCTCTGCCGCCGGGGGCGTGTCTCGACGTCATCAAAGGAAAAAACCGGAAGGGCAAGAGTGTCTGGTTTGTTCGCTGTTACCATCTGGACGATACGTTCAAGCAGACAATAGCGGAAGGCGGAACTTTCTGCGGTATCGATGTGTTTGAATGGCTCAAGGCGGTCGGCGCCCAAGCGCAAGACCTCTGGGAGGCGGATGTGCCCTTCGCAAAACGGAGCCTGTGGAACGCCCGGATGTTTCCGGCGGTAAAAGCTGCGGCCGAGTATAAGCAATGGTTGTGGATGCTCGATCCCGCCGGCGCCTGTGACGCGGACCTGCGGGCGTGGCGAAAAACGCAAAGGTATAACCTTGAGCAGATTTTGGCGTTGGCCGATCACGGTGACTTCTATAAGCGGCGTGAGAAGATTCGCGGCAAACTCATCCGGCAATCTCTTTGCCAAATGGTCCGTCCCCAAAGCGGCTTATCGAGCCGCGAGCTGGCCTATCTGCTGAGCGGCGCCGACGATTTGACCGCGTGCGTCTCGGAAATCCTTGCGATGGCCCACTGGCATTTCAGAAACAGCAGCAGCGACCAGACCGAATCCCTCGTCTTTCCGCGCGTCATCCACACGCTGGGTTCTGCGCTCATCGAGCTTTATGGGAAGGCCGACCCTCCGTTTTCAAACGTTTGTCCGGGCTTGAAGCGGCTGCTGGGTCCAGCGCAGCGCCAGTGGCTGCTATCTCTCGGGCTTGATTTAAAAGCGCGCGCATCCATCGTCCGCTGGGCACAGCGGGCGCAAGAGGTGGCCTTCGAGGCTTTGGAGAACGCGATCATTGCCAGCGGTTCCAAGGGGCAGACTCATCCTCGAAGCGCTCTGCGAAGCGACGAGATTGTCTGGGCGCGGGCACCGGCCCGCCTTGATTTGGGCGGGGGCTGGACAGATACGCCCCCCTACTCGCTCGAGCACGGCGGGTGCGTCGTCAACGCCGCGGTCAACCTTAACGGCCAGCCCCCCATCCAGGCATACGTTCGCATCATCCGCGAGCCGGTCATTCGCATCAACTCGATCGACCAGGGAACAAGGACCGAAATCACGCGCTTCGATGAGCTTCTGGATTATCGAAAGGCAACCAGCAATCTTGCCCTTGCCAAGGCGGCTCTGGCGCTGTCGTGCTTCCGGGGACAGACGGACGCAGCCGCGGGAAACAAAAGCCTCGGAAGGATGCTGAAGAACTTTGGCGGAGGGATCGAGCTGACGACGCTTGCCGCGATTCCCAAAGGCAGCGGCCTGGGTACTTCGAGCATCATGGGAGCGGTGATTCTGGCCGCGATTGGGCGCGCCGTGGGCAGAGAATTGTCACAGCGAGAACTGTTCTACAGCGTGCTACGCCTCGAACAGGCGTTGACGACCGGGGGCGGCTGGCAGGATCAGATCGGGGGAGCCGTCAACGGAATAAAAATGATTCTGACGGAGCCCGGTTTCGTTCCCGATGCGCGCATCCATTATGTGCTGCCCGACATTCTCGACCCGAAGACCAACGGCGGCAGGAGCCTTCTGTACTACACCGGCATCACCCGGCTGGCCAAAAACATCCTGCACCAGGTCGTAGGGCGGTACCTGAATCGGGACCGCTCGACGATGGTCACGTTGAAGCAGATTCACATCGTCGCCGGGGAGGTGGCCGACGCACTCGTCCGCAAGGACATCGCCACGTTCGGACACCTGATCGACGTTGCATGGCAGCTTAATAAGCAGCTCGATCCGAACTCAAGCAACGATGAGATTGAGTTATTGTTCGAGCGGGTCCGCCCGTTTATATACGGGGCAAAACTGCTTGGCGCCGGCGGCGGCGGTTTCATGCTGATGATCTGCAAGTCGCCGCTGGATGCTCGGTCCGTACGGGAAATGCTCAAAGCCGAACCGCCGAACGAGAGGGCGCGGTTCTTCGAGTTCGATATCAGTAGTGAGGGATTGGCTGTCACCGTCTCGTAGATCGAGGCCGGCACCATAGACCTGTGGACTCAGCAAAACCAAAATTAACTCGGCACTACGCGATGGTTTTTTGCGCTGCGCTTGCGCTTTACATCGTCAGTTGCGCCCCCGGGGTGCTGTGGCAGGACAGCGGGCTGATCCAGTACCGCGTCTGGCACAACGACATTGAGGGCTTCCTCGGCCTTGCGCTTTCCCATCCGCTCTTTTACCTGCTGGCTATCGGCGTCAAATACATACCGGCCGGCGAATTTGCCTACAAAGTCAACCTGGTCTCGGCAATCGCAGCAGCAGTGGCCGTGGCGAACGTGTTCCTCCTGGTGCGCCTGTGGTTTGGAAGGAGTTTCCCTGCGGTCATCGCCACCGTTACGCTGGCGCTTTCTCACACGTTCTGGCTCCATGCCTGCATTGCTGAAACCTATACACTATGGACGGCCCTTTTTACCGGCGAGCTGATCATGCTGCTGCGGTATATCAGAACCGATCGAGTGCATTATCTGTACGCATTGGGACTTCTAAACGGGCTCTCTATCTCCGTTCATATTCTGGCCGTAATACCGCTTGCGTGCTATGCGGCATGGCTCCTTTCCGTTCAGTCTCAAAGGGACTTGTACCGCAGAGACCTGGCCATTGTTGTCCTGCTGTGGATTGCCGGCGCCTTGCCCTACGAATGTCTGATCGTAAAGAACATGATACAGACCGGCGACGTTGCAGGCACTTTGAGCTCCGCTGCGTTTGGAAGAAGCTGGCAGGGAGCGGTTCTAAACACGTCTTTGTCGATGAGAATGGCGCAGGAGAACCTGCTGTATATCCTATTCAATTTTCCCTCGCCGAATATTTTGCTGTTCTTTGCAGGTTGTTTTGGAGTATTCAAGTTCTCGCGCCGGGGGGGGTTGAGAAGCGTGGCAGTTGGCCTGCTTGTGCTGTTTTTTGTTTTTGCCTTTCGATACACCGTCCCGGACCGGTACGCGTTCTTCATACCGTTCTACTGCATGGTCGCTATTCTGACGGGCGTTGGAACATGTTGGCTTCAGGATTGGACAAACCACAAAGTCGTCGCCCCCCTGGTTTTGCTTTTCAGCGTGCTGCCCGTTGGTATCTACGTCGTTGCACCGACGCTGGTCAGAAGAACGCCCCTCGACATCGGCACGCGAAACGATATTCCTTACCGCGACGACTACAGCTACTTCGTGCAGCCCTGGAAAACCGGATACAGAGGGGCCGGGCGATTTGCAAGGGAGGCCCTGAGCCAGGCAGCGGATAATGCCGTGATCTACGCCGACGTGACGACCGTCGCCCCCCTGCTGCTCGAACAGCAGGTCAAAGCGAAACGCGCAGATGTCGCGATCATCTCGGGTACCGTCAATAGCAGAGACGCCCCGCAATTCAACGAGCGCACGATCGCCCAGTTGCTCAAGGATAGGTCCATATACGTCGTCTCGTCAAGGCCGCGGTACTGCCCTGAGTTTGTGCTCAGAGAGTATGATCTGGTTCAAGCCGGTGTTCTATGGCAGGTGGTCGAGCGCCGCATAGATAGCAGCAGACAAATCAGCAACGAGGCAAAGCAGTAACAAGTATATGAACGAACAACCCGTCACAACCTCAAAGAGGCTGGTCCACAACACGTTTTTCAACGTCGTGACGTTAGCGGCTTACGCAGTCGTCGCGTTCCTGCTGATGCGCTTCTTCCTCAGCCATCTCGGCAAAGCCCAATATGGCGTGTGGCTGCTCGTCGGCGGCTCCATCTTTCGTTATGGCCCGTTGTTGAATCTCGGGCTCAATAGCGCCATCAACAGGTATATACCGGTGTACCGGGCAAGAAGCGATCACGATGCCGTCCAGCGAGTCATTAGCACTTCGCTGTTCTTTTTTGCCGCCCTGGGAATCGGCCTTGTCATTGCCACTGTCGTGCTTTCCCTCAACGTCGGCTCCTGGTTTGCCGCCATCAAGCCTGAGCTGGTCGGAAGCGCCGGTGTGCTGGTGCTGATTGTCGGATTCTGCGTTGCGTTTGCATTGCCTCTGCAGCCGGCGACCGCCGTCTTAAGCGGGTTGCAGCGATATGATATCACCAACGGCATCGCCCTTGTCGTATTGTGTGTGCGGACCGTACTGGTCGTCACACTGCTCTCACACGGCTACGGTTTGCTAACCGCAGGGCTGGTGTTCGGTCTGAGTGAAATTTCGCTCAGAGTGCTGGGTCACTTTTTCGTCAGGAAACTGCTGCCCGTCACGTTCTTGTCTTTGAAGAAAATCGATCTGCGACTTCTGAGGGAGATGCTGGGTTACGGCATAAATACTTTTCTGTATGGCATGGGCGCCGTCATCATCCTTTATGCAAGCCACGTGGTCATCGGCATTTTCCTGGGCGCCGCCGAGATCAGCCAATTCGCGTTTGCCGCCGCCGGAGTCGTTTTGCTGTCCCAGTTAGTGCAGGCCGCCACGGCGGCGATCAAGCCGGCGGTCAGCGACCTCGACGCTCGAAACGACCATCTCCGGGTCAAAGAAATAGCTCTTCTGACGCGCAAGTACTGTCTTCTGCTGATCATTCCGAGCGGGTGTTTCCTGATTGTGATGGGTGGGGACTTTCTGAGAATTTGGGTCGGGGACCAGTTTGATGACCCGGCAATCCTCAATGAAATGACCGTGATCGCGGGCATCCTCGCCGTGGCCTGCTGCCTTATGCTGGCACAGCACAGCAACTTCCTGGTGCTCGTTGGGCGGGGAGAACACAGGATCTTCGGTGTCCTTACCATCGTGACCGCACTGCTTTGCGTTTCTGCGTCCGTTGTCTCGGTGAGAGTGCTCGGCATGGGTCTGCTCGGTATAGCATGGTCGAACCTGCTGCCCATACTGCTATCGTCCGGCGTGATTCTGCCGATATATTTCAATTGGAAAATGGGTATTTCCGCCCTGGAAAACGTTCGCAACGTCTGGCGGCCGGCCTTGCTGGGTTCGCTGCCGGCTGTGCTTATGATCGGCCTGTGGAAATACCTGGCGCCACCCCGTTCGTGGCTCGAGTTAGGCGGCGTCGTGATTGCCGCAGCGATCCTGACATGCGTGGCCAGCTGGTTTCTGAGTCTGACGGACGTGGAACGAAGGCGTTTTGCTGATATTCTTAGGCGAAAGAAGAGCGGTGGCTGAAATCAGTTACACAGAATCTCACAAGTACGAAAGCAAAGGCGCCGAATACGAGCAGTACTACCAGACTCAGGCCTGGCAGAAATTCCTTTGGTCGCGCGAGCAGCAAATCATTCTCAAGATTCTGGAGAAATACTTCGCGGGTGCAGACGTCCATCTGCTCGACTTTGCGTGTGGGACGGGGCGCATCGCAGGTCTTTTGGAAAGTCGCGTGAAAACATCGACCGGCGTTGATGTCTCCGGCTCCATGCTGGCCGTTGCCCGCAAGAAGCTCAAGCGGACGCAAATCTTCGAGGCCGACATTACGGCAGAAAATATCCTGAAGCCCAGCAAATTCAATTTGATAACGGCCTTTCGTTTCTTTCTCAACGCCGAGCCGGGCCTGCGCCGGGGCGCCATCCGAGCGATTGTGGACTTGCTGGACGACGGAGGTTATCTTGTGTTCAACAATCACCAGAACCTCGGTTCGCCCTGGACAAAACTGCTCTATTGGCGCCACCGGCGGAAGAACCCGGAAGGGATATTCAACGTGATGAGCATCCACGAGATGGAGCAGCTCGCGGGGGCAGCGGGGCTTGAGATCATTGAGATCTTTCCGGTTGGTTTCTTTCATCCGCCAAAGGTCCCTGTTTCGTATAGTTTGAATCGCGCGATCGACTGTATCGCTTCGCGGTTCACGTGCCTGAATCAGTTCTGCGAGAGTCCGATTGCCGTCTGCCGCCGGCGACAGAATCACGGCTTCGATATTCCGGCTTCGAGGAAATGACCGATGGAGCTGATCGGTGATGTTGTTCGAAAAACGGGAGAACCGAGCCTCCTGGCCATCGAGGCCGCCAAGGCGTCCAGAGGACACGATATCGGCAAAGACGGCGGCCTGTTCCGCGTTCCGAAGGTCGTCAACTTCGACGCTGAAGCGGGGCGGCTCGATTTCGAGCGCTTCGACGGCCTGGTGACATTGCTCGATTTGGCGGTCCGCAGGGACGGGCGGCTGGCCGAACTTCTGGAGAAGGCGGGTAGTGCCCTGGCCGCCATTCATGAGAAATTGACTCTACCCGAAACGATGAAATACGCTCTGCCGCCGCAATGGTTAGGGCCTTGCGAGCAGAACGTCTTCATCCACGGTGATTTCGCATGTATCAACGTATGCTATCACGAGCCGTCGGACGAGCTGATCATTGTGGACTGGTCGGCGGCGCCGCTGGTGGGAAGGACCCCCACCTTCGGGAGCCGGCACTTCGATATTCTCATGTTCATAAGCTCTCTATTCCACGGCGCGCCGTGCCGGCAAGTCCTGAGCTGGGACGCCCCAGGCATGTCCCGTGCGTTCCTGGGAGGATACCGCAGTACCTTGCCGCACGTCGAACTCAGCGGGATAAAAAACCATGCGCGACTGATATGCCGCCTGCAAAAAGAGAACCACTGGCGGCTCGCCCGGCAAAAACAGCCCCTGCCGGCTGCGGGCTACATCTGCTGCCAAATGCTAATGAACGCGCGCTTGTGTTCATTCTTGCACAAGTGTGAATTGTGAAACCCGGAGTCCTCCATGTACACGGAATATGAAAACGAGATAGACAGCGAAGAATTTCCCTGCGAGCCGAGCGAACGAACGTCCGACATTCAATTGCCCCCGGTGATGAACTATTTGCTGCTGGCGATCTGGATTGTGATTTGCCTGATAGGGTTTGCCGTCATGTTCCTCGCGGAAAATCCGGTAGCCGGCGCCGTCATCATCGGCATTCCGACGTTCGTCGGCATGGTTCTCAGGCCCTCGTTCGGCCTTTGCATTCTGATGCTCGTCCTTCCGACGGGCGCCGGGGTCGGCTTCAAGCAGATCTTCAGTCTCGACCGAGGCGTCGGCATTGCGCTGGCGGTCGCCTTTGCACTGAACCTGATAATCACGCGCCCGAGGCTGCGCATCAGTCATAAGGCGCTGTGGGTGATGGCTATCTACACGCTGTGGGTATGTTTGGCTTCGCTGGCGGGGCCTTATCTGCGCTACGAGCTGGTGCGCGCCTTCACGCAAGTGCAGCTTCTTGCGTTGATATTGATCGTGTATTGGATCCTCCAAACCAACGGCGAAAAGAGCTTTCGCTGGGCTTCGAGAGCATACCTCATCGGAACGGTAGGCACCATCGCATTGACATTCATCACCGGCTCGGCGATGCGCGCGATAGAAGACACGCCGGAGCAACGTTACTCGGCCACTCTCGGTGAGGCAACCGATGCGAACATGCTGGCATCGCTGACCGCCATAGCGTTCTTGGCCGCGATTTATCTGTTTGCCCGCGACAGGAACCTGCTCTGGCGGTTATTGTACCTGGCCGCAATCTTGTTTCTGCCAATCATGATGCTCAAGATCGGCTCTCGCGGGGCCTTGATCGCACTGATCTTCACCATGCTCTGCCCGCTATTGTTTGTCAGGCAGGTGGTGCGCCGGCCGGCTTTGGCGGCCCTGCTGCTCGGGGTCGTCCTGCTGGCGTCGGTTTCTGCGGGTCTTATCGTCAGGAACAGCGGTCTGGAAGCGGGGGTCGCAGCGCGACTGACGGACCCCTACCAGGCCAGAGAAGCCCTCAGCTACAGAATGATGCCGATTAAGAAAGCCGTCGAGTGTGCGGTGACAAGACCGCTTGGAACAAGCTATTACGGGTGGTTTGAGCAAAGCGGCCTTAGAATCCTGCCTCACAGCGATTTCTTTTTGGCCCTCGGAGTTTACGGAATACCCGCCGCCGTTCTTTTTGCGCTGTTCGTAATTCTGATCATGCTCACTGTGAAACGGACGCCGCTTGGATTGGAGAAACTCTATGCCAGGGCCATCCTGACGTACTTGTTAATCATGGGGCTGAACGTCGGACAGCTTTATCAAAAGCATTATTGGGTATTTCTCGCTTTCATCATTGCCAGCGAGCGCATAGCCGGATTTTTCGCGGGGCCAAGAGAGGACTCGCCGTCCTGCGCCGAATACGAAGAAGATTTTCAGCCGCAGGAACAATTCGCCTGAGCGAGAATTGCAGATGCACATAGCCATAGTGACAGTTTTCCCTCAGGACCGCCACTGCATCGATGGAGGTGTGGCCGGGGTGGCGAGGTATCTGGTCGATGAGCTCACGAAGCGCTCGGACATCAAAGTGAGCGTCGTCGTTCCAACAGGCCCTGCGGGAGAGACTATTTGCGAAGGATGGGGCCAATTCAACGTCTATCGGTTGGGCAAAGAGGGACCGTGGAGCTTCCTGCCCGGAACGCTTTATGACGTGTTCGCAGGCAAACGACGGATACAGTCGCTTCTGAAGCAGTTGAAGCCCGACATCGTGCACTTTCAGGCAGGTACATTCCTGGCGGCCAATTGCGAATATCCGCATATTCTTACCATACACGGCATTGCCGAGAGAGACGCTCTGTGGGACAGCCGGTGGCGCATTCTTCGCGGGCCCAGGCGGCGGCTGCTGAAACTGACCGAGGACTACGGACGCTGCCGGGTTCCACACGTCGTGTTGATAAGTGAGTACGCAAGAGAATTTATACCGCTCAAGAACAACATTCGCAAAACGTGGCTCATTGACAACCCGGTTGCGGACTCTTATTTCGCTCTCGAGCGGGCGGTCGAGCCGGGTCGCATATTCTGCTGCAGCAGGATTAGACCTTTGAAAAATATCGCCGGGATGATAGAAGCCTTTGCCCTCTTGGTCCAGCAGTTTCCCAACGCCCAGCTTCGGATCGCCGGGACTGCCGAAGATTCTTATCTTGAGGCATGTAAGAGGCAGGTCGAGGCGGCTGGGTTGCAGGACAAGGTGCATTTTCTGGGCAATATCAGCATCAAGGACGTGCAATCTGAATTGTCCAGGGCGAATTGCCTCGTCGTCCCCTCATTCCAGGAAAACGCTCCACTGACGATTGCCGAAGCGATGGCCGCGGGCGTTCCCGTTGTCGCGGCCAACGTGGGTGGAATTCCGGGCATGGTCAAAGACGGAGAAACGGGGCTTCTGGTTAATCCTCATAACATCAGGAGTATCGCGGAAGCCGTTCAGAAGATTCTCTCGGATGAGCCGCTCGCCCGCTCGATGGGCCTTCGCGGCAGGCAGGCCACCGAGAGACGATTCAAGGCTTCGATTGTCTGCGAGAAAACGCTGCGGGCCTATCGGGAAGTGCTCGAGGAATCCTCCCAAAACGCGTAAGGTGACGGATGCGGATTTGCTTTATCTCTCTGGGGACATTCACACATATCGGTGCCTACCTCGATTACTTCAGGCAAGCGGGCCACGACGTCATTTTCCTTTCATTGTCCCCCAGCCCCGAACGCGGCGTGCCAACGTACAACGTGGGCCTCGGAACCAAATACTCCGAGACCTCGGGCAAATGGAAATATCCCATCAGCATGATTCGGGCAAGAAAGCTGCTCAAGCGGCTCAAACCCGACATCGTACACGCCCACTACGCCACCAGTGCCGGACTGACGGCGCTTGTTTGCGGCTTCCACCCAACCGTCGTCACGGCGCACGGAAGCGACTTGACCGTCGGGATAAAATCCAGAATATGGCGCCCGTTGCTGCGAAGGATATTCGAGCACGCCGATTGTGTGAACGCGGTCTCGCAGGACCTTGCCAAGATGGTTCTGAGCCTGGGGATCAGCCCGAACAAGGTCGAGACCCTCACACTCGGGATCGACACCGACAAGTTCTCATCTGTCGAGCGCCAGCCGTCAGACCCTTCCCAAGGCTTGAGACTGGTGTGCACCAGGCGTTTGGAGCCGGTGTTTGACCATCAGACCATCATCAACGCTCTTACCCTGCTCGACGAAAAAAGGATCAAGTTCGATATGACTATCGTCGGCGACGGCTCTATGCTCGACGCGCTCAAGCAGCGCGTCCACGCCGCAGGGTTGGATGGTCGCGTGAGCTTCACCGGCAAAGTTCCCAATGACGAGCTGCCGGAGATTCTCCGCCGGCACGACGTTTACCTTTCTGCTTCGCTCTGGGATGGAACGAGCCTGTCCCTGCTTGAGGCCATGGCAATGGGCCTGTTTCCCATCGTTTCAGACATAAAGGCCAATGCGGCGTGGCTGAACCACAACGCGGATGGCCTTCTTCACAAAGTGGGCGACGCGCGGGATTTGGCAGACTGTATCATGCAGCTACGCAGCAATCCTCAGCTTTCAGTCGATGCGGCCGGCCGCAACCGCGAAAAAATCGTTCGCTCGGCAAGCAGGAAGGCCAACATGAAACGCCTGGAAGGGATTTACCAGGAGCTCATTGACAAGCGGAGATAGGACATGGACAGATACATCACCATCATTGCCGTTCTGCTGTTTTGCTGCTGCGATTTGCTCGGAGCCACGTATTGGATTTCGCCCGAAGGGAAGATATCAGCAACCGGCTCCGAGAGGGATCCTTTCGCATCCGCCGAGGCGGCGCTGAAAAAGGCCGGCGGCGGGAACACCTTCGTATTCAGACCGGGGGATTACATCGGGACTCAAATCACGCTCTCGCCGGAATACGCCGGTTCCGCGGAAAAACCCACGATCTTGAAATCCCAGTACAAGTACAAGGCGGTTTTGCATGGGTCGGCGTTCCACAACATTTACGTCAAGAGCGGCTGCAAGTGGGTCATCATAGACGGCTTTGAAAGCAGCGGCGCCAAATACACGGGCGTCAAAACGGATGCGGATTACACCGTGATACGCAACTGCCGCATTCACAACAACGCCCTGCAGGGCATCGAAGCCCACGGCGTTCGCGGCGCAGTCATAGAAAACAACATCGTCGAATACAACGGCGCGCACCCCCAGTTTAATCATGGCGTTTATGCCGATGGCGACAACCTGACGATACGCAACAACATCGTTAGGTTCAATTCAGGCTGGGGTCTGCACTTGTACCCGGAGATAGCCAACAGCAAGATCGAAAACAACCTGATCTACGGGAACCAGCGCTGGGGCATCGGCGTGTATTCCAAGCCCCGCACCGGCTCCAACCGCATCGTCAATAACACCGTCGTGCTCAACGGAAACGGCATCGCAGTGAAGGATGGTCTGGACGAGGTCATTGCGAATAATATTATCGTGGACAACACCGGCTGGCAGTTTGAAAAAAACGAGCCTATTGCGATTCTTGACGGCGGCGATCCTCGCAAGAGCAAGATCGTCATCGACTATAATCTCTGCGTGCCGCCATTGCGGGGGGCCGGGCCCCATCCGGTATTCGGCGATCCTTTGTTTCTCGACAAGGCCAAAGGAACGTTCTATCTCAAGGCGGGCAGTCCCGCCATCGGGCGGGGCTCAAAAGAATATGCTCCAAAAAAGGACTTCTTCGGCCGGCCTTTGCGCGAAAACCGCCCGCCGGATTTGGGCTGCTTCCTCTACGATCCCTTGCTGCTATCGCCCCAAGCCCGCCGGGATTGGTATTACCAGTGGCCGTTTCTTTTCAGAGGCCACGCTGATACCATACCTGATTTTTGGAGCATCCCCGGACTGGGCGACGCCTCTCCACAATAGCAGGCCTGACATTCGTGTCAGCATGTTTGAAGTAGGTTGGTAACGGAAAGAATGCACATTCTTTATTTGCACCAATACTTCGCGACGCGCAAAGGCATGACGGGAACGCGCTCTTACGAGTTCTCTCGGCACCTCGTGCGCAAAGGTCACCGCGTGACAATGATAACCTCTGGGCTGGCAAACCGGGAATTTCCCCTGCCCGAGGGCAAGGAATATACCGAACTTGAAACCGAAGGGATTCACGTCGTTCCAATCGCCGCGGCTTATAACGACCCGAACGTCGGCAACGGTATGAACGGCTGGCAGCGCATGCTCAAGTTCTATCAGTTTGCATGGCTGGCTGCACGCATCGGCAAAAAACTGCCCAGGCCCGATGTGGTCTTTGCCACGCACACGCCGCTGCCTATCGGCCTGGCGGGTCTGGCCCTGGGCCGGCATTTTGGGGTTCCGTTTGTCTTCGAGGTACGCGATCTCTGGCCCGAGGCGCTGATCAACGTCGGGGCGCTGAACAATCCGCTGGCAATATGGTGGCTGAAGCGAATGGCGGCGAGAATATATGCAGGCGCCCAGCATATCGTTGCACTCTCCCCCGGCATCAAAGAAGGTATCATCCGCGCGGGCGTACCCGCCGAGAAGGTCACGGTGATTCCAAACGGCAGCGACCTGGACCTGTTCAGCCCGAACGTGGATGGCTCGGTGGAGCGCAATCGCCTGGGTCTCGGCGAGAAATTCGCGGCGGTCTATTTCGGAGCGATGGGCTTGGCAAACGGGCTCGAATATATCATCGAAGCAGCGCGAATCCTTGCGGAACGAGGCAACGACCGCATTGCTCTGGTCCTGCACGGCAGCGGGGCAAAACGGCCCGAGCTGGAGCAGATGGCCCGCGAACACAAACTGAGCAATGTCGTTTTCAGCAACCCGGCGCCAGGCAAGGAGCATGTCACTCGGCTCGTCGCCGCGTGCCAAGTGTGCATGACAATCTACCGGGCAACTAAGGAACATAGCTGGTCACCCAACAAGATGTTCGACGCCTTCGCGGCGGGTAAGCCCGTGCTGATCAACGTGCCGGGCTGGCTGGGCGAGACGATAGAAAACAACCACTGCGGCAGGTCGCTCGATCCGCATCGCCCACAGATGCTTGCCGATGCTTTAGAAGAGCTGGAGGCCGATCCGCAGTTGTGCCGTCAAATGGGAGAGAATGCCCGCGCGCTGGCCGAACGTGAGTTTGCACGGGAAAAATTAGCCGACCGTCTCGAAAGCGTCCTTTCAGCGGCAATCGGAGCCAGGAACGATAAGTGACGACAGCCGCAGCACGACATACGCAAGGCGAGAAACGAAATACGAATCCGCCCTTCGTCAGTATCATCATGCCGATTCGCAACGAGGCCGATTTTATCGAGCGGGCGGTCAAGAGCGTCCTAAACAACGACTACCCCGCCGAGAAGATGGAAATCCTTGTCGTGGACGGCCTGAGCAACGACGCCACAAGGGAGATTGTACGTAAACTGTCGCAGGCTGACGGCCGGATCAGGATGCTGGATAATCCCAAGCGGATCGTTCCGACGGCCATGAACATCGGCCTGAAGGTCGCCAAAGGCGAGCAGTTTATCCGAATCGACGGCCATGCCGAGATTCCCAGAGATTTCATCACCAAATCGGTCCAGTGCCTTGCCGAGCATCCCGATGCGTGGGTTGCGGGCGGGCCTATCAGCACGGTCGCCGATATCTATACCGGCCGGGCAATCGCCGCGGCCATGTGCTCACCCATCGGCGTGGGCAATTCGAGATTCAGGCTCGGAGACTACGAAGGCTGGGTCGATACGCTTGCCTTCGGTACGCACCACAAATGGGTCGTCGATAAAGTCGGCTATTTCGACGAGGAATTGGTCCGCAACCAGGACGACGAGTTCAACCTGAGAATCATCCTGGCTGGCGGCAAGATATGGATGTCGAAAACCATCCAAAGCACGTATTTTTCGCGAGGGTCTCTGTGCAGACTCTGGAGCCAGTATTTTCAGTATGGCTTCTGGCGCATCAGGACGCTGCAGAAGCACAGGAGGCCCGCTGGCATCAGGCAGGTAATACCCCTCGCGTTCGTATTGTCTTTGCTCTTTTTGGGATTGGCTGGACTGCTTTGGCGGCCTTTCCTGGTCCTGTTGATTGCGGAAGCGATCCTGTACGTGCTGGCTCTGGCGATAGGCGCCTTGGACGTCGGCCGCAAGTCCGGCTGGCAATATGCGCCCGCTGCACCATTGGTCTTTGCCCTGCTGCATTTTGCCTACGGGTTGGGATCGCTGTGGGGCGCCGTCAGGTTCTGTGTTCTCGCAGGGCGCGGCATGAAGAAGCCTGAAGAGATGCAGATGTCGAGGTAACAAGCCGCAATGAATCCGACCATTGAGCAGTATCAGCGCGAGTTCGCCCAATTCTTCGGGGCTTCGGCCCATGAGATACGGCGGCTTGAGCAATATCCGGGCCGGGCGAATGGTATCTCACGGGCCGAGTGGGCCTTCGCATTTTGGAAAGGCCGGGTCGGACTGTACGCACTGCTGCGGGCGCTCGAGGTCGGTCAAGGCGATGAAGTCATCCTGCCCGGCTACACCTGCGTTATGAACGTCAACCCGATCAAGTACGTCGGCGCCCGGCCCGTCTATGTCGATATCGAGCCTGACACGTTCAATATCGACGCGAACCTCCTGGAAGAAGAAATCACAAGCAGGACAAAGGTCATTATCGCGCAGCACACCTACGGCTACCCTTGTGACATGGATGCGATCATGGAGATTGCCGGCCGTCATGGCGTTTGCGTCATCGAGGATTGCTGTCTTGCCCTGGGCTCGAAGTACAAAGGCAGGCTGGCAGGAACGCTCGGCCCGGCCGGATATTTCTCATTCCAATGGAATAAGCCCTACACGACGGGTCTTGGAGGAATGGTCATAACCGCCGATAAAGACCTGGCTGGCCGAATTGAATCGTTGCAAGCCGAGGAAATGTGCTGTCCATCAGCGTGTGAAGTCTTTATGCTCTCGATGCAACTCCTTACCTACAGGCTGTTGGTCTATCCGGGGACGACCGCCCGGGCCCAGAGTCTGTTCAGGTACCTGACCCGTAAAGGCGCCGTCGTGGGATCATCTGACACGAAAGAATTTGAGCCGGCCAGAGCCGGCGATTTCTTCAAAGGCAGCAGCGTCATGCAGGCCCGCTCGGGTTTAAGGCAGCTCAGAAAGATCCAGGACAATATTTCTCACCGAGTGAGCATGGCTCGGTTCTATGACGAGCTTCTTGAGCGTAAGGGCTTCAAGAGCAGAAACTACGATAAAGCTATCACAGAGCCTGTGATGGTAAGATATCCCCTGAGAATCGCAGAAAAGCAAGAGGCTCTTGCGCAAGCGGCGAAAGCCGGCATCGAGCTTGGAAGCTGGTTCGAGTGTCCCCTGCACCCGATTGAAACCCCGTTGGCCTCTTACGACTATAAGATTGGAATGTGCCCCGAGGCGGAGAGAGCCAGCCGTGAAGTGGTTAATCTGCCGCTGCATCCGCGCGCGAACGCACGGACGGTCGAAAAAACTGTAAACTTTATCACCCGGTTTACTCAAGCGGGCTGATTTGTCATTGCCCGTGGGCAGTGCCGGACTCCTTGCGAACCGCTCCGCGCAGGCCCTCCATTTTCAGGTAGCCTTTTCTCCAGACGATGATGCCTGAGACGACGAAAACGAGCACGTATATGACCAGGGCATATCGTGCCCTGATCTTCGTTCGCAGGCTCAGCCCAAGTCCGATCAGCGCATACAGGCCGGCCAGACCATAACATATAGCAACGGTCCTCTTGAGAGGAATGCCTCGGTCGATCATCTGGTCGTAGATGTGGCCCCGGTCGGAGACAAACAAAGGCCGGCGGTTGAGGAGGCGCCGGGCCAATGCAACCGCGGTGTCGAGGATCGGCAGACCGAACACGACAACGGACGCCATCCACCACCTGACGGCCTTCTCGGCGAACAGAATCATCAGCGCTGCGACGAAGAACCCGAGCAACATGCTCCCGGCGTCGCCCATGAATATCTTGGCCGGGTGACGATTGAAAGGCAGAAAGCCGCATACGGCCCCCAGAAGCCCCAGGCACACGATGACGCGGACCGAGTCCCCACCGACCCGGCTGGACGCCCACGTGCCCAGGTGGATGGCCAAAACCAGCAGCGCCGCCGTGATGATCACAGTGACGCCCGCGCAAAGACCATCGAGACCGTCGAGCAGGTTCAACGAGTTCGTTGCGCCGACGACAAAAACGATCACGATGGGGATGGCCAAAATGACCTCGACGTTCTGCGGAATATCCAGGCCGAGGTAAGCGTGAAGAAAACTGAGGCTTGGCCTGATACCGACCGCCACCAAAATCAGAGCGGCAGCGACTTGTCCAAGTATCTTCTGATACGGTTTCAGATCGAAGATATCATCGACCAAGCCGACAAAGCAGGCTATCTGGCCGCCGGCCAAGACGCCGAAAAGCCAAATAAACGTCGAAGGCAAATGTTCCTCTTGGCGGAGATAATAGAGACCGGTCAGGACCCCGGCGGTCAACCCGACGAGCATACCAACGCCGCCCAGATAGGCCACGGTGCCCTTGTGGGTTTTTACCCGGTTATCCGGCCGATCAACGATCCCGAGTTTCAGCGCAATCTTCTTGCACAGGGCCGTAGCGGCCAACGCCGAGACAAATGCAAACACCGGCACGGGCCAAAACTGCAGCACCCAGCTCAGGGGTCTCTCGGGGCCTATGAGATTATCGAGCATAATCTGCATCCTCTATCCGAAGAGTGTTTCGACAAAGGACTACTCAGCGACTTCGGCCAGTGTATCGGGCCTGACCGAGTGTGTCCAGACGAATCGAGACGGAGTTGATTCTAAACTTCCAGACGGGTAGGATAATTGACATGAGTCTTTTCTACACATTGAAACGCGGATGGGATATCCTTGTTTGCCTGTTGGCATTGGTCTTAATCTGGCCGGTTTTGGCCGTGATCGTTATTGCCATAAGAATTGAAAGCAAGGGTCCGGCCATTTTCAAGCAACAAAGGGCAGGCAAGGGCGGCAGACCATTTACCTTCTACAAATTTCGCACGATGCGCGTCGATGCCGATCCCTTCGGGCCGAGTCCAAAATCCGGCAAAGATCCGCGTTTGACAAGAATAGGAAGAATTCTGCGCGAGTATTCCCTCGACGAGCTGCCGCAATTGTTCAACATCTTACGCGGGGATATGAGCGTTGTCGGGCCTCGGCCGCTGTATCTTTCACAGGTGCCGGAGTGGAGCGAGCGGCAAAAGAAGCGGCTGCTGGTCAAGCCCAGCTTGACGGGCCTGGCGCAAGTATCGGGACGAGCGGAATTGACACGCGAAGAAAAACTTGAACTCGACGTCAAGTACGTCGAAACGGCTGGTTTCTCAACGGACGCGAAGATACTGTGGGCAACCATCGCCCATGTCCTAAGAAGAAGAGGCGTGTACGAAAAGAGGTATTCGCAGGACCAGTACACACGAGGGGTGAAACTGTGAATGCCCGGCGGTTATTTGATTTCTGACTTTTCTCGGCACCAGAGCAAAGGTGCCAGATAGACCCCCGCAATGACCGCTCCAATTCCGCCGGCGGAAATAAGCATGTCCCGCACGCCGAACGCCCTGTCGAAAACCAGGGAAAACACCTTCACAAACAGCAACAACGCCAGCGGCGCAGCCAATATCACCAGCAGGCGATTTATCCCGGTCTTTGGCAGCCGGGCGCCGAACCGGGAATGTCGCAGGTGTTGGACCCACAACACCGTGACGGTGGCATAAGCAAACAGATGAAACACCCCGCTGGCCACGGGCATCAAGTCGCCCAAGTTCGCGCCTGTCACATTGGTCAGGCCGAAGATAACGATGGCACACACTGAAAGTCCGGCGGGCCAAAACGTCAAAACGGAAAACAGAATCAGCCCTGTCAGTGTTCCGGCCATATCCGCGACAAAGTCCTGAATGTCGCAACTGCGTCCCGCCACGAAGCTTTGAGACCACTCGTCAAGAACCCCGTACACCGCTAATGCGGCCAACATGCACCACGGTCCTATGCCGCGCCAATTCACTTTCTGCTCTCCACGGAAAGCAAACCAGAGCAAATACACTAATATCAGATACGCAAGAAAATGAAGGCTCTTGTCGGATACGTCAGCCTCACGAACCACCCGCGGAATCGGTATATGAGCAAAGACAAAAAGCGTGGGCCAATAGAGGGCCAGCAGAACAATCACTATCTTCCTCTGAAGCGACAAAGCCATAGGCATATCCAAAACGAATCCTTCCTTACCTGCGCCGGGCGCTAACGATCTTGCGTGTTGCCGTCGGCTGTAAGAAACAGCAACCAGTCATCCCCCTCATCCGGGGCGGACAAACCCTGCCTCCCATCCGTCATTCCCGCAGAACGTCTATCGGACGTATCCTGCGCGTTTATCCATGTCACCTTGTACCACCCCGCCTCGAGAGAAACATTCACCTTCCCTCCGTCGGGCAGGTACACCAGATAGTATCTGCCCTCCTGCGAAAGACAGAATCCGTTGTCCACTATCCGCTGGCTGGGGCTCATCCGGTAGAAAGGAATCGTCTCGAAGAAGTCCCACACCTTCTTGACGATATCATGGCAAGCCTGCTTCCTGTCGGACAGGTCCATGCTTCCGCTAAAACCCGTGGATGAATCGCCGTCCATGTCGGCATAGTTGATGGCCGCAGCGGACATCATCAGGACAAACGCCTTCTTGCGGATATCGACCTCGCGTTGAATCTTGTGATGTATATTGCCGGGCCAGAGCACCTCCTGTGCGTAAAGCGGCTTGGCATTGTGGTGGTTTTTCAACATACCCTGGCTAATCTGACGCAAATCCGTCCCCTTCCAGCCCTGAAGCGTGACAAAGCCAAGCCAATCCTCATCCTTGAACGGGTCATCGTCGCTTGGATTGTGAATTGAAACAAGATGTCCGAAAACGTCCAGCTCCCGGATCTGCCGGCCAAGCCGATTGATGTCGGCCGCTTTCATGGCGTTCTGGAACGCGGGGGGCTTGAGTACCGGCTCGGGGCCCGCCACGTTGAAAAGCACGTTCCAGTAAGGCCCCATGCGGGCCAAAGTGTATTTGATGTATTGGGTCTGCTCCTGGGGATCGGTCGGAAAATCAGAATTCTGCCCGAAGAAGCCGGCAAAGGGATAGATCATCACTCTTCGCTCCGCCACATCGTCCATGATGGCTTCCATTTTTTGGTATTCGGCGGCATTTAGAGGCCACAGGTCCGGCGTCTGCCAGCCTCGGCCACGGCCTTTCGTGTCCCGATTAAGGTAGTGGCTGGCCACGGAAAGCATATTGTAGCCCTGGCCTTGCGCCCAATCCAGAAACGCCCTGCGGTTCTCGTCGGGCCAGTTCTCGGCGAAGAAGCGGTCGCCCACGTGAAAACTGCGGACCAGGACATGCTGGCCGCCTTTGTAGCCAAACCACATCGGATTCGCCTCGTCCGCACCAATCATCCCGCCAATATCCGACGGGGCACATTCAAACGTCCCGCTGATTTGGCCCGAACCATCGGAAAAAACGGCATCGTATTTCCACGTGCCCATCTGGTCGGGCATAAACCGAATCTTCCACGTCCCGTCGCCGTCGTAGAATCCCCAGAACTGCGTCTTCTGGCCGTCGGGGCTCTGGTAAGTGACATTCAAGGTCACGTCCCGATACGGATCGCGATAGCTCGTCGGGTTCTTCGCGCAGGCCTCGAAGCGGTCCCACTGCCCTATTGCGTCGGTGCCGGCGCCTGCGGCCAGAGGATTTGGCCCTGCGATAGAGGTTTCAATGACGCGGGCAACGCTATTTGCTCCCGACGATGCCGCGACTACGATGCCCGCGAAAACAATCCCGTTTTTGTGATTCCACAGGATCATGGTGCCACCCGCGCCCCTACCGCACGCCCAGGCACTGTCGGCGCCGGAAAAAAGGTCCCGATCCGCATTGACCCAGGTCAAATAGCCGTATGGACATTCGGGGAACTGCTCCGGCGACAGGCCGATGCGGCCATCGTTGGGACCGTTATAGTTGACGCGCATGCCGGTGGTCTGTTTGGACTCCAGCTCTTCCACGAACCATTTCGGAACCAGCTCCACGCCGTCCCAGCTTCCGCGAGCAAGGGCAAGCAACCCGAGACGGCCCATGTTCTCGAGGCTCAGCACGAAGCGAACGCCGTCCGGTTGGCTGCCGAAGCCGGCGTCCTTCTTGATGGCTGTGGACCAGCCCTCCATTCCGATAGCGGCAAAATAGGCCCTGCTCGCCACGTCGGCATAATCGTCGGCGAAATCCTTCTTTCCATACACCCTGGCGAGCGCATTGCACAGATGCACGAGATTCCAGTCGGAGTACGTCCACATCTGGCCGGGCTTGTAATCGGGATGATCGCCGTATGGGTAGTCAAAGCTGGCGGACTGGGTTATTACGTGCCGCCACGTCGCCTCGGCATCGTTGCCCTTGAGCTCGGGCAGCCACGTGCTGACCTTCTGGGAAAGCGACGGTATCCTGCCCTGCTTGATGGCCGCCCCGACAATCATCGCGTGCCAGGTCTTGCGAAGGGACGCTACGTCGGTGGTCTTGTGAAAGTCCCCTTCGATATGCACGAGGTAGCCGTGACGCCACAAGGCCCATCGCGGCTTCTCCCTGGTGCCGCTGTATGGATTCTCGATAATGTATTGCTTGATCCGCCCGGCCAACGCAGGCTCAAGTCCGGCCTGCTCAGGGCTTCTTCTTTGCTGATTCTCGATACCCTTGCCGGCGGGCGGAAAATACAGACCGCCCCCACTTGTCCCCGACTGATTTGCGACCGCCCTGCCCGACACAAAGAGCAACCAAACCAGCGTAATCCCCAGCGCTGTCTTCATCGTTCAATAAACCTCCCAATAAATCGGACGCTTCCGTCCACTGACGAACCCACGCCGAAGCCACCACCGCCGGACAAGCCCGTCGTCCGTCTGGCGGGCAAGGCGAGAAACCACAAGACTCCCACAGAGCCCCTCTTTCGATTGTTTTCTGACAGGATGACAGGATGTACTTGCCTATTTATCTTGTTAATCCTGTTATCCTGTCCACTTTCGATCTGACGCTGTATTCTTGCCGCCATCATAAACGCCGTCCCACCGAGGGACAAGCCCGCATTTCAATTATCCTTTCCTTAGAAGGCCAGGGCTGCCTCCGTCATTCCCAGAAACGCAAAAGATCAGACTTGACATTTTGCTGTGGTTTGCCCTATAGTGAAAAAACGGGGGTCGGTTGAATCATAGGGAGAATCTACGATGAGTAGTAAAACAAGCCGTGAACAGATGCGAGATAAATACCTCTCGCGTGTAGCGGCGCTCTACAAACAGGCAAGAAACTGGGTTGAGGGCTTTGATCCCGGGACGCAAATTACGGAAGAGACCATCACGATCAAAGAAGAGCCCGTCGATCCTTATCAGGCGAAGGTCTTGGTCATAAACCGCCCAGCGTATAAGACTATTCGCCTGATTCCGCGAGGCCGATGGATTATCGGCGCGGAGGGCCGCGTTGACATGAAAAGTGACCTTGGAACGGAAACGCTCATTTATGTTTCTGAAGGTGGCCCAGCCCTTCGAATCGATGAGTTGACGGAGAATGGCAAGGTTCTTCAAAAAGGAAAACTGCGTCCTCTTGCAAAAGACGTGGCGGAAGGATGGGTTTTTGTTCAAAACCGGCAGATTGGCATGTTGCCCCTGCTCGATGCCGACCTTTTTCGTCGTTTGCTGGAGGTGCTGGGGCGATGACGAACCCTCTTGATGAGCATATCGAGGCTTTCCAAACTGCAATGAACGCAATTAAGATTGCCAGACGCGTTCTCGATCAACGACCAGACCCCCTGTCCAATACAAGGTTCTTCGGTTTAACCCCGCAAGAAGGACACGAGATGCTCGATCAAGCGGAAGAGCAACTCAACAAGCTTGTGGCCTTCGCGCTCTTTGCCGCGTTCGAGCGAACCCTCCGCGACCATCTTTCGGATAGCCTGAATCCAATTGCCGCGAGCTCAACAATACCAACGGAACTGGCAGATGGGTTGCATAAGTTCCTTGAAGAGGGGGTGGACAATTGGCGGATTGACAGCGTGATCGAACTTTTCTATCCGCCGGTGGCAGAACAGGACGTCAGCAATGCCAAAGGCATCCGGACTTATCGCCACCATGTGGCTCACGGAGCCGCTCCCCCAAACGCTATTCCACCACAAACGGCCTACACACAATTATCCAGTTTTCTCAAGAACGCGGGGCTTGTTATGTAACAGCGGCAGCGGCGAGATAAAATTCCTGCTCGCGGCAAAATACGGGGACATCTATGAGCCAGCCGTTGTCAAGCCAGCCCCGACCTTGTCGAAAGGACATTCGCGGGATTTTTTCACGGGGACTCCAGACATCCATTCGGCATTGCCCCCCCCCGCGCCCTCGTATGGGATCGGGGGTTTGCCATGTGGCGTCTGATATAAATCCCAGACACCGGTTTGCACAGGCGCTGTCCCGAGCAGGGCGAAGACACATGCACAGATTTCCCAGCCCTTTTCCCCTAATCTGCGTTTGTCGGCGTTAATCAGCGGTTCCTACGGGATTTCACTTGACGGGCAAGACTGCGTGTTGTATAATATATATCAAACTAAATGGTAAAACGGTACATAGTCCATGGTTCATAGACAACAAGAAGGATGGGGCGGGAATCGGATTATCAGGCAGACAGGTGGCAGGTAATCAGGATAGCAGGGCATCCGTTCGTCACACAGGGCGGCCGGATTTGTGCTTCGCTCCGATACCAAAGGAATAATTCGTTCCTTCGTGGTTTTGCGGCTATGAGTCGATTCTGAAGAACAAAGCCAAATGCCGGCCTTTGGCCGGAAATCCGAACCTGACCGGCAGGCGGGCCACTAAACTTCAAATCCTAAACAAGGAAACCGCTTGACAGAGCATAATATTATACAGAACAAACCCAATTTCCCTGACACCACATGAACGTAAGTGCTTGTTAAAGAAGGACGTATAGAAAACACCTCACCTTGAGGCTTCCGGAAAACAAAGCCAATCAAACCCAATTCCAAAACCCCAGCACCCGGAGAGTTCGACTGTGATTATGGAAAACAAAGCCAATTCCGAACGAGACAGCGGCGTGTTGGGCGGATGGGCCAAAAATGAAATTTAGGCTGGGAACTTCTCAATTCCCGGTGTAGTATGGTAGATAGACTGTGAAAAACCGCCTCAGAAACCTGTTGTGGAGGATTGAGAAAATGAAACGCTTAACAATTCTTGTATTGGCTCTGGCCATTCTCGCCGTGCCCTGCTACGGGCAGCGCCGCACTCGGGCTCCCCAGCGAAAGGTCGTCCAGCTCACCGAGCCAAACGTGACGGGGGCCGTGAGTCTCGAAGAGGCGATGGCGAAGCGTCGTAGTGTACGGCAGTTCTCGAATCAATCGCTCAAGTGGGCGCAGATCGGCCAGTTGGCCTGGGCCGGCCAGGGCATAACGGATGCCCAAAGGGGCCTGCGAACCGCGCCTTCGGCCGGATCGATCTATCCCATCGAGTTACTTTTCGCCACGCAAGAGGGCCTGTTCGCGTATCGCCCCGCCGAACACAGCCTGGAGCAGGTCTCGGACCAGGATCTCCGCGTGGCCCTGGCCAGAGACGGCAAGGCGCAGGATTCGGCAGCCGAAGCCGCCTGCGACATCATCGTTACCGGTTCCATCAGAAAGCTCGCAGAACGATTCAGGGACAAGGCGCGGAGCTACCTGCTGATGGAAGCCGGACACGTCGCCCAGAATATCCAACTGCAGGCCGTCTGTTTGGGTTTGGGATCGGTGACGGTCGGCGAGTTTGATGCGCAGGGCGTCCGCAAGGTTTGCAGTCTGTACAAGGGGCTGGAGCCCCTTTATGTCATCTGTGTGGGCTACCCAGCTGGAGAAGGCGCAGCGAATGCAGGCAGGGCGGGCGCGGCGGGGAAGAAAGCGGCGCTGATCATTGCCGGCCAGAATTACCACGATGCGGAGCTCTTCGAGACGAAGCGCGTGCTTGACGCCGCTCAGGTTCAAACGTTTATTGCAGGCCCCCGCAGAGGGGTCATCAGAGGCACACTCGGCGGCGCCGCTGAGGCGACCGTTCTCGTGAGCCAACTGACGGTCAATGACTACGACGCGATCATCTTCGTCGGCGGCCCCGGGGCGGTCGAGTATTTCGGCAGTCCCGCCGCGTTGAACATAGCGCGTGAGGCGGTGCGCACCGGCAAGGTTCTCGGCGCCATCGGCATCGCCCCGTCCATCCTGGCTGGCGCGAACGTGCTCGCAGGCGTGCGGGCAACCAGCCTGCTATCGGAACAGCAAAAACTCGTGCAGGCCGGCGCCATTTACACGGGCCTACCGGTCGAGCGGGAAAGATTGATCATCACTGCCACGGGGCCGGAAGCCGCCCCGCTGTTCGGCAAAGCCATCACAGATGCGCTGGCCGGAATGTAGCGCATCTGAAGAATCAGAGGGGATCAACCGCTGGCTCACCGCCAGCGGCATCGACAACGGAGCCGTTACGTGGCGTCGGGAGAATGTCTGTAACGATTTGTGATGGGCAGCCGCCGGTCCTTGCCAAAGGCTTTGGGCGTGATCTTTATCCCCGGCGGCGAGAGCCTTCGCTTGTATTCGTTGCGATCGACCAGGCGAACCACCGCGTCGACCACGTCCTCCGGCAGGCCCCGCTCAGCGAGCTGCGCGACGGATTTGTCCTCTTCGACGTACCCTTTGAGGATGCTATCGAGCAGATCGTAGTCAGGCAATGAGTCGCTGTCCTTCTGATCCGGCCGCAGCTCGGCGCTGGGCGCTCGCGTGATCACGCCGCGCGGGATGATTTCGCGGCCGGCCATGCTGTTCACATGCTCGGCCAGTTGATACACGGTCGTCTTGAACACGTCCTTGATCACGCCGAAGCCGCCGGCGGTGTCGCCGTAAAGCGTCGTGTACCCGACCGCCGTTTCACTCTTGTTGCCGGTCGTCAGAACCAGCGCGTTGAATTGATTGCTCAGTGACATCAGAATGCAGCCGCGAATCCTTGCCTGGAGATTCTCGTAGGCAATGCCCTCGTTGCCCCAGCCTTCGATGATTTTCAGCGACTCCTGGAATCGCGCCAGGACCGGCCCAATCGCAATGGTGTGAAACTCGATACCCAGGTTCTCCGCCAGCTTCTCGGCGTCGCCGATCGTTTCGGGGCTGTTGAATTGCGACGGCATACTGACGCCGACAACGTTCTGCGCCCCCAGCGCTGCGACGGCAATCGCCGCGGTCAGTGCAGAATCGATGCCGCCGCTCAGACCCAGAAGGACTTTCTTGAAACCGTTCTTGTGCGCGTAATCCCTCGTGCCAAGCACAAGAGCCTGATAGATTTCGTCGATGAGATCGCTCGGCTGCGGGGCGGCAGGCTGCATCGGCTTGATGCGCACGGCGCCGTCGTCTGCGCGAACGATATCCGCAATAACCAGGTCCTCGTCGAACGCCTTGGCCTTGGTAACAATGACGCCGTCCGAATCGGCGAACATGCTGCGACCGTCAAAGATCAGCTCATCCTGACCACCCACAAGGTTGCAATAGGCGACGGCACAGCCAAATTCCCGCGCACACCGGCCGATTGTCTCTTCTCTTATTTTGATCTTGCCCGTATGAAATGGCGAAGCGGAGATATTCAGAATCATTTGTATTGGATCGATGGTCCCGATAAAGTCGTGAAGCCATTCGATATTCCAGACATCAAAGCAGATGGTGACGGCAACATCGAGGTCTTTGAAGCTGATTCGCAGGGGCTCGTCGCCGGGTTGGAAGTATCGCTGCTCGTCGAACACCCCGTAATTCGGCAGCAGGGACTTGCGGTAAATGCCGCTAATTCGGCCACCCTGCAGTACGGCCGCCGAGTTGTAGCACGTCAGGTTGTCGTCCTCGGCAAAGCCAACCACAACGGTCTTGTCAGGGCACTCGGCGGCGAGTTTCTCCACGGCCCGCCGGCAATCTTTGAGAAAATGCTGCTTGTGGAGCAAATCTTCGGGCGGATAGCCACAAATAGCCAGCTCCGGAAAAGCCAGCAAATCCACGCCGGCCCGGACCGCCTCGGCATATAGTTGCCGCATCCTCCGCGCGTTGCCCGTCAGGTCACCCACAATCGCGTTGAATTGGCCCAACGCTACTCGCACTGCACGTAGCTCCCGGGAGAAAGTAATGAACAGGTCATGACATACTGACGCCCAAAAAGAAACGGAGAGGGCGGGATTCGAACCCGCGGTACCCAAAGGGCACACCGGTTTTCGAAACCGGCTCGATCAGCCACTCCGACACCTCTCCGGGTCTTTGCCGCTAAGCTACACCCAACGGGCCAAAATTGCAAGAGGATTAGTCCGGCAGGGCCCGCCGGATCATTGCCGGCGCAGCATTGCATTCGGGCAGCAAGCTCTCACAGCGGTTTAATGCGAACGTTGCGGAACCACACGTTCGCCCCGTGATCCTGGAATCCGATGTGACCTTCGCGCTCGAAGTCCTTCAAAGCCTTGCGGAACTTGTTCTTGGACCCGTCCGCGGGATTTTTGCCAGGCTCGGCCCATCGGTTTAAATCCATGTCGATGATCTGCTCGCCGTTCATAACGATGCCGATCTTATTGTCCCTGGCCGTGATCGTGATGTGGTTCCATTGGCCGTCTATGGTCACTTCCTTGCTGGGGGCGAGCGCATCATACACCGCCCCGCAACTGTGCGTGGTGGGTTTCTCGACCCGCTTGTACACCTGGATCTCGATCCCCGTCTGCACGGGGTCGTTCATGTTGTCCGTGCGGAAAAAGATGCCGCTGTTGCCCTCGGTCTTGAATTCGAGGTCAAGAATAAAATCGCCAAAGCGCTGCTTGCTCCAAATCATGCCGGCTTTAAGCCGTCGGGTCAGGACACCGTCGTCGATGATCCAGTTAGGATTCGGCGCGCCGCCGCCGGCGTCCTGCCACTGGCTTAGGTCCGTGCCGTCGAAGAGCACCCGCCAACCGCCTGCGGCCGTCCCGGAACTGGCGGTAGGTTTGCCGCCATTCAACAGAACATCTATACGCGGCGTCTTGTGACTGTATGGCTTCATCAAGATGTCCAGGTCGCCGTCGCCATCCAGGTCGGCAAGCTTGCCTTCATGTATGCCCTGACCATGGGAGGCCACGGTTTCTTTGAAGTGACCTTGCCCATCGCCGTACCAGATGTAGGTCTTGGCGTTGTCTCCTGCGCCGGGGTTGCCCATCTCACCGATGAAAACGTCCGGATTGCCGTCGCCATCGATATCTCTGATCTCACAGGTATGGCCGTGAATGACCTCCCGCAGCACGTGTGCAGTCCACTCGCTGCCCGTCCATTCGTACCACTTGGCGGGTCCATCCATGTCGCCCGGGGAAAAAACCACTTCTGGCCGCCCGCCCTTGACCAACTGACCGGCGGCGCATTGCGTAAAGGTCATCTGACCGTCGATGACATGTTCCTCGAATTCTTTGCCGCCCTTATGTTTGAACCAGCGGCCCCCGCCGACGATATCGACTTTGCCATCAAGGTCGATATCCACGGGGATGGACGGAAAGCCCTCACGCTCCTGGCCCGAGGACCATGAATAGACCGCTGTAGATGGCCAGGGCCCGGCTGATTTTGGGTCGGTTGGAATTTCAAAAAGAAGAAGCTGCTTGGCCTGCTGATTCCACGAGACAAGCTCGACCTGGCCATCGCCGTCGAAATCAGCAACGGTTTGATCGTGGTGCTTGCGGTCACCGGAGTTCTTGATATACCGGCACGTCCAGGGCTTTGAGAAATCGGGATACGGATTTTCCCACCACCAGATGGCATTGCCGCTGGCGTCCTGGCCGAGGATGATGTCCAGGTCCCCGTCCCGGTCGATATCACAGGAATCCCCACCCGCCTCGGGATTTTTCCTGGTATCATCGATCACGAACCGGTCCCATGCCTTGCCGTTGTATTTGTACCACACCACCGACGGTGCCTGCGTCCGCTCGCCCACCACGAAGTCTGCAATGCCATCCTTGTCAATGTCCAGGACCACACAGCACGTTTGCTGCTTGCCGGCGTTTGGAACCAGCATGTCCCCTGTTGTGCTGCTCTTCCGTTCCCATGTAACGTCGCCGTTGGCCGCGCTCGCACACGCAGCGATGATCAGCAGGAAAAATGAAAGACGACGGACGACGGAGGAGGGACGATCGATCGATCGTCCATCGGTTCCTCTGCCTGACTCAACGGGTGCTTGTTTCGTGCGTGTCTTCATTTCTCTAACCTCCTGTAAAACGAGGTTCCAAGGGTTCCATAAATCGAAGCCAAGTACCACAAGTGCACAAGACTACGGCAATAGTATATAGACAGACGCCACCTTGCCGCTGCACATTATAGCGCGAGGTAGGTACCGCCGCAATGGATTCAGAATTGATTTGTGAAGGTTTGGCCCGTTACCGCTCCGATATCTCACAATGGCCGTCAGATCCTCTTGGCTTCGGCCTGTTTGTCCTCGCTGTTGCTGGCACGGTACTCGAACGGGCGGCCTGCCTGCCTGGCCACCTGCTCGGCATGGTCCACCAGTCGCTTGGAGAAGCCCAACGCAAAGTCCTTGAAGTCCTTGTAGCGCACGCCCACCGCGCCCAGGAACCGATCCACGCCCTCGGCGTAGCTAATCGAACGCAATGTTCCACGAAACCGCATCCGGTCAAAACCTCTCAAGACTCCGATGACATCCTGCTGGTGGCGCTGTATAAAGGCATCCATGGCGTTGCTCCTTTGGAACGGTTGGTGTTCTTCGTATCCATACCGTACACCAAAAAGCAACGCCTTTCATCTCTTTTGGCTGCGGCTCAGCGAAGCGAAGCCGCGCCAAGCTCTCCGTGGTCTCGCCGCGGTAAAAAAATATACAAAAAACTTAAATTTACTTTGACAAGATGGGTCTGTACTTGCTTAATTGTAGAAAGCCGTGGATGAGATTTTTGTCTTTATCCTGAACTAACGTTGATCCCAGTAGTATAAAATAGATTATACAGCCTGAGATATAACAGTAAGTTTAGAATCATTTTTCAAGTCATAACCAGATTTCTCCGATGGAGAAAAATGGAACTTCTTAGTTAATAGCATATTGACGTATCGAGAGAAAGGAGTCGAATTATGCCAGATTTACTTCAATCAGCAAAACTGTTTGAGGTCAGTACAAAACTGCAAACTGCTTCGAGTTGTGTAGGTAAGTTTGCCCAAGGACGCAAGCTAGATGAGAAGGAACAGGATATATTTAAATGGGCGGGCAGTTTCTTGGCGCAAGTTGATTGGACTTCAGAAATCCAAACCGAAAGTGGCGTGCATGGCGGCTTGACCGTTTCGGCGACGAATGCTCGCCCTAAGTTTTATGCCTCCTTGATGAAAATCGGTCCAAAGTTTCGGCAGGTTGGGATAGATTCAGAAGAGGAAGTCTATCAATTTCTCAAGGCGGTTTATCAACTCCTATTGTCTGGTGGGACCCAACAGACGGACATACCCGCCAATCGCCTATATCTCGCGTGCGAATTACTGCACACTCTTTCGCAGAACATAATGGTCGATCTAAGCAACAATATGTTGCCGAGACGCCGGGCTCTCCTTACTATCGGAGAATCTTTCTGATGGCTTCGACAGAAACGCCGCCGTGGTCAGAAGAAAAATGGCGTGAGAATATCCTCCGTTACCAACTTCGCATTAGAGTTGAATCCATAAAAAGATTAACCGCTAAACTTGAACACATTGGAGATTTTCCAACCGATACGCCTCGCAAATTATCAGACCTGATTAAGCATAGCGCGGATGTAGTTGGCGAGTATCTTTCAGCTACGCCTCAAGATCAACTAACACATGTCAATCTCCTTCTTTGCGCGATTGCAGAGCATTTGCGGTTCGTTGATCGGTCGCGAGTTGCTAATACACCTTGGAGCATGATTCAAGCAACGGAGTCCTTTCTCAAGCGACAAGCGGGAGATTTCACCCATTTCATAATACGCCCACAGTGGTCTTACAACTACAATTTGCTCGGCGAGTTTGTTGAGACCTACCGCACTGAAATTAACGCTTTGAGCTGGATCCCTATTTCGAGGTGGAACGATCTAATAGGAAAACTTGCTCAAGAAAAGATCTATTGTATTTCTTTTCCAAGAATAGAACGCCTCAACTGTTTACTACATGCCAATTGGGGGCATGAACTTGGACACATAATAGCAGCCGAGTGGATTCAGAGTAATTTTGCCCAACTGTGGCAAGCCGAAGAAACGCAAATAAAAAACGCCATCGAGCAGGCAATTCGCCAAAATCCTCCACCAGTCGAACCTTTGTTCCGAGAAACCGTTATCCGACAGATTGTTGCTGAGGAGGCGAATATCGCTATGGAGGCTGCAAAGCAAGGGCTCACAGAGATAATTTGTGACGCGGTAGGCGTCCATTTATTAGGGCCTGCCGCATTGGCGGCAGCCACTGAATTCAGCGCCTCTCTCTCAATGGACGAAAGCCCACTTACCTGCGATATGTATCCCCCTTGGCGATATCGGATCCGACTGATGGTCGAAATGTGTAAGAAAGATTTACAAGAACAAACGGTAAAGCTGGATGGAAACGAGGTTAAGTATCCGGGGGCTGTTATTGAACCGTTTTGGAACTGGCTCAAGGGCACAGAACACCTTATACTGAGCACAGCAGACAGACAATCGCTACAATCGGCTGTTACTACACGTGAGGCATACAGGGTCATTGAGACTAACTGGCCAACCGTTCGCACGCAGGCATTGCAACGTCTTCCACAGGGCTCGGCAGAACCTTATTATCTGTTCAAGCGGGTACGCGTTATCGAGGAACTTGTCACCAGGCTACAACAGGACACACCTCCCAACGAACTTGGTACGTTGCCTGATAACTCACCAGCTTCTCTTGAGGATATATTAAATGCAGCATGGGTATTCAAAATTAAGAAAATGCACCAAGACCCAAACTGGGGAACAGCCAACGATTTCGAAAAACTGTTCAGGCTTGTTTTAAAAGCGACCGAAGTAAGTTTTGTTCACAGTACTTTTGGCCTGAAATTGAAAAAGTTGGAGCAATAATGAGCATATTAACGCACGATAGAATTAAGGAACGGCTTGCCTGCGAACTACGAAATAGATTGGTCGTTACGCCTATTCTATCAGATAAGCAACTTGGTGACGCGTCGATTGACGTTCGCCTAAGCAACCAGTTTATAGTGTTCAGGATGCATACGTTTGGCCTTTTTAAACCTTACAGTACTCCACCCGCCCAGCTTAGAATTATGCAGGAAAGACAAGTCGTAAAATTCGGAACACAGTTTGTTCTTCATCCTGGTATGCTGGCGTTAGGTTGCACGTTTGAGTATATATGCCTACCCCCGGACCTCGAATGCCAGGTCGAAGGCCGTTCTTCCTGGGCGCGCCTCGGCTTACAAGTCGCAACAGCCACATCTGTGGAGCCGGGTTTTAAGGGAGTACTCACCCTCGAACTATCCAACCTCGGTACTATCCCAATCGAACTATACCCAGGAGTACGGATTGCTCAGCTTTTCTTCCACGATGCCAAACCTGAGGTTAAGGGTGCCTATGGCGGAACCCGCAAATATAACTGTCCTGTGGGGCCTCAATTCAGCCTAATCGCCGATGACAAGGATGGAAAGGTCTTCACTCCGCAGGCCAACATAAATGATTAGAATCGCTCAGGTCATTAGTTTTTCTAAGAGAGCTCGTTGAAAGTTCAGACAGTTTTCAGCATTGTGGAACGTAATCGGATTAGTTGATTCTGCAACCTCCTCGGTAATTACAATGCTGCTATACCCAAATGGGAAATAATGGGGACAGCAACGTCTTTGGGCAACTGAATAATAACTGACGTTTTGCAAAGTTGAAATATTGAGGTCGAAACGGGCTTTTGGACGATGAATATTGCTGGCAGGATGTCTGAAATCTTGGTGGAGGATCCGCCGATGCCAGCTATTGTGGACTTTCCCACGG
>Ga0214473_10000289_pt1 | contig 70361 bp, 103 predicted proteins | sample RVTome_7_FD_203509 | JGI IMG/M metagenome (GOLD analysis project Ga0214473, IMG submission 203509) | Soil microbial communities from uranium-contaminated site in the Upper Colorado River Basin, Wyoming, United States - RVT98D197 | ecosystem: Environmental > Terrestrial > Soil > Contaminated >...
CGCCACGGCTGGCACCCGGCTCGTCATCGGCGCCGTGCACGGCGACGCCGCTCCCTACGCCGCCGCCGCGGAGACGCCTGTCCTTGTCCTGGGTTACCACCCGGCCGTGGTGGTCCAGGGAGCCGTGGCGATCGGCGACTACCTCCGGACCTCCACCACCACTGGCGCGGCCGCGTCGGCCGGCACGGACCCGGTGGCGGGCGTCTTCGCCATCGCGCTGTCGGCCGCGGCCGGTCCCGGCGCCGGGACGGTTGCGGCCTTCCTCTTCGGCGGCTCCCAGGCGCGGATCAATGAGGTGGCGACCGCCCTCGGCGACCTGCTGGTCGCGGCGGCCGCCGGAGACTTCGACCGCCTCGGCGTCAGTGGGACGGATGGTTGGGTCTTGACCGAGGACTCTACCCAGCCCCTCGGCATGAGCTGGCAGGCAGCGACGTCGATTGCCACCCGCATCTACGTTCCCATGGGGATCGATCTGGCAGGAAGCGTGGTGAGCCCATGACCTTTAGTCCGAAGCCGATCGTTGCCATTCAATCCTTGTCGAACGCCTACAACCGCATTCTCGGCAACCATCGCGCTGTCGTTTCCCTGCCGACTGCTGGAGCGGTCTACGTCTTCTTCGTCGACGGAGCCAATGATCTCTACTATGCGAAGTCGGCCGATGGCGGCGTAACGTTTGGGACTCGCGTGCTCGTCAAGACGGGGACCATCGACGCCTTCTGCGTCTGGTTCGACAAATGGACGCCGGGCGATGCTGGCGCGGACATCCACATCTGGTATTCCGACGCCGGTGTAGACGACCTTCTCTACAACCGCCTCGCGACCGGCACCGACACCCTTGCTGGCGAGGTCCAGGTCGTAAGCATCACGTCCACCGCCACTCCCTACTGCCACATCACCGGCGCGAAGATGCGCGGCGGGAACCTGCTTGTCATCTGGATGGGTGATAATGCGGTCGAGTACGGCTCCTTCAAGTCGGTGGACGGCGGCGCTACCTGGAACCCGATAGCGGACGCGAACGAGGCCGCCGTCGACTACTACCAGCTCTTCCCCGGCAACGAGGCCGACAATCAGGATGCCTGGCTCGTCTACTGGGACGTGTCGGCGAACGAGATCAGCCTTAAGACCTATGATGACTCGCTCGACTCCTGGTCGGAGCAACTGATCTCGGCCAGCTTCGCCGAGAAGCTGGAATACGAGGCGGCGCCGCAGTTTAGCGGCGCGATCCGGCACTCGGACGGCCACCTGATCCTCGCCGCCTGGAACGCCTACGACAGCGCCACTGCGGACCTAACAATCTGGGACATCAATGGCGCAGCAAGCATCACGGCGAAGACAGACGTGGTCAGCAACTTCGACGACTGCATCCTCGTTGCCATCCATATCGATCAGGCCACGGACGACATCTACGTCTACTACGTGGGTAAGAGTGACGGCTCGGAAACGGCTGGAACTGCGACGGGAATCTATTACAAGGTCTCGACGGATGGCGGGGCAACCTGGGGAGCAGAGACGGCGGCAATCGACGAGGCGTGGACGCTCGCTTACCACAACATCGCCATCGACCTCGGTTCGGGTAGTGGCGCTGTCCAACTCCTAGCCTCCAACCACGGCGTTGAAGATGCGGCCGCAAGTTCCCACGTAGTCCTGGCTTGGAGTCCTGACGCTGCGGGTGGCGGCCTTGCCGCACCAATAGGGGGAGGGTTGATCGCATGAGCTTCCTCGGCATCTGGAGGATTGACGACCTCCTGACCTTCTACGTCAACACCCACGACCCCGCCACGGCCGGGGAAATCGACGCCGACGCCGTGCCGGGCTACCGCCTCTACGAGGACGAGGCGGCGGCCCCGATCCTCACGGGCTCGATGGCCTTGCTTGACACCGTCAACACGACCGGCTTCTACAGTGAGCAGATCACGCTTTCTGCCGCCAACGGTTTCGAGGTTGGCAAGTCCTACGCCATCCGCATCACCTGCGTAGTCGGCGGCGTGACGGGCGTGGTGGTGCACACGTTCCAGGTCGAGCTGCCGAAGTCGGGCGTCGTGCGGCAGAACACCTGCCAGGCTGACGGCGCGCCGGACTCGACCCACGCGGTCCTGGATGCCGGCGCCTCCGCGAACAACGACTTCTATAACGGCATGTGGTTCGCGGTCGTGAGGGGAACGGGCGCGGGCCAATTGCCGCGGGCCATCACGGACTACGTCGGCGCGACGACGCGCGTCCTGCTCGACCCGCCACTGGACACGGTCCTGGACAACACGAGCGAGTTCGCGATCTTCGTGTGAGGTAGCGCATGCCCGGCTTCTGGTTCTTCTTCCTGCCCCTCGGCGGCGAGGTTACCTACAGCGACAGCTTCCCGCCACTCGAGGAGCAACTCGACCCCGCCGACTGGTCCGGCACGACCGTCGCCTACCTCCTGCGGGCCCACGGCAAGACGGACAACGTCCTCAACCCCTGCATCGCGCGGCTCTACAACGTCACGGCCGCCGCTCCGGTGGCAGGCAGCGAGGCGTCGATCGCCGAGCTACCGGACGAGTCCTGGGCGGACTCCGCGCCATTCGCGCTCGCGGTCGGGCCGAATGAGTACAAGGTGCAGCACGGCTGCCGACCGGGTGGCACGGCGACGCTCTATAAGGCCGACGTGTTGGTCGACGTGGCTTAGGTCTGGCGGCTCGCGTAGCGGCGCAGGCGTTCGTCGACTCGCCGCAGGTCGCGGCGGTGGAACAGGGATGAGAGCCATTTCAGGATCATGTAGACGTACTCCTTCCGAAAACCTAAAGCCTGATTCGGCTCGCAATGTTACAATCCGGGCGGACCAGAAAGTCAACAACGCGGAAGGTGCTTAAACAGATGAGCGAAGAGACGGCCCCCGTCACGCCTCCCGCGGCCCCGCCTCCCACCGCCATTGGGCCCATCAGCATCGGCGTCCAGGCTACCGGCCGAACCGTCACGATCCCGGAGCACGCCGCCGTGATCCTCCTGCAGCTCCTCGACCGCATCAGCCTCGGCGGCTCGAACCTCAAGTTCAACGTCGCGATCGCGCAGCAGGCGCTCGAGGAGGGGATGCGTGTCATGCAAGCCCAGGCGGCCCATCCACCAAGCCGACAGCAGCGCCGGGCCAAGGCTCGGAAGGAACCGCCGAAAGGTATCAGGCCGGAATGATCACGGATGCCCGCCCGCCTCTCGACACCTCCAACCCCATCTCCATGGCTCGCTGGCTCCAGTGGCTGGGTGATCGGGTCGACTCGCTCCACTCCGGCCAGGCCGAGATCAAGAAAGAGGTCGAGGCGTTGAACGTCTGGCAAAAGGGCATCGACGAGGACCACATCACGAAGAAGGCGCACAACGAGGGCGTGAAGCAGGAACGGGCCCGCCAGCGGGTAGAGGTCGCGTGGTGGCTCCAGCTCGGCGGCGGCGTCCTCCTGCTGCTCGAGATCGTCAACGTCATCCACACGTTCGTGTAACCCGATGCTTGAGCTCGGCGTAGACTTCTCCGAGGGCGCGGACCTTAGCCCCGCGACCATCGCCTGCTGGAAGGCCCAGGGCGTCAAGTTCACGATCGTCCAGTATTCCGGCAAGCTCCCGGCCTACCTTGCGGCCCTCGAAGGCCAGGGGCTCGACGTCGACGTCTACGTCTACCTCTACTTCCCGCGGTCGCCCTGGGGACAGACGCCCGAGGACCGCGTCCAGGCCGCTCTCCGGATGTGCGCGGGGCATCAGATTGGCCGGCTCTGGCTGGACGTAGAACACCCGGAGGACCCGATCGACCCGGCGAGCCAGCAGGAGACGGTCGCGGCCCTTCTGCGCTGCGTGGAACAAGTCAAAGCAAACGACCAGATCGTTAGGTTTGGTCCCGGTATCTACAGCGGCTTTTGGACTTACCAGCAGCACACGGGCAACTCGGGCGCCTTCGCCGGCCTCCCGCTCTGGCACGCGGATTACGTGGCCACGAGCCCAGAGCCCGACCTGGCGCTGGCGCCGACCGAGCTCCTGCTCCGGAACGGCCCCTATGGCGGCTGGACGAAGCCTACCGTGTGGCAGTGGCATAATTCGACTATGTTCTGTGGCCACAGCGTCGACCTGAACGTTCGCGAGGCCAAGGAGGAGAACGACATGATGACACCCTGGAATGCGATCGCCGACTGGTTTGAGCTCCGGGACATCGAGCCCGGCGCCGGCTACGTCATGCAGGCCAGGACGGACCTCCAGCTCCCGCCAGACGCGAGGATGGTGCGGCTTGACGTCTACCTGGGCGGCGGCGGCCCCATCACGTTCCACCACCCATCCGGGCTCGTGGCGGGCGTCCTGGAGGCCGGCGAGCGCCACGCGACCGTCGACGTTGAGATCGCGCCAGACGGGACTTGCGGCTTCGACGTGGCCTTCGCGACGACAGTCCGGCGGGTCGGTTGCCTCGGTTACTGGGCGTAATGCAGGCCCTGACGGAATCGAAGAGCAACTCTCAGGCGCTCATTACCATGAGTGCCGTGCTGGCCGTCTTCCTCGTCACGGCGGCCGTTCGCCTCGCCACAGGCGTGACGCTGCCGTTCGTCGGCGAGACGCTGGCCGCCATCGTCGGCTGCCAGGGAATCGTGACGGCGCGGAACGCCTACGTCGACGCGCCCCTCCGCCGCGCGACCATGACGGCGACCTACGGGCCGCCACCTACGCCCCCGCCGCTCATCACCCCAGCCTCGTAACGGTCCCGCTCGAGGGCCGGCGGCTTCGAGCCGCGCTGCCAGTGCGGGTGGTGCCGCATGCTGCAGAGCGGACAATCGTGCGTGTGGGTCCGGTAGAAGTCGCGCCACCAGAAGCGCTTGTGCTCGGGCGAACAGAACCGCTGGTCGAACCTCCGGGGCTGGAACGGTTGGTGGCAATGATCGCAGTCTCGAATCGGTGGAGGCATGTGGCGCGACCTCCCGCCCACGATAGCGCCTGAAGCGTCTGGACGCTACCCAGCGCCCCTCAAGGTTTGCCCTCCTCCATCCGATCCTCTCAGGTGAAAGGAGGGCGAACATCATGAACCGCCCTATCAACCCATCCTCGGAAACGCGAGCCGCCATTGGTCTTCAATGTATTTGCTGCGGCCACGTCGAGGCCCCCGCCGAGGACCTCTTCCGCTGCCGCGCCTGCGGTGGCCTGGACACCCGTCCGTTCCGCGCCCACGTTGTGGACGATCAGGATGAGGAAGAGACGCTGGACATTCGGCCGCGACCACGCTAGACTCCGGCAGAAGGAAGAAGCGAGGTACACAATGACCCAGCAACATTCTCCCGCCGCGCCATCGGCTCGGCCCCAGGCGTCTCTCGACAACGCCCCGCCAACAGGCCCGGCACCTCTGCCGCCACCCAAGCCCGCGACGGTCGTGGACCTCGTGGCGCACGTCGAGTCGCCCAAGGGGATCGCGATGGACCTGGCGATCCGGAACGTGCTGTGGGAGCAGCTCCCGGGCGTGACGGCGCGCGCCATCGCGTTCGAGGCGCAGCTCCTCAAGGACGGTTTCAAACCGATCGCCGCCCCCGTGATCAACGTGCCCGCCGCGGCCGGCGCCGCCTCCGCGACCTACAGCGGCCCGGAGATTACGGAGTGCGCAGACTGCGGCGGCGAAGTTTACGACAACCGCGCCAAGAAGGCGAGCGGCGAGATGAAGTCGACCGCGCCCTGGTTCGCCTGCAAGGACCAGGACTGCGGCTGGAAGAAGTGGCCAGAGCGGCCCGGCGGCAAGCGACGCCGGACATGAAGAAGCCCGCAGTCGGCAATGACCGCGAGGGCAAGCGTCGCGTCCTCTATGACGGCCACAACCGGCGAGCGGGCGTCTCGGCCGCCAACGACACGGCTCACTGGCGACGACTACGGCGAGCGGCCAAGCGGTGGCTGACGGCGCGTATGAAGGACTAGTAGTTAGGAAGGGAAGGAGCCCCATGGATAACGTCGTGTGCTACGGCCAAATCAAGGCCCTGACGCTGAACGACAACAGCGTCCGGGCAGGCATAGAGATCGAGCTCGAGCGCGGGCTAATCGACGACCTGATGGACCTCAAGCGGCGAGGGCAGTTCCGCCTCGTGCTGGAGCCGTTCCAGAAGCGCCTGGGCGAGGCGGCGATGGCGGAGATCCGGGCGTTCGCCGATCTCCACCCGTACGTCCGGATGGAGATCCCGGCTTCCGGCTGCGATCACCCGCCGGAGGCCCGCTGGATCACGGGCGGCGAGGCGGGCGAACTCGTTAACGCCTGCCGCGAGTGCGGCGAGGTCCTGGGCGGTCCGGTCGAACTTGTCCCCCATCCGGACGACGCCGGCATGACGACGCCGGCGGAAGACGAGGCGGCGGATCACGCGAAAGCCGACGAGGCCGAGGCGCAGTTCGACGCGCTGGCGGACTCGAGCCGGAACAACCGCCGCGCACCCGCGACGGCCAAAGACAAGCAGGAGCAGGACGAGGCGGCCGCGCGGCTGGCCCACACCTCCTCTCCCTAGACCGGCACGCCTTCCCCCTCCCTGCTCCACCTCCTTGGGGCGAGGGAAGGACGTCCCGGCCCGCGCCTCTCGACCTCGACCTCGGCGTAGCTGGCGAGGACCCGAGGGGCGCGGGACGGGACGGAGGACGAGCACCGACACACTCCGTCCCACGGGGCGGGCCGGCAGATCAGCGCCCTTTAACGCGGGGTTGGGGGGGCAAGGACGCCGGTCCGCCACACCCTTGCGACAGGGGAGGCGAATGCGCCACAATTGCGGTACGCTACGCCTGCGGCCACCAGGGGGACGAGCAGCCGCTCATAACACAGCGGCTGCACGGCTTCTTCCTTCAACTGACGCTCGCCCGCCTCCACGGTGGGCCGTCCCCCTGGAGCCTCTCTCCTAGATGCCACCTCGCCGCGCCGCCCTTCTGCGCCGCGCCGCCCGCCGCTCCCTCACGACCGAGGAAGCGCGCCAACTCCTGCAGTCCGTCGAAGAGGAGGAGGCGTTCCTTCAGCGCGTCCGAGCGTGGGCGCTTCTCAATGGCTGGTTGTGGTACCACACGCGCCGATCCGACGGCAGCGACGAAGGCTTCTATGACGTCGTGGCACTACACCGCGAGACGGGTCGCCTCCTCTTCTTCGAGCTCAAGACAGAAGAGGGGCAGCCCAGCCCCGAGCAGTACGAGTGGGGCGAGGCGCTCTGCCACGTCCTGGAGGTCCTGGATCTCACGCCGTACGTTCTGGACTACCGCCTGTGGCGGCCGTCCGACTGGCCCGAGATCGAGAGGACGTTCCGTTGGAACCGCTGAGTCTTCGGAGTTGTGGGTGGGGCTGGGATTTTCATGCTTTCCAGAAAGCGCGAAAGTCGCGCGCCCAATCCGCCAGTAGTAGTGGTAAGAAGGGGTGTGAATTCCGGGGATCTCGGGGGATAGGATTCTAGGCCAGTGTGAAGACCATGTGGATTGAGGGCCCGGAATTGTGGATAGTCTGCAGCGGAGGCGACAGGCGCACGGGCGCGGGATTGAAAGGCTGCGAAGATTTGGCGCGCGGTGACGCGAAAGTATTCACACTATTCACACTGGGCTTTGCGCCAAAGGACGTGTAAATGGCTCTCATCAGCTTCCGGAAACGGGTTCGTATCTACATAAGGGATGGGTGGGCCTGTCGCTATTGCCATAAAGTGATGGACTTGACCTCCGAGGAATTGACACTAGATCACGCTGATCCTCAAGGCGGCAACGATGATTCCAATCTGGTTACATCCTGCCGAAGTTGCAATTCGCGGAAGGGGCACCGCACCGCTGAAGCCTATGTGGCAGAGAAGGCGAACAACGCGATCCGGCTGGTGATTGCCGGGTCACCGGTGGTAATTGAGCCTGTCCGGCCCAGCCCCAAGGAGGTGATGCGAGCCGTCTCCGCACACTTGGGGGTTGCGCCACCAGCGATTTCTGGGCCGTCCCGCCTCCGTGCGCGAGTCTATGCGCGTCACGCCGTCATGTACCTCCTAAGGAACGACGTCGGCCTTACCTTCACCATGATTGCGCGGTTACTTGGCAAGGCCGACCACTCGACGGTCGTTTATGCCTGTCAGAAGTTCGAGGACGATCTCAAGACCAGGCCCGCTGTTTGTGCCGACATCGGCGCTATCCGCACGGCTCTCAGGATGCCGGCCTGACGGCCGGCGAGAAGGAGGAAGGATTGGCTACCCCGCCGAAGACGAAGCGACACCGTGGGACTGAGGCGCCCATGTGCAAGCTCTGCAAGACGCGCCATGGGTTCGGCGAGCCTCATGATGTTGGCGACTCCTCGCTCGTGGCGCCCCCGAAGGAGACCATTGGCTCCCTGGCGACAATCAGCGAGGCCATCCGGATGCTTGCAGGGATGGAGTCCTTAGAGGACATCCGGCACATTCGGGACATCGCCGACACGGCGCGGGCCTACGCTCGCGCCAAGCGCCTGGGCATGGGCGCTCAGAACCACGCCGGCAAGATCGCGGTGGAGGCCTGGATTCGCCAGGGCGAGGTTCTGGAGGAGATGGACCGCAAGCACCTGCGGGCCAAGCCGGGAGACGCCGGCGGGAAACCGCCGATTGATGGTTCCAAACGTGAACCATCAATGCCCACGCTCGTCGACCTGGACACGACGAAAGCCGAGGCGGCCAAGGCTCAGGCCCTGGCGGCTCAAGCGCCGGCCGTGCGCGCCTGGTATGCCGAGGCACCGCTTGTGACGCCGGCCTACGCGGCTCGTGTGGCCTTGAAAGCGAGATATCGCGCGGAGGCTGCCACGGCCCCGCCGCTTCCGGCAGGCACATTCGATGTGATCATGGCTGATCCGCCCTGGGAATACGCCAACAGCGGGGGCCTTCCGGGCCAGGCAGCGAACCACTACTCGACGATGACGAACGAAGAGATCGCGGCTTTGGCGCTGCCCACGGCGGAGAACGCGGTGCTCTTTCTCTGGGTAACGAACCCGCTGCTGGCCGAAGGCCTTGAGCTGGCCCGGCGCTGGGGCTTTGAGTACAAGACCAACATCGTCTGGATTAAGCGCAACCTGCAGCGCCCCGGTGTTGGGTTCTACGTTCGGGGGCGCCACGAGTTGCTGTTTATCTGCACCAAGGGTTCAATGGTGCCGGATCAGGAAGGGCGGTCACCCATCGGGTCGGTCGTCGAAGCCGATATCCGCAAGCACAGCGAGAAACCAGACGAGGTTTACGTCTTGATCGAGGCGTTGTATCCAGGAGGTCGATATCTTGAACTCTTCGCTCGCCGAAACCGACCGGGCTGGACGACGTGGGGAGCGAATAGCGCTCCGGTGCTGGCCGAAACTGCGGCTGTCGACGCGAGCGGGGAATGACGACCGCCTCGGCGTGGATGGCTGGCTCGAATCCTGGAGTGTTCAGATCAAATATGACCAGACCGCTTCGCCCCAGGGCAACGTCTATCACGAGCTTTACGAGAAGACACGCGGCCAAAACGATCAGCCCTGGCGCGCGTCAGCGCACGCCGCGGACGCTTATATCTTCACGTCCGAGTCGTTCGCCCTCTTGATCCCGGTCTGGCTACTCGCGGAGATGGAGATCGGCCTCAAGCTTTCCCAGATCAGGCCGACGTCTATCGGCCTGCTGATTCCCTTCGCGCGCTTTGTCGGCCGCGATGGCGTGGAGATCAAATATGCTCGGGCTTTCCCCGTGGGAACCGCGGCGATTGAGCAGGAGGGACGTGATGGCTGATGAGGAGCACCCGGACGAGCCCGAGCCCGAGCCCGAGTGGACGCCGCAGCCGCGGGCCGGTCCTCGCGCCGAAACCCCGCGCTGCGCCCGGTGCCGCACGGCCATGAGCATCATCCGGGTCTCGGACGTTTGTGGGCGCTGCCAGCTCGACGACCTTCGTGAGTCCCGCTACCTGCCGGGCACGCGGAAGCGGTGATGGCGGCCCGCGGGAGGAAGCCGAAGCCGCTGCCACCCTACGAGGTTCGGGAGCTCGCGGACGCAACGTGGCCCTGCATTGAGATCGGGCGCCCGGGCTTCTCCCCCATCGTCGTGTTGCCGCTCCCGGCCTTCGCTCCGGCCCGCGAGGACGTCCTGCCGGCGCGCCGCGAGCTGGCCCACCGGATCGTCGAGCTGCTTAACGATAAGGCCTGACGCTCAAGGGGCTGGTGAATTAACCTCGCCTTTGGCATAATTAACTCGTTATGAACACCACGCCCGTCCAGGAGAAGGTGCGGCCACAGTGCCGAGCCTGCGGCTCCTACGCGATCGTGCCGGTGAACCAGGGGCCGTTCGAGCCGCCGGGCCACGTCTGCGCGACCTGCGGCTTCGGCCGCCAGTTCCTGCGACCGCGCCCCCGGCCGTCTCGCCGTCGCCGCTAGAGTTTGTTGACACGTCGCGGACGGATCGCCTACAGTCTGGCCCATGCCCGCCGGCACGGCTCGCGGGCCACGCCCTTCGGAGCGGGGTCGGCGACCGACCACACGGACATGGGGCGCAATTGCCCTCGGGTTGTTGGTCAGCCTCTTCCTCGTCCTCTGGCTTTCGCAGGGCTTAGCCATTGATCCCGATCCTCGCCCTCCTGCTGATGTTTGGCCCGACGCTCCTGTGGCTGCTGATCTCAGTCTGGCGCTCCGGCTCTTCGAGGCAGGAGAAGATCCGGGCGGGCTTGAGGATGCGGGACGTCACGCCCCTCCTCGCGAGCCTCCGGCAGCCGACGATCCCGTCCCTGGACCTCCGGATGCCCCGCCGTCGGGAGGGCCGGAGCCGCCTCTCGTCGCGTTACTCCGAGAGACACGGCTAGGCCCACTCCAACCGGACGGCTCGCGCCAGGGCGTGGCGCCGCCCGGCTGCCCCCCCTCTCCCTATGATCCCATGCTGGTGGAACTGATCTGCCGCGCCTGGCCCGAGCAGATGGCGAAGGCCGTGGCGGTCGCGACGTGTGAGTCCGACCTTGGGCGCCACCCCGACACGTACCGCGTCGACAAACCGCACGGCGGGCCGTTCCAACTCGCGCGCGTCTGGGGCGCGGACGGCGACGGCTGGGAGCGGTACTTCTGGCAGAAGTACGGCTGGACCTGGGAACAGGTCGTGGCGGACGTCATCATCCACGTTGCGGCGGCGCGCGAGGTGTACGACCGGGCAGGATCGTGGTTGCCCTGGCCGTGGTGCGGCCTCGATTAAGGCTGGACATCCCGGTCGCTCCTACGCTAGACTCCGCTCGAAGGAAGAGGCGGATGTCCAAGAGCGAGCAAGCTACCTGCAGGAGCTGTGGTCGGGCCATCGAAGAGTGGCGGAATGTCCATGGTTACTCAGGCTATCAAGTCTCTTCGCATGGTCGGATTCGCGGGCCGCGCGCCGTCCTGAAACCGTGGCCACTCAAGGGTGGGTATCCGGCGGTTGCGCTTTATAGGGGTGGCCGAAGGACCTCAGTTCTTGTGCATGCTATCGTCGCGCGGGCTTTCTTGTCACCTCGCCCGAATGGTCTCCAGGTCAACCACGCTGATGGTGATAAGGATCACAATGCTGCTCACAATCTTGAATGGATGACGCCTTCCGCAAATCGCAAACACGCGTACGCGCTCGGCCTCCAGCGCCCCACCATCGTCTATGGCGTGGGTCACCCTAACGCGAAGCTTGATGAGGCTAAGGTCCGGGAGATTCGCCGGCGCGCAGCCGAAGGAGAGTCCACACGTCAGCTAGGCCGGGCATTTGGCATCAATTATGGCCTCGTCGGTTACGTCATTCGGAGGGAACGATGGGCCCATGTCGAATAGGAAGGAGGCTCGTTGCTCTGCCTGCCAGCGCGCTGTCATCTGGACCATCTCTCCGGCCGGCGCACGTCTCCCGCTGGATGCCCGGCCGATCATGGTCTACGCGATCGACTACACGGCCGACGGACCGCGGGCCGTGAGGGCGACGTCCGTCTACTCGGCCGAGGCGGCCGTCGAGCTGCTCGGCCCACTGTATATCAGCCACTTTCTCACGTGTCCGAGCGCTCGGGACTTTTCCGGCGGGAAGAAGAGGGCAGACTGATGGACCTTCAGCGCGTGAAGTCCAGCAACATCGAAGCCGTCGGGCACGAGGGCGAGATGCTCGTCGTGCGGTTCCGCGGCGGCGCGACGTACGAGTACGAGGCCGTTCCGGCGGCCGTGGCGGACGAACTCCTGCGCTCCAAGTCCGTCGGCTCGGCCTTCGACCGGCTCGTGCGGAAGGCGAGCTATAAGTACCGGAAGGTGCCGCCGGAAGAGGCGAAGGGTCACGCCATCATTGTGGAGCCGGAGCCGTCGTGATGGCGGCCGACGGGGAATGGCGCGGCGTGTTGGCCGCGCAGGACGTGGGCCTGAAGCGGCTACGCGACGCGCACACCGCCCTGGCGCTCCACCTCGAACAGCATGCCGCCGGTCTGGCGGACGGCTGCCATCCGGCCGGCGTCGGTCCCGGTTGCCACGAGCTCCGGGGCGCGATTCGCGAGGCAGTCGGGGCGCTGCGTGCCGTCGGTGAATTCGTCGCGGGAGGATGGTGATGGCGGCGGATCTGCAGGCGCTGCTCGAGTGCGCGGAGGCGAATCTGCGTCGCGACGGTCGCCTGGAGCCCATCGTCATAATCGAGGGCCGGGACACGACCGCCATCCTGGACATCGGGCCGTTTTGGGGGCCGACAGCACGCCAGCGCCGCGTCCTGCTCTACCGCCTCGGCATGCTGCTGGGCTTCGGGCTTGACGCCTCCCGCACGATTGCCGTTTTCGATGGGTATCACCGCGTCGATCCGGGCGACGTCATGCGGGCCCTGCCGGCGTCCGGCTCGCTGGAGGACGACCCCAACGCGCGGGACGCGATCTTCGTTGTGGAGATGAAGCCGGAGGGCGGTCGCGTCCTCGTGGAGCCGTACGACAAGATCGTCAATCTGGACGCCACGACCTTCGTGTTCGAGCCCGCCTTCGGTGGCGACGGCTTTAGCACCGGCACGTTCGGAGAGTTCTGGCGCGGACTGCGGGAGATCGAGGGCGTGATGCGGCTGGGGGCGGAGGCGCATGGCGAGACGCTCGAGCGGGCACGCGAGATCGTGGCGGGCCAGTTCCCCCGCTTCTTCCCCGGCGTGGTCCGGAGGATCTGATGGAGGACCTCAAGGCTTGGCTGGAGGCTGGCGAGGTGCTGTGCGAGGAGTGCGGCACCGGGATGGCGGAGATCCTTCACTATCCGGGCTGCCCGAAGGCGTCGGCCGCGCTGGCCGCGCAGGAGGCGGCCCTGGCGGAAGCCGGATGGGTCGCGTTGCCCAATGACGACATCTCTCGCGATCTGCAGGCCCAGGGCTTCATCGACTACCGCTGGTTCGCCTCCTCGCCTTTCGCCGTCCTGGCGCTGGCAAAGCGGGGGAGCCGCCGCGACGATTGGGGCGCCTACATCGCGGGTGTGCCCGCGGGCGCGGACCTGGACCACGCGATCCTCCTCGTCTGGGGCTCGGCGGCAAAGCTCTCGGAGCGCCAGGCGGCCGTCCTGTTTCCGAACGTCGTGGCGTTCGGGCTGATCTATCGGCAGTGAAACGTTCGCCTCCTCCGCGCCGTTCAGGTTAGCGGCGAGCTGCCGATACTACAGATGAGGAAGGCAAGAGGGATAAAGCCCCTCGCAAGGCCCAACGTCCTAACGGGAAACCTTGCAAGCCTTCCTCTACTCCAGGCGAAAGCGAGGCGCGGATGATCCGGGACGAAGCGGTAGAAGCGGCGATTGACGAGGGGCGCGCCTTCATCCTCGAAGCCGAGCTGGCGGCCAACGCCGCCGTGCAGGAGGACAAGGATCGGCAGCGCCTGACCGTCTGGCTGACGTTCGCGCGACACAACTTGCGGAAAGCCGAGCGGGCCCGGAAGGACGTGTGGCGCGCGAGCGCGCTCGAGGACGTCAAGACCTACACCGACAGCGTGAAGCATCTCGTCGCCTTGCGGGCGGCTCCGTGACGCACGTCTGCGACGCGCGCTGCTTCCTGCCGCCGGACGCGACGCCGGCGGAGCGGCGGGAGCACGAGACGTTCGCCGAGGCGTGGGATCGGGATGAAGCTGCGTGGCACGGGCGGGACAAGGACGAGCGAGCGCGGCGCCTAGCTGCCGCCTTGCCGCGCGTGCTGGCCCAGATGGCGGGCCGCCCGGGCTCGGCCTTCATCCAGGACGTCGAGGACCGGCCCTGGTGGCGGTCGTGAGCGAGCGGTTAGGCGATGGAGAACGGTTGGGGACTGGCGAGCGGGCAAGCTCTAGAGAACCGAAGGCCTGTGGCGAGCGGCCTGGAACTGGAGAACGGGAGAAGGCTGGCGAGCGGCAAGTCGATGAAGAATGGGCAGGCCATGGCGAGCGGAGAGCTGCTGGAGAACGGTGGGGACGTGGCGGGCGGTCAAGCAATGGAGAACGGACACTCAGTGGCGGGCGGCGGGCCTCTGGAGAATGGGTGTTGTATGGCGAGCGGAGAGCGGATCGGGAACCATAAGAAACTGGCGAGCGGCAAGCCGTCGGGGAACGGTTGACAACTGGCGAGCGGTACTCGGCTGGAGAACGGGGTAGAGCTGGCGAGTGGAGGCGGGATGAAGACAGGAACGAGAATGGCGAGCGGATCAGGAGTGGAGGCCGGCGAAAAGGTGGCGAGCGGTCCGTCGATGTAGAACGGTTGAGGGATGGCGAGCGCAAGACTTGACTTCGTGCTCGGCCTGAGTGAGTGATGTCGAAACGGAAGGAGGTGGCGAATGGCCATCACGGATCGGGACCTGTCGGAAGGGACGCGCCTCGTGGCGCGCTACAAGAAGCAGACGTTCGTCTGCACGGTTGAGAAGGAGGCGATCGGCGGGAAGCTGGCGTTTGTCCTGGAGGACGGGCGGCGCTTCAAGAGCCCGTCGGCGGCCGGGTCGGCCGTCATGGGGAACATCGCGTGCAACGGCTGGCGCTTCTGGTCGGTCGAGGGCGAGGCGCCTGCGGCCGGGCCCGGGGCGGAGGCGTGATGGTGGCGGAAGGCCGGAACTTTCGCCGAGCCGTCGAGCGGGCGGATGGCGAGGGCTTCGTTATCTGCGAATGCTCGGGCTGCGCTGCCCGCCATCACCAGCCCGAGGAGCGGCACGTCCCGGCCCTCTGGTGGCTGGAGCGCAAGGACGTGGCGGAGCAAGTCTGCGGCACGTGCGCCAACCTTCGGACGTCGTCCGCCGAGCGGAGCCGCGTGCTCACGCCGATCACGTGAAGGCGGCCGAAAGCGGTAGCCCCATGGAGAACGATCAAGAACTGGCGCGCGGCTGGCACATGGAGAACGGTTGCAGGGTGGCGAGCGGTGGGTGGATGGAGAACGGCGGAGCGTTGGCGAGCGGTCCCTCGATGGAGAACGGTCAGGTCTTGGCGATTCCTTTAGCCTCCCGGCGACGGGAGAGGAAAGAGAAGTGACGACATGGTAACGACGGAAGCGCCCGAGCGGATCGTGAGTCCACTTCGCCATCTCCATGACACGGCGGTCTCGATCGAGAAGTTCCGGATCTCGGTCGGGAACCGCGTCTCGGCCATTAGCAAAGGCGTCGACGGCGCGGTCGCGCCCGTCCCGGACGTCTACGAGCGGCTACTCGCCCAGGCCGAGGGGATGGAGACGGAGATCGACCGGGCGATCGCGCGGGAGTTGGACGCGTACCCTGTCTGGGACTCGTGGCTCCGGCACGTCCGAGGGATCGGACCGTCGCTCGCGGGCCAGATGCTGGCGCTCCTGCTGCCGCCCATCCCGACGAAGGGGCCGAGCTCGTGGTACCGGGCGGCGGGGCTGGCGCCCGAGACGCGAGCGGAGGGCGAGAGCCGCCTGCCGCGGCCGCGGGCCGTCCGGTGCCCGGACTGCGCCTCCACGACCTTCCGGATGAAGGAGGGGGCGCGGACCTGCACGGAGTGCGGACGGGCGCTCGCGCCTGGCGAGGGCAAGCTGGCGTACCATCCGTGGCTCCGGCGCTGCCTCTACAACGTGAGCGACAGCTTCGTGAAGAACGGCCTGTACTACCGGGAGGTCTATGACACGTCGAAGTCGCAGCTCTTCGGCCTCCACGCGTGGAAGGCGGCGGCGCTGTACAACCGCTGGGCCGGCACGTCCGGGAGCGTGGCGCTCGACATGCTCGTGACGACATACGGCCGCGCGGCCGTCGAGAAGGCGGCGAGCAAGACGCGGGCCGCGACGAAGAAGGACGAGCCGCCCGAGACGGTCGAGTTGTGGGCCATTCGCCCCACGATCGCCAAGACGATCGCGATCGAGGGCATCAGCGACCCGGCGTGGCCGCTGCACCGGATCGAGAGCGTCGCGCGCTGGAAGATGGCGAAGTTCTTCTTGGCGCATCTTTGGGAGGCTTGGGCTGCCGCCGAGGGCTGGACGCCGCGGACGCCGTACGTCGTGGAGAAGCTGGGCCACCAGCTCGTGCCGCGGCCCATGCCGGAGGGCAAGGCCAAGATTTAGCGGCGATCCCCTGGGGAACGGAAGGACTATGGCGAGCGGCGCGGTTGTGGAGAACGGAGTCTGGGTGGCGGGTGGTGGGGCGTTGAAGAAGGGCGAAGACCTGGCGCGCGGTCGTCCACTGGAGAACGGGTGGCCCATGGCGAGCGGCAAGTCGTTGGAGAACCCGGATGAGTTAGCGCGCGGAAGCTTGCTGGAGAACGGGAGAGGGCTGGCGAGCGGAGAAGGGCTGAAGGTCGGAGGCGTACTGGCGAGCGGTGATGTGTTGGAAAACGGTGGAGCCATGGTGAGCGGATAGATACTGGAGAACGGTTCAAGGATGGCGAGCGGTCCTCGACTGGAGAACGGCGACGGAATGGCGAGCGGCGGGTTCCTGGCGGACGATGAGGCGCTGGCGAGCGGTGATGGCTTGGAGACCGGAAACCGTGTGGCGAGCGGAGGCTTCTTGGAGAACGGAGCGGCAATGGCGAGCGGCGGGACCCTGGCGAACGGCGAGAGATTGGCGAGCGGCCTGGAACTGGAGAACGGGAGAAGGCTGGCGAGCGGTGAGCTGGTGGAGAACGGGCCGTCGTAGGCGAGCGGAGGCGGGATGAAGACTCGCTGAAGACTGGCGAGCGGAAGGGGCCTGGAGACCGGTGAAAGGATGGTGAAGCGCCACCAGAGGCGGGGCACGTGCCCCGCCTCTTTGCTTCTCCGGGGCTGTCGCCCCGGGCCCGCGCGTGTTAGAATCCGCGCCGGCACGCCGGCGAGGGCAAGCGCAATGTCTACTCCATCCGTCGAGATTCGGGACCGCATCGTGGAACTGCGCCGTGTCGTCGCGCGCGACCTCATCCCCAACCCGAAGAATCCGCGCACGCATCCGCGGCAACAAGTGACGGCCCTCCGGGGCGTCCTGGCGGACATCGGTTACGCCGACGCGCTGATCGCCCGCGAGACGCCGGAGGGCCTCGTGCTGATCGACGGTCACCTCCGGGCCGAGACGACGCCCGATGCCGTTGTGCCCGTCCTGATCGTCGACCTGACGGACGAGGAGGCGGATAAGCTTCTCCTGACGCTCGATCCACTCGCCGCTATGGCGGAGGCGGATCGCGGGCGCCTTGCGGATCTACTGGCTCTCGTCACGACGGAGGACGCGGGCGTGCGGCTGCTGCTCGAGCGGATCGCGCGTGACGGCGGCGTGACGGCGCCGCTGCTGCCAGGCAACAGCGACCCGGATGACGCGCCGCCCCTGCCGGCCGAGCCGACGTCCAAGCCGGGCGACCTCTGGCTCCTGGGCCCACACCGTCTGCTCGTCGGCGACGCGACGAAGCCGCAGGACCACGACCGCCTCATGGGGCCGGACGTTGCGCGCCTGCTCGTGACGGACCCGCCGTATGGCGTGGCGATCGTAGGCGGTGACCATATGGACAGGCGACGCAAAGGACTGGAACTCGTGAACGATTCTCGGGATGGCCAGCAGCAGGTTCGCCTCTGGACCTCGGCCCTGGCGAACTGCAGTTTGGCTGGCGATGCCTACGTGTTCTGCCCCGCAGGCCCGCTAAATGTCGAATTAACCCTAGCAATCCGCGCTGCGGGGATCGAACATCACCAATCGCTAATCTGGGCGAAGCAGCGAATGACCCCTGGGCAGAGTCATTTCCATTACCGCCACGAGAGCATCTTCTACGGCTGGCGCGGCCGCTCGAGCTGGCAGGGCTCGCGGAAGGAAGACTCTGTCTGGGAAGCGGATCGCCCCTCCCGCTCGCCGGACCACCCGACGATAAAACCTGTCGTCCTCTTCGAGAAGGCGCTTCTCTGCTCGAGCCAGGCGGGCGACATCGTGCTGGACCCGTTCGTCGGCTCCGGCACGGCCATCATCGCGGCCGAGCGGCTGGGCCGTCGCTGCTTCGCAATGGAACTTGACCCGCGCTATAGTGACGTAGCGGTTCGCAGGTGGCAAGAATACAGCGGCAAGAGGGCCGAGAGGGAGACGGCATGAGTGGGCGTTCGAGACTTCGAAACGACCTGTGCGCGGAAGCAGCCGTTCCCGACGTCGGCGGCGGCGCGCCGCGCAGCCGACGCGATCGTGGCGCGCAGGCGTGTGAGCCGGCGGCGCCGGCGGCAGCAACTGCACCACTACCGCTGTCCCTTCTGTCGCGCGTGGCATCTGGGCAACGAACGGCGCAAGCCGAAGGGCAGGAGGCCGGCGCGTGAGGAGGCGATTAAGCGCGACCGCGTCGTCGCTCGGCGGTACGAATCCGATGGCAGTTAGCACAGCGCACCTCGCACTTCGTGATTTCCGCCTTGGCTTGCGCGAGACTTTTGGCAGAGGAAACACAGCGGGTCTTCACTCCGGCCACGTGGTCGAAGTCAAGGGCGCGGGGATCGCGAAAGCCACAATCCACACAGCCGACGCTCGTTTTGTAGCGGTTCAACCAGTTGCGAAGAGCAGTCGCCCGGCGCCTCTCGACAATTCTGTCAACCGTGCGCCTGCTCGCCTTGGTTCGTGCGTAGTAATCTCGACGATAGCTCGAGTCGTATGGTCGGTGAGGGCGACTGCGGTCGCGGCACGAGGACGAGCAGTAGCGGGCGCTGTCTCGCTTCGCCGAGAAGGGTTCGTGGCAAATGGCGCACGTTCGAGTGGTGGCTACCACCTTCATCCAGGGAGGCATACCCTGATCATGGTACTACTTGGCCATCCCTGCAAGCCCGACATCTTCCAGGCGTCGTACGAGCCAGCGGAGTAGACGAGCAGGGACAATGGAAGAGGGACACCAAGCAGGCGGGGCGGATGTGGCGCCAGCACCCCTAATCAAGGAGGGGCGTTCGGCCGGTGCGCGTGAGCAGGCGGCGGAGCGTAGCCGCCAAGCATGGGAACTGCGGAAGGCCGGTACGTCGCTCCGCGACATCGCCCGAGCGCTGAGTGTCGGGAAGACGACGATCGAGCGATACATCAAGGCGGGGGTTGCAGACTACAACCTCAAGACGAGCGAGGACGTGCGGGCGCATCGAGCGCTCGAGCTGGCGCGCCTGGACGGCCTGTTCCAGTCGGCTTGGCTCGGCGCGACAGGTTCGCACTCCGACCCAACCTTCATGCTCCGGGCGATCCAGATCATCCGCGAGCGCGCCCGGCTGCTCGGCCTATACGCTCCCATTCGTGTCGAGCTCACGGCAAGCGCCCTCGCGCACCAGATGGTGGTGGAGTGGCGAGAGCGGGGCGAGGAACTGGACTACGAGATGGCGCTGCAGGAAGCGGAGCGGATCCTGCACGGGGACGTGTGACGTAGGTGGTCGCGCGAAAGAAGGAGCCGGCTCGGGATATCGTCTCCGTACGGCTCGACGACCTCGACAACATCACGAGCCGGCTCAGGACGAGCCTGCGCCTGATCGTGGACAACACGCCGTCCGGCCCCTACGGGCCAGCCCAGATCCTGGCCAACTGCGGTGGCTCGTTCGCCGCCTTCCTACCGTGGTGGAAGTTCAAGGTTCGGGACATCGTGGGGGGGCCGCAGCCGACCCGAACGCTGGATGCCCTGTGGACAGGCCAGCGTGAGCTCGTCGACCTGATGGACGACCGAAGCGACCCGGACTATCCGTGGGGACCGTGGATCTTCGCGTTGAAGGCGGGGAAGCTCGGCTTCTCCGAGCTGGAGTGCGCGTTCGACGCCTACAGCGCCATCTTCCGCGGCGCGAACGCGCGGGTCCACATCTTCTCTCGCGACCTCGAGGCGGCGAAGGAGATGCTGCGGATCGTGCGGTTCGGCCTGACGCGCCTGCCGCCGTGGTTCGGCGTGCGGCTGAACCGCCGCGGCGAAGCTGGCGCCGACAACACCACGAGCCTGCGGTTCCGGATGGGGCGGGACGACGAACGCGTGATCAAGTCCTACCCGACGGGCGAGAACATCTCGATCGACACGAGCGCCCATCACGTCCACCTGGACGAACTGGCCAACCACAAGAAGTCCAAGGGCGTGTGGGAGGACGTGCAGACGACCGTGGCGCAGCAGGGCGGGACGCTCCATATCGTCACGCGCGGTAACGGCGAGGACGCGTTCATCCAGGGCTTGTGGGAGGCGAGCGTGGAGGGGCGCAACAAACTCCGCGCCTTCTTCGCTCCCTGGACGGCGCGCGACGATCGTGACGCCGCCTGGTATGAGGCGGAGGCGAATAACAACACACTCGTGGGGATGCAGCAGTGGTGTCCTGAGACGCCGGCCGACGCACTGGCGGGCGACGCGGAGAACGACTACCTGCCCATTTCCGCGTGGGACGCGTGCTTGGACCCGGAGCTGCCGCCGTTGCAGCCGGGCCCGGGAGAGCAGGGCATCGTCCTGGCGCTCGATGCGGCCGTCAAGCACGACACCTTCGCCGTCGTGGCCGTTACGCGGCACCCGGAGCACCCGAATCCGTGTGGCCGCACGCACGAGCACCCCGCCATCCGGGCGGTGAAGGTGTGGAAGCCGGAGCTGGGGCTGGGGCACGAAGTCGACTTCGACGCGGCCGAGGGCTGGATTCGCTGTCTCTGCCAAGGCGGATGCCCCGGGGACGCGTCCGCGGGGATCGAGGCGCACCCGCGCTACGGCCAGTGGGTTGATCCCGCGACGAACCGGCGCGCCGGCTGCTCAGCCTGTGCGGCGAACATCACGATTCCACCGCACAACGTCTTCCGGATCGTCTATGACCCTTCCCAGCTCGCTCAGATGGCGCAGCGGCTGCGACGCGACGGCGTGGCGGAGGTGATGGAGTTCCCGCAGGGTTCGCTGCGGCTCGAGGCGGACGTTGGCCTTCGGATGGCCGTGATCCAGCGGCACCTCGCGCACAGGGGCGACGCGTTGCTGCGGGAGCACGTCGGGAACGCGCGGGCGAAGCTGCAGAAGAACGAAGACTCGAAGCTCCGGATCGTGAAGAAGGACGAGAAGAGGCGGATCGACGCCGTCGTGGCGGCCGCGATGGCGGTGTTCGAGGTTCTGCGGCTTTATTTGTAGGAGGTTGCGGGTGGCCAGGTCGCCGCGACTCTGCCGTCTCTGTGGTGAGCCGCCGCATATCGGTCCCATGCTCCGGGTAGCGGAGACGCTCGCGTCGTTCGACTCGAGCGGCCGGATTGTGGCGTGGCTCTGTCCCACCTGCTGGGCGCTTCTCGAGGAGGCGATGGAGGTGGCGGCGCCTATCGTCCGGGCGAGCAGGCGCGAGGAGTTAGCGCGTGCGCCCCTTCCCCTCGCGCGAGGCTTCCGCTAGACTCCGGTCGAAGGAAGGAGCCGGAGCATGAACCTCCTACGCGCGTTCCGCCGCCGCGAGACTCTTCCGCTATTCCGCCGCCGGCGGAATAGAGGGCACCGATGAGCGTCCAGCTCGGTCCAGGGTTCCCCCAGCTCTTGGAGGCTCTCCTTCGGGCCCACGGTCCGGGAGGGCCATACTGCTGGTTCAAGTTCGCCGATGGCCGCGAGATTCACGCAGCGCTCTGGGCACTAGATACCCAGAACGGCGAGCTCTACATGCAACTCGGCGACGGGAGCTGGTGGAAACAAATCACCGACGATGTCGACATCTCGTGGGAGTCGGTCGCCGCCCTGGAGAGCCTCGAGTTCCGTCACGCCGGCCCTCCCCTATGGGAGGGGGCCTCACCATGAAGGACGAGCGACGTTCCTGGGACCGGCGCCAGCGATGAGCGTGATTCGCGGTGGCCAGGCCGACAGGGAGCGACTTCTTGAAGCCCTCCTCCGGGAGCATGGCCCCGGGAAAATCAGGGTACGCATTGAGACGGACTTCGGCTATGAAACTACGGGGCACCTCCTGCGAATCGAGACGTACCCGTCGCCTTGGCTCGATCAAGCCGGCCCCGGCCTCTTCCTCCGCCTGGTCGAGTTGAGGGGAATGCCCATCTGCGTCGAACGAATTACCTGCTTGGAGGTGCTCCTTTGAGCTACCTATCGTTTGGATCGGGGCGACGCTTCTATCTACAGCTCGCTTGGCGCTGGAGACCGATCCTCGTCTTGAAAATCGGGCCCTTCCTTCTCATCGGCAAACGCCTCTCCGATGCCGTCATGGTGTCGCCTGGCGAGCGCACGTCACCATGACCGCCTTCGGCACGCTCCGTCGGGTCCGCTGCGCCTATTGCAACTCAAGGCCCGCGGTTAACGCCGACCACGTCGTGCCGAAGGCCCTTCGCAAGACGTTGCGAGAGAAGTACGGCGCGCTGCCCGACGCGCTGCGCGGAACCGTCCCGGCCTGCATGGCCTGCAACATCCGAAAGGGCCAGCGGAAGTTGGTCCCGCCGTCATGGGCCGACTACATCCCTGTCCTCAAGGAGCTGATTCCTGGGCCGTGGCGAGTGTGGGACGGGAATCCGATGTCCACCGTCTACCGGGAGACGTTCGTGTGATCCGGAGACTGAACTTCCTGACGATTCTCCGGTCGCGAAGGACGATGCGCTCGGCCTAGACTCCCCTCTCGCGTGACAAAGGCCGCGCTCCGGTGTTACGCTCGCGCCGATGGTTGCGAGGAACGGCGCCGAGGTAGCGGAGGCACTGGCCGAAGCACAGAAGGGCTTTGACGAGCGCACGGCTCGCCGGTCCGTCATCGAGCCGCGCACACCCGAAGAAGGACACTTCGCACCCGGTTACGACCTCGGCAACCTCGTCCTGTGGGTCGGGCAGCAGGCAGACGAGATCGAGGCGTGGGGCCGCAACGTCAAGCGCCGCGACCGCCAGCTGCGGGAGTTCATCCCGACGGAGAACGTCGTGGCGGCGGCCCTCGGGACGGTCGTGGCGCGCAACGCCGCCTTCGACTTCTCCGTCAAGGGCCCGCCCCGCACGGCCGCGCGGGTCCACGACATCCTGGAGAACGCGAACAACGGTAAGGGCTGGATCGACTTCATCGCGAAGCTGTCGTACGACCTCTACAGCCAGGACAGCGGCGCGTTCTTCGAGATCCTGCGGGAGGGCGACTCCGAGACGGCGCCACTGATCGGCGTCAACCACCTCGACGCCTCCCGCTGCTGGCACACGGGTATCCCGCAGGAACCGGTGCTTTACCAGGACCGGCTCGGCCGCTACCACCTGATGAAGTGGTATCAGGTCCAGACGTTGGCGGAGCTGCCGGCGCCGCACGAGACGCTCTACGGGCTCCAACTCTGCGCCCTGACGCGGCTCCTCCGAGCCTGCCAGATCATCAAGGCGGTCAACCAGTACAAGTACGAGAAGGTCTCGGGTCGCCACACCCGCGCCATCCACTTCATCCGCGGCGTCCCGACGCAGCAGATCAACGCCGCCCTCGCGCAGATGCAGATCCACGCCGACCAGGCGGGGCTGTCGAAGTACCTCCAGCCCATCATGATCGGCACGGTCGACCCGGCCGTGGACCTCCAGACCGCCACGATCGAGTTCCTCAGCCTGCCGGACGGGTACGACGAGGAGACGACGTTCAAGCACTACATCAACCAGATCGCGCTCGCGTTCCTCGAGGACTACCAGACGTTTGCGCCACTCCCGGGCGGCAACCTCGGCACGAGCGCCCAGAGCCAGATCCTGCACCAGAAGGGCCAAGGCAAGGGCCCGGCCCTCTTCATGAAGTTGATGTCTACGGCCTTCAACCAGAACGTCATGCCGAAGAACGTGGAGTTCGCGTGGGAGGAGCAGGACGTCGAGGCGGAGAAGAAGGAGGCGGACGTCCGGGCCGTGCGGGCGACGACACGGGCGGCGAGGATCGCGTCCGGCGAACTCACGCCGGAAGTGGCGCGCCAGATCGCGAAGGACGAGGGCGACCTCGACGGCGCGTACCTCGATGCGCTGGGCCAGGAGGACGTGACGGAGGACGTGGAGCTGGAGGACGACCGGCCGACGGAGGCGCAGATCGAGGAAGACGAGGCAGGAGGGGCGGGAAGCCTGTCGGCCCAGCCGGCGCAGCAGGGCCCGACGCCGGAGCAACTTCAGGCCGTGGCCGACGCGATCAAGGCGCTCTCGCCCCTCCTCCTCCGCAACGTGGCGGAGGGCCGGAAGGTCCAGCTCGGGGCCTTCCTCCAGACACGCATCCACCGCGCCTTCACCACGGCGGCGGACGACCTCGCGGCTCTCGGCTACATGGACACGGCTGGCCGCATCCAGCTCTCCGGCATCATCGGCGACACGCTCGGGACGTTTGCCCGCCTGGTGGACGAGGAGGCGGCTGGAATCGCGCTGCAGGAACTTGACCGCCAGGACGTCCGGGAGCTGGTGGAGCAGGCGGCCAAGGCGCTGGACCATCGTGCCACCGGGATGGAGACGGCCGCAGAACGCGTGCCGATGGAGGAGGAGGTGGCGGGGAAGCTCAGTCCTGTTCTCGAGTTCCTGCGTAGCCGTATTCATCGGCAACTCCGCGCCGTACCGGGCAGGAAAGCCCGCCCGGGCGACGATGCCGTCAGTGAGGCGTTGGGGGAGGTCGAGGAAGTGCTGCGCTTGGCAGTCGATCAGCGTGTAGCTCACGCGGTTGATGAGGCAACGGCCGACATTCCCAACCCGACGGTCATTGCGGAGATCATGCGCGAGGCGTTGGTCCAGAACGCACGCGAGCTGCGGCAGTTCCGGGACGTCATAGGCCGCGAGGTTGCGGACACGCTGAAGGATGCGAGAGTGCAGGCGGAGGATGTGGCGGCATCAGTGGCGGACCTGCGAAAAGCTGTAACAGCCCAGCAACAGAGTCGGGCGCTCGTGCCCCTGGTGCGCGATCTCGTTGCCGCGACCCTGAAAGAGGCGCCACCTCGCCCTACGCCCGGGTCAGAGCGGCGCCGAGCCGAGTACGGCGAGGATGGGAAGATCCGCCGCGTCGTCGTCGAGGCGGGTGACGGAACCCGGACGGCGATCGAGGTCAGGCGCGACGAGACGGGCAAGGTGGTCGAGACGTTCCAGCACCCGGACGAGACCTAGAATGGCAAAGTGCGGGATTTGCACGAAGGACGTGGCGGTCTCGCTCTACCTGCGAGTCAAGCCGATGTGGGAGATCAGGCCGGGGAGGTGGCGGGCTGCAAAGAAAGATGCGCACCTTTTTCTCGGCTACTGGCCGAAGGGAAGCCACCTCGCCGAGTATCTGCGCATGGAATATGCGCGGGAGATGGCGGGGCGACCGGACGCGATCCTGCAGCGGCTCTGGGAGGCCAACTGCCATGGGCACCGCGTCGACGAGATCATCGAGGCGATTGAGGAGAAGATGCCTCCCATCCCTGGCGTGGCCGTGAAGATTCTGTGGAACCCCTCGCCTCGGGTCACGCCCTATCTGCTCGCCGAGACGGATGTCGCGCGCCGAGCGGCGATGCTGGAGGTCAACAACGATCTGCGCGCATGCCTCGTGACGGAGAAGCGCGATGTCAGGGAGAAGGTCTACGCCTTGGTGAACAACTCAGTTGATCGCGTCGAGCGGAGCATGTCGCTCAACGGCGCTGCCGCAAGGAGGCACTAAAGATGAGTCTGGTCTACACGCCGTTCAAGGGGGACATCCTCCGCGGTGTCGCGACGCACAACATGGCCGAAGCGGGCGCGGACGTGCGCATCCTGCTGGCCATGACGAACACGACACTTGACACCGAGCAGGACGACGAGTTCGTCGGCGACACCACGACGCTGGACGAGTACGACGGCGCGAACTACGCGCGTCAGAACCTCGGCACGCAGGCGGTGACGGACGATGCTGGCAACAACCGCGCCGAATTCGACGCCGACAATAGCCAGTTCGCGAACCTCGGTGTCGGTACGCGCCAGGCGGCGGGCATCGTTGTCTTCATCTTCGTCACGAACGACGCGGACTCCTTTCTGGTCTGCTGGATCGACAGCGGTGGCTTCCCATTCGACGGCAACGGAGGCAACGTCGATATCGCTTGGAACGGCGAGGGGATTCTGCAGACGACCTAGCGCTTGACTGGTCGGTCCTCCATGTCCGAGGGAGCCTAGCCCGTGGTTAGCCCGCGTGACAATCCTCGCGCCCTAGCCGTCCGCGACGCCTTCGCTGGCCAGACCAAGGGCCGCGTCGTTACGCGTGGCCCGCTGCGCCTGATCTTCGATGAGCTGCCCTCGCTGGTCCGCAACCAGGCTGGCGAGGCCGTCGGCGTCTCCGTCATGGTGCGCCTGTTCGATGGCCTGACTGAGATACGCATCGACCCGCACCGCGTGATACTCAACCCGCCCACGGTGCCGAGGGCGAACCTGACCTATGAGGTTGGGGCGCTAGACGCCGAGAACCGTTTCGTCGGTTCAGGCCGCATCGTGGCGCAGAAGACTGCCACGAAGGGCGTAGCCTACCGGCGCATCGTAGGCGCTCCTGACCCCGAGGCGGCGCTGATAGAGGCTGTCTGGGACAGCATTGACCGAGTGCCCAACGCTAAAGGCTTCGGGACGCGAGGCACGGTCACGACCGTCTATGCGACGGCTCCCGGTGGGGCCGGGTTTGCCCGATCTTCCGATGCTGCCTATGCCACCGCTCGTACTGGCGCGGCGCTAACTACCGGGACTCCCCATAGGGTGGGGCAGTTCCTCTTTACCGACAACATATATTACATCTACGAAGGGTTTATCATCTTCGACACCTCGGTTATTGGGGCCGGCCAAGCCGTCTCAGCTGTGGTCGCCAGCCTCGATGGGTCGTCTGATGCCTCGACGACCGACTTCATCGCCGGTCTCGCCGCCAGCGTTTACAACGGTGGTCAAGTCGTCACTGGCGACTGGGTTTCTGGCGCTGCTATTCCGACGCCCGAGCTTGCGACGTGGAACTCCTCCGGCTATGTCGCGGGTTACAACGCCTTCACAGAGACGGCGGACTTCAAGACCGCCATCAACAAGACCGGCAGCACCTCTCTTATCCTCTACTCGCAACGCCACCGCGATGCTACCACGCCGCCTGATAATGAGAACGTCGTCTTCACCGACGCCGACGCCGCTGGCACGACGACCGACCCGAAGTTGGACATCACGCACGCGGCGGGTGGGGGGACGCAGACCATCTCGCCGTCTCCCGTGGCGCTGCCGGTCGTGGTGCCAGCGCCGACCGTCACGAAGGCGCTGACCATCAGCCCGACGCCGGTGGCCCTGCCGCTGGCAGTTCCCGCACCAATTCTCACTCACAGCCTGACGCTCTCGCCGACACCCGTGCTGCTGCCACTCGCAGTTCCGATCCCAGCCGTTACTCACGGCCTGACGCTGTCGCCCACGCCCGCGACCATTCCGGTCGTCGTGCCGGCCCCCGTCGTGACGGTCGCGGGCGGCACCACGACCATCACCCCGACACCCGTCACTGTCCCGGTACTCGTGCCCGCGCCGATTCTGAGCCTCTCGTTGACCATCTCGCCGTCCCCCGTGACGGTGCCGCTCGTGGTGCCGGTGCCGATGATCAGCCATGCACTCACGATTTCACCGACACCCGTCACCCTTCCGGTGCTCGTGCCCGCGCCGACCGTCTCGGTCGCAAGCACCCAGACGATCACGCCTCTCCCCATCACGATCCCCGTCGTGGTGCCGGCCCCGACCGTCTCGGTTGCGGCCGGTCCGGCTGTCTCCGTGGTGCAGGTCGGCGGAGGTGGTGGCGGTCGCAGGGCTTGGCGGCCGTGGCCTTACGAATGGACGGCCATGGATCGGCTCCGCGCCCTCCTTGATCTGCTGCGCCGGCGCAAGCGCCAACAGCAGGAACTAGAGGAGGAGGAGGAGGAGGAGGAACCAAGCACCCCGCCTCCTGCCCTCCCGGTGTCGCCTGGAGAGATTCGAGCACTCGTCCAAGAAGTCCAAGAGTTGCTGGCGCTTGCGCGTGGTAAGCCAGCCTTGCCCGAACAAGCCGATGAAGAGCTGTGGCTCCTCGGCATTCGGGAGGGGGGAGACGAGGAGATGTTACTGCTAGGAGGTGACTGGACGGTCTAAGAAAGTGGGCGCAAAATAGGGACGCGCTGAGAGCGGTAGGGAGAAACGGGCTTCCACTGCGGGCGCGGGCGCGAGGAGGAGAAGCATGACGGGTCAGCAGAAGGCGGCCGTTGCGGCAATCGTCGTGGGAGCGATCATCGCGATCCTGAAGGTCTTCGGGATTGACATTCCTTACGCGCCTGTCGTCTAGACAACCGGCGTCGGGCCGGCGTAACATTGGCCGGCTGGGCCGAGGGCCCGGGGGTGGCGCCCTGACACACACGCTGCTCCCCGGACCCTTCTCATAGCGGGAGGGTGAAACGGCTTCCACGCTGGCTCCATAACCCAGAGACACCCGGGAGGGAGCGCCGACCCCACCCCGGCGCTCCCTCTCTTTTGGCCTGAAGATTGCGCCGCACGCCTATTGCGACTAGCCGTTCGCATGGCTATACTCCCGCCATGGACGCCCCGGCGAAGGCCCCCGAGCTAAAGACGCGCGCGCTCCCGTGGCGCCAGGAGGCGATCCTGCGCGCCATCGGCGCGAACTACCGGCGCGACGGCCGCCCCCCGACGGTCCAGGAGATTCTGGACGCGACCGGCATCACCACCACCTCTGTCGTTGCGTACAACCTGCGGCGCCTCCAGGAGAAGGGCCTGATCCGGATCGATAATGGCGTCTCGCGCGGCATCCGACTGGTGGTGCAGGAGGAGGAGCGTTGCCCGGTTTGTGGTCGTTAGGCTTTTAGTCTGAAAAAGGAGAGAAAGCATGCACCCAGACGAGGAAACGGACGCGAACATGGTCTTCGACCCGGAGGTGCGGGAGACGATCCGCACGTTGGCGGAGACGCTTGACGTGGCGGTGCGGGCGAGCGAACTGCGAACGTGCCATCCGGACACTGCGGCAGCCTGTCGCCGTGTCGTCACGGCGGCGGCCGGCCGGCTCTTCAAGATGCTGGACCTAGAAATGGGCCAGCCGCCGTCGCTGATGGCGCGCCTGGTCGAGGCGTGCGCGCCGCTGCTTGGCGGCCCTGGCTACGCCCGCGAGGAGAATCTGCGGATCGTCCCGGAGGTTGTGAGACTGTTGAAGATTGGCGGCGGGGAGCAGTGGGCTATTGGCGAGCTCCTCGAGCGCGTCGCGGCCGTGGCGGAGGAGTGGAAGCAGGAGTGACGCCCTGATGGTGGAGATCCGCCACTACTCGCCCGGCAGCCTCGCGACGCGTTGCTGGTACGACGTCGATGACTACTGCCCGCGCAAGCCCGTCGTGCGCGTCACGACCGAGGTGCGGAGCCGGCACCTGTGCGTCCTGCATTACGACGCGTGGAAGCGCGGCGTGCGGGAGTTGGTGGCGGCGTTCGGAGAATGGGACGCGCGGGGGACGGACGGCGTTCCGGATGACGGGCAGGAGCGGCAGCGCCGGCGGGCCCACGAGGAACTGGCCGCCATCCTGGCGGACGAGGCGAAGGAGAAGGTCCGGCATGGCCTATAGCCTCCGAACGAAGAAGTCCTGGAACGACACGATGCAGGAGATTCGGCTGACGTTCGAGCGCTGGGGCATCGAGCGTTGGACCGTCTTCGCCGGCATTCCGGGTCAGCGGCGCTCGACGGCCTATTACCAGACGGAGGACCAGCGGCGGGTCGAATTGCGCTATCAGCATCCGTCCGGCCAGGAGGTCGTGCTGATCAAGGCCACCGAGGACCGCGACGTCGACAACCTCCGCGTCCTCTACCTGGCGGTCGAGGCGATCCGGCTGAACGAAGTCCGCGGCATCGGCGACGTGGTCCGGGAAGCGTACCTCCAGATCGCGGCCCCGGCGAAGGGGCGCGACCCCTGGGAAGTTCTCGGGGTCCGGCCCGACACGCCACTGGAGGACTGCGAGGCGATGTACCGGATCAAGGCGAAGCGGCTGCATCCCGACACCGGCAACGGTGACGAGGCGGGCATGAAGGAACTGAACGCGGCGATCGAGAAGATCAGGAAGGAGCAGGCATGACGCTCGTGTGGGTTCTTGCCGGCATCATCGGCTGGATCGCGTTCGGCACGCTCCTGCTCCGCGCCTTCCTCTTCTGGCAGAGGCGGACAGGAACGGAATGGCAAATGGACGAACCGCTGGCGGTAATGTTTGCTTTCGCCTGGCCGGCCCCACTCCTCCTGGGCCTCATCAACCTAATCGGAGGCTTGATCCTAATCCTGGTTGATTATCGGAGGGAGCCGTGATGGCTCGCCATACCGACCACCTTGGTTCTCTCGGCATGCCGAGCAGAAGGAGTGTCGACATGGCGCTGGCGGCGGTGGCGGCCGAGACGATGCGGGCCCAGCAGCGATACCCGCGCCGTCCTCCTTGAAGAGGTCGAGGAGCTGTGGGAAGTGGTGCGAAACCACCACGCCGGCGTCGACGACGAGCAGGGCATGAAGCTGCGGCTTCGCGCCGAGGCGATCCAGGTCGGGGCCATGGCCCTTCGCATCATCCTGGAGTTGACGTGATGGAGGATTGGCCCTTGGCTCTCTGGGCACTCTACGCCAAGGTCGATCTGTACTTCGCCCAGATGAAGGCCATGGGAATCGGCCGCGACCGCGCCGGGGAGCTTGCGGAGGGAGAAGTCGCTATCGCTCGGACCCTTCCGGGCCGGTCGGACCCCTTCCGGCGCATCCTTGAGGCAGTAGCGCGAGGGGATCTGACGTGACCTGCCCTGGCTGCGGCCGCGACCTCTGGGTCTGCACGGATCAGGCGACGGGCGACTACTACTGGTGCCCGGCGTGCCACCGGCGCTATTCACCCCAGGCCGACTTCATCGTTGAGGCGAAGGCGCGGTCGCTCGTGGCGGCGAAGGCGGCCGCCCAGCTCGGGCAGAGCCGCCTACCGTTCAGGCTGGAATGAAAGGAGAAGCCGTATGAACCTGCGGGACATCGTCGAGGTGCGCCAAGTTGGGCTCCAGCGAGCCAACGACCTGCTCGAGGCGGGCTACCACCTCCTCGCCATCGACCAGACGACCCAGGGCGTCGAGCGGGAGCAGAAGGAGGGCGAAGCCATCGGCGCGTCCTTCTTCGTCGCGAAGCGCCTGGAGTACGTCATCGGTCGGACGGCTGAGCAGCGCCCGATCATCGACCTGCTGCGGCAGTGGAACGACGAGCGCCGGCTGAAGAACGAGCAGTGGCGGGCAGACGCGGAACGGCGAGCCGCGACGACGGAAGCGGAGATTACGACGTGAACGCGCCCAGCGTCTCGGCCAGCGACATCAACCGCTGCCCAAACCATAGCCTCGTGCCCCAGCACTACCGGGACAACGGCGTCTGCGCCTGCTTCCCGGACGTGGTGGCGGATCTGCTCGTGGGGGCGCGCGCCTTCGCGGTCGAGATGCGGGTTGCGGGCATGAAGGGCACGGTCGTGCTCGAGTGGGGCGACCGCACGCTCCTGGACGTCGTGATCGACTGATGAAGGCGACGCCATGGGTCGTGGTGGGGCCGGAGCCGGACCTCGCGTCCTGCACGCGGTGCCGCGACCGCCTGCCGAAGCCTAGCCTGCCAAAGCCCCTCGGAGCGTTCGGGCGCTACATGCAGGCATTGGGGATTGTATACCACACGCTAGGCTGTGGTAAGATGGCGGTGCCTCGGTGAGGCAGCTTGTCTTACTCATAGCGGCGGTGGTGGTGATTCTATTGCCGGACGATGGCGGCAGCTTCTGGGACTTCAACGTAATTGAGTTGATCACGCTGATTGGCGTGGTGATGGGTCTTGTGGGCGCGACCATCCGCTGGGCTCGGAACAGATATAGACGTCCTGTCCAGATACGTTACCTCATACCCAAAGAGAAATATACGCTCCGTGAGTTTCCAGGAGCCAATCGACAGGAAACCTTGGCTGATAGTTTGCGGGTCGGCATAGGAACCTATCAACTGCTGTTCCAAGTGCAAGTCATGCGAGAAATCGACGTGCTATCTGCCAATCTACGCTTTGTTGGCAACGGAGCGGAACATCTCACCGATGAAGGCCCCAACAACCTCTTCATAATCGACCGCGAACCTAGTGACTCCGTGTCGCTACCGCGTTTTCAGAATTGGCACGGTGAGTGGCAGAATCCTACCGGCACGACTTGGCTCACAGGAGAGCCGCGTATGCTAGGCCATAGAATAAGGATCAGCGGACCATTTATAGGTCACCTGATTTGGGTACTACGCATCAAAGGCCGCCACAAACCCTTTGAGCAACAGTTGGCACTCACTGCTCACGGCGGCTCCCAAGACGATGTGCCGTTTCTCAGGCTGGCAACTGTTTAGGAATGAGTTCCTTGTGCTCCAGCGTGTCAGCTAGGACGAGTCACTTGAACGCCTCTTCGCACCAGTCCAGGTTGCGGTTGATCTCCGCCCGCGTGAGGTTCGGATGGCGCTCGACCGCAGTTCGGCAGTCCCGCATGGATGGAATGCCGATAATGAAGATTCGGAATCCAGCGCGTGAGGACCACTCCTGCGTCCCGACCTTGGCCTGGTCAACCCACTCCTGCGTCCCGACCTTCGCCTTGGGACCGGAGTCGCCGCAACTGGCAGCCACAAGCGCAGCGACTAGAATGGCTGCGCCAAAGAATTGCCTAGACATGCTGACACCTCCCTCTCGGGATTATCGGCATGAGCTAGCTGATCAACTCTTGGTGCGGAGGCGCCACCCATCCCTTGCACCTGCTCGCTCGACGTTGGCCCGGCGGTGCCACCGGACTACATGGAGGTGTTGCGCCGGGCCTGCAGGGCGCAGCACTAGCGCCGGCGAGCGGTCTCGCGATGGAGAACGGTTCAAGGATGGCGAGCGGCAACATAGTGGAGAACGGGGCTTCAGTGGCGAGCGGGACAGGCGATGGAGACGAGTAAGGGCTGATGGGAGCCTTCGACGAGCCGCCCGCGCCGGATGCTGGAAGTTCGATGCTGGGCCACTACGGCCTCGTCAACCCCATGATGGCGTGGCTCCTGCGCCGGCGCCCCGAACTTCTAGCCGAGACGCCGACGGAGTTCCGCACGCCCCTGCCTCCTCCGCCGCTCTGCGGCGTGCAGGTGGCCGTCAGCGACGGCTTCACGGAGCGGTGCCGCCGGACTTCCACACGGCCTGGCCGTGCTACGCGCACGAGCCGCCCGTCGTTCGGCAGATCCGGCGCGCCACGCCCGTGATGCAGCGAGGCGTCAACAGGTCGCTCGACTGGATGCTGGAGGCGACGCGGGAGGGCAAGATGCTGGATCTTGTGTTCGATCAGGGCGCGTGGATCGTGCAGGTTCAGACGCCAGAGGGGGAAACCGGTGGCTAGGCGTAAAGACGACTTCTACCAGACGCCGCAGTTCGCCACGATGGAGCTGCTAGACCGCATCTCCGTTCTCGGCTCCCGCGTGCTGGAGCCGTGCGTGGGCGACGGCGCGATCGCGAGCGTTCTACGGCCGCAGGCACGCGACGTCGTGACGGCCGACATCTCCTCCCGCCGGCGGGCTGACTACCACGCCGACGCCCGGCTGCCGCAACTCTACGAAGAGGTCGGGCGGGACCACGGCCGGATCGGCTGGATCATCACGAACCCGCCCTTCTCCTGCGCCTTCGACATCCTGCGCGAGGCGCTTCAGCACGCCGAGCTGGGCGTGGCGCTTCTGCTCCGCCTCTCGTTCCTCGAGCCGACGCTCGACCGCGGCGAGTGGCTCGCGCTCCACCCGCCCAGCCGCATGCTCGTGACGCCCCGCATCAGCTTCACGGGCAAGGGGACGGACTCCGTCACGACCGCCTGGATGATGTGGCCCGGCACGCTGATTCGTACCGGAGGCGTGCCGATGCTGCGGTCGTGCCCGCCGATCGAGGTCCTGGCGAAGGCGCGGGTCCCGAGCGAGCAGGAGACGCTGCTGGAGGTGCCGGTCTGATGGCGACCAGTAGGGATCACCAACTCGTCGGACGCCTAGACGTCTTGGCCGTTCTGTCTCGGCCTCTCGGGCTCGAAGCTGTAACTGAACCGCCGCTCCCAAGCGCGGTCATTCTCCTCCGCGCGCTCGAGCGCTAGTCGCGCCCGCCGCAAGCGCTCCGCAGCCTCGCGCCGTAGCCGCTCCTCGCGTTCGATCTGGGCTTTGCTCGTCCTCTTCATGGTTTGCTTCTCCCTTCACCATGAACATCGGCAGGGGCGGGGCGTTACTTTAGTGCCTCGGCGGGTTAGAATTCGGGCGACATGCCGCTCCTGCTCGCCCGCCGCAAGGCCCTGGACCCAAAGGCGTTTGGCCGCGACTTCTGGGCCCAGATCCGGGAGCGCGCGCTCGAGATCGCCCGCCCGCTCTTCACCGATCTCTTCCTCCTGGGCGCGGAGCTCGGCCGATCCGTCACGCCGGCGAAGGCGGGAGCGAAGGACCTGCTGCCCGTCGATCCGGCGCTGATCAACCGCCGACTCGATGCCGTCCTTGAGACCTACCTGGACGAGTGGTGGGGCGGCCTCCAGGCGACGACCGACCGCGGCCTCCGGGACGCCATCCGGCGCGCCTCGGCTGCCGGGACGGGCGTCGAGGGCGTGATTAAGGACATCGAACCGCTCTTCGCGCCTTCGCGACTCCAGCGGATCGCGTCGACGGAGTCGACCCGGCTCCTGGGCCTCGGCGCCCAGGCGACGTACGCCGCGTCCGGTATCGAGGAGTGGGAGTGGCAGACGGTCCGGGACGCGCGGGTCGATCCGATTTGCCGCGAGCGTCAGGGCAAACGCTACTCGATGGAAACGGCCTTCGGGCCAGCTCACGTTTCTTGTCGATGCTGGCCGAAGCCCGTCGTGCCGGAGGGCGGTGCGCCGCGCCAGGCCGCTCCTGCTCCGCAGGCGCCGCCGTCCGCGGAGGTGCCGCCTTGGCCGCGCGGCGGCTTTAAGACGCGCAAGGAGGTGGAGGCCTTCCTCCGCAAGACCTTCCCCGAGACGGACTTCGACTTCGAGCTCATGCCGTCCAAGGTGGCGAACGTGATGGGCGCGGAGTTCCACCGCCTCGCCACCGCCTTCCCGGCCGTGCAGAAGCAGCTCGTGTACTTCGGCATGAACCGGAATGTGCCCGGGCGAGCCCTGCCCTACGTGAAGGAGATCGCCGACCGGATCAACCACTACGGCCACGCGACGATTGACGGGAGGAGCATTAGCCTTAACCCCCGCTTCTTCTCCCAGCCTTCCGAGGTCTTGGCGCGCCGTTACGCGATGGACGTCGCGATGGGCTGGCATCCCGCCATGGCCGTCCCGACGGACTACAGCGCTGTCCTGACGCACGAGTACGGTCATGCGCTGCAGTTCCTGCTCCAGGGCTCGACCTCGCAGGTTACGAGTGGCGCTCGCGCCAGCGGCCTCGGGCTCGTGCGCGACACGTTCAACATGTGGGCCGAGAAGCACCGACCGATTCACGTCTCAGAGTACGGTGACAAGAACTTCATGGAGGGGTGGGCTGAAGCCTTCGTCGCGGGACAGAAGGGCAAGACGCCGACGAACGTCGTGGCGCGAGAGTTCGTGCGAGCGCAGAAGGCAGTGGTTAAGGCCCTTGATCCGGCGAAGTGGCGGAACCCGGGCAACCCCGTCTTCACGATGGACATTCGCCAGGACGCTGAGGCGCTGCGTCGGGCGAACGAAGAGATCCGGCGCCTGGCCGAGCAGCTTGATTTGAAGGAGTAGCGTGCCAAGAGCGATAATGCGGCCATGAGTGCGGGAGCACCGATCTGCGCTGGCTGCCGCCGGCTCCACAAGGTGGAGTACGAGGTGCGGCTGTCCTGCGCCGCCTTCCCCGATGGCATCCCGGACGACATCCTGACGTCGCGGGCGGACCACCGCAAGCCACACGCCGGCGATCACGGTCTGACCTTCCTGCCGAAGAGCGGCAAGAGCGCGACGGCCGCGGCCGAGATCGTCCGACTCGCGCAACTACCGCAGCCCACGGGTCGGGACCGGGGCCGCCGGGCCCGCACGGGCCAGGTGGTGGTGTAGCGGTGCCGCTCGATCTAAAGGCGATCCTGCCGAAGAAGTCGCTCGTGCCGCCCGGGAGCGAGGTTCAGCGCGGGATCGACCGCTGGCTCCGGGACTTCGCCAACGCGACGGTGGCGGAGATGCAGGACTACCCGCCGGCGCAGCCGTGGAAGTCCCGGCCACCGCGGCGCGGTCCTCGCGCCGGCGGCCGCCGGACGGGCAACCTCGGCCGCATGTGGGGCACGTCCATCAGCTACACGCGCAACAGCGTCACGATCGTCAACCGGACGCGCTACGCCGCATACGTCCAGGGGCCGCGGGACCGGCGCAAGGGCGTGCCGCAGGCGAGGGCCATGCGGAAGCGCGGCTGGCAGTCGGTCCAAGACGTCGCGCCGAAGCTGGCGAAGCGCTTCAAGCCCGTGCTGCTGCGGACGCTCAGAGGCACACGATGAAGGGGAATTAGCTAATGGCAACGAACATGGGCAAGATCGTTCACTTCCGCTTCCCGGACTCGCGCACCATCGGTGGTGAGCCGAAGGACGAGAGGCCAGCCCTTATCGTTCGGGAGTGGACTCCCGAGCTCGTCCAGCTCCAGGTCTTCTTGGACACCGACGCGGAGGGCCGACACAACGACGGCAGCAGCCACGGCCCAATTGAGTGGCGCACCTCAGTCGGTCACGGCCCGAACGCGGACCAGTGGCACTTCGTGGAGGAGTGCCCATCAGCTTGACGTCCTGAGGGACAAGGCACTAGGATAGGGCCGGCCGCACGGCGGGACGAGCCTCGCGGACTAATCACTGGAGGCTCGCCATGCAGAACATCATCGTCGGCCGCTACACCCACCCCACGACCCGGAAGTACTGGCAGGGCTGGATCGAGCCCGAGGATCGGTCGTGGATCATGTTCGTCGAGGCTGATGGGCGACCTGTCGTCTACCTTGACCGAGAGGCCTCGGGGGCCGTCTACTTCGATCCCTGGACGAAGCCGGACGCCCTCGTCCGCATGCGCGAGGACGACCCATTCAACTGACCGACGGTTAACACGCTTGACAGCGATGTAACGCCGCGCCTACGCTCCTCCCGGAGCAGGGAGGGGGAAAGGTGGTTACGCGCCTGATCGGGACACCCGCCCCGACATAACGCTCGTCTCCCCTGGGGTTGATGCGATTTGGCCTTCGCAACGAAGCGGCGAGTCTACGTCGATGACCCAAGTGACGCCCCCCCGGGCGCCCAGCTCATCACGGGCCCGCTCGGCGGGATCTATTGGGAGAACAACGCCCCACCCGGGCGCGTCACTCGCGGTGGTATCGCGGGCGAAGGCGGGCCCGACAAGCCCGGCGGCGGCCCGGCGAAGCCTGCTGGTGGTGGGGGCGGTAGCGCCAAGAAGCCTGCTGGTGGTGGCGTGGCTAAGAAGCCACCGGCAGCCAAGCGAGAGCCGGGCAAGCCTTTCAAAGACGCGAACGACGCCAGCCTGCCGGAGCGAGTCAAGAAGGAACCACCCGAGCGCCGGGAGCTCTTTGTCCGGACGTTCAACGCCATCTTGGAGGCCGGAGGCGGCGAGATCGATGCTGCTCGGCTTGCCATTGAGAAGCTAGGGGAACCGGCGAAGCGCCAGGCGGAAGCCAAGCGCCAGGCGGCCCAGCAGAAACGACAAGCGGAGGCGGAACGACGACGACAGCAAGCGGCACAGCGGACGGCCCGGAAGTCCACCATGGATCTGGGTGGCGTGAGGACGGCGATGAATCTCCTGCCGGATGAGTTCTTGAGCGACGCCGGGCGCATGGCAAAGGCCGCGGCCGTCGCGGCCCTCGACGAGGCGGAGAAGGCGGGACCGACGAAGACGGAGGGTGGCCGCCAGTACGGCGCCGGCGACTTTGCCGACGTGCCGGACCCGACGAAGCCGTCGACCTGGAAGCTCCGGCTGGGCGACAAGCCCGAGGCCCCGGACGTCGTGCACATCGCGGCCGCCATCACGGCCCTCTCGCCGGGCGGCTTTCGTGGCAACGTCGTGCAGCTAGGCTCGCCAAAGGACCGGGTCATCGCGAGGATCAACGCCGCCATCGGCAAGCTCGACGACGACGCGCAGAAACGGAACCTCCGGACGCGGTTGGGGAAGGTGAAGTCCATGACGATACCCGACGACGACTCTTGCCCGCACGGCTACGCCCTCGACGAGAAGTGCGATGAGTGCGGGCCCGCGATGGCGATGCCGCCCTTCGGCGGCGCCACGTCCTTTGACGAGCTGGATGCCTTCATCGAGAGCCGCGAGTTGTCGCAAGAGATCAACGAGCTGTCCTACCAGTTCCGCGTCCTCGTGGACAACACCATGGGCGCCATGATGATGGACCCGAAGGAGAAGGCGGCGGCCGTCGCGAAGGCGGCGTCCGACTTCCACTCCCGCGTCATGGCGCTGCCGGAAGGGGAGGAGAAGGACGCGCTCCTGGACGACAGCATCGAGGCGTTCGAGATCGCGGGCCGGCAGATCAGCGCCGCGGCAAAGGAGGGGAAGCGGATCGGCAGACCGCAGGTCGGGATGCTGAAGCGCATGTTCGAAGACCTGAAGTCGCTCCTCGGGTGGGCCAGCTACGAGGACGGTGAGCCGGCGGCAGAGAAGGTGCTGGCCGAGGGCGGCGGCCTCCAGATTTACGAGAAGGACGGCGTCGTCCGGTGGCTCACGTACTCGAGCAACGCGTTCGAGGACATCGAGGGCGAACTCTTCAGCACCAAGAGCCTCGAGGACGCGGTCGCGTGGGCCGACGCCGTCGGGGAACGCGGCCCGCTCCGGCTCTTCCACGTGCCGGGCGCGGACGTCGGGCACTGCGACTATCAGGCGGTCTTCGGCCGCTTCCTCGTGGAGAGCGGGACGTTCGCCGACACGCCCATCGGGCGGAAGGCGAAGGACTACTTCCTCCACAACCGAGACAAGCGATTCGGCGTCTCGATCGGCTACCTCTACCGCCAGGGGGACGAGCTCGACGGGACGTACGACTGGCTCCGCATCCGGGAGCGGAGCGTGACGCCGGAAGGCATGGCGGCGAATCCCTGGACCGAATTCACCGTAGGGGGTGACGTTATGACGGACGCACGGAAGGCAGCTTTCCTCGAGGAGATCCTCGGGAAGGACGCCGCCACCACCATCATCAGCGAGGCGGAGCGCCGCACGAAGGAGCTGGAGCCGCTCGTGCGGCACAAGGCGGCGGGTGACCCTGACCCCACTGTCGCTAGCACCGACCCGCCAAAGCCGGCGGCCGTAGCCGTCGTGGCGGCTGCCGATCCGGAGGGAGAGGACGAGCAGGCGAAGGAGATGGCAGCCGCCATCGCGGGCCTGAAGGACCTCGTCACGTCACTCGCGGGCGTACCGGCCGCTATCGCGGCGCTCGAGAAGGACGTGGCGGACCTGAAGAAGACGGACGACGAGAAGGTCGCGGCCCTCCTGGCGCCCCGCGCCCGCGTCGCGGCTGAGGCGGCGTCTGCCAAGGCGGGCAACGTTCCGGGCGACGAGCTCGTGGAGCTCGTGACGGGCGGGGGCAAGGAAGCGCCTGGCGCTTCGCCCGTCAGCGTCTACGTACAGGACCTCATGCGCCAGAACGGCGTGCCGGTCAGTTAGCCCTCGACGAGGGAGGAAGAGCAAGGAAGCCATGGAAGACGTACAGGTGCTCGACGCTCTCGTCGCGGCGCTCGCGCCGCGGATGGAGCAGTACAAGGCACGCCAGTTCGGCATCGGCTATAAGCACGACGCCCCTGGCGCGCCCATCACGGCTGGCTACAGCCACGGCCCCGGTGGACTCCTGACGTTCCCCGGGGTGGACCCGCTCATGTTCCACACGGTCATGGGGGCGCACTCGCTGCTGGACCAGATTCCGGCGACGCCTTCGCTCTACACCGACCCGACGTACTACACCATCACGGGTGTGCGGGCCGACACGGGTTCGGAGAAGGACGGCGTCTGCGACAACGCGCCCGTGGCGGGCCTGATGAAGGCGTGCCTCGTGCATTCGGTGTTCGGGCGGTACGAGCGCGCGACCCAGGAGCTGGAGGTCAACCGCGTCGGGCAGCGGATCGACCGCGCCGACCCGCTGGACCTGCGGCTGATCGGCACGCCACTCGCCCAGACCGGCATCTTCGGCGCGGGTCCGGAAAGCCCCGCCACGCCCGCCGACCTCTTCACCAATGAGGTGGCGCGGAAGTTCTGGGAGCGGAACGTCTCGTTCCACCGGCTGCTGGGGCGCCAGCTCTGGCGCGGCAACCCGGCGAATAACGCGGGCGCCGGTGGCTACAAGGAGCTGACCTCGATCCCGATCCTGGTCAACACGGGCTACGTCGATGCCGAAACGGGCGCGGCGTGCGCCGCGATGGACTCGTACATCAAGCCGTTCAGCTACCTGCCGATCGGCGGCAACTGCTCCGCCATCGTGGCGGCCATCACGGACATGTACTACCAGGTCAAGGACCGGGCCATCCGGACGGGCGTCATGCCGGTCCGGTGGGTCTTCGCCATGCGCCCTCAGCTCTTTTACGAGCTGACCGCATGCTGGCCTTGCAGTTACCTCACGTACAAGTGCGAGGTCTCGGGCAACCAGCGGATCAACATCGACGGGCAGGACGCGGTGAGATTCCGCGACGAAATGCGGGCCGGCCGCTACCTCCTGATCGACGGCGAGCGCGTCGAGGTGATCGTCGACGACGGCATCCCCGAGACGAACAACACGAACGACGCGAACGTGCCGTCCGGTTGCTTCGGAACGGACATCTTCCTCCTGCCGATGAGCGTGATCGGCGGCCAGTCGACGCTCTACCTGGAGTACTTCCAGTACCAGAACCCGGCTGTGCAGGAGGCGTTGGGCCAGATGGTCCTGGGTCGGATCGAGGGCGCGTTCATCACGTGGCCTCGCCAGACCAACCTCTGTGTTCAGTGGCAGAGCAAGATCGAACCGCGGCTCGTCCTCCGGACGCCGTGGCTCGCGGCTCGCCTGACGCACGTGGTCTACTGCCCGGCCCAGCACACGCGCGAAGCCTTCCCCGAGGACCCGTACTTCACCGACGGCGGCAAGACGAGTCGGCCGGGGCCGAGCTTCTACAACATCTGGAGCAGCCAGGGGTAGAAGCCACCTCCGGGCGGCTAACCGGGGGGCGGCGGCGAGCCTTCGCCGGGACAACCGTCGCCCCCCGGAGACAAATCCGGATGCGACAAGAGGGGAGGCCGAAAGGTCCTCCCCTCTTGTGTTACCCATCGTGCCGGCGTAGACTCGCGCCAGAATATCCGGCGGAGGCACTCCCGTGGCTAAATCCCCAGCACCTCGCCCAGGTCTCTCTGGTCGCGTCCTGATTACCGGGGGATCAGGATTCTTAGGCCGCGCCATTCTGCGGCGCGCCGCCCGCGAGAACTGGCCCGCGCGCTTCACCATCTACTCCCGCGATGAGACGAAGCAGTGGGAGCTCAAGCATCGCTACCCGAACGCCAATTGCCTGCTTGGCGACGTCGCGCGCGACCTGCCGCGGCTGATCGCCGCGATGGCGGGCCACGACACCGTGATCCACGCGGCTGCCGTCAAGTACATCCCCGAGGCGGAAAAAAATGTCTTCGAGACAGTCGAAGTCAACGTTACGGGTTCGCTCAACGTCGCGCTTGCGGCCCACGCCGCCGGTGTCGCGATGGTCGTGGGGATCTCGACTGACAAGGCGTGCGCGCCTCTCAACCTCTACGGCGCGACCAAGATGGTGATGGAGCGGGCCTTCGCGGAAGCGAACCGCCTCGGGCCGACCCGCTACGTCACGGTGCGGTACGGCAATGTCGTCGGGTCGACCGGCAGCGTGATCCCGCTGTTCCGGCGCCAGCTCGGTGAGAGCGGCCGCATAAGCGTCACGGATCCGCGCATGACGCGCTTCTGGCTCGGCGTCGACCAGGCGATCGACCTCATCCTCTGGGCAGCGGAGGGCGCGGGTGTCTTTCCGGGCCACACCTTCATCGACGCGTGTCCCGCCATGAGCATCGTGGAGCTCGCGGGCGCGGTGTACGCGCGCTGGTGCGCCGACCAGGGGCGTGAGGTCGACGCCAGGATGCCGATCGACTTCGTTGGCATCCGGCCGGGGGAGAAACTCACGGAGCAACTCTTCAACGAGCAGGAGGCTCCCCGGATCATGCGGGCTGGGCTCTCCTCCGAGTCAGAGGGATTCATCCTCGCGCCCGCGACGGCCCTGGTCTCCTCTCCAATGCAGATCACACCGGATCAGATCACACGGGCGCGGGCGGGATTGTCAGACTACTCCCAGCCGATCATGATCAGCACGGTCGACGAGGGCTATTCGTCCGGGTCGCCTAGTCGCTGGCTTAGCGTCGAGGAGATGATCGAACTCATGCGGGACGCGGAGGGGGTGTAAAGATGGCGTTAGGCGTTCGCATCGACGAGGGCACGCGGCCGAACCTGCGCCTGCGCGCGCTGTCGCGTGGGCCCACGTCCAAGCACATGCGACCCAGCAGAATCGAGGGCATGACGGCCCATGGAATGACGAGCCGTGCCCTCCGCCAGATCCTCTCGGCCGGCGCACTAGCACCCCACCTTGCCCAGCGGCGCGCTGCGGCTCACCCAGAACTACGTCGGCGTCGGAAGGTCGAGCGCCAGGCGCGCCGGCGCGGGAGGCGGGCGGCGTGACGCCGCCCCACCTCTGCCTCCTGCTGCTCACGTATGACCGCTTCGAATACGCGGAGCGGACGCTCCGCTCGGCCCTCGACAACCTGCGGTACTCCGGGCCGCTGAGCGTCCACATCGCGGACGACGGCAGCCCGGGGGACTACCGCGAACGCTTGCAGGAGATCGCCGGCGGCTACGCCCAGGTCCAGGGCGTGTCCGTCTCGAACTCCGGACGCCGCGGGTACGGCGCGAACTTCAACCTCGCGCTGCAGGCGATCCACTCCTACGCTGACGTCGTCCTGCCACTGGAGGACGATTGGCAACTGCAGCGGCCGCTTGACCTCGACGAGCTCGTCAGCGTGTTCGCCGAGGCGGAGTGGCCCGGCTGCATCCGGCTCGGCTACCTGGGTTTCACCCAGCCGCTGCAAGGCCAGATCGTCAGCCTTGCGGGTCGGCTTTATCTCTACCTCGCGCCCGATTCGCCCGAGCCCCACGTCTGGTCCGGCCACCCGCGGCTCGAGACGCGGCGCTACCAGCGCGACGTCGGTCCCTGGACCGAGGGTCTCGACCCCGGCACGACGGAGTTCGAGGTAGCGCACCGGCCTGCCGCCCGCCAGGGCGTGCTGTGGCCGCTGGACTTGTGCCTGCCGGCGAGCCAGCATGGGGCGTCGCTCTTTGCCCACATTGGTGCTCAGCGCGCGGCTTGGCCCTGAAGGAGGCTATCGTGGATCTGCCGCCCATCACGATCGTCATGACGCTCTTTATCCCGCCGACAGAGGGAGGCTTTGCACGCTTAAAAGGCGCGAAACAAACGCTCCTCTCCTGGGGGCGGCACATGAAGTACGGCGGCCCGCTCCGCGTCCACATAGTGAACGACTCGACGGAGTTGGACCCCACGGAGGTGGAGGGTGGCGCCGACGCCTTGACGCGCTTCTCCGCCTTCGACGTGCGGGTGGACCACACGCGCGGGGTCGGGCTCGGGGGCGGCTTCAACGTCGGCGTCCAGAAGGCGCTTCTCGAGAGTCCGCTGGTTCTGTACGCCGACGACAGCTACAGCCTCGTGGAGGATATCGACCTGACGCCCTGGGCGCGTGTGCTCCTTGAGCACGAGGACATCGGCGCCGTCTCGCTCATGCCGCCGCGGCCCGGCCTGACGGGCGGCTACTGCGGCTACTTTCACAACATCCGGACGGAGGGCGTGGCGGGCATGACGTTCCCGAAGGAAGGGTACGTTTGGAACGGCCGTCCGCTTCTGTACCACGCGCGCTTCTTCGCGGCTTACGGCCTCACGCCCGAGGGCTGTTCTGGCTACGAGTGGGAGAACACGTACAGCGAGCACTACAACGCGACGCCGGGTCCGAACGTGCTCTTCGGCTTCGTTGACGCCTGGCAGCACGTCTGGTCCGGCGTCCGCCTCGGGGACAAGCCTCCGGGCTGGAAGGGGTAAGCCATGCAGGACATTCGCGCTCCAACGTTGGCCGAATTCTGGCCGGTGGCGCCTCACCTCGGCGGCCTACCATCGGTCGAGGAGTTCCGGCGTCTTCATCCGGGCAACGGTCCATGCGGGGAACAAGTTGCGGAGGACTTCGGCGGTGGTTCTTGCTGCCGTCCGCCGAACCATGTTGGTGTCTGTGTGAGCGCTGCGACGCCTCCGGGCTGGAAGGACTAGGCCATGCGCCCCGAAGTTAAGCAAGCCGTGACGGAGTGGGCCGCCCTCTACCTCCGGGAGGCGAAGACGATCGTCGAGATCGGCTCGATGGACGTGAACGGGAACCTCCGCGACATCTTCAAGGGCCAGGACTACATCGGCGTGGACATGCGGCCTGGCGACAACGTCGACGTCGTCCTGAACGCCCACCGCCTCCGCGACCGCTTCCCCGGGGCGTCCGTCGACGCCGTGATCTGCTGCGACACCTTCGAGCACGATGACGCCTTCTGGGAGACGCTGCGGGAGATCCGCCGCGCCCTCAAGCCTGGCGGCTTCTTCGTCTGCTCCGTGCCGACGATCGCCTACACGACCTATCATCCGCACCCGGACGACTACTGGCGCTTCACGGGGTCGGCGTTCTTCAACCTGATCATGAGCCCGCTCTACTACCACCTAGTCGACCGGCGGGACATCCGCACGACGGGCGACGTCGACACCTACGCGGCGATCGGGCGGCGGCGATGACTCGCTCGAAGAGGACCTGGCATCTCCGCCTTGCGAACGGCTCGGCGGCCTGCGACTTTCGCTGGCAGGGTGACACGCCGGAGCCGGAAGAGGTAACCTGCCGTCGCTGCAAAGGGACGTGGGTCTTCCGGACGCTGGCTGCGGGGGCGGCCAAATGAAGATCGACCTCGGCTGCGGCGTGAACAAGCCCGAGGGCTACGCCGGGATCGACCGGCTGGCCCTTCCCGGCGTCGATGTTGTCCATGACCTCTCGACCGGCATCCCATGTGCCGACGACGACGTGGAGGGCATCCGGGCCCGCGACTTCTTCGAGCACATGCCCGCCATCATCCCGATCTTCAACGAGTGCTGGCGCGTCCTGAAGGCCGGCGGTGAGCTGGCGCTGGAGGTGCCGCGCTTCCCCCACGTCGACGCGGTCAAGGACCCGACGCACATCAGCTTCTTCGCTGTGGAGACGTTCACGGAGTACCTGGCTGGCCCGGACCGCTTGGAGGCAGAGTATGGGATGCGCCTCTGGGACATCGTGATGATCAACTTCAGCGAGCGCCGTATCTGGGCGACGCTGCGGCCGCGGGGGAAGGCATGAGCGAACTGATCGCCGGCAGGCCGGGGCTTGAGGTCTGGCGCGCGACCGATGGCATTCTCAAGATCGGCGGCTGGGAGATGGAGCGGAACAACATCGCCGGCCTCCAAAACGAAGCGCGAATGCTCCGCCTCATGGAGGGGACGGGCTTTGCGCCCCGCCTCCTGGGCGAACCCCGCCTCCTGGACGGAGAATGGCGCCACGACGGACGCTTCGCCACGCTCCAGGAAGACGTTGGGCCGACGCTGAAGAACGGCGCCATCGTCAAGGACCCGGTGCGTTTCCGGCGCAACTGCATCTATCTCCTCCAGGCTCTCCGGAGCCGCGGCATCCGTCATGGCGACCTCACGACGACGAACCTCGCGCTCCGTGAAGGGGACGTGGCCGTCGCGCTCGACTGGCAGGAGAGCCGCCTCTTCGACGAACCGGGCGAGGACAAGCAGCCGCACAGCGACTCGTACCTCCTCTGGCAGCGCCTCGCGGAGGCGGGGCTGGACGAGGGCCGCATCATGCGCCGCTGGATGGCCGTCTTGGCCGACCTGGGCGGCGACGTCGGCACGGAGAAGCTCAAGGGCAAGCGCCTGCTGGACCTCGGGTGCTTCCAGGGCGACTTCTGCGGATTGGCTGCAGCCGAGGGCATGGAGGCCACGGGCTTCGACGCCGATGCCGTGAGCATTGCGGTGGCCCGAGGACTCTGGGGCAAGGTCGCGAGTTTCGAGTGCGCCGACGTCACGAACGTATCCTACGGGGCTGATGCGGTTCTGCTCTTCTCGACTTGGCCCTACGTTCTCCGCAACCATGGACCAGCGATCGCGGAGCGCCTCCTCCGGGAGATCCTCGCCCAAGCTGATCGGCTCTACTTCGAGACACAGCTCGCCGGCGACGGCCCGGGTCCGGACTTCCTCGCGACGGACGAGGACGTCGGCAACTACCTCGCGCGCTTCGGAACGGCACGATCACTCGTCTCCATCCCGGTCGCGGGTCGCGCCGCGTCCCGAACGGTCTGGATGGTCACGCGGTGAAGGCACTAGTCGTGATCCTCTTCCTTGCGTCGCTCGTGGCGGCCATCGTGACGGTCGGGTCTCTCCTCTTCGGGTCCGCCTCGACCTTCGCCGGACGCTTGACAGCCGTCCTCCTCCTCTGGTGGGTCACGCTCGCGGCCGTGATCGCGCTGTCAGGGAGCAACAGGTGCTAGTGTTTGCCGAGATCGCGGCCCGCTTCGAAGCAGAGGCGCCGGTCAAGCGGCTGTGGATCGTGTGCTGCGACATGGGCACGCGCCTTCCGGCCTGCCGCGTCTGCGCCGGCGCGCTCTCCGGACGCCAACGGGTCTATTGCTCGAGCGCCTGCAGCCGCGAGTGGGACGTCAACCATGCATGGGGATTCGCCAGTGCCGAGGCTCTTCGCCGTGCGGAGTTCCGCTGCTCGGCCTGCGGGGCGAAGGAAGAACTTAACCGGCAGCCTGCGATCAAGAGTTACTTCCACCACCCCGTCGTCTCTAGCCTGGAGGTCCATCACGTCGTTCCGCTCCAGGGCCGCTACCGCAGCACCACATGCATGAACCACCAGGAGAACCTTCAAGTGCTGTGCTCAGCGTGTCATCAGAACGTGACGGCCCGCCAGCTCAACCCGCAGGCTGCAGCCGCCCGCGATGCCCAGGTCGCGCTCGCCCTCAAGGAGACGCCATGAGGTCAGTCCATATCTATCCTTCATTCGGCGGCGAGGACCAGGGCGACGGTGGCGTCCGGCGCGTCGCGGAGGCGCAGGCTCGTCACCTGCCGGCGTTCGGCTTCGAGCCGGTTGCGAGCCCCGAGGACGCGGAGATCATCGCCTGCCACATCACCGTCCCGACGAGCTACGTCCGGCTCTATCCCGAGAAGCCGCTGGTGGCGCACTGCCACGGTCTCTATTGGGCCCAGTACGATTGGGCGAATTGGGCACTCAAGGCGAACGCCGACGTCATGGAGCTGCTGCGCGTCGCGGACGCCATCACGGCGCCGTCCGAGTGGGTCGCGCAGGCGATGCGGCGCCACACCTCCCGGCCCATCACGGTCGTGCCGCACGGCGTAGACTTGGACGAGTGGACCGGCGGCACGCCCCAAGGCTATGTCCTCTGGAACAAGACGCGGCTCGATCCCGTCTGCGACCCCGCGCCCGTCACGGCCCTCGCGGCCCTCATGCCGGACGTGTTGTTCGTCTCCACCTTTGGCAGCGAGAACCTCTGCGAATGCCCCGAGCCCGAGCAGCGCCACGACGCCACCTGTCGGCTCAATGATCCCCGCTTCTTCGAGCGGCTCGGTCGTCTCGCAGGCTTGACGACTGCCGGTTCCACCGAGGGGCACAACCTCTTCCGCACGTATCGTCTTCCCTACGCCCTGGCGCGCGATTTCGTCCGCAACGCTTCCGTCTACCTCGCTACCGCCAAGGAGACGTTCGGCATCGGCACGCTCGAGGCGCTGGCGGCCGGCATCCCGGTCGTGGGATTCCGCCACGGCGGCCAGGCCGAGATCATCGAGCAGGGCCGCGACGGCTGGCTCGTGGAGCCGGGGGACGTCGAGGGCCTGGCGGAAGGCGTACGGTGGGCCTTGGCGAATGGTGAGGCGGCGGCGGCGGCGTGCCGCGCGAAGGCGGCCTTGTTTCCATGGGAAGGCGCGGCGCGGAAATACGCCGACCTCTACGAGACCGTTATTTCCAGGGCCGAGAGCAAGCGCACGAGCCCTGCCGTCTCCGTGATCGTGACGGCCTACAAGCTCGACGCCTACCTGGGCGACTGCCTCGTGTCGGTCCTGCGGCAGTCGAGCGACGATTGGGAGTGCATCGTGGTGGACGACGCGTCGCCGGACCAGTGCGGCGCGATAGCGGACGAGTTCGCCCGCCTGGATGACCGCTTCCGCGTGATCCACAACGAGACGAACCAGTACCTCGCGGGCGCGCGCAACACCGGCATTGCGGTCGCGCGCGGCCCCTACATCCTGCCGCTGGACGCGGACGACATGCTGGCGCCGGACGCCCTCACGCTCCTGGTCTCCGCGCTGGACGCCGACCGGACGATCCACATCGCGTACGGCTGCGTCCGGTTTGTCGACGAGGATGGCAAGACCGCGACGGACTACCACGTGGCGGGCCAGGAGGCGGGCCACTCCGGCTGGCCGCTGCCGTTCGAGTTCGAGCGCCAGGCCAAGGGCCTGAACTACCTCCCCTACGCCTCGATGTACCGGCGGGAGGTGTGGGAGTGGACCGGCGGCTACCGCCAACGCTGCCGGACGGCTGAGGACGCGGACTTCTGGATCCGCGCCAGCTCCTACGGCTTCCGTCCTCGCTACGTCACGCCGGCCGATACGCTGATTTACCGGAACCGCGAGGGCTCGATGAGTCGAGAGATCGGCAGGCGGGAGTGGATTCGGTGGTTCCCCTGGGGGGCGGACCTCGCCCTCGCGCCGGCGGGAGCCATCACGCGGCAGCAGCTCGCCGTCCCGAGCTACGATCCACCCGCCGTCAGCATCGTCATTCCCGTCGGGCCGGGGCACCAACACCTCCTGATGGACGCGCTCGACTCACTGGATGCCCAGAGCTACCGCAAGTGGGAGGCGATCGTGGTAAACGACACGGGCGCGCCGCTCCCGAACCTGCCGGCGTGGGCCCGCGTGATCGAGCCCGACCGCGGCCCTGATCCGGGCGGACCAGATCCAGGTGAGCCCGGGTTCGTGAAGCGGTTTGAGAAGCAGTGGGCGTATGGCAGATTTGGTGGCGTGGCGGCGGCTCGGAACGCCGGCATCGCGCACGCCCGCGCCGACCTCTTCCTGCCGCTTGACGCCGACGACCTTCTGGAGCCAGATGCCCTTCAGTGGCTCCTGACGGCCTATGAACAGGCGGGCGGTGGTGTCATAATCTACCCGGACTTCTGGGAGGACCCGGAGGAGCCGGGGCGATTCCGACCGTATGCCTGCCCCGATTTCGACCCCGCCCTCCTGATTCGAAGAGGCGCGCTGCATCCCGTGACGGCCCTCACGCCCGTGGCGTTCTGGCGTGAGGTCGGCGGGTACGACGAGGAGGTGCCGTGCTGGGAGGATTGGGCCTTCGCTCTCGCGTGCGCCGAGCGAGGCCTGTGTTCTCAGCGCCTTCCCGCCCCGCTCTTCACCTATCGCAAGCACACGGGCGCGCGACGGGAGGAGAACCAGGCGGCCTTCGACGACTGTCGGGACGCGATGCAGGCGCGCTTCGGCCACTTCTGGGACGGAGGTAAGGACATCATGAGTTGTGGATGCAGGAAGACCGGACCCGTCGATTCGCCCGCCGGCCCGCGCTACAGTCGCGCGGCCGCGCCGCCGGCGGCGGACGCCGTCCAGGTGCGGTACGTGGGGAACAAGATGGGCTCGATCCTCTTTAAAGGGCCGAGCGGCACGGTCTACTCGTTTGAGGCCGGCGACCCGGCGCGGTGGGCACTGGCGGCCGATGTCGAGTACTTCACTGGCCGCCCGGACTTCCAGGTCCTGGCGGCTGGCGGCGCGATGGCGATGGTGGGGCCGGAGGCCACGCCCTTCCTTGTGGCGGAGGGACCGCCCGTGCGGGAGCCGAGTCGCGAGCCCGTCGCCGTGCCGGCAGGCCACGCGATCGACGGCAGCCAGGCGGTGGCGCGCGCCCTAGCGGGCGAGCACGGCGGCATGACGGTCGAGCGCGAGACGGAGGAGGGGGTAGACCGCGAGGAGTACGCCAGCGAGCAGGAACTGGAGTCAGTCGACATCCGGGACGTCGATCCGGAGTTGGCGATCGCCGCCTTCATGGGCCTGGGCCTGAGCCGCGAGGAGGCGGAGAAACGCGTGCGGCCCGAGGCATGACCTACCACCACGAGCCGACGCCTTGGCGCTCGCCGCTCGACGGCGGCCATCCGATCCTTGACCCCCTCCGCGATGCGATAGACCACGTCAAGCAAGCGGCCGCATCGGGGGCAGGTGTCAACAAGGCGGTGCTCCGCGGTGAGATCGCGACCCTCAAACACCATATGGCGTTTCTGGAAGCCAGAGCGCACGAATGATGGAGGAGTTGGTCCTCGTCGGACTTGCCGCCTGGCGGCTCGCGATCCTGTTGCTGAACGAGGCGGGGCCGCTCGACGTCCTCGTACGCCTTCGGCGCCTTGTCGGCGTGCCGGCGGTCGGGGAGGTCGAGGGCTTCCTCCCGACGATCTTCTCCTGCATCCTCTGCATGTCCGCCTACACGACGGCCGCGACGTTCGGGCTCTACGAGATCGCGGGGCCGCTCTACGTTCTACCGATCGCCGCCTGGGGGCTGGTCGTGCTGGTCGACCGCTTCATCCGCGCCTACTGAATCGCCCCACTCCTCCGGATCGCCGAAGAGCTCCCGCCAGAGGCGCTCCTCGTAGACCTTTATCTGACGAATATCGTTGCGTTCCTTGCCCTTGAGCTGTCGCATGGAGTGCGTGACGGCACCGGCGCGGGACGCTGCCACCACCTTGATGCGCACGTCGCTGTCGCGGAGGCTGACGGCCACGAAGTACACGGTCGCGTTCGAACGGCCAGGTCTTGCGGGCATCAGCCCTCGACCTCCGGGAAGGCGAAGGCGCGGAGCGCCTCCAACCGCTTGATTGTCTCGTCGAGATCGCAGAGGTGAATGTCGTCCACCTCCTCGGCCATCGGGACGTTGAAGTACCGGCGGAACTGAACGCAGCCATCGTATCGGAGCGTCGCCTCCCACCACCCCTTCGGACTCACGACCCGGCGCGTAGCCTCGCCGTCCTCGGCCAGAACCCACCAGGGCGGGCCGTCCTCAGTCAGGTCAAGTTCCTTCTCAGCAGCGTGACGCTCCTCTGGTTCCGGCGGATCGTGAGCATCCGGCCAGACCTCCGGGGCCTGGAAGCCTGGCGGGATCACCACCACTTGGCTCGCGCGCGGCGCGAGCTGGGGAAGCCGCCTGCGTAACTCGGCGTTCTCCTCGCGCAGCCGCGCCATCTCAGCCGCCGGGTCACGGTGGCCGGTGCCGAGACAGTCGTCACAATCCCGCCAGAGTTTACCGTCCAGAAAGTCAACCCAGAAGCCTGTGTAGCCATCACATACTTGGCAAGCGTCTTCGCCTTCATAGAGTCGAACTAGGACTGGCGCGTTCATCGGATTCCTCCTACGTCAACCACCGTGTTGACGATTCAAAGCGTAGAATCACCAGCCATAGAGGGACTGCGCCACGATCATCGGCGACTCGTCTATGTGGATCTCGAACCAGTCGATGCCAAGCATCAGCGCAACCTCTCTCGCGCCCACTCAAGGTCGTGGGCCTCGTCGCTCCAGCCCTTGAGCCGCGTCTCCACCAGCGCGTATGGGCAGACGGGATCGTGGTCCAAGTAGTTCGGGCAGTCCGTCGGGCCGACGGAACCGAGCAACTCTACCTCGGCCGTCCAGTGGTTGACGGCGTAGACGTCGCCCGTCTCGTGGACGGCGCTGACGCGGTAGCGTGGGCCGCGCGGTATTGCCGAGCCGTCCGTCCACCAAGCTCCGAAATCTGACTCACCGCTCCGCTCGCCGCCCCGCGCGTCATAGAAGTCCTTGATCGTCGCGAATTTCACAGCATGTCCTCCGTCATGGCGGCGATCGCGCCGATGTCGTCGCCCAGGAGGTCGAACAGCACACGCGACTTCGTCGCCAGTTCCGCCGCCTCCGGTCCGACCTCGTTGTGCCGGTTGCCAAACACGCCGCAGCCGTCCTTGGCGAACGCCCGCCTCGCGGCGGTGAAGGTCATGCCCGATAGGTCCTCGAATTCCCCGATGTCCCACGGCTCGGCGCAAATGGGGCAAAGAACGTCCATCACTCCTCCTTCATCGCCACAGCGATGGCGGCGCGGATGGCCTCTTGGTGGTATGTGGCATAGTGCGCCAAACGGGCATCCGTGCCTGGTAGCCTGTACTCGCCCGCCTTGTCAACGATAGCGGTGAGAAGAACCTCAACGCGTGTGAGCGTCTCCAGCAGTTCCGGCGCGGCGACGATCAGGCGGGCGTCTGCGGCCGGATCATCCCGCCCCGACGACCAGTCAAGGCAAATGGACGCCACGATTTTGTAGCCGGCCCAGATGTCAAGCGTTGGGCTTCCGCGGTCGTCCTCTCCGCCCTTGATCTGCCATGCCTCTCGTTTGATCACTCGAAGACCTCCCCTCTCCTCACTATGTGGTCGCCTCCTTTGCCCCAACGGGGCGCGCTTGATGATCCAGCGAGCGGCGTTCGCCGTCCTGGCAGAAGCTGCAGGTCTGGCCGTCGGCATAGCGGCCCTGGCCGTGGCAGCGCTCACACTTCACCATCTTCCACCGGAACGGGTCGCCGTCCTCGTGCTCCCAGCCGTCGTCCTGCTGGCTCCAGTGGATCGGCTCGAAGCAGCCGGCGCATTGCGGCCCGGCGCCGCCCGGCGCGCGTCCCGAGCAGGTGGCGCAGATGACGGGGAAGGACCGGACGCGGTCGATTACCCGGAAGCAGCGGTCGCCCGCGCCAATCAGGGCGTCGCACTCGAGGCAGCGCCACTCGACCCGCAGCCTCGTGGGGAAGAGACGTCGGTCTCCGGGGATCATACCTGTCCAGCCTGCAGCGATCCGCCGCGTTGGTGATAGTCGTGCGCGTCGAAAATGGGGATTCCGTGGGCAGCCGAGTACAGGGCCTTCCCGCAAATCCCGCAGTAAATGAGGTGGATGAAGCGCCCGCACTGGCAGCGCGGCGCCCCGTCCGCTTCCGCCCGTGCGTTCAAGCGCTTGAATTCAGCCCACTCGGCCTCGAAGGCAGCGTCCATCTCAGCGACGTCGGAACTCACCGGAACACCCCGGATCGGAGGTCCAGGCCATGCTGGGCGCACAGGTCGCGGAACGCCTTCTGCACCCGCTCCGTCTCGGCGTGCGCCTCGCAGTCCTCGCGGGACCCGAGCCGCCAGTCGCGGCCGCAGGTGGTGGATAGTTGCACCAGCTCGCCGCGGGCCTTGTAGCCTACCAGGACGGCGAGCCGGTTGACGCCCGCCTCGGACGAGGATCGCCGCACGACCATCCGGACGATCCGGTCGCTGATGGCGTCGTCGAGGGCGTCGCGCTCGAGTTCGATCACGAACGCCTCGATCTCGTCGAAGTGAACCGTCATGGGGCCGCCTCTTCCTTCGCCCAGAGTATCGCGTAGCCGGGGCGACGAGGGAAGTCCTCGCCGGCCCGCCTCCGCGCGACTCAATTCGCCTGCGGCGTGCCCCGATCCTCCCACGCCAGTTCCGGCAGGTCCTCGTAGGCAATCGAACACTCCAGCCCGAAGCGCTGCAGCTCCCTGTCCTCCGTCTCGATAATCCACCGGCCATCGACGAAGTCCAAGATGGTGAAGCGGATGCCGGCCCAGATAACGACGGCGACATCCCCGTCCGCAGCTTCGAGAAGGGCGGGCGTCTCGCGCATGAGCGTCTGGTTATATTCGGCCATCAGTACCACCCCTCCTCCCGCGCGCTCTCGCGCAGGCCGTTCAGCTTCGCCACGAGCCGCGCCTTCATGACGTCGTACGCCAGGCGGCCCGTGTCGAGCGCCTCCTCGATCTCCTTCGCCGTCGTGCCGGGCGTGATGCCTGACAGGTGGAGCGCCGCCTCCGCCATCTGGAAGGGCTTAAACTGCACCTTCATTCCGACCGTCACGGCGAGCTTGAGGCCAGACGTCTCGTCCGGCCCTTCCTCTCCCGGCATCATGACGTCCGCCGCCCCGCCACCTTCGCTCGGCTGCCCGCCAGCATCCGGATGGCCTCGTCCAGCGCGCCCTCGCGGACAAGGGCCAATCCAAGGAGTGGGTCGCGTCCTGCCTCGAGCTGCCGCAGTACCAAGATCGAGGCTGCCCGGAAGATCCGCTCCGCCTCGGTTGCGGCATACGCTCCCTTCTTCGAAACCATGACGTGGACGACACGGCGGTCCTTCCGGTCTCGCGTCCTCGCGAGGTAGCCCTTCTCCTCCAGCCGGTTGAGCAGCCCGGAGATGCTGTGCGTCTCCTGCAGGAGCTGCGTTGCGATCTCGCTTGGCGTGACGCCTGGCTGAACCGCCGCGAGCATCAAAAGCCGCGCACACGCCGGCCCCACGTCCTGCGTCGCCTCTTCTCGCTGCAGCGCGAGTTCCACCAGCCGCTCCACGCCCGTGGCGGCATTACATAGGAGGATCGCCACTGGCGTCTCCTGCGCGTCGCGGGCTTGTCGCTGTGTCATGTTCCTATTCCCCTTCCCGCCGCGTTCAGGCGGCGCTTCTCTCCATCGGGGCGTTCGCCTAGCTGACGGATTCGAGGTCCGAGATGATGGCGGCGTGCCCCTCCGGGCAGCTCGCCGGGCTCGGCTCGCGCGTGACGAACGAGTGCATGCAGGAGCTGCAGAACCACCGGGTCTGTCCCTCCAGGACTCCCTTCTGATTCGGCGTCCGGCTGATGTTCTTGAAGCCCGCCGGCTTCTCCGTGGCCGGCCTTCGCGCCGGCACACCGATCTCGACCGCCTCGCGGATCAACTCCGCGCCGTTCGAGCCCCGGTCGCTGAGGTGCCAGAAGCGCGGCCCTTGGCACGCCTTCTTCTGCGTCAGCGCCTGCCCGGCTGCCGAGAGGCTGGTGAAGACGACGCCGTGGCGCGCGTGCTCGTTGCCCTGCACGATCACAACGACCGTCTTCCCGTCCCGGTCCTCCACCTTCGCCTTGTAGGTCTCGCCCTTGTAGGGCGCGACCAGTTCCTGTCCGATCTCGAGCTGTGCCTTTGCGGCCATCGTTCCTCCTTCGGCGTTTGGAATTGATGAGCAGCCTTCGCCGTTCGACCGCCCGCCCCAGCGCAGACGTCTGGACGTCTGCCTGCCGAGGCGCGGGGCCGTCCTCGAACCTAGCGATCTCGAGCTTGGTTCGCTTGGCCGAGAACCAGCAGTACTCGCATGTCTGGGGGATTATATACTTGACACTAGGCTGAGAATCAGTTAGACTCATCTTGTGATGAGACAGGCTTCCCAACTTCAGGCTCTTTCTCATTCGGATCATCCTTCTCGTGGGCCACACGGTGTAGCTCGTCGCGCACTGGTTTCGGGAACAATTTCTTCATCGCTTCTTCGGTCGTCCACTCGGTCGGCTTCTTCTTACGTCGCGGCATAGGAGCACTCCCATGAAAACAGCGGATATGAATGTGATGAAGCTAACGGATTTGTTCCATAGTGACGAGCGCTGCCGTGCCTACCTTGAAGCTCTACGCTGGCCCGATGGCCTGGCATGCCTACGCTGCCAAAGCACCAAGATTTCGCGGAGCTACAAGCGCAACCAGTTTGTCTGTGATTCATGCGGCTACAACTTCTCCGTTACGGCTGGTTCCATCTTCCACGATACCAAGCTCGGCCTGCCCAAGTGGTTCATGGCCGTCTATCTCATGTGCGAATCGAAGAAAGGCATGAGCGCCAACCAGATGAAGAGGACGCTGGGCGTGTCCTACAAGACGGCCTGGTATCTCTGCCACCGCATCCGCGCCGCCATGAGGGATGCCAGCGTGGGGATGCTCAGCGGTATCGTAGAGGTTGACGAGACCTACGTCGGTGGCAAGGTGAGGGGTCGGGGCCGGGGCTACCGCGAGAACAAGACAATGGTGGTCGGCGCTATCCAGCGCGGCGGCAACGTTCGGCTCAAGGTCGAAAAGCGGGCTGACCGCAAAACGCTCCACGCCTTCATCAAGGCATATGTGGGCGACGACGCCGAAGCGATCCACACGGACGAATGGCCGGCCTACTTGGGCATCGCCGACAAGAACACCCGGCACGAGACGGTCAACCACCGGCAAGAAGAATGGGTCCGGGCCGACGTTCACACCAACACCGTAGAGGGAGTCTGGTCGCTGTTCAAGCGCTCTATCGTCGGCTCGTACCATCAGCTTAGCGAGAAGCACATGGACGCCTACCTGGACGAGATGGCGTGGCGGTTCAACCAGCGTCACAACCCCTACCTGTTCCGCGATACGTTGGTCAAGCTAGTAAAGGCCGAGACGCTGGAATACAAGTCGCTAATTTCCTGACTCCTAAATGTCGCAACCATCAAGATGAAGCCTTCTCAAGTACTTCGCGGGGCATTGGTATGTACTCGTTGTTCAAATCCAGGAAGGTCTTGAGGCCCTTCCTATCAATTCCGCCTGACAAGATTCTCACCTGATCGATCAAGGAATCGTGTCGCTTCACCCATTGGCCGATGGCTTCAAGGTCTGCCAACGTTCCGATCCTAGAGCTGTGCCATACGAATGCTCCGGCAAACAGGTAAATGCTGCAATATCGAATGAACGCGCCCTCTAACTCGGCAGGGCTTCCTTTGACTATGAGGTCCTGCACATTGCGTAGCGCCTCGCCATAATGCGGCTCGAACGCATAATCCCTAAAGTACCTCGCGGACAGCCCTTGCCAGCCACCATTCGTGAAGCACTGGTCAAAGATCGCCTTGAGGACAGGACGGAGCGCATCAAAGGCAGGGATAGCGTAAGAATTGCACAATAAGACAAGTTGTTCATCTGGCGGTTCGGACTCGTTAACGGGTGTTGCCGATATGACAGCGAGAGGCGCGGCGCTCCAAATCTTCTCGAATGCACCCAAGAGACGCGAGTAAAGCGGGTCTTCTCTAAGAACCTTGAAGTTTGGCCGTTCAAGTGAAAACGGCGTCAGTACCTCTGCTCGAATTGAACCATCCCGTTCGTTCGGTTCGAGGATCGTCATGCCCAGGATGGGGCCGTCGAACCACCTGACCTCAACGTTGTGCGCCTGCGCTTCGCGGGTAGCTTGTTCAATTGTCTGTCTGAGATGGCTTTCAGTTTCGCCTGGTACAGCAGCCACTAGACTGGAGATCGTGTGACCGTATGGGTCTAGAAGCAAAGCCCGCTGAAACTGCGGCATCGCATAGAGTCCGTTAGCCCTGGCATACTCGCCAGCAATCCCCGTGTACCATACGCGCCTTGCTGCTCTTACTTCACCCAAGAGGCCACCGGTGGCGGTGTTCATCTCGGTGCGATCTCGAAAGAAGATCGGTGATAGCAGCGGAGCTTGGCTCCTGTTGTGGATGGGTTCGGGCTCATCTTGTAATTGCGTCGGTTCTTGTGGCTTAGTCTCTGAGGGGGCCTGTTCCAGTTCTATTGGCTTCTTCCCAACCCGATAGAGCCAATAGAGCCCAAGGGGTGTGAGCACAAGCCAGCCCCACTCGCCCGCGAAGGCGAAAACATCGGACGCACCTCGCTGCCAAAGTGACGCTAGGAAATCCAAGTCGCCGCCCCACTCGACAAGCTTGTAGGCCGGGGAGAAACCAGAGATAACCCATTGTGGCAGAGATTCTTTGCGGAGGTAGGGGCGGAGCCATTCAGGAACCCTAGAATCCATCTCCTACCAGCCTTTCTCGCTGGCAGTAGTCTACCATAGCCTAGCGTGTGGTATACAATCCCCCATGTCTGCTGGTCACTGAAGGGCCCCGGAGGCAGCGGTGTCTGCGAAATGATCTTCGTCGCGTTCTTTTCCACTATGGACCTCCTCCTTCACCGTCAGTATCGGCCGCCCTCGGCCAGCTCTGAAGTCTACCCAGCACCATGATTGGCCCCTCCGCAACTGCACACGCAGACGGGCCCGCGCGCGTGAAGGCACGCGCCCGAGCACGCCACGCCCTCAGCGTACGTCGCCATGATCTCGAAGCGCCGCATGAAGGAGCCGCACTCGCATCCCTCGACCGGGATGGCTTCGCCTCGGCGGTAGTCCCGCCGGCGTGCCTGGCCGCAGCGCGGGCAGCGATGGAGGACCCGGACGACGTCTTGCATCTCGTTCATGGTCAACGCTTCTTGGGGGCCGAACGTTTCAGGCAGGGGTCCGTCGGCTCCGCTTCTTCCTTCATTCTGACGTTAGCGTGACGACGAGGCGAAGTCAACCTATAATCGGGCTGATTCACGCTATCGTCGGGGGAGGGCGCGTTAGTACCCCGCGAGAGCCTTCCGGGCCAAGGCGAAGAAGGGGCGGGCTGGGCCCGAGCGGGTCCGCCCCTGCCACCAAAGGGGGAGGAAGCCGATGTACGCCCAGACCCTTACGAAGCTGCCGCTCGCGACGTGGGCCCGACTGATGGGCGTCCACCCGCTCCATTTCGCCCAGGTGTCATTCACGCCGGCGAACGCGAAGTTCCCCTCGGGCAACTGCGACAGCGTCATGGCGCAGCACGAGTGGCAGGAGGCGGACGCGACGTCGCGCGAGGAGGTGGCGCGCGCGATCGCGCAGGCGGAGGAGAACATCGAGCGGGAGCTGGGCTTCCGCCTGCTGCCTAGCTGGGAGGTGGACGAGTGGCGCGAGACGATGCGCTACTTCCGGCCCGAGCTCGACAACCTCAGCCTCACGGATCTGCGCGGTGCGGCCCAGGCGCTCAAGGCGCGCTGGGGCCACCTCGTGACGGTCGGCCAGCGCGCCACGTCCCTCCTGGCGGCCGGGTCCGCCATCACGTGGAGCGACGTCGTGGCGGTGGGGGACGGGTACGACGAGACCGGAACCGTCACGGTCGCGGGACTGGCGGCGGCCGTCGTGGCGTGCGAGGTCCACATCTACTACCCCGGCCACGCGGGCGACCCGGCATTCGAGATCCGACCGATCGACGTCTCCATCACGGCCGGCGTCGCGACCATCACGTTCCGGCGCGAACTGGCGGTCCTGGAGGACCTGCTCGAGGCGTTCAAGCCGCTCGCGGCTGAAGGTGCGGACGATGCCAACTTCCTCGACGAGGTCGACGTCTACCGCGTCTACAACGACCCGTCCGCGCCCGCAACGCTCCTGTGGGAGAACCGCCCCACCACCTGCGGCTGTGCTGACGATTCATGCCCCTCGTGCGACTACAGCGCCCAGACGGCTTGCCTCAACTTCCGCGGCGACCCGGCGAACGGCTGGCTCTCGTACGAGCCCGCAACGTACGACTCCGACACAGACGCGTGGGCGCGCCAGGACCCGAGCGTCGGGCGTAACCCCGACATCGTTCGCCTCTGGTACCAGGCGGGGCTCCGGGACAAGCGTGTCGCCTGCCCGAGCCGCGACATGGAGACGCAGTGGGCGCTGGCGGTGGCGCGCTACGCCGCCTCCATCCTGGACCGGCCGCCTTGCGCCTGTGCGCGCGAGACGTGGGAACGGTGGCGCGTGGACCTGGCGTTCCGCGGCGGAGCCGAGGAGCTCGCGACGTACGAACTGACGCCCTCGGATCTCGGCAGCCCGTTTGGAACGGCCGCGGGCGCGATCTACGCCTGGAGGCGTGTCAAGGCAGCGGAGAGCGGCGCGGCGGCCCGCTTCGCGATCGCGCCTTAAAGACGATGTGGCGCGGGTTGATGCACGTGTGGTCGAGGCAGGTGAAGCGCGGCCTTCGCCCCTCTGGCCGCGAGCCGTACAGCAGGATGAAGGCCCAGATCCAGGCGCGCTGCACGCGGGACCGCTGGGCTGCCGAATCCCACACGCCGAAGACGCCGTAGCCCTGCGGGTCCGTCGCGCCCAGCCAATGCCAGCAGGCATCAGGCGAAGGCAGTTCGACCTTCGAGAAGAAGAGGGCTTCGGTGGGCAGTGCCTGCCGACGAGGAGCCGAAAGGCCTGTGCTTGCCGCTCGTAACGCTCTCACAAAGGCAGTTTAGCACCCGTGACAGCTAGTTAAGGCCGGCCGTACGCTCCGGGCGGATATGGAGCAGGGGCTGCGGCAGGTGACGTTCGTCGACGCGCAGGGACGGAAGTGGGCTCGCCTCCTTCCGCCTTCCGCGCCCGACAGCGACGCCGAGTGGGGCATTCCGATAGGCCCTCCGCCGCTCACTTCTCTCGGCCTTCCCGGCGAGGTCGAGGTCGCGCTCCATAACCAGCTCTACGAGCGAGGCATCCTGACGGAACGGGATGCCAAGCGGGGGAGGCTGGAGATCGACTCGGCCCTTCGGGCGGCGCTCCGCGTCGACACGGGCCGGATCTTCGACCTCTACCGAGGCCAGGAGGCTTAGATGCCGGCAGTAGCGCAGAAGACGCTCCAGAAGACGTCGCAGTCGCGCGTCTTCACCATCGAGGGAGGGGCGGGTCCGGCGAATGCGCCGGTCTATCAGTCCCTCGCCCGGGCGATGGCGGTCTCGTGGCCGCAGGGCGACGTGACGCCCGTCCGCATCCCGGACCCGGACCAGTACGAGTCGTTCGTCGTTGTGGACCAGATCAAGGGCCAGCAGGGCCTCCCGACGCTCGGCCTGCAGTTCCGCAAGGACCGGAGCCTGTCGGACCTCCTGACGCTGGTCCGCAAGGGCTGCGCGTTCGACGTCCAGGTCCACGTCGGCGCGTGCAAGACGCCCAGCGACTTCAACGAGGGGTGGGAGCTGATCCAGGTGTTCGAGCTCGCGAGCATCACGAGTTACGACACGGACGAACTCGGCGCCCTTGACGCCGACCAGAACGCCGTGGTCAACGAGGCCGCGGCCCTGACGGGCCTGGACTACTACGAGCTCAAGCCGCTCGCGGCCCAGGAGCAGGCGGCATCCGAGGTCGTGCAGGAAGTGGTGGACGTCTCGATCTGCGACTCCAAAACCTGCGGCGAATGCGGCCTGCCGACGGACGGCTGCCAGAAGGTCTTCGCCCTCACGAAGTCACACGGCGGCTCCCCCGGCCTCCCGGCCGAGATCGTCTTCACTGAAGACGGCGGCGGCTCCTTCCTCGACACGAACATCACGACCCTCCCGGCCAACATGGATCCGGACGCGATGGCGTGCGTCGGCATCCACCTCGTGGTGGTGTCGAACGAGGACTGCGCCATCCACTACGCCGAGATCGCCGAGATCCTGGACGCGGCCGAAACCTGGACCCGCGTCACGACGGGCCTCGTGTGCGCCGCAGGCGCGCCGAACGACCTCTTCTCCCTCGGTCGCACCTTCACCTGGATCGTGGGCGATGGCGGCTACATCTACTTCTCCAGCGACATCACGGCCGGCGTGGACGTCCAGACGGCCGGCAGCGTGACGGTGCAGAACCTCACGGCCATCCACGGTTACGACACGCTCAACCTCGTGGCCGTGGGGGCGTCCAACACCATCCTTCTGACGCGGAACGGCGGCTCCACCTGGGCGGCCGTGACGGGTCCGGCCGCGCTCGCGGGCATCACGCTCAACACCGTCTTCATGCGGTCGAAGGACGAGTGGTTCATCGGCTCGGCCGACGGCCACCTGTACTACACCCGCGACGGCGGTGCGACCTGGACGGAGAAGGCGTTCCCCGGCTCGGGCTCGGGCGTCGTGCGGGACATCACGTTCCCGACGCCGACCGTCGGCTACCTGTCGCACGACACGGCCGCGAACCGCGCCCGTATTCTCAGGAGCATCGACGGCGGCCACTCGTGGTACGTCCTGCCGGAGGGAACGCTCTCGCTCCCGCTCGCCGACGCGATCAACGCGATCGCGGCCTGCCGGGAGGACCCGAACCTCGTGTGGGGTGGCGGTCTCGGTGACAACGCCGTCGACGGGTTCCTCGTGAAAGCAGCGTAGGCTGACGTGACGAGCGATTTTGCAGATGCGGCCGCTTCCATCAGCGCGGAAGCGTTGGCGGCGGCGGCCCGCACGATTGCGGCCTTCCAGGCCGGGGGCATGCCCCACGAAGTGACGCTCTCATCGGGCGTCGTCCTTGCCCTCCGGCCTGTGCCGCCGTTCGCGCTGCAGGAGGCGCTGCGGCAGATCCGCGAACCGGAGCCGCCGATGTGGCTCAACCCGGACAAGGGGCGGGAAGAGCCGAACGCCGGCGACCCGGATTACCTGGCTGCGATCGACCACTACGTCGAACTGCGGCTCGAGACGATTGCGAACGTCACGATGGCGCTCGGTACGGACCTCAAGTCCTGCCCCCCGGGCATGCCGGGCCCGGAGGACGACGTCTGGATCGAGGAGATGGAGGTCGCGACCGATGGCCGCATTTCGATCCCTCGCACGCCACCGCGAGCCCGCTACGTCGCGTGGCTCCGGTTCCGCGCCATGCCGCGGACTAACGACATCGCCGTCGTGGCGGCGCTGCCGCTGCTCCTCGCGGGCATCAGCGAGGGGGAGGTGGCGGCCACCATGGCCTCCTTTTCGAGTGACGAGGAACGGGGAGGCGATCCTGTACCACCCCCTGGGCGGGACGGTACGAACGGGCATCGAGTACGAGGCGCTGGTTCCGGGGCTCGTGCCGGAGCTCGAGGAGAGGGAAGCGGCGCGCTTTAACGGCTACACCTGGCGCGACTGGCTCGAGCTGGAGCGCCACGAGCGGGCTACAGGGATCGGTCACTCCCGCCTCACGCACCTGATCGCCCTCCACCAGCAGGATGCGGTCCGAGACGACGAGCGCCTCCGGGCGCTCATGAGGCGATCCAATGGCGCTTGAACAGATCGGCTTTCAGGCGGTAATCCAGGGCCTCGGCACCTTCCTCTCCGGGACGGCCCAGATCGAGAAGGCGCAGGGCCGGGTCGAAGACTCGACCAAGAAGACGTCCACCGCCTTCGGCGCGTTCCAGAAGATCGCCATGGCCTCCGCAGCTGCGGGCGCAGCCGCCGTCCTGGGGCTTGGCGTCGCGGCCCTCAAGATGGCGGCCGACTTCGACAAGGGCATGCGGGAGGTCAACTCGATCGCCAAGTTGTCGGAGTCCGGTTTCAAGCAGCTAGAGAAAGACACGCTCGCGTTCTCGAAGCAGATCGGCATCGCGGCGAACGAGGTCGTACCGGCGCTCTACCAGGCCCTCTCGGCCGGCGTGCCGGTGGATAACGTCTTCGAGTTCATGCGGGTGGCGGGCGAGGCGGCGATCGGCGGCGTCACGACGCTCGAGACGGCCGTGGATGGCCTCACGTCCGTCGTCAACGCCTACGGCGCCGAGAACCTGTCGGCCGCCCGCGCGGCTGACATCATGTTCAAGGCGGTGGAAGTCGGCAAGACGACGTTCGAGGAACTGTCGATGAACCTGGCGGACGTCGTGCCAACGGCCGTGGCGGCGGGCGTGTCGTTCGAGGAGGTGGCGGCGGCCGTCGCGACCATGACGGTCCAGGGCATCCGCACGACCGTCGCCACCACGTCCCTCAACCAGGCGCTCGTCGAGTTGCAGAAGCCGATGCCTCCGCTCGCGAAGGTCATGGAGGCGGCGGCCAAGAAGATCGGCGCGGCCGACGGATCGTTCAAGTCGATGAAGCTCTCGGGCGCGAGCCTCGAGACGATCCTCATCGCGCTGGAGGACGCGGCCGCCGAGATGGGGCTTAGCCTCACGCAGGTGTTCGGCTCCGTCGAGGCGTCGAAGGCCGTCCTGTCGCTCACGGGCCAGAGCGCCGAGATCGCGGCGCGGCAGTTCGATCAAGTGACGAACAGCACGGGCTCGGCCCGCGCGGCGTTCGAGGAGCTGAACAAGAGCGCGGCGCGGCAGTTCGAGATGCTGAAGACGAAGATCACCGCCACGATGATCGAGTTGGGGACGAAGGCCATCCCGCTCGTGATCGCGGGGCTGGAGAAGCTAAACGCCATCTTCCCTACGATCGTGTCGGGCGGGACGAAGCTCGCAACCGCCCTGGCGTCGATCGCGAAGTTCGCCGCCGACAACAAGGTCCAGGTCGGGCTTTTCATCGGCATCCTGGCGGTCCCGAAGATTCTGGGCGCCGCTTCCGCCCTCCTGCAGATGGCGGGTGCCATGCGGGCGATGGCCGCCGCGAGGATCGGGCAGGTCGGCCAGGATTACGCCTTCTTCGCCAAGAGCCTCGCGGGCGCGCCGATGCTCACGCGGTCGCTCGGACCGCTCCTCATGACGCTCGGCACACTGGCAGGTCCGCTGGCGCTTGGCGGCATCGCGCTCGCGGCCGTCGGGGCGAGCCTCGGGATCGAGAAGCTCATCCCCTTCTTGAACAAGGGCGAGAGCGCGTCGGAGCGCTTCGAGAAGCGCCTGAAGGAGTTGAAGGATAGGCTCGCCGACATCGACCGCTCTCTCTTCCTTGGCCGCATCGACGAGTTCCAAGCCTCCCTCTACAACGTCGCGAACGTCATGAAAACGCTCAACGACATGAGCGCGGACTTCGTGCGGAAGCTAGACGACATCGACAAGACGAAGGCTCTCTTCAACGAGGCGCAGCGGGCGGAGATGGCGGCGCGTGCGCACACGGACCTGTACGAGTCGATGGCCAAGGTTCTCCGCGAGGCCGAACTGACGGAGCCAGAGATACAGGCGCTTTCCGACGTCATGGGCGAGGCGGCGCCCAAAGGCCGCATTGCGGCCGAGGCGGTAGGAGGCCTCTTCCACGCGCTCGAGCTGGCCTACCCCGCGACGGCTAAGCAGGCGGGCGCGACCAGGGACGCGGTCGAGGCGCTAAAGGCGGCCCGCACGCCCCTGGAGAAGCAGGCCGACCTGTACGCCGAGATCGCGAAGCAGGCGGGGGCTGCCGCCCTCTCGGTTAAGGGCTATGACGATGTGACGAAGGCGGTGGCGACAGCCCTGACGAAGGAGCAACTCGTCGCCGATGCCGAGATCGCGAGTCTCCAGCGGCGCGCCAAGGTGCTCGAGCGCGCGGGCCAGGCCGAGAGCGTCGAGGCGAAGAACATCCAGGCGCGGATCACGTACCTCGAAGACGAGCGCGAGCTCGTCAGTCTCACGGCAGCGGAGCTCGTGGCGAAGGGCAGGGTGCAGGAGGCGCTCAACAAGGCAACGGAGGGCAAGCTCACGCTGGACCGCGATGTGTTGGCCCAGCTTCTTGACATAGTGGAGGCGACGGGGCAGGACGTCTCGGTCGAGCGGGACATGCTCGGCATCTACCCGGTCGTGACGCAGGCGATGAAGGATCAGGCGGAGGCGGCCCGCCTGAACGCGGAGAAGCTGGCCTCGATGGGCCCGGCGGCCGAGACGTCGGCCGGCCAGATGGAGGGCGCGGGCGTCCGCATGAGCGAGGCCATGAAGGGTCCGGCGCAGGTGGAGCAAGAACTACTGGACCTCCTGCGAGACACGGGCCCGATGGCCGTGGCACAGATCCCGTCCTTCGATGCGCTCGGGACGCGCGGGCGCGCGGACGAGGAACTCCTGATCCGCGGCATGGACACGCTCTCGAAGGGGATTCTGGGCCTCGGCCCCGCCGTGCTGGCACAGGGTAGCTTCTTCACTCGGTTCGCCGCCATCGCTAACGCGGCACTCGCCTCCCTCATCCTCGCCAAGACGCGCGAGGCGATCGACTCCGTTGCTCGCGCTCTCGCGGGTATCGGGGCCGCTGCTGCTGCCGGGACGCCGCCCGAGGGACGGGAGTTCGGCGGACCCGTCGCGGCCGGCCGCCCCATGTGGGTCGGTGAGACGCAGCCGGAGATTTTCATCCCGCGCTCACCCGGCATCGTGGCGCGGCCGCAGCAGCTCCAGCTCGGAGGCGCGGGCTTCGGCGGCCCGTCCTTCGCGCCCGTGATCAACGTTTCGGGCCACACGATCGAGGAGATGGAGGTCGCGACCCTCGCGGCAGTCAGACACGCGTTCCAGGATGCTCGCCGCGTCGCCCTCCGCAGCGGTCAGCCGCTCACGTCGGGGATAAGCTGATGCCGTACCCATGGCCGTCCTTGGGCAGCTTCCTTTTCGCCCGGGACGAGAGCCCCATCTGGGGCTCGGACCAGGGCTGGCGAAGATCGCCGACCTACGCGCGCCGCCGGCCGCTCGGTTCTGCCACTGACTCCGTCCTGACGCTGGCGATCGGCTCGGCTGATCGTTCCTTCGAGCTCTACCTAAGCCCGAGCCGCCTCGCGACTCTCGAGGCGCTCGTCAACACGTCCGCCCTCTTCACCGATTGGGAGCGACCGACGCCGGACTCCCGCATGGCGCTCCTTTCCTCGGTTGATCCGCTCGAGTGGGTCGCGGTGGCGTGCTCGGACGGCACGACCCAGAAGCGCGTTCGGGCGGCGCTAACGCTGGTTTCGCAGTAGATGCCGACTCTCAAGGAGCTCTACGAGGAAGACGATCACCGCCGCACCTCCTTTGACGTCTGGGTAGGCAACGTCCGCCTCTCGGACGTGCTGGACATTGAGTGGCAGTTCGAGTTCGGGGCCGTCGCGACGGCCGCCGTCACGGTGCCGCGGGCGGCATTACCGGCGAGCGTGGACTTCAACAGCGTCGTCCGCATCTACGTCGGCTTCGATGGCGTAAACGCGATCCAGTTCACCGGCAAGGTCGACTCGCCGGTCTACGGGACGGACAGCGTTCGCATCGAGTGCGTCGGCCGGTCCTGGCTCCTGGACGTCGTGTATAAACGGACGATCAACGTCACGTTCGTCGGGTTGGCCAACACGATCGTCCAGAACCTCCTGGCTCAGGCTGGGATCGCGGACTACGTCGCGGCCCTGCCAGCCTGGACGGTCGGTAGCGTCGTGCCGCAGACGCTCGAATTCCAAACGTACGGTGAGGCCATTATGAAGGTGGCGGAGGTCGACGGCAGCCCCTGGTATGAGCTGCCCAGCGGCCAGGTACGGGTAGAGCAGCGCGACCCGCTGCCGGCGCCGACGGCCTTTCGGGAGTACTTCTCGGGCGTCCTCACGGGCGTGGCCGAGTCGCAACCGGTCGGGATCACGAACGCCGCCGCCAGGCCCCGTATCCTGCAGGCCACGCTCCGCACGGTCCTGCGGGAAGTCTGCAACTCCATCACGATCCGGGGCGCGGCCGTCGACACGGTGGGGCCGGAGGGTGAGACCAACACGGACGTGATCGAGACGTCCTGCGACGGGCCGTCGCCCTGGATACCGATCCCGCCCGAGTTTCGAGACTTCACCTTCAACAACGAGCTCATCGACACGGCGGCAAAGGCTGGAGCCGTCTGCTCGCGGTACTACGCACTGAAGAACCGCCTCGAGCAGCGCCTGAGCCTTACGGTTGACGGCGACCCGCAACTCTTCCTCGGCGCGACCGTCCTGGTCGAGGACCCGAGCTACACCGGCGTGACGGGCCGCTGGTTCGTCTACGGCTACTCATCCCGGCTCGACAGCGGCGGCTTCTCCACGACCCTCGATCTGCGCGGCGGCGGCCCAGCGGCCGGCGGCTCACCGGCGATCGACCCGTTCGCCTGCTTCGTCTGGAACAACGAGAAGGTCGAGCCCGGCGGCGACAGCGACCAGCCGGCGGCGAAATTCCAGCAGGTCGTCCCGGCCGGTACGCCCGGAGGACCTGCCGGCGGTGGGCTGGCCGTGATCGTGACGTTCGACGGGCGCTGCTCGACGGACGTGGACGGCTCGATCGCCTCCTACGCCTGGTCGGACGACCAGGGCGGAGCCGGGACAGGCCCGGTTTGGCAGCAGGTCTACGACCCGGCGGTCATCTCGTCGGTCGTCGTGACGCTCATCGTCACGGACAACGACGGCCGAACGGACGACGTGATCAAGACGGTGAACATCAAGGCCGACGCCACCACACCACCGGACCCGACGGTAAACGACTACGCGAGCGGCGGGGGCGAGCTGCTGATCCCCACGATCTACTGCGCCGCCGGCAACACGGCCATGTGCTCCGTCGACGGCGGCGTCTCGTGGACGGACCTGACGCCGGCAGCCGCGGGTGCGAGCGGCCTCTTCATCTCCGTCTCCGGCGCTCTGCTCCTCGACTTCTCCCGCGTCGCGGTCTTCGGCACGACGGCAGGCGAGCTCGTCCGCACGACCGACGCTTGCGCCACCGGCGCCGTCGTCTACACGGTTCCGGGTGGGCCGAGAGTCGAGTTCGTCTGGAAAGACGTGGACCTCCTCCTCATCTGGTGGGCCTCAACCGTCGACGGCCGCATCTACCGCTCGGCGGACGACGGCGTGACGTGGAGCCTCTACCACAACTTCGGCGACGGCTATCCGGTCTATCGCCTCGCGACGCCAAACGCCGGGCCCTACCGGGGCTGGCTCTTCGCCTACGGCGGCAACACGGCCGTGCCCTCGAGCCTCATCCGTTACGACGCCGGCAAAACCGGAGCCTGGACCTCCGTGCCGATCGGCGGGCTGCTCGCGGCCGCGATCTCCCTCGCTGGGGCGGGCTACTCCGTCCAGGAGGCGGCGTCGGCCGAGTCGGACGACCTCGCCATCATCTTCACCGCCGGCGTCTCGCCGGTCCACTGGTACAACCCCAACTTCCAGGACGGCGAGGGCTGGGTCGCGGCCATCGGCCTCGCGGCTGGCGCTGGCGAGGCGCTGGCGCCGGGTTACATGGGCGCGGGCGACCTCCTCGCCGTCATCGCGAGCCTCACGACCTACAGCGCCAGCGACGGCGAGACGTTCGTCGCGGGGGCGAACCCCACGCCCTCGCAGGTCAATCACCTCTTCTGGGAGACGGGTCAGTTCGGCGTCTACATCGGCGCGGCCGCCGGCGGGATCGTCAAGACGGTGGACCACGGTGAGACCTGGGGCTATATCCGGCCGCTCGGCGTCGTGACGTGGCCTGCCGGCGCTGTGGGCTACATGATCAGCTTCGAGGCGGAGCCGCTCCAACCCGCGACGGCGGACCTCTACGTGGTCTCGGACCTCACGTACGAGCGCCTCACGGTCGGCGACGCCTGGGAGGTCAAGGACGGGGCGGCTCCGAATGTGGCAAGCGGCCTTATCCGCTACATTTCAAATGGCCTCATGTTCCATCTGGAGCGCCGGGTTTGTTCTCCAGGCGCAGGTCAAGGCCTCTACCGCTCGATCGACTATGGAGAGAGCTGGGCAGAAGTAGCGCCGCCGAGCGCTGATCACGGCTGTGTCTGGTACGACGTTGCGCCAGGTGGTCGGCTCTGGGCTGTCTGGTGGAACAACTCGAACAATCATGCCGAGGTCTGGCGCTCCGATGACGACGGCGACAACTGGACGCTCTCGTATGACCGCGGCTCGGCATTCCGCTGGATCGCGAATGTTCACGTCGATCCAGGGAATGAGAACAATCTCGTCCTCGGCGTTGACGACGCCATCGGTCAGGCCGCGCCATGCGTCGTCTCGACGGACGGTGGCGCGACCTGGACGCTCAAGACGCCGCTGGGCGGTGCAATGGCGGCCTGTGACACGCGTGTCTGGTGGGGCCTCGGCGGTCGTCTCATCTGCCAGCTTGTCGGCGTCTTCTTCGGTGGCGTGAACATCATCACTTCCGACGACTACGGTGATTCCTGGACGCTGCGCTTAACGGTCGGCCACAATGACGCCGACGTTGGCGAGATCGTTCGCGCGGGTGGGGCTTCTGCCCCGAACTACTTCTCGTATGGCCATAACGACGTGGGGGTTTCGGAGCACCTCCATCGTTCGCAAGACAACGGCGAAACGTGGGAGAGCCTGAATCTACCCGCTGGTCCTGATTGGACGAGTGAGACGATCCAGGCCCTGGCCTACGACATCCTCACGGACCGACTCTACCTGTTATCGTCAGGCGCGACCTACACGACGGAAGTCTGGTATCTTGAGGCCGCGACCGCCGTCGCTGTGGGCTCGGAGTCTTGGGTCGAACTGCCCTCGACCGGGCTCACGCCGAGCATACTCGGCTGCATGACGCTGATCGTGAGCTGACATGATCGACCTGGCCCATTCCGTCCGCGCCCTCGAGCTGGAGGTTCGTGCGCTCAAGTCGCGGCTCCAGCGCGTACTCGTCGGCGCCCAGCTCGCCCCGGACGCGATCGCCGGTATCGTACCGATCGGCTCGGGTGGTACGGGCGCGGGCTCTGGCCCCCTCTCGATCGTGCCGCGCTTCGTCAATGACTCCGGCGGTGCCCTGGCCGAGGGCGCGGTCGTGGTTCTCGACGCCGCCGGCGCCAGGGAGATCACGATCACCGCCACGGCTGGCAACCGGCTCGTCATCGGCGCCGTGCACGGCGACGCCGCTCCCTACGCCGCCGCCGCGGAGACGCCTGTCCTTGTCCTGGGTTACCACCCGGCCGTGGTGGTCCAGGGAGCCGTGGCGATCGGCGACTA
>Ga0214473_10000290_pt1 | contig 70305 bp, 66 predicted proteins | sample RVTome_7_FD_203509 | JGI IMG/M metagenome (GOLD analysis project Ga0214473, IMG submission 203509) | Soil microbial communities from uranium-contaminated site in the Upper Colorado River Basin, Wyoming, United States - RVT98D197 | ecosystem: Environmental > Terrestrial > Soil > Contaminated >...
ATTCTCTACTCTCGCTTCTCCTTCTCCTGACACCACATACAGCCACTGGTCGGATTCCGGGTGCATGTTATCCGACCCTCCTGTTGATTGACCGGGTGCCAAAACCATTTCCGCAACTTGCGAACGCGAAGTTCCCTCAAGTACTCTAAAATAACTTTCAGGTTTAATACTAATTTTTTTCATCTACCGCATTTTATCACGACATGTGATGGTAAAATCTTCTTATGGCAACAGCCAAAAAGAAAGCTTGGAAAGCAATTTCTCTAATGCAGCCCTGGGCGAATTTGGTTGCTTCTGGAAAGAAAACTATTGAAACGAGAAAATGGAAAACAGACTATCGCGGTAAAATTGTCATTTGTTCTTCTAAAAAACCCACAATTGCTCCCGCCGGTTACGCTCTTTGCACGGCTGAGCTTTATCATATTGAACCGATGAAAAAAGAGCACGAGAAAAAAGCTTGTATTAAGGTTTACCCCAAAGCATATAGCTGGTTTTTGAAAAATATAAAGCCGTTTAGAAAGCCTATCCCTGTCAAGGGTAAATTAGGTTTATTTACACTAGAATTATAAACGGCTTTGTTCACTCCTCGCTTAAAGCGAGTTTGATTAAAGCAATTTAAAAAGCCAATTCCCGTTAAAGGAAAATTGGGAATCTTAACGCTAAAATTATGATTCTTTTTTTGAAGTGTTTATCAAATCTTGGGTGGGTTTCGATAACCATTATCAGACTTTCATAAGATGGCTCATCAAGTCTTTAACGTTTTTTGTCTTAAAGGTTTTAACCTTACCAGACTCAATGTCGTCTATAATTTTATTGTACCTCTTTATAGCTTTGGGTGATAACTGCACTACCTTTGGTTCTTCTATTACTTTAGGGTTCGCTTTGACCATTCGAATTACTGTACGGAAAAGTTCGCTTCTGTTGGCAAACCCAAGCTTTTCAACCATCTGATCCACAAAATTTCTTTGCTCCTCTGTCACAGAAATATTAATTGTTCTCATAACAGTAAAATTATATCAATCTTTGCCAAACTTTGTCAATTATACATACACTTAATTAGAAATCTGCTCTCTTACAAAACTGTGCACCCCACTCCAAATTCCTTCACCCTGTTTGAGGATTAATATAAACTGACCGTACCCACTTTTATAAATCCTTCGATTCAACTAAAACTTTACATTGGTAACAAACTACAAACTTCTATAGTTGTTGGTCAATGCTCCTCTTCTAAAAAGAGCTAAGTTGCTCTATTGAGGTAGAGATGTCTTTTCTGATTGGTAAAGACTAGAAACTTCTTTTGGCAAAAACTCGGTATTATAGAAAGTGGGTTTGTAGATTTGACCGACAAATGCCTGGCTACCTACTTCATTCGCTCCTATGGTAACATTATTCTCATTAGCCTTAATCATCACGTAGTTTGTCTCGATATTCAGGTTGCCGTTAATGTAAATTTTTAATTTCCCCCTCTGAATCATACTGATAACCACATGGCTCCATTGATTCGTGGGGAGACTGCTGGTGCTGGTGAGGGTTGAAGGAGTGGAAGAATTTGCCGGTTGGTAGATGAAGTTTAGCCTTCTTGCTTTATTGAGCATCAGTCTCCAGTCAGACCCTTTTCCCACCAGCCTTTGGTTATCACTAATCACAGCAGCTGAAGGTTTTACCCAAAGGCTTATCGAGAACTCTTTGTTATCGGGATTAAACTGGGAGTTATCCTTTATGACCAAAACTCCCCCGGGCTGGTTAAATTGAAAAAGCTCACTTTGGGGTATTATTACACCCTGTGAGGAAACTATTTCATAAGGGAGTTTGGCAACTGCCATTCTCCACGTTTTATAGAAACCGTCTAGTTTATTTGCTTCGGTAGGATTGGAACTTATAATGTTATTTTTTTCGCCGCCGTCTTGGTCGATCCTGTAAAGATATTTCACCCCGTCTTCATAGACAAGCTTAAAGACACCCCTTCTTACGGCGTAGTTGAAGATGTTTGATTTGCCGTTTCTATATTCCCAATAGACAATGCCTCGCCCTGTCATGAGTGTGCCTTTAAAAGCGGGAAGAATACTAATTCCATCCACCTGACCAATACCGATTCCAATAATTTCCGCGATTGTCGGATAAATGTCAAAAGAGAAAGAGAGACTTGTGTTTTGAGAGTTGGGAGCAATTTGCCCTGGCCAACGAACAATAAACGGAACTTTAATTCCACCCTGGTAAAGATCGTGCTTAAAACCTTTCAGATTACCATTACCGTTGGGGTGATTCGGTCCGGCTCCTCCGTTATCACTTAAGAATATTACTATTGTATTGTCGGTCAAACCTTTCTTATCAAGTGCGGTTAAGATTTTACCCACATTTTCATCCAGAGTGCTAACTAGAGCAGCGTATCTTCCTTCGACTGTATCCGGATATTGCTGTGCCCATCGAGCTGGGGGGTCAATGGGGTTGTGAGGAGCATAATCCCAGTAAGATATAAAAAAGGGTTGTTGGTGCTCCTGGTTAATGACATCAACCACCTCATCTGCCAAAATGTCGGACAGGTGTCCTTCGTATTGAACATATGGTTCTGTATTTCTTTTAAGATAAGGAGAGTGATAGGCACCTCCAGTATCCTCATCAGATAGAGCTGTCAATGATTCTTCCGAGATGCTTTCCTGGTTTGTTGGGGGGGCGCTTAGATCTTGTGCAAAAAGAAATCCAAAAAATTGATCATAGCCTTTACCGTTTGGGGTATAAAGGGGCTTATCGGTTCCCAAATGCCATTTACCTATATGGTAAGTAGAATAACCCTTTTCCTTTAGGGTTTGGGGTAGAGTTTTAAACGAAGGGGAAAGTCCGAGCTGGGTTCCCTTAGCGCACACCCAACGAAAACCGGTGCGCGAAGGGTAAAGACCTGTTAAAATTGCAGACCTTGTAGGAGAGCAAACATTGCCATTATCATGAAACTCGGTAAATTTCATCCCTTGAGTTGCGAGCCTATCAATATTGGGCGTCTTAATAAGAGTGTTACCATAGCTCCCTAAATCTGCATAACCCAAGTCATCTGCCAAAATTAACACTATGTTTGGAATGGATGCAGCCTTACTCTTACTCACTTGTTGTGATCTTTTGACAAGAGTAGTAGCCCGAATAAGGCCGGCAAGAAGAAAAAAAATGACAAAAGTTAAAAGTAGCTGGCGCTTATTTTTTATTATCGGCTTTATCAATCTTTTAAAGCGCTCTTTGAAACTTACTTTTAAAGGAGTTTGGGGACTATCCTCCATATCATATTGACTGTAATCCGTTTTTCCCGACGAGTCAATTGTGCTTAATCAAACATTCAATTAGAAATTTCTTCTCTTACGTAACTTTGCACTCCACTCCAAATTCCTTCACCCAGTTTGGGGATTAAGATAAACTGGCCGTCCAGACTTTTAGTTGCCGAGAAAACATTCTCTTCTGTCAAGTTCACTTCTTTTACTGAATAGTCCGACGTATTTCCGAGAGATGCAATTAAAGAAAGCAACGCCTCTTCATCAATATCTGTTTTTATAACATCCGAGAATTTATTGAAAAAAGAAACCGCGTCATCAGCCGCTCCTAATTCTAAAAGCTTATCTTTAATTCCGAATAACACCGCCTGTTGTCTTTGTCCTCTGGCAAAATCTCCCCCATGCTCTGATGAATGTCTTGAGCGGACAAATTTAAGAGCAGATTCACCGTCCATTACAGTTTTCCCTTTATCAAAATGAAGGTGTTCATAACGGCACTCAAACTGCTTTTCAAGCTCAAAACCTGACTGGGTGCTTGAAAGCTCGGCAATCTCTCCCGCGCTTTTACCGCAGGACTCGTTCTCAAGACCTTTTACAGGATAAAAGTAGTCATCAAAGGTCACCGGTACGTCAACTTCAATCCCGCCCAAGATATCGATTGCATCGGAAAATCCGTCAAAAGAAACAGAAACAAAGTAATCAATGGGCATACCGACAACTTGACTTGCCGCATACTTAGCCATTTCACCTCCGCCGCCTTCTCCCTGATATAAGGGCTCCTTCAATGGATATTTTGCGTGGTCATTTCCTATTGCGTATGCTGCATTTATTTTGTGATACTGCCTCAAGTCGGAACGTATTGGTAGTTCTATCCACGTATCTCTGGGTATTGCAATGAGTGCTGCATGCTTTTTTTCCGTATTTAAATTTAAAATTAGTATGCTATCTGACAATGTCCCCCCTTCGTGACCCGCCCCCCCGTAACCTAAAAGCAAAATATTTATTTCCCCCTCAATTTTTTTAATTTGAATGTCTTCCTTGGTACTTAATTTCTGAGGTTTCTCGACAATCGAGCTTTTATAATTCAGTATTACAAAAGTAGAAACAAAAGAAATAAGAAAGATAGCAATAAAAATTAAACTAAACAAGACCTTATCTTTAACAGTTAATTTCACTTTAAATTAGTTTCTACCAGTTTTAGAATTAATTCAAGCTTGATACTTTACATTTATTCATGTTTTGTTAAAATACTAATTGTTAACATTTTCGGGATTTTCTTTTGGGCTCCAAGTGATTTCACGTAAGGTCTTCAAAGAAGTCTCCACAATATAGAAAGTGGAAAATTCAATTAAGTTTATATTAGGGTCACGGTTAGGTAGTGCGTAGCACATAAAACGTGACTTCGTTAAGTGCTCCGAAGGAGCTACTTAACTGGAGGGGGGTGAGTAACCATTAGCACCAAATTATATGTAGGCAACCTCGATTACGGGGTTACCGGCGATCAATTAAAAGAACATTTTTCTCAAGCAGGCAGTGTTGTCGATGCAGTTGTTATTACCGATAAGAACACCGGACGTTCAAAGGGATTCGGTTTTGTAGAGATGGGAAGCGATGAGGAAGCGAAAAAAGCAATTGAAACGTTTAACGGTAAAGATTTTATGGGTAGAAACATTGTTGTTAACGAAGCAAGGCCAAGAGAAGAACAACCAGCTCCCGCCGCTTAAGTCGTTATTTCTCTAATTTATGCAAACTTCGCGAGTACCCCGCCCAAAGCTACGCAGTTGCTGGCGGGGATGAAGCGAAGCAGCGCAGAAACGGTTCGACCCTACTCACCGTCCTGAGCAAAGTCGAAGGACTTGTCGAGCCCTAAGGCGAGAATACTACGGCCTTTAAGCCGTAGTAGTTTATTCCAAGTAATCCTGAAGTCCTGCCTGCAGGCAGGTAGGTTTTTTGTTGGTTATACCTTCTATTCCAGGTAGTCCTGTAGCTTTTTTCTACGACTAGGATGTTTTAATTTTCGCAGTGCTTTCGCCTCTATCTGGCGTATTCGTTCTCGTGTTACACCAAAAACCTTACCCACTTCTTCCAAAGTCATCTGTTTATTCCCTTCAAGCCCAAATCTCAGCTTTAAAACCCTGGCTTCCCGGTCAGATAGAGTCTGTAACACTTCATCAAGGTGGTCTTTGAGTAGCTGTTTTGACGCTTGGTCAACGGGAGAAAGCTGGGAGTCATCAGGAATAAAATCTCCCAAAAAACTTTCTCTATCTTCTCCGACAGGTGCCTCCAAAGAAGTAACTTCTTGAGCAATTTTAAATATTTCGCGTACTCGGTCTGCATCAAGTTCTACCTCTTCTCCTATTTCGTCTGCCGTAGGCTCGCGTCCAAGCTCCTGCATCAGACGTCGAGATGTACGGTAGAGCTTATTTATAGTCTCTACCATGTGTACAGGAATTCTTATAGTCCTTGCTTGGTCGGCAATTGCCCGAGTTATCGCCTGCCTTATCCACCATGTTGCATATGTTGAGAATTTATAACCTTTGCGCCAATCGTATTTTTCAACTGCACGAATTAAGCCTTGATTACCTTCCTGTATAAGATCAAGTAGCGACAGTCCCCGCCCTATGTATTTTTTAGCTATAGAAACCACGAGCCGGAGATTGCTTTCGGTTAATCTGTCTTTCGCCACCTTATCATTCTTCTCATACCTTTTTGCCAACTCGACCTCTTCTTCTGCGATTAAAAGTGGAACTCTTCCAATTTCTCTCAAATATTGCCGAACGGGGTCTGTTGATTCAGCTCCCCCCAGCTTTGAAAGAATTTCAATTTCCCTCTCTAGTCTCTCTTTTGCTTTTTCATCGCTTTCGATTTCTTCAACTGCCACAGATTCAAAAACGTCAATCCCCTCAGCCAATAACTTATCATAAAGGTCATCCAGTTCAGAAAGCTTATCTTCTGCGTTGGGAAATTCTTCCAAAATTTCATCTTGAGTAAGAAATCCCTGTTCTCTGCCCTTTTTTATTAATCCAACTTGTAGGGCTGAAGACTTTTTAACTACCTCTTTTTTAACTGCTTTTTTACTCGGCATTAATAACCCCTTCCTATCTTACAGAATTATACCCCCGAAATCCTTTTCTTCAAGCTTTGTAAGGCGCTGGGTTAACTTAGAGAACCGCGCCTCCGCACCTTTTAGCTTCTTTTTCATTTTAATTGAATCATAATCCTTCATGGTTTTTGCCAGTTCGTCCAGTTTATCTTTGATGTCTAAAATCTCAAGTTCTTTAAGTATTAACTCAAACTCTTTTTGCACTTTAGCTTGGCTATCCTCTGCCTTATAAGTATCGTTCAATATTAACTCCGCAAAACCATCGACTAACTCCTTGGGTAGTGTTTCGGCAAATGTCGATGGGTCAAATTTGCTTCTTTTCGAAGAATACTCTTGGTATTTTTGTAATATCCTTTTTGAAAGCGGCGTTTCTATAAACTTCGTGATTTTTTTATTTAGTAAAATTTTGGGATTCACTGAAAAAGCTATTGTCAGAAGTCTTTCTTCCAAAAGAACTTTTCTGGGTTTTACTTTTTGAGGAATTAATTCCTCTATTTTATTCTTTGCACCTTCCCTTTTTTGTTTCGTTTTATCTATTTCGTCAGCCACGGCTTCGGTGGGTACTCCTAAACCCCTTGCAACAAATTGGGTAAAATGCGCCTTAACAATTTCGTCTCCAATAGTTGCAAGTATTGGAACCAATTCACGACTGATTTTTGCCTTACCAACTGAAGTTTCTGCATCGTACTTAGAAAAGATTGATGCTACTATAAAGTCCCAAACACCTTTGGACTCTTTTAAGGAAGCGGCAAATTTTTCCGGATTTTTTTGGACTAACTCATCGGGGTCTTTGTACCCTTCCAGTTGAACAACAGATACTTCCAGCCCAGCCTCTTCGGCAATATTTATCCCACGCCTTGCCGCAGCGTCTCCAGCCACATCGGCGTCAAGCGCCAAAACCACCCTCCTGCAAAATCTACTTAAAAGTCGTGCTTGCTCAACTGTAAAGGAGGACCCTTTTATGGCTACAATATTTTTAAAACCTGCCTGCCAACAAGAAATTGCGTCAAGCTCCCCTTCGACTACAATTGCAAATCCGGATCTTTTGATATGGGATTTTGAAATATCAAGGGCATATAATACATTTGTCTTATGATAAATCGGGGTTTCAGGAGTGTTTATGTATTTGGCAAGTTCCTTCATCTTTCCACCCGGTAAAATTCTGCCGGAAAAACCCACTATATTTCCCCTGTGGTCAAATAAAGGGAAAATAATCCGACTGCGAAATCTGTCCAACGAATAATTTCCTTTTTGATACAGGATTCCTGCTTTAACAATGTCGTTTTTTCGGAATCCTTTTTTCTCAACAAGAAATTTAGAAATTGCGTTCGGACTATCCGGAGAATAGCCAAGATTAAATTCTTTTATGGTTTCCGGTTTAATTCCGCGGTTTTTAACTAAATAATTAAGTGCTACCTTCCCGGCCGGATGAGTTAGCAAAACATACTGATAAAATCTTTGGGCTAATTTATTTATCTCATAAAAAGTCTTTTTACCCTCGCTGTCTTTAAAGGTTCCGGGGTCAAGTTTTACGCCGGCACGATTTGCCAAATGCTGCAGCGCTTCGTAAAACTCCATCCCCTCGTATTTTTGTAAGAAAGAATAGACATCACCGCTCTCGCCACAGTTCGCAACAGCAAAAGTATTAGCCACATACGAATGGTCATTCTCTACTGTCAAGTTATAGACTTTACCAACAAACCTTTTTTTATGAACCTTCAAAAGCGGTAGTAACCAGAAAACATTATCCTCTTGTGTCTTATAAAGGTGGTGAAATTTTGATGCCCTTGGATTTGATGTCCAAGATACGGTAAATGCTGTTTTGTGATGAACTTGCTTTTTATCCACCTTCTCTTTTCCGATACTCCGCGAAGGGAAAAAGCCTAACCTAAGAAGGATATCTACTAATTGTTCAGACAATACCCTTGAGATCGTCGTAATTGAGCAACGTGGGTATCTTGCTTTTTTGCCAGTATACTCAGTTCCGTCCCCTTTAAAAATAGCCTGGAGTAAAGTATGTTGCTTCAACAAAGGTAATTGTTGAAAAACAAAAGGAATATGTTTGTTCTCAGCCCCATGACCGCATAGATTCTCAAAAACATTTGCTAAAATGGAGTTGCAAGCGGTAACTTCCAATCCAGTTTTTCCAGTAGTCGATCTTTTGTAAATCTTTGCCTCAATACCAAAAATTTTCCTAATCAAAAGAACTATCTCTTGAGCAAACTTTTCCTCATGATTACCTAAACTAAATCGAATATATGCTCTATGGTTACTTCCCTCTGCAACATAAAAGCCAATGAGTTTTAAAAATTTCTCGTCAACTTTTACCTGTAAAGGTGGAATAAGAGGCTTTGTACCGTGTGGAGGCCAGACTTTACTAATGTAGTCAGTTAAGTCTAAAGTGTCTACGTCCTTCACAACCGTGTCGACCGGATAAAGTAATGACATTCCTTTTCTAAGCTCACAAGCCTTTAACTCTTTAATTGGAAAGTATTTCCAGATCTTCTCCCAAATTTCTACTTCAGAAAGTTTCTTTTTGTATATATTTAGTCTTTTCGAGAGATACTTATACCGTTTCATGTACATCCTTGCTCCGCTTACTACATAAACCATGTGGTCTTCTGTCAAAGTTACTGGTTCGGACAGCTGACTCACCTTGGCAGTAACTACATTCCCTTTGTAGTTTCTTTTATGTGTAGTTAAAACCTTTCTGATACTCCCGTTACCCGAGACAACATACTCTCCATCCAAAATGTCTTCGATCCTATGATAACCAAACGGAGTTTTTACAAACTGTCCCGCCGGAAAACACCCAAAACATTTATAAATTTGAAGTTCCGAAGATACCATAAATGATGGTGTTTTTTCGGAATGAAAAGGACACAGTGCTTTGTAATTTCTTCCGGCGCGCTTTAAATCGACATACTCTGAAATTATAGAAACGACATCGGTTTTTTGTTTAACTTCGTCTACTTGGTCACGAGCCATAATGGCCTGATTTTAACACAAACCGTACTAACACATTTTATCTAAAATCACCTAGGATATAATATAAACTACCTAAAGATTCAAGAATTTTTGAATAATGGACATTATTAAAAAAACATCAGGATACCTGATATGATCTACCTTCCTTTTATAGTACTAATTCTTAGTCTCGTCGTTAAAATAATAATACTTCTACACATACCCTCTTTTTATGTATTCGACGAAATTATCATAACCCAGATAAGTAGATTGAGTTTGCCACAACTCCTTAATACGATAAGGGTCGAGCCACACCCTCCACTTTTTTATCTTTTTTTAAAAATGTTTCCTATAGAAAATGTCTTAATATCGAAGATTATAATTACGTTAGTTAGCTACCTATTATTTTTCCTAGCCTTCCTCTATGCGTTCCAAAGAAAAATAATTCAGAACCACAAGTTATCATTGGGTTTAACAATTTTTGTAATTTCATTTGGTTTTCTCGAAATCACCTCGAGAGTTAAACAAGACAGTGTCTCACTCCCGATCTTATTTATTATCGCCTTTATTAGCCTTAATATGGCTAGGCTGCCTTCTTCCCTGAATATAAAGGAGCTTTTAACAGCACATTTTCTTACCTTGGTTCTTTTATTTACTGGTTATATCGCTTATTTTCAAGCCATGCTTGTATTGTTACTGGCTACAATTTACCTGCATAAATTCAGTGTTCCCAGGTATCTCTACTTAGCTCAAGCTCTAGTTCTTTCTGTCTATTTTTCTCTTTACGGTTATAGCCAACTAGTTGCAAATTCACAAAGATTTACCTGGGTCAACGATTTGTATAATAGCCTCCTTTACGCTATAAGGGCCTACCTGGGAGGATATTCAGGCATAAACTTTTACGTCGAAGCATTACTCATAGCTTTTGCATTTTTCTTCATTAAAAGTCTAATTAAACCTCCCTCAATTAATAGGCAGTTTTTTTTAAATGTCGTTTATTTGATAGTCTTTCTCACGATTACTGCTTATGTGACAAAATTCTTTGTCACCATAAGATACATTTCGTTCCTTTTTTTGCTAATAAGTCTTGCTGTCGGGTGGGGAATAACCTCTTCATTTACTAAAAAGGGGTATATTTATTTATTCGTAGCGATAGTCTTCACGGTTAACTTGACCTATTATGCAGTAGACATAGTCTCATCAACTAGAGGCAATGAGACGATTGAATCAATCCTGAACCGGTATTCAAAAACAAGTAAAGTAGGACTACTTATGGACAGCACGATCTCGCCTCTCATTCACACTTTATATAACCAGTCAAACGAAAATATCGTACCCGTAAGCGTACTGTTTCCGAGATTATTAGAGGAAAGAAGAATAGACAGTATTTTGTTAATGCTCGATGGTAATTTTAAAAACAAACAGTTTTACGAAATAAAAAGTTTACTCTCAGAAAATAACCTTGAAAGCTACGTCTACCTTTTAACACTCAGCAATAAGCAGGGCTATTATGATCCAGAGCGCTTGGTTCTAAGAGTACTGAATGATACGTGTAAAAGCAAAGAATTTATACCGCTTAACTATAACAACATAATATTTGTCTTCAGGAGCTGTGAGCTAGAGTGATTTTTCTGTCTTTCTGTAAACAACTGTCACCTGATCCTCATACACCAGCCTCCAACCGTCTTTTGATATCCTATTAATTAAATTAAAGGTACCTGGTTTAACTTCATCTGGACGAGGATAAACAACTGTGTGAATTTTATACTTATTAAAAAGCTCTTCATAATAAATATTACCGAGGATTATATTCCGGTAGTCTTCTAAAGCATATTCACTCTCGCTAGTAAGACTGTCACTCTGTTTCCAGCTGGGCATTCTTCCGTCGATAAAAACCTTCTTTTCAGGTAATTTCCAAATAAGATATCCTCCCCATGTATACTCTGAAAATATATTTTCTTCGGGGAAATTAGATTTCAAAAATTCAACCGCTTTCGCCGGGTAATAATTCTCTTCAGAGGCATAGCGAGCACCATTAATTTCCGAAAATGACTCCAAAATAAATACAAAAAGACTGATGATAAAGATCAGCTTAGCAGCTTTCTTAAATTTAGACTTTGCATACAATACTCCTCTTATATCCAAATATAAATAGACTATACACACATATACTAAAGGCAATGCCACAATTATCCAAAGTGGAACATGTCTAGTTGATGTCATACCTAATATGAAAAACATCATAAAAGTACCAATTTCTTCCAAAAATAACCTCTGGCGGTACCTCCATAAAAGTGCAAACGAAAATGGAATCAACACGATTAACGGAAGGTTGAGAGAAATAAAGGCTGGAGTCCATTCGTTTATGGCCCATCGGAGGGAAGAATCTGATGCCTGAAGCCACATCTCTCCCAAAACCCTACTCCATACCTTTATTCCGTATGGATTAAGTAAGGTGGCAAAAAAGCTTAATCCAATAACCCATAGCTCATTCTTAAAACGCCTTGTCCTAAAAAAACGTAGTGTTAATACTAAAATTAAAACTGCCAATCCCGCAACAAAACTTGCATGTATATTAACCCACAAAACAAATAGAGGCGGGATAATATACTTCCATTTATCCCAGGTCTTCTCATTCATTACTAATTTCAACAAGAAAGCTAAAAAAAGCCATGATTCAATTTGTGGCCGAATACCGGAGTACCTTAAAACCGAAGAGGCACCTAATAAAAGCAGGCTGTAAAATGCTAAAAGAAAAACTCCGTTTTTTTTCATAACCCCCCGAGATAATGGATTATTTATAGTAATCTTCAAAGACCAAACAGAAATTAGTCCGGCAATTAGGCTCAAGGAAAATTTTCCTGAAACGCTAAAGATTCTATACATAAACAAATTGGTCAACCACTCATGATCTATATAAGAAAAACTCGGCATTGTGTACGAAAAGGGGTCTGTTACTGGTATTTTTCCCTCAGATATCAAATTTCCCATTTGTATATGCCAACCAAAATCTGAGTCTAGGGCAATCACCCCTTTCGCAACAAAAGAAATAAGTATTAGAAGATATATTATAAAACCGAGAACAATTTTCTTGCTTACTGTATTTTGAAATATCACTTTTTGTCTCTTTTATATATTAAAGCCGTTTCGTCTTCGTAGGTCTTTTTCCAACCGTCTTTTCCCAACTGGGTAATAAGGTTAAATCTCTCAACTTTATTCTTTACAAAAAAATTCTCAATCTTTATGGCGAGACGATCAGCTACTCCCAGTCCTTCGTTTTTTGGCCACAAAACGGTATCAATACCAAAGTCGTTAAACACTCCCTTATAATCAACCTCTCCTTCCAATAGCTTTATATAAGTATTGAATGCACTAGTTAGTTCATGCGAAGAGGGTTCACTTAATCTCCAACTCGGCATTCTTCCGTCTATAAAAACCTTCTTTTCAGGTAATTTCCAAACCAAGTAACCTCCCCAACCGTATTCCGAAAAGATCTCACCGGAAGGTAATTCGTTTTTTAAAAAAGTGATAGCTTTTTTTGGATAGAACCTATCTTCGCTTAAAAAATATGCGCTTCTTATAGAAAAGAACGATTGTGATAAAAGTAATATCAAACTCCCCACCCAGGCGTATGTATAGACCTTTTTAAACCTGGGGATAGCTTTTTTTATTGACTTTACCTCATTATAAAAGTGGTTAAGTGCGGAGGTTGCCAAAGGCAGCGATACTATTACCCATAATGGAATATGTCTTCTTGATAACAAAGCGGCAAGCAAAACTAGTACATAAAGCATAACCTCTTCAACCTTAAATCGTTTACGGAATCGATAAATCATAATGGTTGAAAAAACCAAGAATGAAATAAAAGCTAAATCTACCATAAACACTGCCGGCATCCACTCGGATATTTGCCACCTTAAGGAGGTATCTGTTACCGACGATAAAGCCTCCCCCCAACCCCCTAACCCGTATGGATTAACTAAAGTTGCCGCAAGCGAAAGGGCGGAAATCAAGAATTCTTTCGGTGCTATTTTTTTCTTCCTTACCCACCTAATTACTACAACCAGGAAAAGTATCGCTAAGCCCGCAATAAAACTTCCATGCAAATTTCCCCAAAGCAAAAAAAGGAAAGGCAGTATGACAAAATATTTTTTAGCTCTGGAATCAAACAAAATAAACAAAAGGACGGACGTTATGAACCAAGAAAAAACCTGAGCCCTAACTCCTGAAAAAGGCAAGATAGTAGCCGTTGCAAGCAAAAACAAAAAACTCCCATTAGTAGAAAGCTTTTTTAACAAAAAATTAGATTCAGTCCTAGATGCGGAAATTAAAAGTGCCCCAAGTGCGAGTACCGCAGCAACCAAAGCTAAACCCACTCTTCCTATAATTGGCAGAAAGTATGCCCAAAAAGAAGCTACTAGCCACGCATGTTCAACATAAGGAAAGCTCGACATGGTGTAAGAATATGGATCTTTTTCTGGAAAGCTGGAAGACAACATTAGTTCTCCTGTTTTGAGACGATAACCAAAATCCGGATCCAAATAAACCACCCCGCGTATCCAAAATATTAAAAGCAAGGCAATTAAAAAAATTGCGCCAATTCCTATTTTCTTTTCCATAGAAAACCAAAGTTTGTCTTTTTATATAGTAAAGTAATTGCAATAAAAATAGTCATTATGCTCCCGAAAGCCGGGCTTATGATAAGCACAATTTGCGGCATTAAAAAAAGGAGAAAAGCAAGTATGTATAAGGTTTTTCTATTTTTTTTATCAGTTACTGCAATATTTAGTAAAATTAAAAAAGGAACCATCAGTATCGCTAAATCGTGCTCCAGAACGTGGACGGCAAAAAGTAAAGAAAAGATGACAGCCGAAGCAAAAGCATAGTCGAAATTTACTCTCTTGTATTTTTTAATGAAAATACAATAAACAATAAAATAAAATAATGCGTTTAAAGACAAAGCTCCTTTGTAGCTAGAAAGCTTCATAGGTAAGTTGTAGTAAAGCGTCGAGCTTACTGTGAGCATTCTTTGAGAGTGACCAGAAAAAAATTCGTTTTCAGTAAGTAGTAGAAATGAAGGATATTTCAATAAAGCATCGGGGCTGGATATGATGAGTGTTGAAAGTATCAAAATGAAAAAAACGATTAAAAAACCCTTCAGAAAACTGCGTCTATTATCCGAAAGAAGTAAAAAGAAAGGAATTGCAATAACGTATTGAGGTTTAATTAACAGTAGTGCGCTAAATACACCCGCCAAAGCTTCTTTCTTATCTTTAACAAACTTAAAAATCAGAAAGTATATAAAAGCTAAGACAATTGAAAGCTGCCCCAGTATCACCGAGAGGATACTTGGCAAAAAAATAAATGGGGCCAAATACCAAAAACGAAATTCTCTTAATTTGTTGAGTGTCATTGCTGTCAGGTGTGGCAAGAGTCCAAGCAGAGCAAAATTTAAAAAAGCAAAAAACATATACGCGGTTTTAAGAGGTAGCGAGGTTAAAGGAACAAAAGGTAATGCAAATGGTGCAAAAATTTTGAAAGGTAACACGGCCTCTCTGACAAATGGTGAAACAATCTGATTCTGATAAAAAAGCTGTGTTGGTAAATCATAAAGATTAACTCCGACTTTATTTCTTATCATCAAAGCCCCGGTGAGGAAGCTGACAACGTCACTTTGTACAACAAACTTGGGGTCGGCAAAGATAATAGTATATGTCAAACCTACGATAATTGAGATAAGAAAGGCACGCCCGACAATGCCGGAGGCAGCAAATTGTTCTTTCCCTAACACTTTTGAATCAAGCGTTGTAAACTTTTTTGCTAAATCCATCTTCTTTCTAAGCCCTTGGTTTAAACAAAATAAAAGATGCGATAAAAAGTAGTACTAATGTCGCGATGAGGGTGTTTCCCAAAATAGATATTGAGGGAAGAATAAATATTAAAAGTGGAGCGATTAATCTACCCTTTTCTAAAAGAATTAATATGGGCAAGATTAATAACACCAAATCGTGATTTAAAACGTGTAGGGAAAAAATGAGTGTAGATAAAATCACAAAAATAAAGGAAGTTTTTTTTGTCATTTTAGGCATCCTTTTTTTAAACAGGTATAAAAACAAAAGATAAACTCCCGAATTTAATAAAAAAGGGTAAAAATTTGAAAGTTTTGAGGCAAATATTAGATGAGAGAGGGTAGCGTGAAGACTAAACATTTGTTGCGCGCGATTTCCAAAGTCGGGATTTTCCGTTGAAAGTATAAAAGGAAAATAATCAAAGAGAGCCTTAGGTCCCACCAAAAAAAGACTTATTAGAAGTAGCGAAAGAGTTGTTATGAAAAACCAGAGTAAAAATTGTTTTTTTTTCTTGATAAGAAGCAACAAAAATGGAATTGCAAATACATACTGAGGTTTAAATAAAAGTGCTGCAGTTAATACCCCTACATCCTTAGGTTTATTACTCAATAGTGATAAGTAAATGAGCAAAAAGATTATCGCTAAAACAAATGAGGTTTGACCCATAAAAAGCGTTACCGCTACCGGAAAAAAGTAAAAAGGGAGGATGTATAAAAAATTGTATTTTTTAAAAAAAGCGGGAAATGTCTTTGCTAAAAGATGCAAAAATACTAAAAATATTCCAAGATTCACAATCAAAAATATTTTGTAAGAGGAGTAGAAATTAATAAAAGTAAAGGGTAAAAAAAAGAGTGCGACGAATGGAGGCGATATAAAACGGTTGGTTACGGTGCCTTTTAAAGGATAAATAATGTCTTCAAAATACTTTCTTTGCGTTGAAATATCGTAAATTAAATCCGCCTTTCCATTTTTAATTATTGAGGCTCCGGTGAAGTAACTTAAAAAATCACTTCCCGCTGCCAAAAAATGATTTTGTGTGGCTAAAAAAAAGGTGATAATTAAGATAATTGGAGTAGCCAAGATAATGGGTAGAATCCTAGTTACATTAATTCTGCCCAAAGTCGCTTTCATTCTGCCTAAAGTGTAACAGATTGAAGAATTGAAAGAAGCGAGCGGTGGGTACAGGATTCGAACCTGTGAGGGCTTGCGCCCACTGGTTTTCAAGACCAGCACCATAAACCACTCGGTCAACCCACCATGAGCGGAGGAAACAGGATTCGCTACGCATAAATTCATCCTTACAATGCGCTCCTCGAACCCTGTCGATACCGCGAACGAATGTGAGCGGAGGAGACAGGATTCGAACCTGCGAGTGCTTTCGCACACACGCTCTCCAAGCGTGCGCCTTAAACCGCTCGGCCACTCCTCCACGGCCTCAATTATACCAAACTTACTTGAATTCCTGAATCTAAAATCTTTTTTGCTTTATCCAAAATATTTTTCTCCCCATTGTGTTTCAATTTCTTTCTCGCCTCGTCATATGGCAACCATGCAACATCAGATGTCTCAAAACCGAATCCTTCCGGTAAATCACGAACCCATTCCATTAAATAGTATGTGACGAACTTTAAAATCCTTTCACCTGATGAGGTGAAGAAAAACTTATCAGTCCCAAGTTTAGAAATAATTTTCGCTTTCACGCCTCCTTCTTCCTCGACTTCTCGAAGTGCTCCCTCTTGGAGTTCTTCCTCGGTAGCTTTTCTCACACCTTTTGTTATCGGTCCCGGACTTTTCCCGCCATCTTCGTCGTCAAGCCAACCTTTTGGCAGTCTCCAGTAACTTTCGGGGTAAATTTCACTTGACGAAGATTTTGCTATCAACCATAAGACCTTTGACTTTTGACCTTTGACTTTTAACTTTTTAAAGACAGCTCCTCCTGAAGCAAACTCGCGTATCATTAATAAAAAATTAATTAGGTTTTATTAGATTTTCTTGTCTTTTTCCACTTCCTAAATTCTTCCATACCTTGCCTCAACATCATACGCTCTCTTTTGGAAGATAATTTTCTGACAGCTTTTGCGTATTCCAACCACTGAAAACTCGGAAAACCAATAGCTTCTTTTGCCCCCGACTGCAAAATCATTAAATAATAAAGGTGTCTTTGAGGCAAAGTCTTCCCGTTTATAGTTGTTACTCCACCCGACCTTCCTGCCTCCTCTAAAACTTTTGTAGTCATTCCTCCCTGTTCCCCCATCATCCGAAGGGCTGCACGAACAGAGCTTTCGCCTTTTCTTACAAATACCTTGGCAATTTCCCATTTATCCTCATCTCCCTGTTGAATAATAAACCAACGTGTTTTTCCTCTTCCCTCTTTAAAAAGTACTGCTCCTGATATTAATACTAAATTTTTGTCCATATTTTATCCCGCTTTCTCTCTTATGGCGGAGGGTACAGGAGTCGAACCTGTTAGGGATTGCTCCCACTGGTTTTCGAAACCAGCGCATTACCATCCTGCCCACCCTCCTTGAGTGCACCCGGCGAGAATCGAACTCACAACCTTCTGCTCCGCAAGCAGACGCTCTGTCCTTTTGAGCTACGGGTGCATTCTAGTGGCACAGATTATTATTTATTCCCGGGAAGTTTATTAGCTACCCAATTCGCAGCGCGGTCTAAACTATTTGGAGGTGCTTCTTCTTCGGGAATATGATTTATAATTACCTTTTTAAGAGTTTCCTTATCTTTCGGGTTAATAACCAACTCGAGCCTGCCCGGCAAGGTAAATGTGCCAAAAATTATAAGGTCTGTATCTAATCTTTTACTGAACCAAAACCTATTAATTGCCTCCCAATCAGTTCTTTTGTCAGCAATCCTTACTCCCCAGGAAGTCACTTTATATTCGATTTGTTCGGGAGGAACCGTCGACAAAATATAAAAAAGAAAAACCAAAGAAATAAGCAGTAGTACCGGCATAATACCTTCTATTATGTAGAAAATAAAGCCGACGATGGCAGAAATTGCGATTACCGAAACCCAAAACTCCCTGTCTCTTTTTTTAAATGGCCTGGCGGGTGCACGCCATAAAAATAAATCTTTCTCGGGTTTTCTTCTTTCAAAATCTTTCTCAACACTAGGTTCAGTCTGCAACTTTTCTTGTTCTTTTTTTACTTGAGCAGGCATAACTTCGCTCCCTTTGGTCGCTCGAATGACCAATAATCAAATGACAAATGTCAAATTGATAAATATTCTCTACGGTATTATACATCAAATTACGTACTTCGTTCTAGGCCTTAATTCTGGTATAATTTACGCAGTAATCAGTTAAGGTGGGTGGGCCGGACGGTAAGGCACAGGTTTGCTAAACCTGCAGGGTGAAAGCCCTGAGTGGGTTCAACTCCCACACCCACCGCTTATTAAACAAATATGGAAAAATCAGCGAAAACACCAGCTTTCAGACCAAGCGATGCGGATTATGATGAAAGAGTACGCTATGTCAGAGAGTCCAAAAAAACTGACCCGGATGCATATGAAACTTATAAAAATGAGATTCCCCAATACGCCCGAGGAGAAGGCGATCCCGAAACAAGACAACAATATTATCCCGGATGGACACAGGAAGACTTTAAAACATTACAGGAAAAACTTGAGGAAGAGGATTTGATGTAGGAAGACCCTTATCGGGCAATTGTTAATCCCCATACCCTCTTTGCGCCTTTCCGTTTTAATACCTTACAAGCTTCTTTGAGGGTTGAACCGGTGGTGAGAACGTCATCAAAGATGATGAAAGATTGGTTAATTAGTTGATTAGTTAATTTGTATTCGGGATTCAATGCAAATACTCCTCGGATGTTTTTACTCCTTTCTTCCCTCTTAAGTTTTGCCTGAGGTGTTTTTAGACGTTTCCGAATTAAAAGCTCAGGTTCAAAGCCCCAACCCATACCTTGCGATATTAATTTTCCTATCTCTTCCGTCTGATTAAAACCCCTCCAATTTTTCCTAAACCAATAAAGAGGAATTGGAATAAGGTTGGATTTTGGCGGCAAAACCACTTTTCTTTTTTGCAAAAAGGAAGCAGAATGTCCAGCAAGTTCTTCTGCAATTTGTTTAGCATATTTATACTTAAGAGCTAAAATTGCTTTTCTAATTACTCCTCCGTATGGCCAAATGAAAATCAATCCATCAAGTCCCAAGACTCTCCAACAGGAAACATGAGTCATCCCATCAATCGCGGGCCGCCCGCACTCAATACAAATTTGTTTAAGCGTCAAAAGTTTGCCTATACATGAGGCGCAAATGTAGCTTCCTGGACGTCCGCACTCAAGACATTTTTTGGGAAAAAGAATATCAGCTACTGACATGTTAAGGTAAAATATAATGGAGTTAACCAAGTTAATCTAGTTAATTAAGCTTGCCCCTTAGTTAAATTCGAAAGAATTTATACTACTTGGGTTAATCAATTTAATCAAATATGAGAATTATTAATAAAAAGGCGAGGTTTAATTACAATTTATTAGAGAAATTTGAAGCGGGAATTTCTCTAATTGGAGCTGAGGCAAAGGCTCTAAGAATAAGGGGTGCCGATTTGTCTTCCTCTTTTGCAAAAATTATCGGAGACGAAGTTTATCTTATTAATGTAAACATTCCGGTAGAGGGGAAGAAAGATTACAATCCCACAAGGAGCCGGAAGCTGCTTTTACATAAAGACCAAATTATATCTCTACAATCGAAAATCAAGGCCAAAAAGTTGACTCTCGTGCCTACAAAGATTTATAATAAGAATCGTTTGGTAAAGGTAGAAATTGCCTTAGCCAAATCTAAACGCAAATTCGAGAAAAAAGAAGCGATGAAGAAGAAAGATATTGAAAGGGAAATAGAGAAAGAATTAAAAGACAACAATTGACAAGTAACATGTGACAATTGACTAAAATATTAAAAAGTCAAAAGTTAAAGGTCAAATGTCAAAAGTTAACTCGGGGGCGACAAGGTTTCGACGGAAAGCACTTTTAAATACCTGCAAGTCGAGTGCGGTTTTCACTCGCAAATCTCAAACCAAATTTATACACGCCAACGATAACGAAGGCGCTCCAGCTTACGCATTCGCTTAAGCCGGTGTCCGCAAAGTTCGTTTCTTGACCGACTTTGTTGGGCATAAACCTGTCAAGATGCGGCAAGTGCCTTTTGGTTTAGGGTATTTGCCCAAGATTTTAAACCAAGCCGCCAACTATCCTGTCGATTGGTAAGGTTGGAGGTAAAAAATTAAAAATCGACTAAACTTGTAGAAGGTATTTTTACGAACTTTTCGGACGGGGGTTCAACTCCCCCCGCCTCCACATAAATAGGTAAAAGGTGAGAGGGAAATGGGTCATTTCATCGGTAATTTACATTAGAGATGTTTAATCTCAAACGAAAGGAGTTTTTCTCCGGTAAGAACTATTATCTTTTTCTCCCTCTCTGATACTGCGAATGCTTTTGCTTCTTTAATTCCCTCTCCCTTATACTGGGCTTTGAAATTCCCTTCCTTGTCAATGACTACCACACGACTTTCTTGGGGGTCCAAAACATAGATAAACTCCAAACTTTCACTCGTAAATATCGCTTTTGGATTTGTTATGGCAGGTACAACTTCGGAAACATTAAAAACTTGCGGATTCCCTAATGTAAAGCGGTCTATTTCCCCAAATGCGTCAAGTGTCCAAATCGACCCGTCAATTGCCCAAGAAATAACATTACTAAAATCAGGCTCTACACCGGAAGACATCCAGTTGGCGCCTGATGAAAAGCCGGATTCTCCCGCTGTATATCTCTCAATAACTCCCAAATTTTTTCGTAATATATAAATATTTCCCGCGTATGAGTGTATGAGAAAATCATCACCCAGATTGACATCAATTACACGACTGTCATCATCCATCTCGTATACACCATTATCTTTAACTAAGTACAGACGCTCTGAATAAACAGCAATTTCTTTTGTCCCGGAAACCCTATCGGGCCCAGCAACAACTTCACTCCGTTTAGTACTATATGAAACTGTGATAATTCTGTCGGACCCCTCATTTAATACATATAAATTCTCGTCGGTAGAGAATAATTTAACCCCCACAAATCCGTCGGATATTAAAGATAGTTCGACAAAAAGTTCAGTTTTACTTTCGTATTCTCCTAAAATCCTACCCCTTTCATTTGCCAAGTCATTTGAAAGCGCATCTAATTCCGGATCAGAAACTCCTTCTTCAATAAGTTTACTAACAACTTTATAGCTTTCGCTGTAAAGCTCTCGAGCGCGATTTTCGTCAAGCGGGTATAGTCCAACTGCTTCATCAAACTGGTGACGAGCTGAAACCAAGCGGTCTTGATATTGACTCTTCCTCTTTTGATCAGTATTTCTTTTTATCCCGAATCCGATACTTACAACTAGAAGCACCAAAAGAATTACTCCAACTGATATATAAAGTTTCCTCCCACGACTTACTTCAATATCGCCAATTGGATTTCCTATAAATATTTTCCTTTCCGGAATTTTTACAAGATTCCCTGTTTTCTTTCTTATTGTATTTAAGAATATCGAGAGAGTATTTTTAATTTTTACCCTTTCCTTGCCGGTCTCCTTAATTTCTTGAAGTCTGGGGACATTAATTGTATCCTTTTTAAATTTAATAAAAACTGCCCCAATATCGCCTGATTCTTTTCCGGAATGAATAGTCGGGGCTAATTTTTCTACAGCCGCCGTCGGTTCTCCTCCAATGAGGGCCGCACGTATTGTGCCGTCCGCAAATACATTTAAAAAGGAAGAAGTCGCCAAAACTAATATATCCGAGTCTTTGGGATAACCCGATGCAGAAACCACATATTTATCTTGTGCTCCTCCGCTTTCCAAAATCTTTGCCAACATACCTTCTCTTAATATAGAAACCGCAGCTCCCCCTCCGGCTACCGTATAAACAACATCACCAATCACTGAGCACGCCGCTATTTCCACATCACCCCAAGCTTCCTTAAACTCGGTAATCACTTTTTCGCAAGCCTCTTTAAGCGCATTGTAGGGGGATATTTGAGTATTTCCGAAATATTCTTCGTGAAGTCGGGTAATAATCTCCCGCCCGGCAACCACACTTTCAATGCCCCCGCCGTCAACTCTCGCTTTACCCTTTGTCCCGACAACTGCAAAAAAATGTCCGCGGGTAGAAAATTTTTGAACATCGTCGGGCTTAAAATCGTGTACTTGAGCCCAACCGGTTTCACCCGGATTTCCGGTTAATTTTGAAGAAGAAACAGTAAAAGACATTAAAGTATAACGAAGGCCAAAAGAAAAACACCTGCAGATATTAAAAGGTGAACATAGGATAAATATTTAATTACCCTTTCGTGTCCCAATTCAAGTGTCTCAGTCATAATATTTACCTGTCTAACCAATACAATAGAGAATGCATTATAAATAACAAGTCCGATAATAAATGCTATTTTTAATACCGGAAGAAGTGCCGTTTCGGTTGTAATCAGTAAATCCATCTACCTTACCCTTCCTTCCAATTTCTCAATCTCTTCTTCAACTCTTAGTTCTCTTAATACTTTTGCCACTTTATCAGGACTCGGAACTGCTTCAAATTCTATTTTTGGAATTTGGGCTGCTGTTTGAACAATAACGTCTCCGAAATTTAAAGCAGTTCTTACCGGACTACCCATTTCAACTGTGACGTCCTGAATTTGGTCTACGTTCGCATCTGTTATTTCTCTGTATACGAGATTGTGGAAGTCAACTTCAATTATTCTTTCATCCGTTATTATGTTTACATGAAAATACCAACTTAAAAACTTCTCAAAACCATATGCTATCGTCATAAGATATAAAGCAATTGTTAAGACAGTTTGATATTCGTTTGGTAAAATTTCAAAAAAAGAAAGTAGGGGAAGAAAAACAGGAATTATTAGAAATAGTATTGTTAATAAAATCCAACGAATATTGGTAATTGGGTGCTTTCTGAGTAAAAGTATTACACGCTCTTCAGGGTCTTGATTAACAAATTTAACATGGTCCGGAAAGTAACAAAATGAGGTTAAAGGATTATGTGTGTGGCCCGGAAGATTAATTCTTTCTTCATGATTTTTAGGATATTTAATTCCGTTAGGAACAAACTTGTTTATTTCACCAGAAACAAACTTGTTTATTTTGCCAGAATCAAGCTTGCTTATTCCTCCCTTTTTGTGGCCTATGGAATGTTTGTTTTGCCTTTTTTCCTTAACCTCATCTTTCTCGCCAGGAACAAACTTGTTTATTTCTTCCTTCGTCTCAAAAGTAGATACTTTGTCCTCTTTCTTTTTCGAATCGCGAGATATAAAAACGTCGGGCATTCCAATTCAAATTATAACATTTGAGTTGGAAAATCCTAAATCATATTTTCTAATTTAAGCTCTTTTAGAGCTTTTCTATATTATATAGTGTACTTTTTAAACCAATGTAGCCAGGAGCGCGGAGATTAAATGCTCTTTTAAGTTCGCTTCCGGAAATCGTAACCGAACCTTTATTTGTTGCAAAAGTTACCTGCAAAGTGGAACCGTCATTTGAGTAAACTACGGACACACTGCTGACACTAGTATATCCACCAATCCCAGAAAGTTCAGTTATTGAGTAAGGATTTCCTCCCCAACAACCAGTATCAACCGGAGAAATCCTGCCTACATCCCCTCCCCCGCGATACAATACGTGCCAGGCGTTAATTATGTCTGCCATCTCAACACTCGTTAACCAAGGACTCCCTTTTCCACAAGTTGCACCGCTTCGAGTTTTAAACCAGGCTTTGTAAAACCAAGGGCTTCCCGCAATCTTTTCATAAGAAGTGTCCGGCCAATTTCCTTGGGTATCTTTTATTCCGCTCCACCCCCAATTGGAAATAGTATAGCCCCCAGAAGTTGACGCATAATAAGTAGTTGCCGGACTTCCGCCCCTTGTTAGCACCCAACCTCTCGTTGCCCGTACTGCTTCTGCCCACTTGCCCGATTTCAACTGTGGTTTATATACCTGACACCCCTCGGTTGCACAAATTGCCCTCGCACCTGACCCTGTATAGGCCAGGGCGTACGAACGGGCAGCAACCGCCTGCGCTTTCAACGCTTCATATCCACCTTGGTCCCCCCAACTCTCCGGAACTTCATAAATACCCATAAGATAGTTGTCTTCAAATGGAACTGTCCCGTAACCCGTTATCGTTATGCTTCCCGGAATCGGATAGCTTTTGCTGAGCTCTGCCCCCTGATAATAAGCAGATATTATTTGTTCAGCGGACTGCCCTGACTTGCTTCTTCCGAATGCGCCGTACTGACTCATACCGGTTCTATGGGGAGCGCCAAAAGAAAATCCGCCATAAGCAGGTCGAAATCCGGGGTCGCAAAAGTTAGAGGAGCCGGGAGGACCTGAACACGGCTCCAGGGTCGGAGGAGTATCTCCAATTGACGTTTGAAATCCACCGGCTTTTGCCGCAATTAATTCCTCTTGTTTTGCCGAAAGCTGACTTAAATAACTTTCAGTCTTTTCTACCTCCCCCGACAAAAACTCCTCTCGTGCGGATACTTGTAGTTTGGCGGCGGCTAAATTTTCCTTATTTCTTTCTAAGTTTTCCTTATCTTCTTTTAGAGAAACAAGGTCGCCAGCGATTCCCTCCATGGTCTTGATGTCTTCCTTGGTCGCTATCTCTCTGAAGCCAATCTCCCGAAACGCACTCGCCGCGTCTTGCGAGGATAGAAAAGGTAATAATGGGTCATAAAGTCTTAAAAACCTGTAGTGATTTGCTGTTTTTTCTTCAAAAATACGTCTTGCATATGCCAGGTCTTCTTCCCTTCTTGTTATATCCTCTTCTAAAACTACGAGTTCGGCAGATATCGCAGAAATTCTTGCTGAGAGATTTTTAATCTGAGTCCTTAAACCCGCAAGTTCGCCTTTGTTGTATTCGTGGGCGGGAGAGAGTGCATCAATTTCCCGCTGTATTTCTGCAATCCGACAATCATAATCGGAGTCAGGACAGTGCGACGCCTCTGCGAGAAAGGTAAAAGGTGAAAGGTAAATGGTAAAAGAGTAAAAGAGTAAAAGAGTAGAAAGAATTATAAGAACCGATAAAAAAACCTTTCTTAATTTGTAATTTGCCCGCCCCGCCTTGTCCCGCCTGGATAGACGGGATGAACTTGGCGAGGCCGGGGTAATTTGTAATTTGTAATTCGCAAGTTCCATCGCTTATACATTATACCAACTCTCCTCCCCCTTATCCCCCCTCTTACTCTTACTCTTAACACTTACTATTGAGTTGTGTTAAACTTTTTATTAATGAAAAGAGTTCTTTTTATTATTTCTTCTATTTTTCTTGCAATCTTACTCTTCCTTTTAATATCAAGGTCGCCTTCAGAATTAAAAGCTCACGACGGAGACGAATCCTGCCCAGCAAGCAATCCCCAATCTGCCTGCGCCGTTTTAAACCCTGACCCATCTCGCTGCATTGCTCATTCAGTTTGCACTGGTGGAGTTTTGGACCACTTTTGCTGTGCAGTACCAACTCCTACTCCCACTCCTCCCCCGAGTTGTGTGAGAGACGGCGAGTGCATTAGCTCCGGTGAAACTTGCTGTAGCGGTGTTTATGACCGCGACACCACGTGTTTTGCAACCGAAACCAGGTGCGGTACAGCTCCGTGCGGCGCAGACGATGAACTTTGTTGTTTACCTGGACTTACGTGTGATCCGGGATTGTCTTGTAACTCAAGAATTGGTCGCTGTACTACCTCCTGTAGTTCCGATCCTGACTGTGATTCTGGAGAGGTGTGTCAATTCGGAAGATGCGTTCCAACTGGTGGAGGAAGTAGCGGATTAAGTCCGCAGGTTGTTAATTGCGGCGGTTCGAGAGGAATTCAAACGGCTATTGGGTGTATACCCCTTGAAAACACCAATCGGTTTTTAGGATTTATTCTTAGCTGGGGAATTGGTATTGCGGGAGGAATTGCCTTTACTCTTATAATAGTTGCGGCGTTTCAAATAACCACATCCTCAGGCGACCCCAAAAAATTACAGGCAGGCAGAGAACTCATGACTTCTGCTATCGCCGGTCTAGTTCTTCTTATCTTTTCGGTTTTAATTTTAAGAATTATCGGTGTAAATATTCTTGGTATCCCTGGATTCGGATCATAAACTACTACGACTTTAAGGCCGTAGTATTCTCGCCTTTCGGGCGAGAAAAGTTTGTGCACTGCTTCGCTTCATCCTCGGCATAAATGCCGAGATATTAGCGAAGTTTACATAACACATGAAACTTACCCAAGTAATAGATTTTCCGGCTCTTGAACCAACCGCTGCTCCTAAATTTAGTGGTGCAAATCTTGGAAAAATTGTTTCCGAGCTCGTTAAATATTTGTTTCCTTTAGCAGGACTTCTCATGCTTTTATATCTTCTTTACGGAGGATATAAATACATGCTCTCGCGCGGTGACCCCAAGGCTTTGGCCGATGCAAAAGGAACAATAACCAATGCTCTTTTGGGATTTGCAATTGTTTTTGTCGCATTTTGGATTGTTCAAATAATTGGTATTGTTTTAGGACTTAACCAAATTACCGTCATTTTCGGACTGCCTTAATTTTTATACAAAACTATGGACAAAATTGCTTTCAACATAGGAAATGCCTTTAACTCTCCTATAGGAAGAACGGTAGGTCTTGCACTTCTTATTTCAACTATTTTATCTAATGCACTCGCTATTGCTGGAATCATAATGCTTTTTTTGATAATAGGAGGGGGTATTGGAATAATTTCAGGAGCAGGACAGGGAAACCCTGAAAAGGCGGCAAGAGGACGTCAGGCCGTGACAACAGCAGTAATTGGCTTTATAATAATTTTTGCGACCTATTGGATTGTCCAAATTGCAGAAATAATAACTGGTGTTGACATTTTAAATCCCGGCTTATGAATATGAATTACAAACTAGCCCAAATATTCGGTAATGTTGCCCCTCCCCCGGGGGTAAATAAATACACGAGTCCGACTCAGTTTATAAGCAATATCGTAAAGCTTCTTATCGTCGGTGCGGGCATATTTGCGCTTTTCAACTTAGTAACTGCGGGGTATGCGTTTATCTCAGCTGGCGGGGACCCTAAAAAAATAGCAGATGCCTGGGCCAAAATCTGGCAAACTTTACTGGGTCTTTTGATTGCGGCGGGTTCGATTGTTTTGGCTGCAATCTTCGGAAGACTTATTTTTGGAAACGCAAATGCGCTTTTGCAAATTCAAATCTTTGGAGCTAAATGATAATAAATTATCTTACCCAAAAACCTGTAAATTTACCCGGGACCATTAACGGGATAGGCGACATTGGTCAACCGGCCGGAGCCGAATCCAAATTTGCCAAGCTTATTTCTTCCGCCATTGGACTTATTACTATAATTGCTTTTATCTTTTTCGCCTTTTCTCTTATTGCAGGCGCAATTGGAATAATAACCGCGGGAGGAGATAAAGGAAAGCTCGAAGACGCAAGGGGTAGAATCACAACCGGCGTAATAGGTGTTGTCATTGTTATTGCCGGAATGTTTATCGTTGACCTTGTTGCAAGGATATTAGGAATTCCGAGTATTTTAAACATCGGGGCGATGATAAACCTCATCGCACCATAACTAAAAATTATGTATCAAGAACTATTAACTCAAACTATCAATAATCCTGTATTGGGTCCCAGCTTGGGGTCAATGAATGGAGTGGGGTTTTTCCAAAGACTTCTTCCGGCTTTAATTTCTATCGCACTTGTCTTGGGAGTTGTCGTCTTTTTCTTTATGTTTCTATCAGGAGCAGTTTCTTGGATAACATCGGGCGGCGATAAAGCCAAGACCGAAATAGCAAAAAGCAGACTGACAAACGCAATTGTCGGACTTGTAATTCTTCTTTCTTTCTTTGCGATAATAAATCTCATAGAACTATTCTTCGGAGTAAATCTTTTGCGTTTAAATCTCGCGCCATTATTTATTGGGAGTATGGGGGGAGGGGGTGGACCGGGTCCCGGTGGGGGCATCGGTAATGCTAATTGTCCCTGCAGTGCGGCTCTTGGTGGAGGTTGTGCAACAACTGGAGCGGTAGCGGTTGGCCCGGGAAGTGAATGTTACCATTGTACATCTACTGGTTGGAGCGGTCCTGTCGGAGGTTCTTGCGGTCCGATATCATGCTCGCCATGTCCCTAATTTTGATTAAAATATTTTTCCCTCTTGACAATCTTTTAATATCTTATTCATAATAAATCATTAATATGTTAACAGGACTTCTTGCACAAGGATCAATAAACCTTAGACCGGGTCAAGGATTTTCAACACCACTTGAAACTCTTACTTTCGGTCAGGTAATCGGAGCCGCAATAGTTCTTATTTTAATCATCGCGGCAATAGTGTTTTTCTTCATGCTTATCATCGGTGGGGTTCGCTGGATAACCTCTGGCGGTGACAAAGCACAAACGGAAGCAGCAAGAGGACAGATTACAGCGGCTTTGGTTGGTTTGGTAATAGTATTTGCAGCTTGGGCTATCCTTCAGTTGGTCGAGCTCTTCTTCGGAATCGACATTCTGGGCGGCCTAGAAGTTGTAAACGTACAGTCTGTAACCCCTTAAGATTTATACTCTTATCTTTTGATCTTATTCTTTTTATTATTTCCTTTTACGCTTAATTCCGTATGAGAAGTGAGAAGATAAGCGAAACTTGTGACTTCGTCGGAGAAGGAAAATAGATAAATCGCACTTCTAAACGCGAACCACGCTTGATACGTAATTTACACTGATATACACTTTTAAAGATGGATATCATTGCCCAGGCCAGAGTACCAATTGCTAATGAAGACGGTGTTGCAACCCTCCGGGGTCTTGAGGGAATATTTCAAAACTTAGTTTCTGTTGTTTTGGGATTTGCAGGAATTGCACTTTTTTTGATGCTTGTTGTTGGAGGTTACAAATATATAACATCAGGGGGAGACCCAAAAAGTGTCGAGTCTGCAAAAAATACTTTAACCTATGCGATAGTTGGTATAGTACTTCTTGCTTCAGCTTATCTTATTCTTCGATTCATAGGAGTATTCACAGGAGCAGGTGTTGAAAATTTCCGAGTATTCATTCCTTAATAAAAGTAAGATGAAACTTATATTTAAGACTGCGATTATCCTAGTAATCTTTATTCTGAGTTTTATCTTTCTGGGAATTGGTGCCACCAAGGCTAAAGAAACTGTTGCGCCAACTTTTCAAAACCAATCGAGTCTTCTAGCTCAAGTTAGGCCCTGCAGCTTTTGCGACCCCCATGGACAATGTATCTTTAACTCCCCTCCTTGTACTGACTATCAATGTATAACAAATGCCGACTGCGGAGGGGACGAGTGTTTTTTTGACGACGACTGCCCGTTTGGAGAACAATGTGTCGGGGGCGAATGTGTTCCCGAAGGATGCACAAGCGATGCAGATTGTCCACCAGGTCAAATTTGCAACGAAAGTACCGGAGAATGTATTTTCCCTTTCCCAACTTCTACTCCACCACCCCCTCCGCCCCCTCCACCACCCCCTCCGCCACCAACGGAAACTCCACCTCCAACACCAGTTGTAGGGAGTCCAAGACCTACTCCTTATGTCCCTTGTGACGAGGTAAGGTCTCCGGAGTTTCATTCCCTCCGTCCTTATCAAGCAAGTCCCTGCAACTTGGGTTATGAAGACCTCGCCCTTTTTTGCGGCAATGATTTAATAATCACAGATCCTATGACTGTTTTAAAAACTTTCTTCGAAATTCCGGTTTTCCCACCTCAGTGGGGGGCGACTTACTCCTTTGAAGGAGAACCAATTATACCAGCCGTACCTCAAGACCCAATTTTAGGGAATGCATGTTATTACTGTTCTGACGGAAACTGCGTAAGCGGTTCCCTCCCTTGTATTCCCGACATAGATACCTGCATCCCAGGAGGCCCCCCTGACCAATGCGCTCAAGACTGTATTGACAACGGCGACGGAACCGAAACTTGCACTTTCGACATCGAGAGAGTACGTGACATCGCAATTGACTTACAGGGGGCGTACTTACCAATCATGGGCTTTACAGAACCCTCTATAGGTTCTGAAACACGACCGGATAGAGTCGTAAACAGCGTCTTTCAATCCGAAACCATGGACGACGCTGAAAAAGTTAATGAGTATGTCAGTTGGTACTTAAACGGAATTATCGGTCGCGCAGAATACGAACCCCCGGACCCTGACACAACAGAGGGCAAAAGTAAAATTATCGACTTTTCAGGTCCCCTTAAAAAACTTCTCTCAGCCTTCACCCAACAAGATTTAAGGGAAGATGAAATAGCGGATAGGGGTGACGTCAGACACAATCAGGTTGTCGTTTGCGTAAATCTTCTGGGTCGGGCAACAGATTGCTATCCCCAAAGGGCTGGTGTGACCCAAAGGCGACTATCTAATGTACCAAGTCAGTTTTTGGATTACGTTCCATTCTCTTCAACCGAGGACAGGCTAGGGAAAGCTTCTTTCGGTTCTTATTCCATACAGCCCCCCCTCTCAGATAGATTTAAGATTTTATCATCTTCAATAACCAACCAGTTGCCGGCAATACTATTTTTTGCCCACATGCAGGAAGGGTCGGAACTTTCCGAAATAATTCAGAAATTATTTGCATATGAAGAAGCCGAATTAACTTCCGAGCCAGAAGACTGGGTTGCATCAACATCCGAATTCTGTGACCTTCGTGGAATCCGTTCAAACCCTGGAGATAATCTTTTCGCAGGAGAAATGTCGGCAACAGTAGCTTACGAAGCCGAAGTTAAATGCGACTATGCAACATATGACCCGGATATTCCCGGAAACCTTTGTAGACGTTTAAACGAAGAAGTGGGTATCACCGCAGACTGCACAGCTCCCCCAGATAGGGCGCTATACTGTGAGAATAATTTTGGAGGTGTTGACTGCTCATCCGGACAAGTATGCACATCCGACTGTGTCTCATTGGTTGACGATAGTGAGTGTAAAAGCTACCCGGGTCCTAACCCCGGTTGTGTTCCCTCAGATTGGACAGGAGGAATAGGTTGCGCTGTTTTAGTATCCGGCGCCTGTGACCCTTCACCTGAATTTAAGTGTGTCGAAGACGCGGCCGCCTGTGACACCCCTTCATATGATCAAATTAATTTAACCCAGTCGTGTACTAATAACGTCAGAATTTCATTTAGGGTTATAACCGAAACACCCTTGGCTGATGACATTTGGAGGCGTCTTGTTGCCAACCCGGTTTCCGTATTCCGAAGAATTTTCCCGCAAATAGAAGATGAAGAAGGACGCCCTATTACCCGCCTTTGGGATATGCCCGCTGCCACTTCCGTCATTTATCAGGGAGAAGGTGTCGAGGTTGCCGGTAATCCCACTACCGGTCGTCCCGCAAACCAGGGAGAGCTTTATTTCCCCCACATTGGAGGAGTACATGAGTATTTCCTTAAATGTATTCAAAAAACACTTCGGCCGGAAGGCTTCGGTGAAGGATGTATATCAGGCCCGGAACCTTTAGAGGGACTTTCATTCGGAAGCTGTGGAAGTCCTCCGCCTTCCGGAGCCATCTCACCATCAGCTGGTTATTGTCAAATAGGAACCGGTTTTTGCAGTCCTTCCTATTTAGACAACTGGTTTTCCGGCTGCCGTGCAAGACAGGCTTCAATTATTTGCAACGTCGAGTCAGGAGGAAATCCGTCTGCCTTAAACTGCGGTTGCTTTACCGGAGGCTCAGTTGACTATAGCGTCGGACTTTTCCAAATTAATTTGCTAGCACACTGTGACGCAGCTCTATCCTACACATGGAGTCCGCCGTCTTGTATGATAAACGACCAAGCCAAAGTTGACGCATGTTTAGAGCGCTTCTTCGACCCCGCCGACAATGCAGAATATGCAGCACAACTTTCAAATGGAGGTACTAATTGGACTCCTTGGGCTGGCTACACTGTTGCTTGTAGAAGCCAAGTGGACGCTCAGTGCCCATAAATTATGTCAAATAAGAAAAGGTCTAAGTTCCATCCAAAGGACGGTCAGCTTCTAGCTGATAAGTATAAGTTTAAACCAATTCACTTATTGGTTTTTGCAATAGTTCTTTTAATCGTAACTTTAATCGCAACGCGAAAGGGAAGTTTAACCAGTCAAATTAATTTACCCAGCACCGATAAAAATCAAGGGTCTGCGGTCGAAGATAAAGAAAGAATTGAAATATCAGGAGTAAAAGTTGCCGATTTCATTGATAAAACCAATGGAGGAACCGTCCCTAGTTATTACACCATAAGTCAATCTGCTGATTATCATATTTTTTATATCACAGCAGATAATCTTTTTTTTATCTCAATCACCAGTTATCCGTTTGATAAACACAGGTCAGTTGCCGAGCAAAATCTCATAGATGCCCTGGCAATCAGCAAAGACGATGCTTGCAAACTAAATGTCGACATCACAACCCCGGCGTACGCCAATCCGGATAAAGCAGGTGAAATATATGGTTTAAGTTTTTGTGAATAAATCATGAAGTAGATATTAGACGTACGGAAAATGGAAATTAGTAATGGAAATTAGAAAGTAGAAAATGGCTAATAAAACTATTAAAAGCTTCAAAGATTTGATTGTTTATCAAAACTTATACAAGGCGATGAAGGTAGTTTTAAGAGAGATAGTTCCAATGCTTCCTAATGAAGAAAAGTATGACTTAGGAGACCAAATGAGGCGTGGGTGTAAGGCTCCCCCAGCCTTAATAGCCGAGGGTTTTGCCAAACGCTATCAAAAACGACAATGGAAAAAATATATTAATGACACAATAGGCGAATGCAACGAAATGATACACCATTTATCAGTTTGTATTGATATCTACAACGAGTACATAAACGAAGAAATATGTAAAAAGGTAATCGATATATATGATATTAGCTGTAAACAACTGACAAAACTTGGCCAAAGTTGGCAAAATTATCACGATAACAAAAATAAATAAAGCTAATTTCCAATTTCAATTTTCTACGCCAAAGGCGCAAGCTCGGCTTATTACCAATTTCTAATTTCTGAACAACTAATTTCCAGATTATAAGGATTTGTAATTTGAAATTAATAGACGTCTTGCATTACCTAGATAGCGATATGTTATTATTAATCAGCCAATTTATTAACCATGTTTAAAAAACTCATCCTCTCTTTCCTGACATCAATTCTCCTTCTTGTTGCCATTGTCCCCTATTTCTCGCCAGCCCGTGCACAAACTTGGTATCACCAGCCATATGGCGATTGGTATGACAGGGTTTATAATCCCGACAATCCTGAAGAAATATTCGGGGAAAGATACACCGCGGCTCAAGTCGAATGGGTGGTCTACGGCTTAGTAGCCTTTTTAATGAACAACATAGGAAATCCGGAGTTAACTGCGTGTCTTTTAGAAGACCATGCTAACTTAGCAGCCGTATTGGCCGACTGTGGAGCTGAAATCCTTGCGGCTTCCACCGATTTACTCATAGCAAAAGATGCAAGCCCTACAAGAAGCTTTTTAGCAACGATAACTAATAGGCCTATCTCGGGAATTGAATACTTTAAGGATGTTGCAGAAAGGCTAAATCTAATACCGGAAGTTCAAGCGCAAACCGGGTTCGGATTCGAGGCTGCAAGACCTGTTTTGGAGCTTTGGAGGTTTGTCAGAAATACCACTTATTTTCTATTAATAATCGTACTAATTGTCATGGCATTTATGATAATGTTCAGGGTCCGAATTTCACCCCAGACAGTTATTACTGTTCAATCCGCACTTCCAAAAGTGATTATCGCCCTTGTTTTAATTACGTTCTCTTACGCTATTGCCGGATTTTTGATTGATTTAATGTATGTTGTAATGGGACTTTTAGCAGGCATTATATCCAGTTCTCCTGTATCTGATTTGGGCTGGTTAGATATGTATACTGCATTAACCCAAAGGGGCGTACTTGAATTAATGTTTTCCTACCTTTTCCTCTTCGCTCTAATACTTTACCCCGCTATGTTCTCTAGCGGAATAGTGCCCGCATTTCTTGCCGGAACCGTAATTATTCCAATGCTTATCACCCTTATTGTTATAGTTATACTTCTTTTGGCAACCTTTAGAATCTTGTGGTTAATGCTGAAAACTTATGTAATGATACTTTTACAAATAATTATGGGTCCGATTTTGATACTACTTGGCACAGTCGGGCCAGGGGGATTTGGTTCTTGGTTGAGAGGAATTCTTGCACATCTGGCAGTTTACCCCACAGTTGCTTTTATGTTCGTTTTGGCCTTTGTTTTTCTAAGAGGAGCTTTCCCCTCCTCATCATTGGGTATAGTTGAAGATGCAATAAATTCACTTTTTACGTTTGACATCACCAACACTGTTGGAGGAAGCACTCCGTGGAATGCTCCTTTTACACTTGGAGACGTTACTGGACAAGAGTTAATCTGGCTTTTTGTCAGCCTTGCCGTAATCTTGCTTATCCCCAATATTGCCAATATAATACAGGGTATGCTATCAAGACGACCATTCTCAATGGGAACAGCCATCGGTGAAGCTCTTGGACCCGTTTCAACAATCGGTCGGGGTGGTCTTGGATGGGCAGCCGGAGGAGTAGAACAAGCAGGATCCAGACTTCAAAAACAAGGTGAGTCTTATGTAACCCCCGGATGGATAAGAGCTCTTCGAACCACGGGGATAATTAGATAGATTTAGAACTATTCAAAGAAATTGGGTACTGTTCTCTTTAATTGACCAACATAAAACATCCAATCAGTACCACTCATGGCGGCGCGCAATTTTGATGAGCCTGCATTTATTCCATTCCACGCCATTAAAAGTTTTTCTCTGTATCCATAATCCAGATTAAGTTTTCTACAAGCATTTCCTAGTGCAGTAAGATTTTTATCCCTCTGCGCTCCACTAGTTATAACCGAAAATATAGTTATTGCAGGGTTTATCGTATCAAAATAGTAATCTGCAAAAGGAGCGTCACCCGGTTTATCCCAATTAATTCTTTCAATCTCTCTCTTTGGGTCATCCAATAAGCTTTTGCCGTTTTTTAGTAACAAATCCTCTAAGCTACCATGAGCGCTCAATTTTATATCTGCAAGCAAATTTGTGAAAAGTATTGCTGGTAGAATTTCGTCATCTTCTTTTTTCCAGGAAGAAGTTAGCTTTTTCTTTAAAGCCCATTCGCCAAAAACACTCCAAGCCTCTTTTTGCCTTAGTTTTGCTTCCAACCTCTCTTGTGGGTGCATCATCATCCAAACCGGTAAAGACTTCAAACCGGAAATAGGAGCAAGTCTTTTTAATCCTTCCTCCTGAAATTCCTTACTATCCCTGTGCTCTATTAAATTAGAGAGATAAATCAGATTCCAAGAAATTTGCTCAGCGTCAAGCGCTTCATCCTCACTCAATCCCTGTTTTTTTTCTAACCAATATCTCATTGCTTCTCGAATAGCATTAAGCTGTCCTCCTCCTTTAATTTCCAAAACACTTTGTGGTAAAGCGTTTAATAATTCTTCTGGGGCGTCATTGTCTAGTAACACTCTTGGATTTCCCTTATCACAAATTAAGGCAGTATAAACAGAAAGGGAATAAAGCACTCCTTTCTTATCTATTAGTGGCTGGAGTTTATCTCTTGAGAAACTAATTGCTTCATCATTTTCAATCAATTTATCCGATGATGGAGCCTGTCTTTTATTGGCGGCTGCAGTAGTAAGAATTGCCCTAGCCTCCCATTCCCTTTGCTCTGTGGCCTCAATATGTGGCCAGAATTTCGGCTCATTGCCCACACTAATTGCAAATGGGATTAGTGCCTCTTCAGCCCTTCGATAAAGATCCATCTGATCTTCTGGGCTTGCAACCCCTAGTGCTTTTGCAAAATTTTCTGGAGTAAACTGTTCTGCGCTTTTAACTCCCCGGGTCGTTAACTCCTCTGCTTCTTCTTCCTTCTTCAACGACTCACCGACTAAGTCGGGAAGGTCGACGCCGCGAAAGTCAATTATTTTCCCCCACCTCATAATTTGCTCATCCTCCTCAAGTTCCTTTGGAGTTTTACCGTGCTTTACTATCCAGTATTCAAAATCGGGGTCACTGGACCTTCTTTTCATACCCTGCGTAGAAACATCGAGGGCTGCCATTTCAATTGCAGACTGAACAATCCCGTTGTATTTTTCTCTGTTAGGAAGATTAACATTTGTTCCTCTTGTCACATTCTCTTCGTCTCTTGCATAATTCATTAATGCCGGATAAACATTATCCCACTTATTTTCCTTTAGTCTTTTTAAAACCTCCGCTCTAATATCCCTCCAGCGTAAAATCCCTAATTCTTCAACCTCTTTAACTATTTTTTCTCTTTCCTCCTGAAGATGCCTTCGCTCTTCTTCAGAGGTATCTTCATCAATTATTCTTTTGTGAATGTCAGAAAAAGTTACCACTGGAAGTATTGGTGCCTCAACGCCCCGTTTTGTAGCTATAATCACGCGGTGTGTTTTCTCTTCATTTATTCCCTCTTCTGCCATATTTACCCTTTCTGCTGATAAGTTTAACACTGAAAAGCTAGTTTTTGAAGTTTTTAACAACCCTCAAACACACCACCACATATACATCTATAGCCTTTACTAATAGGTTTTCCAATTTTTCTTCCGCAATTACCGCAGTTTTTTACAAATTTTTCATCAACCTTAAAAGAATTAATATAAAAGGCCTCAAAAGCCGAAGGCGGACAACTCACCGGCGATAAACCAAAAGTACCAATCTTAATTTCATTTTCAATAGTTTTTTTAACTAAATCGCTATCGTACCCTATTTTGACTGCTACAATTCTCTCATAAATATACTTCGCCTTGTCGATTGCTATCCTTTTTTCCATTAAATCCTTTCCATCCCGAATCATCTGCCAAGAATCAGTGTCTTTTGTTGCCAATTCCAAAGTATCAAATAATCGATCTCCAAGTTCCCCAGTTACAAACAGCGGACTGCCTCTAAGGTCTTCCGGGGAGATTAAGCGGCCGATATTATCCTGTATGTCATTTGCTAACTTCAAGCATTCTTGCCCGTCTATATCCAATAAAATTGCTCTGTTAAACAAAATTTTTAACGAGCCTTGATGGCGAATATCGCTTTTTATAATTTTTGAAAGAGGAGACCTCTCCTTATGCGGAGGGCTTATCCAAACCACCACTCCTTCTTCAGAGTTGACCACCCAGTCCTGTATTTTAACTAGAGCTTCAAACTCTACCTTGCCAAGAATGGAGTTCTTTTCTACCGAATCTTCTACCGGTTTTCCTGTTTGAGGAGAAATAAGTTTGCCGTCGTCTCTCACTATAAAAAAGTAAGGGTCCGGAATCCGCCTTGTTTCAAGTGAGTATGAAGCAATCTCTTCGACAACCTGCGTCCGAGGCTTTCCTTTCCAAGAAGGAATATAAGAAGAAATTTCCTGATATCTTTCGCTCATAATTTTCCTGCAACGGGATAATCGGGGGTTGTTAGTTTTCTGGCTTTGACAGTTGCGGCACAGCCCCGGAATTTCACCGGCGTTCCTTGAACACAACCTTTATGATTATTATGAGTAATTTCTTTAACGCTTCAAGTATCAATTTGTGTGAAAAGGTATTCCTCTTGAAAATAAACGTTCATGGGATAATCTTAATATAGGTTAGGACTATGGTCGAAGAACAACACGTATTCATAGAAGAACAGCATCCAATTCCACAGCAAATATCTGCCTTTCAGTTTAGGTTGGTTGGGGACATGACCCTAAAACAGTTTGTGCAGCTTGCCGGCGGAGCTGTCGTTGCACTTTTGTTTTATGCATCCGGTCTTCCTCCTATTGTGAAGTGGCCTCTAATATTCTTTTCTTTTGGGGGGGGTGCTGCACTGGCATTTCTTCCTTTAGAAGACAGGCCTTTGGGAAAGTGGATTGTCTCCTTTTTCAAATCTATTTATTCACCTACTGTTTTTAAATGGCAAAAGTTAACTGTGGAACCAAAGTATTTTGCTCCGGAAACAGAAGCGGCTCCCGCCGGAATTCCTCCCGCTACCGTGGTTAACACACTCCCCACTGCCAAATTAGTCCAGCAACCATCAGAGGTAAAGCTTGAAGAAAAAGAGCAAACATTCCTGCAAAATATAAGTACAATGTCTCAAGTTCCGGCAACTACCACTGTCTCGGGAGTTGCTCCAATTACTACCCAGGTGCCGATTACTCCGCCTGGAGAAAAAACTAAGCCATACCTAGTTGTACCAACTGCGAGAGTTACATCTTTGAGTAAAGACGAAGGAAAAAGGGGATTCGAACTACCAAGCGAGAAAATTCCTACACCAAGTCCGTTCTCAACAAACACTGTCTCTCCTATTTACGGCTCGGCGAGCAAGATTACTGAAAAGGAAGCGAGTTACAGCGACGAAGCTGCCCCCCCTGCTCCTCCAACCACGCCAAACACAGTTGTGGGACAAGTAACGGATAAAGAAGGAAAAATAATCGAAGGTGTAATTTTAGAAATAAAAGACGCACAAGGTAGGTCTGCCCGTGCTTTAAAAACCAACAAGCTGGGTCATTTTATGATTGTAACTCCCCTTGTTAGCGGCCGCTACGAAATGGTCATTGAAAAAGAAGGTTTTGAGTTCGAACCCATAACTTTTGAGGCAAAAGGCAATATTATTTCGCCGATACTTATAAAAGCCAAATGAAAATTCCATTCATCTCAACGCCCGACAAACCTTTAATAGCTTCTACTCAAGACAAAGTCCCTGTTGCCGACATTGTTGACAATTTGATTATTTACAAAAGCGGAGGCGCGTCACTCGTCCTTGAGTCAACTTCTTTAAACTTTGGCCTTTTAAGCACCATAGAACAAGAAGCTGTAATTGCCGCGTATGCCGCACTTCTTAACTCTTTCACTTTTCCAGTTCAAATAACTGTTCGCTCACAGCGAAAAGATATCTCAAACTATATAAAATTTTTGGACGAAGCAGAGAATAAAATTAAAAATCCAAAACTCGCAGTTATCATGGGGGATTATAAAACTTTTATAGTCGATGCAATAAGAAAGAAAAATGTCTTAAGCAAAAAGTTTTACATTATCATTCCATTTACTCCGTATGAGCTGGGTGCAACAAAATCATTTATCGCAACAGCCAAAAGGGGAGGGTCTCTCCCTTTCCCCAAAAGTTATGTTGTTAATAAAGCAAGAATTACGCTTTATCCAAAACGCGACCACCTTATGCGACAAGCAGGAAGGCTTTCAATCATCCTTCGCCAACTTAAAAACGAGGAATTAATTGAGCTTCTCTATTACACTTATAATCCCACACCTCCACCCAAAAGTGAAGAATTTGAGGCTCTAAAGAAAGCAGAAGCAAATATGTATAAAAAATAAATATGGTTAAAAACGATAAAAATAAACAGGTTTCGGCGTCAACACCAAATATAAAACCGGAAATTACAAATATTATTGAGGCGGTTCGAAAAGGAGACTTAAATCTGCAGGACGTCATTGCTCCAGAATCATTGGAAGTTGATTTTAACCACTTAAAGATTAATGACGTTTACTTAAGAACCGTCTTCGTTTCAGGATATCCGCGCTTTGTTTCTCCCGGATGGCTTGAGCCGATAATTAATTTTGACGCGTCTTTGGATATTTCATTCTTTATTTATCCAATTGAGGGGAAAGGGGTGCTTGATGATTTGCGTCGGAAAATAGCCGAGATGGAAGCAGAACTTGAAACCGACCTTCAAAGAGGTAAGGTTATCGACCCGGCAACCAAGGCCAGACTGGAAGACGCGGTTTCGCTTCAGGAAGAACTGGTAAAAGGAGCAGAGCATTTCTTTGAATTTGCATTCTATGTAACTATCCCCGCAGGAAGTATAGAAGAACTTAATCAGCTTACAAAAGAAGTTAAGTCAACTCTTGGTGCCCTTTTGATTTCCGCAAACACAACAACCTTGGATATGGAAGACGGATTTATATCATGCGCCCCCCTAGGTATCGACAGGATTTCAATTACCCGAAATATGGATACTACGTCTTTGGCAACTACATTCCCACTCACGTCTGCCGAGCTTTCGGGAGATTCCGGAATTCTCTACGGAATTAACCCTCAAAATGAATCGTTTATCATCTTTGACAGATTTAGTTTAGAAAACTCAAACATGGTGATATTCGGCACATCTGGAGGAGGAAAAAGCTACTTTATTAAACTAGAGTCTGTAAGAAGCCTAATGCTGGGAACCGAAGTTATCATAATAGACCCCGAAAGCGAATACAAAACTCTCTCGGAGGCTGTCGGTGGACAGTTTATTTCGTTTTCTTTTAACTCTCCCTCAAAGGTTAATCCTTTTGACTTATCACAAGTCTATGAAGAGGGAGAAAACCAATTGGGTTTAAAAATCCTTTCACTTCATGCACTTTTTAAAATAATCATGGGGGCGCTTAATGCTACCCAGGAAGCACTACTTGATCGGGCAATAATTGCTTCTTATCGCGGAAAAGGTATAACCTTTGACTCCGAAACACAAACTAAAGAACCCCCTTTAATGGAAGACCTTTATAAAGTACTTGTTGGAATGGAAACAGAAGATGCGCTGGATTTGGCAGCCCGGATAGAGAAGTTCGTAAAAGGGTCATTTGTCGGAATTTTCGACCAGCACACAAATATCGACTTATCAAACCCCTTTACTGTTTTTTCGGTGCGTGAGCTCCAAGATGTACTCCGCCCTGTTGCGATGTTTATTATTTTGGATTATATCTGGACGAGAGTTAAAAAAGACCTTAAAAAAAGACTTTTAGTCGTTGACGAAGCGTGGCATATGATGCGCTATCCTGACTCAGCCCAATTTTTGTGGTCGATTGTCAAGCGAGCAAGGAAGTACTACTTAGGGCTCACCACAATCACTCAGGACGTTGAAGACTTCCTCGCCCAGGATATTGGAAAGGCAATTGTAACCAACAGCGCGCTCCGCGTACTTTTTAAGCAATCGCCGGCCGCAATTGACAGAATCGGAGAGGTGTTTTATTTATCCCAAGGAGAAAAACAGCTCCTTTTAGCAGCAAATGTCGGAGAAGGAATATTTTTCGCAGGCAATTCCCACGCGCCAATTAACGTCGTGTCATCCCCCGAAGAGCACAAACTGATAACTACCAAGCCGGAGGAATTAATAAAGATGCGCGAACAAACATCACCCGGAGGTGTTGTCAAAATGGCACAAGTTGAAGTTGCCGGAGCTAGAAGATAACATCCTCCGCAAACTTTAGTTTGCGGTTCCCTTGAGGGAGGATGATATATTAGGTTCAATTCCTCCCCCGCGAGATGGGAATCTATCTCACGGGGGTATCCTTGAAATCTATTATGAACGGACAAACCAAACAACAGGAACCTAAAAAACCAAGTGTCGTAGGCGAAGTTGCAAAAGGGGTTGCGACAGGAGTAGCAAAGAAAGGCGCCAAGGCGGTTCTTAGACGGGCGGGTTCATATATTGCCGGAAAGCTTGGCAAAACGGCTGCTCTTCAGGCAGCCGCTTCTGCTGTACCAGGAATAGGAAATGCAGCCGCGGCAATCATTCAAGTTGCGTCAGAAATACTTTCAAAAATTAAAAAGACCCTTTCCAAAATATTCTCGGGTTTTCTCAAACTAGTTACGGGCGAAGGAGATACTCGAAAACAGATAAGAAATATTGCTGCTGGTGTTGCTATTGTCGCACTGGGCGTGGGTCAGCCGATTTTGGCGGCTGCTTCAGGATTAACGGCAATCGGGGCTCAGGTATCAATCTCCGGAGCTCAGGGGATATCTTCAGGAATAGCGGGGGTTGGTCAATCGTTTATGTATGCCGTAACTTATGTAGCAGCTCCGGCAATAGGTATCCCTTTAATTGTCTCATTATTGGTCATTCCTCTTGCGATAATTTTTATTATTTTTATTATCAATTCAGGCGCTTATGTCGTCCCAGAAGGGCCTGCCCTCTTTCCTTCCGAATCTCTATACATTGACGTTGAAAAGACAGCTAAAGCTTCGGGTCCCTTTGGAAATGGTGATCTACCCGAGAGAATAACCTACACAATAACTGTTACCGCAATTCGTTCAACTTTAACGAATATTAATTTCGAATGGACATGCAGAGTACTCTCTGATTTCGGCCAGACCTGTCCATCCTACAGTGACGTAACTGTTAACGGCGAATCCCAACCCAACTTGCTTCCGCCAACCCCTCCTCAAATACTCTCGCCTACCGGTGACCCTTATGTCATTACTTATTCCATGCTTTTCAGAGCTGGACAATTTAATGATACTGCCACTGTTGATACTTTTACTGTAACCGCTGATACAGAAGGGGTGGCAGGAGAAAGAGCTAGTGGTTCTGTTACAGTTATCTTCGGCACTCCCCCAACAGCGTGTATCGATTTTGAGCCGACAAACGCACCCTACATAGGTGAGTTTCAAGCTGCAGCTGCAGAGCTTGCGAGTAATGTATCTTACGCTGCCAAGCTATGCTCGGCAGGCCCAATTATTGCTCGCCTTAAAACAGAAGGTCCGGAAGCCTCTGGCGCTTGTGCAGGAGTCACCGGTTCAAATATTATGTTTTTCAATAACTGTAGATATTTTAGAACTCATGGGCAAGCTTTCATCACCTATCTTTTTGCCCATGAATCGGGTCATCTTTATGCAAAAAGAATTCCGGGAGACTACTCACAATTTCTCACAGACAATGTTCCAGGAGAAGGACATTTACCCACTTATTGTATCTCGGGACAGCCTCCCGATTGGGAAGACTTCGCCGAAACAATAGGAGACTATGTTGATAACGGAAGATTAGGTCATCTTTGTGCTAAACCAGACCAAAGGCCTTTCAGGCTATGTGACTCAAGATTTACTCGACACTGTGACTTCGCACAAGATGTGTTGTTTTAATAAGTGATAATATTGACATTAGATGTTAATTACAATTCTCAATCTAATTAAAAAATATCGATTAATAATCGTCTTTAGCTTTATTATAATTGGTTCAAGTATCGTCGGTTTCTTTATAGATAAAGAAAGACAAGAAAAAGAAACTGTTGTTCCTATTGGAGTTACCGAAGGTGAAACTTCTGAAGGTATTAAACCTGGAAAAACAACCGTCTCTGACATTGAGAAAATGGAAAATTTAAGAGAGATCAAACATAATTCTGACGGAACTTCCACTTATATTTTTGGTATTGAAACCGACCCCAAGCCCATGGAAGTTGTGGTAAAAGGAAATCTAGTTTCTCTAGTAAAAAAAAGGCCGACTCAGGGCGAACCCGCATTTCTAAAAGAGATAATCATTGAGTATGATGAACCAGATTTTACACTTTATCATCAAATTATAGACTCAATCGCTTATATTTATTTAGATGAGGGATTAGTAATAATTGCTGACAAAGATACCGGAGTAATTCATGAGCTAAGATACTTCACGCCTTCTACTAAAGAAGAATTCCTCGCCACATGGGGTAAAGATTTATCAGATGAACAACCAACCCCTCCTCCCCTTTATTATTAATCTTGAATCCTTACCGGCATGATAAGGTGAAGATAGTCGGGGTCTTTGGAGTCGGTAAAAACACCCGGAGAATTAGAGCCGCCTAATTCAATCTGGACTTCTTCTCCCCCAACAGAATTTAAAAAGTCTTCTAAAAAACGATAATTGAATGCTATTTTTAAATTCTTACCATCGCCTTCGACTTTTGCATCAATTTTCATTTCCTGACTACCATATTGTGAGCTTTCTGCTGAAATCTCAAGAAAGTCTTTTCCTACTGTTAGCTTAACAACATTGGCTGCATCTCTTGCAAATACCGAAGCAAGTTTAACTGCGCGAAGTAACTCTTCTCTATCAAGAATTAGCTTACAACTTGTATCTTTCGGAATAATTCTTTCGAAGTCCGGAAATTCCCCTTCTATTATTCTTGAAGATAAAACTGATTCCCCCACCCCAAAGATAATTTGACTCTCTTTTTCATTAAACGAGAATTTAAGATTTTCTTCCTCGCTTGAGAGTCTGAGAAGTTCGCTTAACGAATTTTTAGGCAATATTAACCGCTCCTGATTTGAAATGCCTATTTTTGCATCTAAACGCATTAGTTTTTTAGACAACCTAAATCCGTCTGTTGCTACAAAAGTTAAGATGTTCTTTTTTCCCGAGGTGTCAAAGATAAGCAAAACTCCTGTTAAAACAGGCCTAGTTTCATCAGTCGACGCTGCAAACAAAGTGGAAGCCAAAGACTTTAAAAAATCGACACAAGGAAAAGTAATTGCATTTTCCCCTACACCCTGCGGAACGGAAGGAAAATCTGAAGAATTCATACCTGATAGAGTTGATGAAAAGTTGCTTGTAGTAAGATTGAGGTGTTCCTTATCAGAACTTAAATTCATTTGACCTTCTGTTAAATTCCCAACCAAGTCTGTTATTGTTCTTGCCGGAACCGTTAATTCACCTTCTTTTTTTACTTTTGCGCCTATTGTAATTGAGATTGATAATTCAAGATTAGTTGCTGAAATCAAAAGTTTGTTTTTTTTAGCGGAAAGCAATACGTTTGAAAGTACAGGCAGTTGAGCTTTTACACTAGCGAATCTTGAGGTTATAGAAAGTGCTTTTGAAAAGTTTTCTTGCAATATCTGTAAATCCATCGTTTTAGAGTATAGAACCTGAGTGTATTCTAGTCAATTAATTAATTTCTCAGCCAAAGACTGATCCACCTTTGGTGGACAATTAGCAATTTCCAATTAAGTATTTTTGAAAATATTTATAATACGGTTATTTACTATACAAACTAGTAGTTGTAGTAGTAGGCAGTGTTGATAAGTGGATTTCTCAGCGCAAGTAGCCTTGAAATGAAATGTTTACAGTGAACCTACCGAACTGTGGATTAATTTGTGGATAAGTAAGGGAACTTTGTTGATAAGTGCATATTTAACAAAAATTATCCTCAAAGCATGTTTTTTATCCCCTTTATATCCTGACGAATTTGCACATCTTGTGAGGCTAAATGTGTTATCTTTTCCACGGCATGCATTACCGTGGTATGGTCGCGTCCTCCCACGAGTCTGCCTACCTCTTCGAGCGGCAACTCAAGAAGAGTTCTAAGTAAATACATAAGCACTTGTCTAGGGCGGGCAATCGGTCTTGCACGGGAAGTTCCCAGAAGCACCCTTTTGCCTAAAGAAAAATATTTCGAGGCGGCATTTATTAAATCAATCGGATTAGATTTTATTATTTGTCCGTTTCCATCGCTTCTTTTATTGAGAATTGACTGAATTAGTTCTTCATTGATTCCGGACTTTTTTGTCTTTAATTCAGACATAATTTTTATTATCAGTCCTTCAATTCTTCTTGCAGAATCAACGTTGCCTGCTATAAGCTGAATCAAATCCATCGGGATATCCAATCCCCTCTCTTTAGACTTTATTTGGAGTATTGCGCAGCGCAATTCGAAATCAGGTGGGGAAATATCTACAATTAAACCCGCTTCAAACCGACTTATTAACCGCTCTTCCAGTCTTGAGATATCGGAGGGGGGTTTGTCTGACGTCAAAATGACCTGCGCTCCGTAAGATACAAGTGCGTTAAAGGTATGGAAGAATTCTTCCTGAACAGCGTCTTTGCCTGCAATAAACTGAATGTCGTCAATAAATAGCGCATTAAGTTTTCTGTATTTATTTCTAAAACCTTGTGTGGTTTTATTTCTAATACCCTCAACAATATCATTGGTAAATCCCTCACCGGTACAATAAATAATTTTATTATCAATATTATTTTTCATAATCGAATATGCAATTGCATTCATCAGGTGGGTTTTACCAACTCCCACTCCACCCCAAACAAAAAGTGGGTTATACGCATTCCCCGGATTATCGGAAACAGCCTCGGCGGCTGCCCAAGCCATTTGGTTAGATGAAGATACTGCATAATTAGCGAAAGTAAAACCGAGTCTCAACCCAGATTTGACCAGGCTTTCCATAAGCTCCTCTTCACTCTTTTTTTTAATTTCAAATAGAGGAGTAGATAAGATTTCCCTGTTTAAATTTCTTTCCGGGTCTTGTTTAACAATAAAAGTTAAGTCGATTATTGAACCGAGAGTTTTTCTAAGCGAGTCCTGAATTAAGCCAAAATACCTTCCTTCAATCGTGGTTTTTACGAAAGAAGACGGACACCCTATTTCTGCAATAAACCTACTGTCAATTTTTTCTAAGGACTCTAAATATGTTTGGGAAAACCAAGTTGAAAAGATAGCGTCTGATACGGAGACTTTAATCGAATCTAAGACACTTTTCCAAATAGTTTTTTTATCTAACATGTATGTTTTAATTTGAAGCAGATTTGCCGACAGCGCGAGCAGGTTCTCTTCGGGTACGCCAATTTAGTTAAAATATCAGGTGGCGCAATCAGAAGGTTCACTCGCATCTTAAAAAGTTATCCACAATACGTCAACCCCAAAAAACACCGAACAAGTTAAGTCCGACCCCTTTTTAAGCATCATAATTCGTTTGCAGAATGTCTGAAATGATGTAAACTACCTTTTGTGCAACAAAATTACAGGTTAAGCTTGATAAACTTTATTATCTTTGTTAACGTGATAAAAAGACTGTATGCCAAAAAGAACTTATAAACCGAGTAAAAAGAAAAAAGCCAAAAGGCACGGATTCCGCGTTAGGATAAAAAGCTCCAAGGGGAGGTTGGTATTGAAAAGAAGAAGGGCTAAGGGTCGAAAAGTAATTTCTTCTTGAAATATCTCAAAGAAAAATGCTTGCCAGTGTTTATAGACTACCCAAGAATGATTTTGATAAAGTTAAGAAAGACGGTAGGCTTTATCAAAGCGAAAATTTCGGAGCTCAGGTGTTACCGAAAGAATTGGGTGGAAATTTAAGATTCGCATTTATCGTATCAAGCAAAATATCCAATCAAGCAGTACAAAGAAACAGAATAAAAAGGGCAATGAGCGAAGCAATAAGACAAAGAATGAATTTATTTAAAAGAGGTTATGACATTATTTTTTTACCTAAAAGGGAAATTGTTAATAAATCAACAGACGTAATAATGAATGAAATACACAATTTTATAACCCAAAAATTATCAGGATGAAAAAAATACCCCTTTTTTTATTAAAAAATTACAAAAACATTTTAAGTCCGTTTTTATATAAAATTATTGGACACGGTTGCAGATTTACTCCTACTTGTTCAGAATATAGTCAGGAAGCAGTAAAGATTCACGGTTTGAAGAAAGGGATGGTTTTGACGGTTAAAAGGTTCATAAGTTGTCATCCTTTTTCTAATCGGCCGTTTTTAGACCCAGTTCCAAAGGCCGTAAATTAACAGGAAATCATGAATATTTGGCAAACTTTATTAATTCAACCATTAGCAAACGGGATTATCGTGTTTTATCGAATCCTTGGGGGTAATATGGGACTCGCCATTGCGGGTTTTAGTTTGTTTTTAAGGTTTATTTTAAATCCCCTAACCAAGCCTTATATGAATTCTATGAAAAGAATGAAGGACATTGCACCCCTTATAGATAAACTTAAAAAAAGACACGGAGCGGACAAAGTAAAATTTGCGAAAGCCCAAGCTGAGCTTTATAAACAAAAAGGTATTAATCCCGGTGCAGGATGTGTTCCCTATTTATTACAGATTGTGGTTCTTATTGCATTCTTTAACGTGTTTACGAAAACATTGTCGATGGATGGCGATCCGACAGCTAGGTTTAATGAGCTGCTTTATCCCTTTTTGAAGTTTTCTGAGGGAGAAATAATTAACACAAAGTTTCTTTATCTTGATATCACCCGACCCGACGTATTTAATATTCCGTCATTACCATTTCCTTTACCGGGGCCTCTACTTTTGCTTGCCGCAATCGTCCAGTTTATATCTGCTAAAATTACAGCTCCCTATGAGAAGGTACAGGAAAAAGTTGCAAAGAGAACTCCCGAGAAATCGGACGACATTCAAGTCGCTATGCAAAAATCAATGATATTTACTTTCCCATTAATCACCCTTTTAATTGGTATAAGATTTCCTTCCGGGCTTGCATTATACTGGTTTATGTTTTCTTTATCTCAAGCATATCAACAGTACAAAGCGCAAGGATGGGGCGGCTTGACACCTTGGGTTGAAAAGATTGGGTTATAACAGCATTCAAGAAAACCCCGCTATTTATGGCGGGGATGAATTGAACGCTGATATGTCGTCCTCCTTAGGGAAACCCCGCACTTCAGGGCGGGGAGGACGTCATTAAACAAAACAAAAGGAATTTAATATGGCAGCAAAAAAAAGTAAATCAAAAACCAAAGTTAATAAATTAGAGCTAATTAAAGAGATAACAGAGGAACTGTTGAAATTAATGGGAACTGATGCAAAAGCAGACTTTGTCATTGACGAGGAAAACGACGCAATTGTAATTACTTTAGAGACAGAAGAAGAGGCAGGACTCCTTATTGGTAATCGAGGCGATACCCTCAATTCCATTCAATCTATTATCGGTATGATATTCAGACAAAAAACAGGGGAATGGCAAAGAATTATTGTCAATATTTCAAATTGGCGAGAAAAGCAAGAAGAAAGATTGGTAGGCCTTGCCGAGCAGTCAGCACAAAGGGCTAAAGAAACCGGAGAACCCCAATCTCTTTATAATCTTAATGCTGCACAAAGAAGGATAGTTCACCTAACACTTTCGAAAGATAAAGAGATTGAAACTGAGTCGCAGGGAGAGGGTAAGGAAAGATATTTGGTGGTTCGACTTAAGAAGTAACTTCGAATTACTTCAACATAAACACTTATTGATCTTTTAGCATATGGGAAATAATGAACTTATTATTTACTGCGACGGTGGTGCTAGAGGCAACCCCGGTCCATCTGCTGCTGCATTTCTTGTCGAACGTAGCGGAAAAATAATTTATCGTTATGCAAAATATTTAGGTGAATCGACCAATAACTTTGCTGAATATAATGCGGTATTTTTTGCAATGAGTTGGCTAAAAAGTAACATTAAAAAAATTAATAAAAATGCTAAAATATTTTTAGACTCTGAATTGGTTGCGAATCAACTTAACGGAAAATATAAAGTTAAAAACTCTAATTTAAAAGTAATATTTTTAAAAATATTAAAAATCGAAAAGGACTTTGGCTTAGATGTCGAATATATTGCAATACCGAGAACAAAAAATAAACTTGCTGACCATCTGGTAAATGAGCTTCTGGATGGTATGAATTTCAAGAAAGGATAATGAAAAGTATAAAAAGTTTCACGTCCTCGAAATAAAAAGATTTCTATCACTTGAAATAATTTGAAACGATTTAATCAATTAAAGCGATATTCTACTAGGAATAGAACAATTGCAAAAAGCAAACCATTCTTCTAGCATTAATGATGATGCAATCTTCCTTAAAAAAAGAAGAACTCTCCAGTGTAGCAATAATCACCGACATAAATAATTTAGCCTTAAGTCTTGCTTCAAAATTAGAAAAATATAATTGTAGAGTTAGAATATTTTCTGAAATATCGGACGAGTTGACTAGAATCCCCTGTGATTATTTGTTTTTAATTAGGCTAAATCAAGAAGACACAGACCAAAGAAAAAGTAAATTTATTTATGACGACTTTAAGAAACTAATATCAAGTCTTTCGACAAATATTCAATCAAAAGTTGTTTTTATTTTTCCATTCATACTGAAAAGAAATTCTTATAAAGAAATCGAGTTTATAAAAAATAATTTATTAAATAAATTAAAAGTGGACTTTACAATTTTGTATTTAGGGGACCTTGTTGATAAAAAGACAGACATTAATCGCGAAAACACTTTAGGCAAGTTATTAGTAGACGCAGTCTTTGAAAAAAAAGTAAAACTATTAAAGCATGATTTTAACCTCTACCCTCTGTCTGTTAGTTCAGCAGTAAGACAAATTATTAAAAATTTATTTTCCTTCGGTTTTTTAGGTCGCGAAGCAGCAATAATTTCGTCAGGGATTACACAAACCGAGTTAATTAAAATTATTGAAAAGCATAAAGGCAAAATTGAGGTAAAAAGAAAATATATAAATAATGATTATCAGGTTGCAAATACAAAAGGGAAAATTATTATTAAACAAAATTTGGAAAAGCTTATTTTAGATAAATTATCTAGTATTGCAAGCATTCCTCAAAAAACACCTATTAATATTTCAAAAACACAAACCGTTAGGAAAAAATTGAATAAAAATAAGAATTCCGAAATCTTCCCAAAAAGTATATTAAAACGAATAACAAAAAATAATTGGTTTACAAAAGTAGCGCTGATTTTAATAACGCTATTTTTGTTGCCAAACCTTTTGTTAGGTGTAAGTGTGGTTTCTCAACAAATTGCCTGGAATTATTTAAAAAAAGGAAATAGTTATATATCACTGAAATTATTTCGAGCATCAAGAAACCTATCTACTTTTTTAGATGATTCATTTTCAATGGTTGAGGGTTTATATCCAAAAAACGTAATTATTTTCCCGCCTAAGAAAGCCGCTGAAATTCTTATCTCAGCCTCTGATGCAGGTTTTGCAACTTTACAAACGCTTGAAGAATTTAATAGATTATTTGACCTGATTATCGGAGAAGAAACTGATGAAATTGAAACTTTAACCAGTAAAATATCTATCAACCTTGAGAATTTATACAGGAAATCGGGATTTATAGAATCGGAAACGAACCAGATTTCAGGATATGGAAAAAATGTATTTACTAAATTAGTTTTGGGTGAAAGGGGAGATTTTTTAAAAAAGAAAGGGCCTCAGTTAATTAGAATATTACAAAAAACACCCGAACTCATGGGTGGAGAAAAAGAGAAAAGGTATCTAATTGTATTACAAAACAATATGAATCTTCGGCCAACGGGTGGGGTTATTACATCTGTCGCTTTCATAACTGTTGAAAACGGAAAAGTCATTAATGTTGAGGTATCGACTAGCGAAGAAATTGACAAGAACCTGAAGGGATTTGTCGCAGCACCTCCCGCGATATCAAAATATTACAAGATTGACGGGTGGAGTTTAAAAGACTCTAATTGGGAACCCGATTATCCGTCATCAGCAGAACAAATCGAGTGGTTTATTGATAAAGAAATTGATAGGCGGGTGGACGGAGTTTTGGCTTTTGATGTTGACTTCGCGTCAGAGTTATTAAAAATTATCGGTCCAATTCGAATCAATAATTTAGAAATTGAGATAGATGCAGGCAATCTTCAAGCAAATACAGTTGTCTTAGACGAGAACAATTTATGGGATGATTTCTTGGGTGAAATTATAGAAAAGATAATTAGGCTAAACAGTTCGGAAAGAATTAAATTTATGCTAACAGTTTTTGATAATTTTGAAGAGAAACATCTTCAATTGTTTTTACATAATCAAGATGCGGGGCGGGCAATGTCTGAGTTAAATTGGGACGGCAGTTTACCGAAAACAGACTGCTATGGTAATTGTTTAGTAGATTGGGTTAGTTTTGTTGAGTCTTCGACAACCGAAAACAATAGCAGTGTTTTCATACAAAGAACTGCAGATTTAAACATTACCTTTGAAGAAGGGTTAATAAAAAGAAGGTACGTAGTATTATTAGAAAATTCTGCTGAAGCGGACAAAGACTTAATATATAGTTCCTACGTTCGGCTAGTGACACCTCTTGAGAGTGGTTTTTCTCCAGTTTTAGTAAAAGAATTTAATATAAGCAGGGAGGTTGTACCTGACACGGACATTTCAAGAGGGCACAAAGAAGCAGGAGTTTTTGTGGAAGTCAGACCGGGAACAAGTGTTACTCTACAATTTGTGTGGGAAAGTCCCAACAACTTAGACTTCAATAATTCTGGAGAATATAATTTCTTCTTAAGAAAACAACCGGGAGTAAAAGAATTTCCTACAAAAATAAACATTGATGTCAAAGACGAGGTTAATTCGAAAGACTTTCTTGGCGTCTTGACCAATGACTACAATCTTGAGTATAATACAAAGTTGTCGCGAGATTTAGTCTCGCGAATTTATTGGTAAAAAATATTTTAAAAAAAATGTTAACACTTAAAGTAGCCAAAAGAGAAATATTCGGCAGAAAAGTAAAAATATTGAGGAAAGGGGGACTTTTGCCAGCGAATATTTTCGGGAAAAAGGTAAAATCTCAAGCTATTGAAGTTGAAATGGGTATTTTTGACAAAGCTTATAAGGAAGCAGGAGAAACCCAAGTTATAGAACTTTTATTAGGAAAAGAAAAAAGACCTGTGTTAATTCATCATATACAAGAAGACCCAGTTACAGATAAAGCTATTCACATTGATTTTTTACAAGTTGACTTGAAAGAAAAAGTCACCGCGCAGGTTCCAATTGAGCTATTAGGAGAGTCGCCCGCCGAAAAGGAAGGCAAGGGTGTCGTAGTTCAACAGATAGATGAAATAGAAGTAGAGGCCTTACCGGGAGACCTACCTGAGAAATTTGAAATAGATTTGTCTTCTTTGGTTAACGAGGATGATAGTATCTACATCAAAGATATTAAAGTTGATGCCAAGAAAGTAAGTATCAAAAACGAAGCAGACCAAATTATAGTTAAAGTTGAACAAGCCAAAAAGGAAGAAGAAGCTGCAGTCGCCCCGGCTGTTCCAGAAGGAGAAGAACCGCCGTCGGCCGAGGGGGAGCCGGTGACTGGTGATAAGGATAAGGAGCTGGGTGAAAAAGAAAAAGAAGTTAAGGATGAAAAGAAACAAACCCCCTAATATTAATTACTCCCTCGAAGAAATACTCTAATCGTTGAAAATCGATATATAATAATAGATGTATGGATGATGTGGCGGTAAATAAGCAAAATTTTGGTGCAAACCCGCAAAGGATTTCACAATTAGAAAAAGAACTCGAAGTTTTAAAAGTTCAGGCAACAGAAGCTTATCAAGGACGAAGAGCAGAAAGTCCTGTAAGAGTAAAACTTATAAAGTCTTTAACTTCAGTTGAAAACGACAGGAATTTAACAACCTCAACTGCCTATCGTCTACCGCAAATTAACACAAACCCTACTTATATTGAGGAATCGACTATATTAGATGCAACTTCCAAAACGGCGCCGCCACAGGGAAAACCAGGCGCACTGAAGATAGTTGGAAAAATAGGAATTGCACTTTTAATTTCATCTTTGCTCGCCGTCTTTATTTATTTGCTGTTTAATATTATCTAATTTACTTGTCTATAAAAAAAACAAAAAAAGTTACGAAAAGCCACGGGATTGAAAAGATTTTGTCGGTAGGCGTTCTATTTTTGTCTACGGCCTTAATTTTTGCAAGTGTTTTTCTTCTTATAAAATCAAAGGTAATTAGCACGGAAGTAAATAATGATATAGAAACTACTCAAGAATCTTTACAAGGAAATCCAAAAGGAACGGAAATTTATGTTGATGAAAAATTCGGATATTCTATGACTTATCCACGGATTCTTGAACCAAGGACTATTGAATCTGAAGATTACCAAAGTCTAATTATTTTTTTCGTACCCAAAGATTTATCAGGTAATGGTTTTGCAATCTCAGTGAGCGAGAGAAAACTTGAGGAAGAACGGAATTTAATTAATCAGCAAATAATTAGGGAGACAAAAATAGAAGAGACAGAAGAGACACCCGCACAAAAGGGAGGTTTAGTTGGTACAAAAATAATATTTGAACCCGAAGATAAAGAATCTTTTGAAAGTAAAGCTTTTGTCGTTATAAATAACGGTAAATACACTTACACTTTAAGTTCAACTCCGAACTTCATTGACGAGGTTTTAAATAATTTCACCATATTAAACTGAGTCTACCTTGGCCAAGATTGGGATATAAGAAAGTCATGTTTTCCTTCGGCGAAACCAAGAGACCAAATTGTTTCTGTCACAAACGGCATAAAGGGATGTAAAAGTATAAGTGTGTTTTGAAGTACGAATTCAAGAGTAGGTTGCGCGTGTTCACGCCGGGACTTTGATTTTTCAAGGTAACTGCTCGCAAACTTGTTCCAAACAAACCCATAAATTTCTTCAGCAGCTTCATTTAAACGATAATTATTTAGTGCTTTTGTTACCTTTTTTGTTGTAGTTTTTAGCTCACTCATTATCCATTTATCATCATCATTCATAGCTCTCGGTTTAATTATTCTTTTACTCTCTAGCTTTTTTACTCTTTTACTCTGTTCGTGCGAAAGCACGAACCTCGCTATATTCCAAATTTTATTGGAGAAGTTTCGCTGTCCTCGAATATTATCCTCAGAAAGCGATATGTCGTTTTCAACCAGTGCTCCCCAAATTAATCCCATTCTTAGAGCGTCTGCTCCATATTTTTGAACCATCTCTAAAGGATCAATTACATTTTCTTTGGACTTACTGATTTTCTCTCCCTGTGAGTCGCGGACCAATCCATGAAGAAGAACCTTTTTGAATGGAACTTCACCTGTTGCATATAACCCAAGTATAATCATTCTTATAACCCAGAAGGGGAGTATGTCATATCCTGTCTCCATCACCGATGTTGGATAAAAATAATCAAAATCTTCGGTGTCCGGTACTTGAATTTGCAGTTTTGCCCGCCCCGCCTTGTCCCGCCTGGATAGACGGGATGAACTTGGCGAGGCCGGGGAGTTTTGACTTTTGACTTTTGACTTTGAGCTACTCAAAAGTGTAGCGAACGGCCACTGTCCTGATGAAAACCATGTATCAAATGTGTCGTTGTCTTGAGTAAGGTTTTCGTGACTGCAAGAAGTGCATTTCTTCGGCTGTACACCATCAGTAATAGTCCACTCAAGGCAGCGCTCGCAACGCCACGCCGGGATTCTCATTCCCCAAACTATTTGGCGGCTTATATTCCAATCTCTCAAGTTTTTGAGCCAATTGATAGCAATTTTTTTGAACTTTTCAGCTGCAAATTTTATATTCCCTTTCCTAATAGCAGAAAGTGCGCCTTTAGAAAGAGAGTCAATTTTAATAAACCACTGCTTTGAAATCATCGGCTCAATTAATCCTTTGTCTCGATAACAAACCCCGACAATGTGATGTAATTTTTCGGTTTTTTTGATTTTTTTAGCAGCTTCCAGATCGGCAACCACTGCTTGTCTTGCTTTTTCCGCTTTCATCCCGGCGTATTTTGCGGGGGTGTTTAGCATTCTGCCCTCTTTATCAATTACTGAAATTATTTGCAGTTTGTGTTTTTTACCTATTTCAAAGTCAACTGCATCGTGTCCTGGAGTAACTTTCAGTACTCCTGTTCCAAACTTCGGGTCAACTAAAGAGTCGGCAATAATTGGAATTTCGCGATTAGTAAGAGGGATTTTTGCGATTTTACCGATAAGATGTTTATATCTACTGTCAGTGGGACTAACAGCAACGGCCACGTCGGCAAATATTGTTTCGGGTCTGGTTGTTGCAATAGTTACCGCTCCGTAGTCAAGGAAATACAAAGAGTCGTCCCTCTCAACGTGGTTTACTTCAAGCTCAGAAAAACTTGTACCACAACGTGGACAATAGTTAACCATGCGCTCTCCGCGGTAGATGAGCCCGTCGTCGTAGAGTTTTTTAAAGGTTTTATAGACAATATTTATTATTTTGGGGTCGAGAGTGAATTTATTTCGAGACCAATCGCAAGATGCTCCAAGTTGTTTTAATTGGGACTCCATAGTACCTTTGTTATCCTGAACATAGTCCCAAATCATCTTAAATAAAGTTTCTCGGTCGAAGTCAAAGCGGCTTTTTCCTTGTTTAGCCAGCTTTTTTTCAAATATATATTGGGTTTCAATACCAGCGTGATCAGCTCCCGGAAGCCAGAGGGTTGGTTCACCTTTCATTCGATGATAACGAACTAAAATGTCTTCTATAGCCACGAATCGAGCATGGCCAATATGGAGTGGGTCGCTGGCATTGGGTGGCGGCATGATAATTGTAAAAGGGGGCTTGCCCCGAGCTTGTCGAGGGGAGAAAGCACCGGATTTCTCCCATAAAGAATAAATTTCTTTCTCATATTTTGCGTGGTCATATCTAGGCTCCATGCTTGAATAATACATTCCCAAGCTTGTTTTTTCCAGAGGGGGAGAGTATTATTTTCGCTTAGAAAGTAGGAATGATTTAGTATGTTTTATGCAGAGCGTAATCGTGACGGGCTGTTTGAACCTAAACCTACACCGGTGCAAAAAGTGGTTAGTCTAACAGATGTTCACATATTGAGACAGGTTGGCGAGAGGTTGGGTGTTGGAATAGTTACACTAGCCAGAGCTGGAGAGTCGTATACCACAATTAACGGACGAATTGGTTATGTAAGGAAAGGTGAGGTTTTTATAGAACTTCAAAAAGGAGAAAACAATAATTTAGAGGAATATTGGGCAAGTGTACGGAATATTAAAAGCGAATTAGCAAGTGAGGTAGAGATAAGTAGAAATAAAAAAAGCTTGTTTTCAAGATTTAGGCTTCGTCGTTAGGCAGGAAGTTTTTATAATAATTCCAAATTTCTTCCTTTAGAATAGGCCCTTCTCGTAAGATTTTTGGGTCACTTCCTGATAAATCAATAATTGTAGATGGGGGATTAAAGGATAGTTTTCCTGCATCGAGAATTAAATCGATTTTGGAAATGTCCAACTCTTTTTTTACGTCTTCTATAGAATAAGGTGTTTTTCCACCGGATTTATTTGCAGACGGTGTGGTGTAGGGGAATGTTAAATGGTTAGATAGCTTAATTGTTAAATTGTTATTAGGGATACGGACACCAACGGTTTGTAACCCAGCAGTCAGAATGTCCGGAACCGTTTTCTTTTTAGGTAAAATAATTGTTAAAGGACCGGGGAGAAATTTGTCAAAGAGTTTTTTGGCAAGGTGATTTGTTTCTGCTAATTCTTCAATCATTTTCCAATCCCTTACAACTACGTGGGTTGGTTTAGAAAAATCCCGACCTTTTATTTCATAAACTTTTCTGACTGCTTTTTCATCTAACGCATTTGCTCCTAGTCCATAAGCCGTGTCGGTAGGGTAGATGATAAGGCCACCTGATTCTAGTACTCCAATAGCCTTTTTAATATCGGTAATTTTAGGAGATTTCGGATCAATCTTTATTATTTCCACGGCCTTAATTACTAATTGCTCTAATTACTAAAGAATTAAAGGGGGGTGTGTTGTGAGAAGTGAGTTTAGTTGTGTGAATGGGTTGTGTGTTGCCACCCCCTCACAGCTCACTACTCGATTCACTGCCCACCTTCATCCCCATCCTAAATATTATTAAATATTTAGAATTTGGTCATTATTTAGGTCAATTAGAAATTAGAATAATTAGTTAATTTTTAAACTTCTCCCACTATCGTTAACCCCGGATCTGCTTTTATCTTTTTCCATTCAACCGGATGATAATTATAAAAAGCACAGGTCGCAATAGATGATGCATTGTCAGTACAAAGGTTTGCAGGAGGAACATGAAAGACCTGTAGTATTTCGGTTTTAATTCGTGATAAAAATATTTCTCGAAGTCTTTTGTTGGCGGCAACCCCACCCGCTAAAAGAAAAGACTGTGGTTTAAATTCTCTTATTGCTCTAATACTTTTTTCAACCAACGAGTCAACAATCGCCTCTTGTACTTCTGCTGCTAATTGTGGAATTGACAGTTTTTCTTTTACTCTTTTACTCTGTTGTTTACCCTGAGCTTTGTCGAAGGGTTCTTTTACTCTTCTCAAGACTGCCGTCTTGAGACCCGAGAAACTCCAATCGTAATTGATTTCATTTATTAATGGTCTTGGAAACATATTTAGTGAATGGTGGGTGGTGGATGGTGAATGGTTAAAATATTTTTCAGCAGCAGCGGAGATTGCAGGTCCACCGGGATAGGGGAGTCCTAAGATGCGGGCGCATTTATCAAAAGCTTCACCAGCCGCGTCATCTCTAGTTCCTCCAATCCACGTTAACTTTCTATGATTTTTCATTAAAACCAAATCCGTATGTCCACCTGAAACAACCAATGCAAGAACGGGGAATTGTGGTTGGTGTATGGTGTGAGGTGTGTGGTGGGAAGTCTTTTTCTGTCCACTGTCCACTGTCCACTGTTCACTTATATCTATCCAATTCGCGTAAATGTGCGCGACCAAATGGTTTACAGGAATAATTGGTTTTTTCCAAAGATAGCTAAGTGTTTTAGCCGTTTCTATTCCAACCAAAAGAGAACCGATTAAACCAGGCCCAACAGTGACAGCTATGGCGTCAATATTTACGTTCAGTGTTCGGTGTTCAGTGTTCGGTGATTTTGTTTTTCTGTCCACTGTCCACTGTCCACCATTTACCGCAGTTAGTGCTTCCTCAATAACCGGAATTATAGATTTTACTTGTTGACGAGCCGCGACCTCAGGAATAATTCCGCCTGTTTTTGCGTGCATTTCGGAGGAACTTGCAACGACATTAGATAGAATCTTTGTTCCATCCTCCACTACCGCAGCCGCTGTCTCATCGCACGATGTCTCTATTCCTAAAATTCTCATACGCTCTCCTTTTTCATTTGCTTAAATTCCTTTTTAGCTTTCAAGTAAATAACCAGTCCTGCAATTAAAAAGAATAGCCAAGCAACTATACCCAATCTGGTAATTCCGCTTTCGAGTTTTGTTCTTTCACTTCCTGCAAAATAGCCGATAATAATGAATAAAGAGCTCCAGGCTAAAGACGCGGATCCGGAGTAAAACAAAAACCGCAAGAAATTATAATGCTCCTTTCCAGCAATGTAAGCAACCCAAAATCGGGTTAAATTGGCCATCATTGAGGTAGTCAAAATCACCCCACCGTGTTTTTTTAAAAGTTCCCTGGCTTGGTTTGCGTTTTTTTCTTGTTTAAGTTTTACAACAAGTTGATAACCCGTTTGTCTTCCAAGAAAGTATGCAATAAGAAACGTGAGCCACGCACCAGCCCAGCCAAATATTAGGATAATCAGAAGTGAAACTCTATTTCCGTAAGCGAAAAATCCACCTACAGCAAGTAGTGTTCCCCCGGGAATTACCCAACCCATTGGGGAGATTTCTATAAAACTTGTAAAAAAAACTATTAAATACCCGTAAGAAATATAAAGGTGTTCGAGTTCTAAAATAAAATCTATAATTTTCATTAGGCTTAATTCAAACTCCCTGTATATCGTGGGCTTTTAGACCACGGATGAAAGGGAGGAGTGAACAAACTAGTTTATTATACAATGTATTATCTCTTACTTTTTTCTTGAAGATTGTTATATTTAATTAATGCGAGAAAGATCATTCTTTCTAAGAAGAAAAGAAATATTAGACCCCCCGAATGATGATACAGAACCCCTCCTCCCGATCGATAAATTTGACAGACTTCTTATCGATATAGACTCAATTCAGATAAACATGGAAGGAGATTATGATTCTGGAACAGGAATTATAAGAAAGGAGTTTGGAATAGAAACTTTTTCGGTTCTCACAGAAAGAGTAAAGATTTTTTTGGGAATTTCCGAAGACTGCTTAGATAATAGTAAATTAAGATTTTCTCTATATCATAGTGGCGAAGATAATTCATGGCTTGCCGTATCCAATAGAGTGAATAGACTTAAAATAACACTCGATGCGGGTAAACATTCCTGCGAAACACAATTGCAAACAAAAGTTATGGGAGATTGGGTTACCATACCGGAGGCAGTTCACCCACTTCCTGATGTAGAACAAATAGTTAGAGTGTTGAAAGAATCAATTAGTTAACAGGGCCAGTGCCGCGAAGGAATACTGCTTGCCAAGGGCGGTAATTCGAAAGAAATTCTTTTTGGTATATAATCTCCCCATTTTTCGTAACTTCATAGGTAAATGATACCTTTGCACCCCAGGCTTTATAATCAATTTGTTTGATTACACCGGAAGGTAATGTCGGGTCGTCTTGATAGAGGTCCTCGGGAGGGGGAGTGGTTCCGTAAACCACCGGTTTTGAGATTGTTGCTACTCTTCCATCTTTTGTTCCGTATATTTCAAAAACTAAAGAAGAATTGTCTGGATTAAAGATAGTTTGAATTAAAAGATGAGAAGGAGTATCGTTTTTGAATTTTAGGTCGGTAGTCGGAGCAAATACAGTCGCATCCAAGCCCGGAGGCGACCCTTGCTCGTAATATGAGACCCTATATGAATGAGCTCTTCTTTCTTCGATTGGTAATCCTGCGGCCAATAATGCTCTAAACAGGGTTGTGGATACTTGACACACTCCGCCCCCGTCTCCCAAGACAGTCCTGCCGTCGCGGATAATATAAGCTTGTTTGTAACCTGTATATGAAGATACGTCTCCAAGAACTTCATTGAATGAAAAAACGTCGCCGGGAGCCACTAAGACACCATTAAAATGGGATGATGCAAGACCAATATTATGTATCCTTGAGGGTATAGAACCGAAAAATGTTGAACTACCTTTTCCGATAAGCTCTTTTATACCAAGGTTATTTACTTCTTCCGTTGTAATTTCTGGCGGAACGACTTCTGCCGGAATTTCAATATCGAAAGATGTATTACTTGTTGTTTCCAGTAATGATAATTTCTGAGACAGAATTTCATTCAGTTTTATTGAGTCTACTATTATGCCTTCTTTTGCCGGAGAAAATTCGGTTACCCGACCATCCTGGAACTTAAAAACCGGATTTTGAGGACTTCTATCAAATTTCGACGTTATTTCCTCAATTATTTTTTGTCCTTCAAGATTATCCTTTTCTGTTAACAAAAACCTAAAAAGCCCCTCATCATTAAACGTAAATTCTTCTTCGTTCAAAATTAATCTCAAATTTTTTCCTCTTAATTTTTCTGCACGGCTCTTTAAAGATTGAGCTACTTCATCGGTTAAAACTGGGTTAATAATATTAGTGGGTATAGTAACTTGAGGTGTCGGATTCTGAGCTAGGGCGTTAAAAATTCTGGGTTTGATTTCGTCAACATCAATCTCATTACCTGGCGCACCCTTATCAATATTAATTTCTCCATTGACTATCTTTATGTTCGGGTAAATAGGTTTTTGTGTAATATCCTGGGAAATTATAGAAAAGTATTCATTGAGCTTATCCTCATTAAGTTTAGTAACGACCTTAATATTGATATTGTTCACAGGAAGTAGTATGCGGGAAGTTGTATCTTTGAAGATATTTCCCGACCTACCAACTTTATAAGCTAGCTGGCTTGTTTCTTCAAAATCATAGTAAAAATCAAAAGTTTGGAGGTCAACTTCAAATACTCGAGAATTATACGATAGGGAAATAACGTCGGGTTGAGTAATATTTTTTGTCAACTCGGTTATGGTTTCTTGTCTACTTTTTCCTGACATCGGCAAATTTGCAATATAAATTCCAGGGTAAATTTTTTGGAAATAAATGAGGTTATAAAAAAGTAAAACTGAAAATAGTACTAAAAAGGTTATTAAAGTAACTACGAAAATATGCTTTGTAGAATATTTTTTTAGATTCATTAGAAGTGTATGATAACATTAGAAGTAAGTATTCATTAAGTACCAAATGGAAAATCAAAAACAAGATTCCCAGCAAGTAATAAAAGAACCACAGGTCGTTAACCCGGGTGGAAAGTTACCACAGGCGGGAGTTACGTCTCCTACCATCAATCAAACCTCCCCTCAGCAGCCGGTTATAGGACTCCAAACTCAGCAGGCGCAACAAATAGATACTCCCAAATTTTCTTTCCAGCCTAAAAAATTATTATCTAAAAAATTACTGCTTATTATTCCCTTTCTATTTCTTTTCATTATTTTCATTATTCTCCTTACACGAATTAAACCCGGTGGTTTAAGTAGCTTTGGTAAAAAAGGAGAGATTACATGGTGGGGATTTTGGGACGAGTCGGTCGTTACCCCGCTCATCAAAGAATACGAGGAGGCAAATCCCGGCGTCAAAATAACATATGCTACACAATCAACGAGAGATTATAGAGACAGGTTGGTAAGTAATTTAGCAAAAGGTGCCGGACCAGATATCTTTCGTCTACATAATACTTGGGTGCCAATGTTATCAACTGAGCTTGAACCTCTTCCAGGGAACGTTATGAGTACTCAGGAATTTAATGCCATTTACTATCCAGTAGTAAGTACTGATTTGACTGTGGGTGCAAATATTTATGCAATTCCTCTGGGTTATGATGCGTTGACTCTCTATATTAATGAGGACTTATTAGCGCAAGCAGGTAAGCAACCACCGGTAACTTGGGATGAATTCAGAATTCTTGCAAGAGATTTAACAACTAAAGATAAAGTCGGGCGCATAATTCAGTCGGGGGCAGCCATAGGAAGAACGGAAAACGTAGACCACTGGCAAGAAATTTTAGGATTAATGTTATTGCAAAATGGGGTTAACCCGATAAGCCCTACCGGGACACTCGCGGCTGACGCAGTAAAATTTTATACGGTGTTTGTATTAGAAGATGAGATTTGGGATGAAACATTACCCGCCTCAACTGTTGCTTTTGCTAACGGTAAGGTGGCAATGTACTTCGGTCCTTCTTCCCGGGCATCTGAGATTAGCAGGATGAATCCCAATCTGAGATATAAAACAGTGCCTTTACCTCAATTGAGGAAGGAAGACCCAAATGAGCCTGACGTAAGTTACGCAACCTATTGGGCAGAGGGGGTTTGGGCAAAAAGCGCCAATAAAGAAGTTGCTTGGGATTTTCTAAAATTCCTATCAGAAACTGATTCGCTTGAGACGTTATTTGATAATTTAAGTAATAATCAAATAGTTGGGGAGCCTTACCCGAGGGTTGATATGAGAGAATTATTGAAAGATAATAAAATATTAAGTTCTATTATTACATTAGCTCCTCAAGCAAAAAGTTGGTATCTTGCCGACAAAACAAACGACGGACCGGGAGGTATAAACACACAAATAAATGATTTATTTAAAGAGGTAATTGATAATGTGGTTTCCGGACGCGATGCCGGGAGGGAGTTAGGGGCTATTGCTCCTAAAATACCCGACATTCTTTCTCAATTTGGAATTAAGTAGGGGGGTTATAATCTTTCCTCTTGACAACTAACAACACCTTTTATTAAAATAGCACTCGTTGCTAGAAACTGCTAGTATAAAGTATGGCTGCTAGAAAAATAACAACCAAAATAAACAAGTTTGTTTTGGCAAAAATAAATTTAAAACCCGCCTCCGGATATTTATTGCTTGAACCGGTTGGTCCTCAAACAAAAACAGATTCGGGAATTTATCTTCCGGAGAGTGCTGAAGAAAAACCCCAAAAAGGTAAAGTTTTAGCAGTCGGCCCTGATGAAATTACAGAACAAGGAACAAAAAGACCATCTCCAGCAAGGGTAGGAGATGTGGTATTTTATAAAAAATGGGGGGGAAATGAAGTTAAGATTGGAGGAATAGAATACCTTTTTGCGAAATTTGAGGATATACTCGCAATAGAAGGGTAAAAGGTAAAGGGTAAATGTTTAATAATTTTCTCTATTTTACCTCTTGCCATTCACCTTTCACCTAAACAAATGGCTAAACAACTTAAATTTTCAGATGAAGCAAGACAAGCCCTTATGAAGGGAATTGATATTGTGGCAAAAGCTGTAGTTACAACCCTAGGCCCTAAAGGACGAAATATTGCCTTGGATAAAAAGTGGGGAGCTCCAAGTATAGTTCACGACGGCGTGTCGGTTGCCAAAGAAATTGACCTCGAAGAACCCTTTGAGAATATGGGAGCACAACTGGTAAAGGAAGCTGCAAGTAAAACCAATGACGATGCCGGCGACGGAACCACAACGGCCACACTTTTGGCCCAAGTTATGACCCGAGTCGGTATGAAAAATATTACTGCCGGTGCAAACCCTATGGTTGTGAAGCGGGGAATAGAGAAGGCAGTGGAGGCAGTTGTGGCGGAACTTAAAAAGATAGCCAAACCAATTAAGAATAAAGAAGAAATAGAGCAAGTTGCTACAATTTCGGCGGGGGATAGCGAAATTGGAGGAAAGATAGCAGAAGCGCTGGAAAAGGTAGGTAGAGACGGAGTTGTTACTGTTGAGGAAGGAAAGGGGTTAACAATAGATATCGAATACAAGGAAGGAATGGAGTTTGATAGGGGATATGCCTCTGCATATTTTGTAACAAATCCCGAGAAGATGGAATCGGAAGTTGATGATACATACATTCTAATAACAGATAAGAAAATATCTTCGGTTGCCGACATGCTTCCGTTTTTGGAAAAATTTGTTAAAGTTTCCAAGAATTTGGTAATTATTGCTGATGAGGTTGAAGGCGAAGCTCTGGCTACCTTAGTTGTCAATAAACTCAAAGGAACATTTAATGTATTAGCAGTCAAAGCTCCTGGATTTGGGGATAGGAGGAAAGAGATGTTGGAAGACATAGCTATTTTAACAGGAGGGTCTGTTTTGTCAGATGATACAGGCAAAACTTTTGAAACGCTTGAAGTCACCGATTTAGGTCAAGCCGATAAAGTTTGGGCCGATAAAGAAAACGCAAGAATTATCGGAGGAAAAGGAACAAAAGCGGGAATTACCTCAAGAATAGCGCTTCTGAAGCGACAAATAGGCGAAACCGACTCAGAGTTTGACCGCGAAAAATTGGAAGAGAGACTCGCCAAGCTTTCAGGAGGAGTTGCCCAAATAAACGTTGGTGCCGCGACCGAAATTGAACTTAACGAGAAGAAAGAAAGAGTGAAAGACGCAGTTGGTGCAACCAAAGCAGCAGTTGAAGAAGGAATAGTTCCGGGAGGAGGAGTGGCACTGCTTCGGGCGAGGAAAGCATTAGCTAATTTAAAAGTTGAAAACGATGATGAGAAAGTCGGAGTCGAAATAGTGTCCGATGCGCTGGAACAACCAGTTCGCTGGCTTGCTAAAAATGCAGGAGAAGATGACGGTTACGTTCTTAAGAAAATTGAGGAAGCAAAAGATTTAGACTTTGGATTTAATGCTTTAAATGGAAATTTCGGTTCAATGACAAAGTTTGGAATATTGGACCCTTTAAAAGTAACTCGCCTTGCTCTACAAAATGCAGCCTCCGTTGCGATGATGGTACTCACGACCGAGGGTTTGGTTACCGATATACCCGAGAAAGAAAATCCGCCAGCTGGCGGACCGGGTATGCCGCCCGGCGGGGGTATGGGATATTGACGATTAAGGAAATAGATTGTTACACTAAATTGTGAGACAACTTCACCCTAAAGCATTTTGGCTTTTTTTCTTGCAAAAAACTGCGGGATTGGTTTTTCTCTTCTTTTTTATTTCTCTCCCCTTTCTTATAAGTTTTGGAGTATTTAATTATCAGGATGAGGTAGTAAGAAGAGATTATCCAAGATACAATCAAGTTGAAAGAGAACCATACATACCAACTATTTTTAAAGTGTTTTCGTTAATACCGGTTGGGTTTACAGTATTGACTCTATTATTTGTAGTAATTATTTTTATTTGGTCAAAACTTTTTTATAATTCATATAAATTTGAAATTTCAAAAAAAGGATTAAAAATAGAGAAAGGTGTAATTTGGAAACGCTATATAACCATTCCTTATGACCGCATTCAGAATGTAGATATTTTAAGGGGCGTGTTTGATAGACTTTTAGGACTGTCTGACCTTCAAGTACAAACTGCCGGCTACTCCGGTGCAGTATTAACCGAGGGGCGACTTCCTGGTTTACATCCTGTGGATGCCGAGAAACTGCGTGATGATCTTGTAGATAAAATTGGTAAAGGTCAAGGACTATAATTGTGAATAATCTTCAAAAAGGCTTTGCAGGACTCGCTTCATTTTTTATTATTTTACTCCTTGGGGTCGCTATTATTGCTTTGGTTGTAACCCAACCCGCAATTACTAAAAGACTTGGTTTATCAAATACATTTTCTAATCAAAAAAGTGAACCAACCCCCGTTGTTATTACGAGTCGCATTTATTGGGGAAAATATAACGGCGAAACAGTTATTGTTAAAGGGGAAAAGGTCTACGGAGAAGATGTTGCCCGTGATCCATTCCGCAGGGACATACTCGCAAATAGTGTAGTTGCAAACGGTCCAATAAACAATTTGTTGGAATCTTATGATATTTTTAGCATAAAAAATCTTGAACCCGAAAGATTGCTTTATACTACGGTTTACTTTGGAGAAGATAGGCAGGGGATAAGCGAGGCCTATCTTTTAACGGAGTCGGATAATATAAACACAAAGCTTTTTACGTTAAGCAGTGGCATATACGTTCTTCCGAAAATAATGACGGCCTCGGCTGATAATAAGTTTATATCATTTGAACTTTATAAATGCTGGGGATGTGCAGGTCATAAGCCGCAGACTTTGCTTTTAAATTTGGAAACAGAGGAGTCGAAAAATATCGGAAAAGTGGAGGATTTTGAATGGTTAAATGGTGGCTCTTATAGGTATAAAGAAGATATGCTTCGACCTTGTCCAAAAAACGAAGAAGGATATTTTATCCCTGTTGAAGGAGAGTGCTCAACCGACCCCGATTTAGTCTATTTTGAGCGCGAAGCAAGACCGTGGATTGAAGGAACCTTTTAAATATTAGCTTCTTAAAAATTCTAATTGATTATTGTAAAATTCTTCGAGTCTATAGATTTTAATATGTGGAAAGATGCTGAGAAATTTTTATTAAAAGATAAATATATCGGTCCTTTAATTAAGAAATATGGCCCGTGCAAAATAAAACCAAGCAAAAAGAAGGATTACTTTTTAGATTTGGTTGACGCTATAGTTAACCAGCAGCTTTCATTCAAAGCCGCCGCAACCATTTTTGGAAGACTTAAAGAAAAGGTTGATGGGGAGGTAAGTCCTGAGAAACTTAAGGATTTAAAAACCGAGGAGCTTAGGGCGTGCGGACTTTCTTATGCCAAATGTTCATATGTTAAGGATTTAGCGGAAAGGGTGATAAGTAAAAAGTTACAAATTAAAAAGTTAGACAAACTGTCTGATGAAGAAGTAGAAAGAGAGTTAATAGCAGTCAAAGGAATAGGGAAATGGACGGCAGAGATGTTTCTTATGTTTTCTTTAGCTCGCCCTGACATATTTCCGGTTGACGATTTGGGAATAAAAAAAGGAACAGATAAACTACTCGGAAGACCTGTAAAAAGTGATAACCTAGCCAAATATGCCGAGCGTTGGAAACCTTATAGAACCATAGCTAGTTGGTATATTTGGCAATCTCTAGATAACGGTTGACTGGCTTGCCCCGTACCAGTGCCCCCGCCTAAATATGCTATTTTTGGCGGGTAAGTTTGGTGCGGGGTATATATGGAAAATACTTGACGCTTTAGCGACACCAATGCGCGAATGCACCCGAATGACACGAATAAAATTTGTATTTTATTGATTATTTAACTTTTTCGTTTTTAACTTTCTTTTCTACAACGCTTTCCGCCTCCTTCGTTTCAGGCTTTGGTTTTGGTCGGGCTAAAAGTTCGATATGGTCAGCAACCACGCTGACGTAACCTTTATCGCTTATTTGAAGCCTACCATTGACATAGACTTGTCGACCACGGGTTACGTGTTCCTTCATTATGTCGCCGTAGTGTCCGAAGACCAGAATGTTATAAAAAGTAGTTGCTCCGTCGGAATTGCCTACTGCTAACCTGAAAGTTACGTAGGATACCCCGTCTTTACTTACTTTTACTTCGGCGTCTTTTGTTGCGTTACCTATAACAGATACTATTTGAAGACTCAATTTTTAATCACCCCCTCCAGTTAAGTAGCTCCTTTGGAGCACTTAACGGAGTCACGTTAGATGTGTACACACTATCTAACTGTGACCATCTAATACTAGATAATAAGTGCATCTCGTAGGTTACCTTACTGCAATCCTATACAGTTTTGCTATGGGGGTCAATGGCTAATCGAGGGAGGTGCCGGCGGGAATCGCCATCGCAGAGCGGGGTTCCGCTTTGCGGGAAACCGGGCATAGGTGTTTTGTCTCGCCCTGCGAGACAGACCAATTATCCTGAGGCCGGAGCGGGAGTTGAACCCGCGCATATTCGTTTTGCAGACGAACGTGTTAACCACTTCACCATCCGGCCTAGTAAGCTTATTCTAACTTATCTAGCCTCAAAACACAAAGCTTAGCAGTAACTTTTATCTATTGTCTTTTATCCCCCTAGCTCTGTAAAGTGCCATTAGCACTTCAACTATTCGAGTGCTAATAATGATATTAATAGGGGAGTGGTAAGTTGTCAAGCTCTTACTCATCTGGTAAACTCCAAAAGTCTTGAGAAAAACTAAAATTATCATACTGGTTTTGATTGTGGTGGTTTTGGTTTCCGGACTTATTTTTTTCCTTCTCGGCGTAGCCAAACCTAAAGGTGCAGGAATATTGATTAAAACCAACCCGCAATCTTCAATTTTTATTGAAGGAGAGCTTTTGGGAAGAACACCGTATGAAGAGATAAGACGTCCAGGTGAGATAATAATTAAACTTGTTCCGGAATCGTTTGAAATGCCTCTTGCTCCATATGAAACAAAGGTTAATTTAGTTTCGGGGGTTCAAACCGTTATTAGTTGGGAATTTGGAGAAAGCAGTGAATTTGCGTCCGGAGAAATAGTTTCTTTTGAGAAAATCGGCAAAGACGAAACCGCACTTTCCGTCGTGACCATACCCGCCTCATCTTCCGTGGATATTGACGGAGGAATGAAAGTGTTTACTCCATATAAAACCTCGTCAATTGCGCCCGGAGAACACACTTTAGTTTTTAGTTCAAAAGGATTTATAGAGCGCCCTTTGAGGGTAAAAACCGTTAGCGGTTATAAATTAACGGCAGTAGTTCAACTTGCAAAAAATACCGAGTTAACTGAAGAGGTGGTAACTGAGGATGTTGATAAGGAAGTAAAGAAGATAGAAGTTGAGATATTAACGACCCCCGTAGGATTTTTAAGAGTAAGAAACGAACCGTCGACGCTAGCAGAAGAAATTGGACAAGTAGAGCCCGGTAAGCGATATCCACTGGTTGAAGAAGATGATGAAACTGGTTGGTATAAAATTGAATTTATGTCGGAAGGCGTTGAAGAAGCAAAAATTGGGTGGGTATCCAATACTTATGCAAAAAAGATAGAAGGCGAGTCAAACGCATCTCCTACGCCAACTGTCAAAGCCACTCCTAAACCCACAATATAAACAACTACGCCTAAAGGCCGTAGTATTCTCGCCTCTGGTTCGACAAGTTTGTTCGCGAAAGCCGAATAAAAAAACAGACAATTAGTTGAATAAGGGAAATGTATTTGCATTTAGGGCTAAAATTGTAACACCTCCGTATATTATCCAAATTACTAAACTAATCCAAAGAACTATTGATGCAATTAATGCTTTGTCGGTTAAAAAAAGTTTTTCAGGAGTTTCGCTTCTGTTTTCAAATATCAAAGCTTCGTATCTCATAATTCCGAAAATGACAACAGGGATAGTAACCATTAAAAGTTTGTTGATGGTTGTTGTTCTTGAGAGTTCTGCCAAAAAAAGCCAGACCGGCAGGGCTGAGGATGGGGATTCAAAGAAGGTAAAAAGCGCCCAACTCATCCAAGCTGCATTAGCAAACATAGTGACATATGAGTCAAGTAGTGTTTTTGAATATTTAGTTAAACTTTTTCGTGTAGCGCCAGGAGTTGCTGCTATTGCGCCCAACTCAGCTCTTCTTTTGCCTGAGGCAAGAAATAATGCTACCGAAATTACACAAAGCAAAAACCAAACAGACAAGTGGGCGTCAATTGCAAAAGCACCTGCATAAACTCTTATAATAAATCCTGCAGCAATTATGATTATATCGATGATTGCTACGTTTTTGAGGCCAAGGCTATAAACTGCTTGCATTACCAAATACCCCAGTATCGTCAATAGAAATAAAGAATTAAGACCTAGCGCAAGATAAACTGCCCCTAAGATAAAGGCTACCATTGCAAAGATTGCGTGAGGGACAGAAAGTCGCCTGTCTGCTATTGGGCGACTTCTTTTTATGGGATGGACGCGGTCTAAATTTGCGTCATGAATGTCGTTAAAAATATACGCGGCACTTGTTGCAAAACTAAAAGAGATGAAAGCCAAGATAACTTTTAAGAATAAAACTTCCGAGAAGAGGTTTCCGCTGAAAATTATTGCAGCAAACAACGCCCCGTTTTTAATCCAATGAACAGGTCTTGCTACTTTGATGATTTCGGCTGGTAAGTTAGCCACAAGATTAG
>Ga0214473_10000291_pt1 | contig 70300 bp, 55 predicted proteins | sample RVTome_7_FD_203509 | JGI IMG/M metagenome (GOLD analysis project Ga0214473, IMG submission 203509) | Soil microbial communities from uranium-contaminated site in the Upper Colorado River Basin, Wyoming, United States - RVT98D197 | ecosystem: Environmental > Terrestrial > Soil > Contaminated >...
CTGGGCAACGACAAACAGGAGTATCCTAATTCCGAAGCAATCCAAAGGCGAATAACAGTAGGCCCCTACTGTTATTCGCCTTTGGATTGCTTCGGAATTAGGATACTCCTGTTTGTCGTTGCCCAGTAGATTATAAGCGGCCATAAATATTTCGAACTGATCTTTTTTCGGTGAATAGCCCAATCTCCAATCCACTCGCGTATGACTTGGTACCGAATGAACTTCATATAATCCCAACCTTGTCGGAACATTCCAGTTTGTTTTACTAATATAACTTGTATTCACCGCAGTCGTAAATTCGGAGGATAGACTAAAATTCATTTTGATATTGGCTTTGTTTTTAGGAGGGTATTGTTTGTCTAAAATGCTGTATCTATTTATCATATGCTGGTTACTGTAGTTAGCGCTTATTTTCAGTATGGGCCAAGGAATTAATTCGAGAGACATCTCGCTTCCGTATATTTTAGCACTTCCCCTGTTATTATAAGTCTTTATTGTAGTGAAAGTTTCAGGATCTAAGAATCCAGTTGGATCGAGAAAGATGTAATCTTTGAATTTCAAACCGAATAGGTCTATTTCCAGCCTTGCTTTTGGGTCCGGTGACCAGACATAGCCTAATTCGTATGAAGCAATCTTTTCCGAGGATAAATTTTTATTTCCTAACAGGTAGATCCCGTCAGGAGTTGTATAATCAAGATAAGAATTTAAGTAAGTCGGATTCCGAAAAGCCTTACCGAAAATAAATCGAAAAGTGTGTTTTGGGCTGAGCGAATAGATTAGGTTTCCTCTTGGACTAATATTTGTTCCCACCAATGGGTGATGATCTATTCTGGCTCCTGCGGATATGGTTATTTCAGGACTTATCTTTGATTCTTCCTGAATAAAGAAGGCCGATAGGTTTTGTTCATGGCTTTTGTCCAGAATGTCTGACCGGATGGTGTTTAACCGATAAGAAGCTCCATAAACTAAAGTGTTGCTTTCCCAAAGCCGGTTCATTCCTTGAGCTTCCAGTTCAAAAGTATTGAAAAAGATGTTCTCAACTACACCATAAAAAAGTGGAGCTTCTCTAAAAGTATAGGTGTTTTCTTTTTGGTCGCCTCTATTCCAGAATGCCTGAAGGTAATAATTCCCGTGATTTAACTTCAATTTGGTGTAAGAATTGGTAGCTCTAGCTTTGTTGGGCGTATTTAAAAATATCTTGTGGACATAACCATTATTGATTCCGGCATCAAACGAAAGCCTGGTATCCGAGGTAAATTGATGTTCAATCAAAAAGTTGCCAAGAACTATCTCCGAGGATCGATCGTCATCATTTTCAAAACTATTTATTCTTTTTGCCCCTGCAGCAAAGCGGAAACCGGAATTGCCTCTGGTCCCGCCCAATAATATGCCTGTATTAAGACTGGAAAACTCCCCTGCTTGGGCAAACACTTGCTGCTGAGTTATCTGGTTGGAGGTCTTGGTTAGGATATTGATGACTCCGCTAAAAGCATTGGCCCCGTAAAGGGCCGAACCAGGGCTTCGCATGATCTCAATCCTGTCGATCTGGTCAATCAGGATTGGCAGGCTTTCCCAAATAGTTCCTCCGTAATAATCGATATAAACCGACCGGCCGTCGATCATAACCAGAACGTTATTTGACGGGACCTGGCTAAGCCCTCTGATACTCACCTCGGAATGGGAAGAGGTTATAGTCATTACTTCCAGGCCAGGGACATAACGCAGGATTTCCGGGATACTCATAGCTCCCATGGCTTTTATTTCTTTGGCAGTTATCACGGCCATGGTGGCCGGAGCCTGATTAATGCTTTGCTCAGTTCTACTGGCTGTAACCACTTTCCCGGTTTGGTGAAACAGCATCTCCTCGGTAAACTCAGTTTGGGCTGAGACCACCTGGGCAGAAAATGAGGAGAATAAGGAGATCAGAAAGACGAAGGAGCCGGAAGTCATTTTGGGATGCATAAAATCTCCAAACGACTTGGAAGGATATTAGGTTCGAGTCTTGGATTGGCTGCCAATCAGCTCGTCAATGTTTCTCAATAACTCATCCGTTTTAAAAGGCTTTATCAGGTATCCATCTGCCCCACTATTTAAGACTTCCAAACTGCTGTAAGTGGCGTAATGGGCGGTCATGGCTAGGATTTTGGTATTGGTAAATGCACTGGAATCGTCTTTTAGCCTGCGGCAGACTTCCAGCCCGTCAACCCTGGGCATTCTAATATCGAGAATCAACAAGTCTGGTCGGAATTCTCCCATCTTGAGAAGAACTTCGTAGCCGTCGTTTACAACCTCAATTTCAAATTCAGGATATTCCCCCTGGAGAAGATCTCTGAGTCCCTGAGCGAATTCAGGGTTATCTTCTCCGATCAGAATCTTTCTCCGTTCTTTTCTTTCAAAAAAAGATTCGATAATGGGGATATTATTGTTGCTTAAAAAATCTTTGAAATCTTCCTTGGTTATCTTATATCTTCCCCTGGGGTAGTGGTAGGCCTTCAAACGCCCCTTTTTAATCCACCTGTTAACATGGACTATCGACACCCCGCAATACCGGGCGACATCATTTGTGGTCAATGATCCCTCAAAAACAGAATCATTTGGCGTATTTTTCTCTTCCACTTGATGATCCCTTTGCTTTTTTTACTTTTGTTACTCAAAAATATAATACATATCTCGACCGCTAAGTCAACTTTTTTCTGGGATTCAAGCTGAGTCGTTCAAGCAGGATAGATTTTGGACGGATTCGATTCTATATTAAATTTCACCCCACTCAATATATTGCTAAACAAACAAGACAGTGTGCAACAACTTTAGTTATTTTACTTCGCCTCACTTTTTATCTTGCATATTCTCTGCAATTCTATTACATTAAAAAGTGATTACTTCAACACCTTTTTCTTTATTAAGCCCTTTAAAGGAGTTACTATGCCTGCCAAGCGCAACATCATCGACAAAAGCAAGCTCTATAATATGGTCAAAGAAGGCAAGTCTGCTCAGGAAATAATGAAGGCGTTGAAGATTAATCTGAAACAGGGCCTGAAAAGCGCTCTCTTCGACCTGTCTATTGAAAAGAACGAAGTTCTTACCGTGCCCGGATTGCAAGCACGAGCAATCGGCGACCGGAAACTCTCCAAAGTTGGACTCCATGTCCCCTTCGCTCAGCTGAAAGATTACTTCGAGATCGGTGACAAATTCGAAATTGAGATAAACAAAGAGAAGATCACCTTGACAAAGGTTGTGGATTAGAAACAACTATTTTCTGTTGAAATAACAATTCCTAAGTTAAAAGGGCAAGGCTTTGAGGCCTTGCCCTTTTATTTTTTCCCTCTTTCATCACAGCAGTTCAAATAAAAAAGAGCAGGGATATTCTGCTTTCTTAAAAAAGATTACATTAGGACGCTGTTTCAAGATAGGCCTTAATTTCCTTCGCCAGGCTTGCCGATTTTTCCTGGTTGACCTTAGCATCCCCCCAAGGTTCAGTTTGTACCAGCTTGTATCGTTTCTGCTCGGTGACCACTACTCTCACCTGGGTAGTTGTGTTTTTTGAAGCCAATTGAAGAAGACCACCGTATATCTCTAAACCAGATCCCTTTGTTTCGAGCTTACTCCCAGGAACAGGTGTTGCTTCCGGACCGTTTATCTGGGAATAACCGGCCCCGAGATACGGTCTATAATCCTCGGTTTTTTTGAAAAAGTAATTTCCCCGGACTCCGTACGAGGTAAAATCGCTTAGTGCCCCGAAGCTTCCAGCTAAAGAAAAGTTTCCCGCCGGGAAAAACTCTACTGTCGGTCCCAGACCAAAGTTGAGAAGATTAGATTGAACCCCAACGCCAAGCCTTCCTTTCAGCGAAACTTCCTCCGCGTAGGCAACCTGACACAGGCTTAGAATCGCGGCCAAACTGGTCAGCAAGTGAATCAGCAATCTCTTTCTCACTGCGTCCTCCTTTTCGATTGTTAAAGGGCCGAGCGGTTAGATGTGACTGATATTCTGTAGACTTAAAAGTTACATCAGGGAAATAATCTGGCTGAGTTTTGAAAATCCAATATCCAATACGAGGAGCTTAATGAAACAACTCAGCCAGCCTTTACTAAAAACCCTCGCTGAAAATCTCAGGTATCTTCGCCAGCAAAAAGGTCTCTCTCAAGAAGAATTTGCTGAAATTTGCGGCTACCACCGGACCTATATCAGCGCCATTGAGTGTGGCAGGCGCAACATTACTTTGATGGTGCTTGAAAGTCTGGCGGTGGCCCTGGAAGTCTCAGTACCCGATCTTTTGACCGAGAAGAAAAAAAGTTGAATCGGCTTTAGGGCCGAAAGAGGCATAGAAATCTTTTTCAGCACATTTGATTTATTTTCTCAATTGGCGTGACTGATAGTCTACGTTACTAATAGTGTGCATCTTTTATTTTGTCAAGATTTTTCTCCTAATTTTCAACGGCCATTTGTGCTCTCGGTTTGCAAGCTATTTCATGGCTTGCCTTGAAGAGAAAGATTTCCTCTCTTTCGTACAGGGCAATGACTTGACAGGATAATAAAGACAGAAGATTCGCTCTTTAAAAACTACCCCTCTTCAATTTTGGGCTTTTACGAACCCAGAACCGAGGAGGGGTACAATGAACGACAAAGTAAGGGCTACGCTAAACTCCATCCTGGAGCGCTTCAAAAGAGGAAATATCCCCGAAGCGATTGCCTACAGTCTATTCCCGATCCCCAATATCCCTTCAGCCAAATGGAGTATGCTCAACCGCACCCTGATGTTTTTTGCCGGGACCCAGGACGCAAGAGGCTTCAAGCAGTGGCTCGATGTTAACCGGTATGTCAGAAGAGGGGCAAAAGCTTTTTTTATCCTTGTCCCTTATCTGAAGAAAGTCGAAGACGAGGATACCGGCGAAGAAAAACAGGTACTCAAAGGATTCCTGACCAAGCCGGTGTTCAGAGTGGAAGACACAGGCGGCGAGGCATTGGATTACCAAAAAATAGAGCTACCTCGATTTTCCCTGATTGAAAAGGCTGAGGAATGGGGAATCCCAGTCAAGGCCATACCGGGGAATTACGGCTATTACGGTTACTTTTCACTCAAGAGGCGAGAAATAGCTCTGGCTACCCCAGAGGAGGGGACTTTCTTTCATGAGTTGGCTCACGCCGGGCATGAAATGATCAGAAACGGATTGGAGCCGGGTCAGGATCCTTTTCAGGAAATTGTAGCTGAACTGTCCGCCCTGGCCCTTTGCCGATTGGTGGGAAAAACCGGCGACAAGTTTTTCGGCAATTCGTACCGGTATATCGAGCAGTACGCCCAGGAGTTGAAGATCAGCCCGTATTCCGCTTGTCTGCGGGTGATTGGCGAAACCGAGAAGGTGCTTAATCTGATTTTAGGAAAGGAAGAAACTCAAGTTGTATCTTCTCCCTTGTAAAAGCCCACCGTCAAACTTTAATGGTTTGACGGTTTTTTTCTCTCAATGAGATTTAACTTTACTCCATTTCTCTAAAATATTAGGGGCTGGTGAGGGAATAAAAAGTCACTTAGTGCAGTTGTTACTCTTTTCCTTAGATTTACACTCGTTATCAAGCTCACCAGTAGTGGGCTTTGAATAACTTACATCATAATCATATGTTGGCCAATTGGAGCAATTTTTGCACCAATGCCAAGTATCACTGCCTCTTTTTTTTCTATATTCCGTCATAAAATCCTCCTGACTTGACTCACCAGCCCCGGTTATTATTGGGGGACTCTCAAGCCTTTGGTGGAAAGTTGTCCTCCTTTCGGGTTAGAAGGAGTCCTCTGGACCTCTTCAATAAAAGCCGTGTGTTTGCGCGTTTTCGCTTCCTTGAGACAGATGAATCTGCCGGTCAAAGCACATCGGCCCACTTTCTGTCTGTCTGTTTTGTTCATCGCGCGTTTGAAAGCCAATTTTTCCCCAATACTGATAAAATAGTAATAAAGGTTATACTTGTAATATTTTTCCACCCGCCTTAGATTTAACAACATTCCTCTTTGATTGTCAAGATAACATTCCCCGTCTGTAAAATTCCTTTAAAGGAGGACTCATGGCTAAACCTGCTCAAATCGTGTTGTCACACTGGCATAACCTTGTGGAGGGCCTGCAGGAATCCCCGCAAAATATCTATTCTCTCATTGAGACCTCTATTAATGAGAAGCAACTCCCCGATGTTAAAATTACCAGGGTTACCCTCCATGAGGCTGGCCTACTTTCAGCCAAACGAGAATACCTGCGGGTAAGAAGAAAAGAGCATCTGTTTGATATCTGCGCCGCTCCCTTTGGAAGCGGATTTTTCTTTTCCTGGTGGCTTGGCGAGGTGCCATCCGGATTCTGGGGACTAATGGCGTTAATCCCTGTCTTTGGGCCTTTGTTCATAGGATGGTTTAAGCCGCATACCTATTTCACCCTCGACACGGCCATGATGTTTCAGGATTCCATTAGGCAGGCAGTTGATGATGTTGTTGGGCAGATAATCTCCAGCAAAGGACTAAGGGCTTTATCTGAACTTGAGAGAAAGCCCGTTATGAGCGATATATTCAATAAGATAAAATAACTGCTTATGGCTGAAGAATCCTTAGAAGAAGTGCAGCCGGTTAATCTGACCCTGATCGAACAGCTGACCCTCCATTTCTACAACTGGGAAAAACGGGGGCGCGGCTGGCAAATCTGGGAATATCCGGTGGAACTGGAGCCGGCGTTCGAGCCTTTCTATTACCATCTACCGTCTGCCGCTGTAGCCGTGGATGATGGCCGCCACCCGACTTTCCTCAGCGTAATGTGGGAAGGAATCAAAAGTATCTTCGAAGACCAGCACGATTCGAATGAAGAAGAGTCAGTCGGACAGGGAAAAGAACTCCAGCTTCCACCCGCTCCTTTTGAAAATAGTGCACCCATTTATGAAATAACCCTTTCTCTGCCGCTCAAACAGAAGCTTGATATCGAAAGCGCAGAGAATTTCCTCCTAACCCTCAGCTATTCATATTGCCCATTCAGCTTTGAAATAATCGGCTCCAAGGATTCCGTCTTTGTTCAATTTTCTTGCCGCGATCCTGATCTCTATCGACTCAAACGGCAGCTGAAAGCCTATTTTCCGGATGCCGTCCTTTACGATGAATTGAATGTCTTACGCTCTCGCTGGGACAAGAAAATCCCGTCATTTATTGTGGATTTCGGCCTTTTCCAGGAATTCATGCGGCCTCTTCGGACTTTCAGAAAACTCGAGCCAGACCCCCTGACTGGTGTCTTTGGAGCCTTGGATGACCTGGAAAAAGGTGAATTGGCAGTCTTCCAGGTTCTTTTCCAGGCAGCAACGCATCCCTGGTCGGAAAACATCATCAGGGCGGTGACCGATCACCAGGGCAACAGTTTTTTCGTAGATAGCCGGGATATGATCCAATTAAGCAGAGAGAAAATCCAGAGGCCTCTATATGCAGCAGTAATCAGGGCGGCTGCTCAAAGCCCCGGAGGGCGTGCCCGCACCTCTGAAATTATCGAGACAATTGCCAGCAGCTTGAGGCAGCTTGCCAATCCGCCAAGCAATGAACTGCTGCCGCTCAATAACGATGACTACGAGGATGATTTCCACATTGACGACATGTTGCTGCGTCAGACCCACCGGAGCGCCATGCTGTTGAACAGCGCTGAACTTGTCTCTCTTGTCCATCCACCATCGATCAGCATTCGAAGCGACAAGCTGCGCCGGGAATTGAAAAAGAGCAAAGCAGCTCCCGCTGTGGCTTCCGGTCATCAGTTGATTATCGGCGAAAACCGTCATCAGGGGCATATCGTCCAAGTTTCCTTGAGTCCTGAACATCGATTCAGGCATATGCATATTGTCGGCGCGACCGGGACCGGCAAATCCACTCTACTGTTGAACCTGATCGTCCAGGACATCAAAAATGGCCAGGGCCTGGCTGTTCTTGATCCGCACGGCGACCTGATTGACCGGGTATTGGGGCATATCCCGGAAGAAAGATTCGAGGACGTGATTCTTCTCGACCCCTCGGACAGCGAGTTTCCGGTAGGCCTTAATATCCTTTCAGCCTATTCGGAAATCGACAAGACTGTCCTGGCCTCTGACCTGGTGAGTGTTTTCCGGAGACTTTCCACCAGTTGGGGTGACCAGATGAACTCCATTTTCAGCAATGCTGTCCTGGCTTTCCTGGAAAGCGAAAAAGGCGGCACTCTGCATGATCTCAGACGGTTCCTGGTCGAGAAGAGTTTCCGGGAAAGCTTCCTGCAGACGGTCAAAGACAAGGAAGTGATCTATTACTGGCAGAAGGAATTTCCGATCCTCGTGGGCAAGGCGCAGGCGCCCATTCTCACCCGCTTGGACACCTTCTTGCGGCCCAAACCTATCAGAAACATGGTTGTTCAGAAGGAAGGCCTGAACTTCCAGGAAATACTGGACTCGCAGAAAATCTTCTTGGCAAAGCTGGCTCAGGGTCTTATTGGCGTGGAAAACGCCTATCTTTTGGGGACTATCATTGTTTCCAAACTCCATCAGGCCGCTATGGCTCGGCAATCCAAAACTGAATCAGAAAGAAAGGACTTTTTCCTCTACGTAGATGAGTTCCAGAATTTTGCCACCAAGTCCATGGCTGAGATTTTATCCGGCGGGAGAAAATACCACTTCGGTCTTGTCCTGGCTCACCAGGATTTGCGCCAGCTTCTCTCCAGAGACGATGAACTTGCCAGTTCGGTGATTGCCAATCCCGGGACCAGGATTTGTTTCAGGCTGGGCGATTTTGATGCCAAGAGGCTGGAAGAAGGATTCGCCTACTTCGAAGCTCAGGATTTGCAGAATCTGGGGATCGGCGAAGCTGTTGCCAGGATTGAGCGGGTAGATCAGGATTTTAACTTGACGACCGCACCTCCTGCTGACCTGCCGGAAGACATTGCCCGCACACGGCGTGAAAAGGTGATCGAGCTATCCCGTCAAAAGTACGCCTGTCCCCTGGAGAAGCTTGAAAGCCAGCTCGTTACGGAGAAAAGACTCACGGAAAGCCAGGAGCCTGCTGCGGCCTTCTCTTCCGCTCTCGTACCACCGACCGCTGAAGTTGAAAAGGGAGAGGCTGAATCAGGGCCGCTGGCTCCCTCGGAAAAACCAGTAAAAAAGCCCGCCCCGGAGAAGGCAGAACTGCTGCCAGAGGAGAAAAGTTTTCTTGAATTTCTCGGCCAGCACCCTGGCATGTTTATTACCAAGGTATACAAGGCGCTCCGGTTAAGCGGCTATAAAGGGGATAAGCTGAAGTCGGACTTGATTGAACAAGGCCTGATCATCCAGGAGGAAACCAGGAGGGGGCTTCTTGGCCGTCTGGCAAAAGTCCTCAACCTGACTGATAAAGGTGTCTCTGTTGTCAAAAAATTGTCTTCAGAAGGCAAGGGCGGTGATCTCCATAAAGAACTCCAGCAGATGATCAAGGAGCAGGCTGAGCTTTTCGGCTGGAAAGCAAGGGTTGAAGAAAGGATTCCCCGCTCCCTTGAGAGCGTGGATGTAGGGTTGGATAAGGATGGTATAAGGGTGGCGGTTGAAATTTCGAGCACGACTGCCCCGGAACACGAGATCCAGAACATCAGGAAGTGCCTTGAGGCAGGTTATGACTATATTCTGGCTGTCTGTTCTGATGACAAGCGGCTGTCTCTGCTCAAGACAGAGGTCAAGAAGGCCTTCAGCTTCAAGGAACGGGAGCGAATACGTTTTTATCATAGCTCCAGGGTGAAGGAGTTTTTTAGCAGCATGGGGCCTGGGGTTATTGTTTCTGAAAAAGGTATTGTTTCTGACCGAATTACAGAACAGAAACAACTGTTGGATTCCACAGAAGCCGCTGAATTCCTTGGAATCAGCAAAAACACCCTATACGAATGGACATCTCAGAGGAAGCTACCGTATGTGAAAGTAGGCGGGTTGCTGAAGTTCAAAAGGACGGACTTGGAGAGGTGGCTTGATAAAAGGACCCAGGAAGAGGAAAGATTTGATATATAGCGCAGATGTATTCATAGTGTCGGCACTTGACAAAAACTGCCTACGTTTTGTATAATTCATTTATGAAACTTCTTCCATTGAAACAAATAGTGCAGCTTGCTCGCAAAAAGGGACTTCTTCGGCCAGGTGACCTGGCTGAGATCGGCCTGTCACGCCAATACCTCAGTATAGCATACAGACGTGGAATACTGGACAGGGTTGGGCGTGGTGTGTATTGCCTTCCGAACGCGATGCAGAGCGAATACCGCAGCTTTGCTGAGGTGTGCAAATATGCGCCGTCAGCAGTAATATGCTTGCTATCGGCGCTTCAATACCATGGCTTGACCACTCAAACCCCATTCCAAGTATGGCTGGCGATTGGTCATAAAGCACGCAAGCCCAATATCGACACGGTGCGGATTCGAGTGGTGCGTTACTCCGCTCCCTCACTATCCCAGGGAATAGAAGTCCACAACATAGAGGGGGTGGACATCCGGGTTTTCAGCCCGGCAAAGACCGTGGCGGATTGCTTCAAATACAGAAGCAAGATCGGCCTCGATGTGGCTATAGAAGCTCTTCGGGACAGCCTGCGCCAGAAAAAAGCGACAGTCGATGAACTGGTATCCTTCGGGCGTGTGTGCCGTGTGGAGCACGTAATGAGGCCCTACATGGAGGCGATGCTTTGAGTAAAGCGGTAGAGCAATCAGTACTTGACCGGTTATTGAGTCTGGCCAGAAAAAACCGGGAGGATTACAACCTCGTTCTGACCCGGTATGGTATAGAGCGTCTGCTTTATCGCCTGTCACAGACTAAGCATGCTGACCGTTTTGCTTTGAAAGGCGCGATGCTTTTCATACTCTGGATGAATCGAAACTACAGGCCTACCAGGGATATTGATCTTCTCGGTTTTGGTGAAATCGACCAGCAGTTGCTGTCAGAAATCTTCCGTGAGGTTTGCCAGGTAAAGACGGTTGACGATGGTGTCGTATTTCACGCGGATTCTCTCACGGTAGAAGAAATACGAGAAGGAGAAATATACCAAGGGCAGCGTATAAAGATTCGCGGGAATATCGGCAATACCCGACTCGCCATGCAAATAGACGTCGGGATTGGAGATGTGATAGTTCCAGAGCCAACAGAGCAGATTTTTCCAACTCTTCTGGATTTCCCAGCACCGAGAATTCGCGTTTATTCGCGAGAATCTGTCGTCGCTGAAAAATTGGATACTATTATTGCATTGGGATTACTCAATAGCCGGATGAAGGACTATTTCGACCTGTGGACACTTGCATGCAATTTCGAATTCAAGGCTGAGACTTTGATAGAGGCAATCAGGGCAACACTTGAAAGGCGGGGACGGAAGCTGCCTGAAAGTCTCCCTTCAGGACTAGGGGAAGAGTTCGCGGCAGATTCATCAAAACAAACCCAATGGAAGGCTTTTATTGAACGAGCAGTCCCTGAACAGCCGAATCTGGAGTTGGCTGGAGTTTTAGCCACTCTGCGGGATTTTTTTGCAACACCCCTCCGCACTTTAATCGGCGATAGCCCTCCTGATTTGTATTGGCCCCCGGCAGGTCCATGGCAAAAAGCAGGCTGACATTATAACTCGGACTATGAAGGTAAAAAAGTAGGAAGGCAAGGCAGCAGGAAGGAGAAATAAGCAATGGGTGTCTACAGGAAAGGAAAGTACTGGTACATCGACTACTACTTCAGGGGGCGGCGAAAACGCAGGAAGATCGGCCCCTCGAAGAAGCTGGCCGAGCAGGTGCTGAAGGATGTCCAGGTAAAGCTGGCCAAGGGCGAATATCTCGGAGTCTACGAGCAAAAGAAGATTCCCTTCGAGGAGTACGCGCAGAAATACCTGGAATTCTGCAAAGCAAACAAGGCCTCCTCGACTTATATACGCCGGGACAGGTGGAGTGTCGCACATCTGACCAACTTTTTTACAGGCAAGTATCTATTTGAAATCAATGCCCGGATGGCCGATGAATATAAGGCGAAGAGGCTTGAGAAAGTAGCCCCGGCCACGGTCAACCGGGAAGTGGCCTGCCTGAAACACATGTATACCAAGGCTATTGAATGGGACTATGCAACGGCAAACCCGGTAAAATCGGTCAAACTGCTCAAGGAGCCACCCGGCCGGCTCAGATACCTAAACCCCGACGAAGCCAGGAAGCTGATTGAAGCTTGCCAAGGCTACCTGCGGTCTATTATAATTACCGCCTTAAATACCGGGATGAGGAAAGGGGAAATACTCTCCCTGCGCTGGGCCGACGTGGATCTTGAAAACCGCAAGATTACCGTAAAAAAGCCAAAAAACAACGAGATAAGGGTGATACCGATCAACCAGACCCTCTACCAGGAGCTGGCGAAGCTCTCCGAGCAGCCGAACGGCGCATATGTTTTCTCCAACGAAGACGGAGAGACTTTTGGGGATATTAAGAAAGGGTTTTTGACAGCTCTTAAGCGGGCCGGGATTGAGGATTTCCGCTTCCACGATCTCAGGCATACCTTTGGTTCACACCTGGTCATGCAGCGGATAGACCTTAAGACGGTCCAGCAGGTGATGGGTCATAAGGAGATCACGACGACCATGCGTTACTCTCATTTGTCACCAGAATATGTACAGGAAGCGATAGGCAGGCTGGACAAAGTATGGACACCATATGGACACCAGGACAATTTGAAGACACCGTAAGAATCTCGCAAGTTATTGATTTACAAGGCTTGCCCCTATAGCTCAGGTGGATAGAGCAGCGGTTTCCTAAACCGCGTGCCGGGTGTTCGAGTCACCCTAGGGGCACCAGGTAAAAGCTCCGGCAGATTACCAGCCGGAGCTTTTTGTTTGCCGGGTCGATCGCAGGGTTCGCAGATGGCTGTTACGTTTCAGCGGCAATTTGAAACTTTTCACGCAATCAGGTATATATGACGATAGAAAAATAACGGCGTCCCATGTCCGATTCATTCCTGACCCGGACCCGGCGGTTTACCGGACGAAAGCGATCCACAGTCCGGCTCCGGTATTATTCCCCTGTATCGCAGCGAGGAGGGGCCGGCGATGATAAAAATTGGACCGGCAAGAGTCATCCTGTACCTGGCAATCGCACTTTCGCCTGTTTCAGCCCGCGCTGCGGAAATCGGTTTTTCATTCGGCCCATATTTCAAAGCGAACGATATCGTCTATCCTCCCGGGCCGGCCGGCATTGACCAGGCAAGGACAGACATTTTTACTCGCTTCGATAATCCCTTGATGAATTCAGGCTATCAACAGGTGAATATGCGTTACAATTCTCCGGGCGGAATCTGTACCGCCACCTATATCGGTATGACCTACGCCCACAACCTGCCGGTTTCCGGTTTCGAGGCCGAATACGACTTCGGCCTGGCCGACAGGGCGGACCAGGCAGCCAAACCCAGTACACTGATGTTCGCATCTTACGTCAATTACGTGCTGCCCTGGTACCCGCCTTTTTTCCTCTGGAGGGTCAAGCCCTTTATCGGAGCCGGGCTGGGATACGCGTACATTTTCGGCAACAGTTACACCAGTAGCTCCTCCCAGTCGTTCAATTCAATTCCGAACTACGGGAGTATCAGCTTCAATTTCGGCGGCGGCGGAAAAATTCAAATCCGCGAAAACTGGTGGCTGCGGATCACCCTGCGGGACAATCTGCTGCTGAGAGCCAAAAGACTGGTAAACGACCCGAATCCCGATCTACCGCCGCCTGGCGGCCCGGTGCCTTCGATTTATGGCCTGGAACGGCAGCTCACCCACAATCCAGCGTTTCTGGTTACGTTCATCATAATAAAATAATCCAGTATAGCGATTGTCCACCCTAACGAAACAGGGTGGACCGGCTGCACCCCTGCCCGGTTCCGGCCGCGACGATTCTTTTTCCCGTGACAGTTGCCGCCTACCCGCCCATTTGATAGATTGAAATCAATCCATTCTATCTGACTTCCCCGATTGGCGAAAACAGCATGCCGTCCTGAAACCGCACAGAGCTCCGGTCTGAGCGGGTCATCGCCCTGGAGACAGCCGCGGAGTGACGGTTATCGGCAAAAAATAAACCGGCTGATTGAACCGGCAAAAAGCGATTGACTGCAGGGAACCCTATAACCACGAGGCGCAAAATGGACAGAAAATTCAACCGCCGGGACTTCCTTAGCCTGGCGGCTGCAGGCGCGGCCCTGACTGGCTGCGGCCGAAGCCGGCTGGAACCTTCGGCCTCCGGCAGCGTGGGGAAGCGCAAGCCCAATCTTATCGTGGTCTTCACCGATGACCAGGGTTACGCAGACACGGGCCAGTTCGGGGCGGTGGGTTTCGCCACGCCCAACCTCGACCGCATGGCAGACCAGGGCGTGCGCTTCACCGACTTCCACGCGGCCACCGCGGTCTGCTCCGCCTCCCGCGCTGGACTGCTCACCGGCTGCTACCCCGAACGGGTCTCGATCCTCGGAGCCCTCGGCCCCCACAGCCCGGTGGGGATCAGCGACGGGGAAGTCACCCTGGCCGAAATGCTGAAAGAAGCCGGCTACGCCACCGCCTGTATCGGCAAGTGGCACCTGGGCGACAGCCCCCAGTTCCTGCCCACCCGTCATGGGTTCGACTTCTTTTTCGGCCTGCCCTATTCGCACGACATGTGGCCGCATCACCCGGAGAATCCCCAAAACTACCCACCGCTGCCGCTGATTTCCGGAGAAAAAACGATCGCCCATATCGAAGACGCCAGTTACCTCACCACCTGGTACACCGAACGGGCGCTGGAATTTATCGAGCGTAACCGCGAGCGGCCGTTTTTCCTCTACCTGGCCCACAACATGCCTCACGTCCCGCTCTTCGTTTCGGACAAGTTCCGCGGCAGCACCCGGCGCGGCCTCTACGGGGACGTGATCGCCGAAATCGACTGGAGCGTGGGCCGGATAATCGAGGCCCTGCAGAGGCTCGGAATAGACAACGACACGCTGGTCGTCTTCACCTCGGACAACGGCCCCTGGCTGTCCTACGGCGACCACGCCGGCAGCGCGGGCAGCCTGCGCGAGGGCAAGGGGACGATGTTCGAGGGCGGGATGCGGGAACCGTGTATCATGCGCTGGCCCGGCAAAATCCCGGCGGGCCGGGTCTGCAGCGAGCTCGCCACCACCCTGGACCTCTTCCCCACCTTCGCCGGCCTGGCCGGCGGCAGGAGTCCCGAGCACAAGATCGACGGCCACGACATCTGGCCCTTGATCAGCGGCCAGCCGGGAGCGAAAAGCCCCTGGGAGGTCTGGTATTGCTACTACCTGAGGGAGCTGCGGGCGGTGCGTACCCCCGAATGGAAGTTGGTTTTCCCGCACAGTTACCGCACCCTGGACGGCCGGCCCGGCGGCACCGGCGGGATACCGGCCAAGTACAGCCAGAAAGAGATCGGGCTTTCCCTGTTCGACATGGTCAAGGATTACGACGAAACGACCGACGTCTCGAGCCTGCATCCGGACGTGGTGGAAAAGCTGAAGCAGTACGGGGAACAGGCCCGGGCCGAGCTGGGAGATAAGCTGACCGGCGCGGTGGGAAGCGGGGTCCGGGAACCGGGCAGGGTCGAGACGGCGAGTTGAGCGGGAAAGCCGATGGGTGAACGGGTCGGCATCCCCTTCGCTGAATGCAGAATGCAATGGCCTGCGGCTTCCAGGTCGGCGTACGAGGCCGCTCCATCAGAGTGGATCGATCTGGCTACTCCGAAAGGGAACGAGTCAAACTATCGTATCAGCGCGTTACCTTACCGCGGTTCGGGCATTTCGCGCCAAGGCAAACGCTTCGCGCGCTGACTCGGTGATCGCAGCCAGGAATTCCCCTCGTTCAGTTGCCCTTTTCCTCCACCGGACTCAGGTTATACAGGTCAGTACGGCGGCGGTCGAAAGGCGCGGCCCGGCTCTTTTTCCTCAGGTCTACCACCCCGGTGATCAGCTCCTCGCTGTCCTGATTACTCTGGGCCACCACCAGGCCGTCAGGGTCTATAATATAGCTTTTGGACATCTGTACCGGCCCGGCCTTGTTGCAGGAGACCACCCAGACACCATTTTCCGCCGCCCGGCTGCGCAGATGGCCCTCCATCACTGGAATTTTCCAGGAACTGCCGCCCGCGGCGTATGAGCTGTGGAATATCACTTTGGCGCCCTGTAAGGTTTGTATGCGCCAAGGCTCCGGGAAACGGAGGTCGAAACAGATCTGCATGCCGAACACCAGGCCCCCGGCGCTGTAAGTCCGTACTTTCTTTCCCGGCTGGTAGATACCGTCGTCATCCGTGGTGAGGTGGGCCTTGGCATAGGAGGCCCTGATCTCTCCCCGCTCGTCGATCAGGTGCATCACATTGTACAGGCCGTCCGGCTCCACCGCGGATGTACCTATGATAACCCAGATCCCGGCTTCCCTGGCCGCCTCCCGCACCCGGTCCAAGGCCTCATCGAGAACTTTCTTCGAGGGGAAAGCGGTGTTTTTGAAATCGATAGAGGCATATCCGGAAAGTGCGGTTTCGGGAAACAGCAGAACATCCACCTCCAGGCTGTCCGCTTGCCGGATGAAGTGCAGAATTTTCTCCAGATTTTTCTGCACATCGGACCCAAAAAAAATCTGGGCGCAGCCGGCCCTGAAAGACTCGGCGCCCGGTTCGAGAGCCACCGTGTGCCGAGCCGTGGCCGATACAAGCAATACCAGGGTGAGAGCCAGCAGGTGAACATTGATAAATTTTTGTCCGCTAAGCAGTCTGGAATTCATCGACGCACCTTCCTTTTATCAAGCATTATGTCTATGTCAGCAGTATCATTTTCCTGGATGAGCGAACGTTCGAGCCTGGAGAAGGCATAGATAAACTCCGCTGGCAGCCTGGCGGCCGGTTTCGTCCGAGATGTTCCGGAACACGCCATAGTTGCCGGCCCGCCCGGCGCTTCATTCATCTCCACCGCCGGCGAAACCGGCCTGGGGCTGGACGCTGCGGGCCAGCTCCCGGTCGACCAGGCTCCGGCCGCCCCGGCTGATCCTGATCCGGCCAGAGGCCTCCCCGGCCGTGCCGAAAGTGACTTCGTAGGACGTATCCCCCCGGCTGAAACTCACTCCCAGATTCCCCGGTGTGCTGACCGCCTTTGACTGAACCATGCTTCCGGTTTCCAGTCCGCCGGTCTGGATCAGGTGCAGGAAGAAGTCCTCGCCGGCGGCCGCCGATGGCTTCACCTCCACCCGCCACTGGCCCAGGAGCTGAGTGGTGTCCGGCGTCCTGAAGCTTTCCGGGAGCGGCCAGTTGCGGCCTCCGGACCAGAACTGTTTTCCCGGGCCGCCCACTTTGGACAGAGCCGCGTCCCGGGGCCAGACCGTGCGGCAGAACAGCCGGCCCTGGTCCTGGTCGGCGTGGAACTCGCTGCCGGCAATCGCCGGTTCGGTGCCGGTATGCAAAAGCCAGGTCTTGGCGTACTCGGGCCGGTCGGAGGTGACCCGGTCGAAGACCACGAAGATGTCCGGCGGCAGGAAGACGAACTGACGGAGAGCCAGCTCGCATTTATCCGGATGGTAGGTAGCGGTGGCGTCTCCGGCCACGTAGGCGTAATGTTCGTTCGTTTCGAAAGCCACCGGCCTGGAACCCAGGACTTCCCTCTGCCCGCCGTCGTTGGGCGGCGGCAGCGCCTCCTCCCCCGGAGCCGGCAGGCCGATCTTCTTGCCCCAGTAGGAGGGCATCTGTTCGCCCGGCATGTAGATCAACACGCAGTTGTGGGCGATTGTCCGGCAGTAGTAGTTGTAGAGGTGGATCCCCGGTTCCGGCCGGCTGCCGGTGTCCAGGGCGAGGAAGCCCCGGTGGTAGATGGCGAAGTGGTTGTGGTCGAAATGCTTGTGGTTTTCGAGCGTGCCGTCGATCGTGAACAGGGCGTAGGTGTCGTCCGGGCCGGACCCCGAGCGGAAGAAAATCTGGCCCATGTTTTCGAAATGCCGGGCCAGCGGCAGCACCGCCGGCAGGGTCGTATCCCCGGCCGGGGCGGTGCCGGTCAGGAGAAAGCGGGTCCAGGGAAAAGTGCTCCTTCTCTCCCGGTTCATCTTCGCCATCAGCCAGCGGCTCACCCGGGCGTACTCCGGCAGCCGGCCGGCGTAAAAGTGCTCGATCTGGGTCAGGTGGAGGCCCAGCCCCCCGGTCGGGACCCGGTTATTTGTGTGGTAGTCGTCCCCGCTGCCCAGGTGCAGCCCGCCGGGCAGCCAGTTCCAGAAGATGTAGCCGGAAAGTCGCGCCACGTAGGGCCAGTCCGGGGCGATGTCGCGGCCGGTGGCCGAACGGAAGGAATGGAAAAAGTTGAATTCGGCCCAGGGATAGGCGGCCAGGGCGTAGTTCAGGGCCGCGGAGGCCGATCCGCCGTCATCGCCGGCCGCGGCGCTGCGGTAGCGCAAAAGCTCCAGGTACTGGTTGTAGCCGTCCGTGACGAACCGGTCCGCCAGGGTATCCTCGATCCCCTCGCCCCAGGTGGCCAGGCCGGCGTACCAGGCTATCGACATCTCCCCGTAAAAGCCGGATTCCGGCCCGCTCCAGTTCTCCTGTTCGAAAGGCTCCCGCGGGCCCCGGTAGTCGCCGGTGGGCATGGTGTTCCTGAGCGCCAGCAGGAAAGAGCCGGCCAGGCGGGAGCGCTCCCCGGGGTCCAGATCGTTGTAAATCCAGTCCCAGGCGGCCCAGAGGTTGATCCTGGAAAATGAATACCAGCTCACGGTCCGCCGCTCCCGGTAGCACTGATGGTAGTACTCGATACTGGTAACCAGGAGCCTGCGGGCCAGGTCGAGATACTTTTCCTGGTCGGTCACCCGGTAGACGAAAGCCGCCTCGCTGGCCTGGTTGCCGTAGTCGCCCGCTTCGAGCTCCCCTCTCGCGGCCAGCTCATCCATCCTCGAACGGATACTTTCAAACAGCTCCCGCTCCTGATCCAGTGCGCGGGCTTTCACCGTCGGCCAGGAGTCGCTGTTGAAAAAGAGGCGCGGATGGTCCCGCCGCAGGGCCGCTTTCCAGTCGAAAGAATCGGTTCGGGGAGTACAGGAAAACAGGAATACAACCGGGGAAACGAGCGCGAGGAATCCGAGCAGACTGGAAGTGTGTCTGGACATTGAATCGGCCTCCTGTGCTGACGTGAACCGCATGAGCTTAATTTCGCAGCCGGCCGGAATTCAGTAGGCAAGCACCGAGAAGCTGAAACAATTCTTTTCTTTTTACTCCGGCTTTTTATAATTTGTACATCCTGACGGCTTGAACTTCAGTTGCCTCGAATCGAAAATATTTCATGGAGCGACAAATTGAAAGGCCAACGATTCAGCACCCTGGCCGTCCACGCCGGGGAAACACCCGATCCAGTGACCGGCGCCAGCACCCCCAACCTGGTGCTGTCCACCACGTTTGTGGCCGAGGCCGGTTCGACTTTTTCGGTGGAGGGCCTCACCGAGGATGCCCCGTACTTCTACACCCGCTGGAAGAACCCCACCGTGGAAGTGCTCGAAAAGAAGCTCGCCGCGCTCGAGGGGGCCCAAAGCTGCATCGCGTTCGCCAGCGGGATGGCCGCCATCACCTCGCTCTTTCTCCACCAGCTTTCGCCCGGCGACCACCTGATAATAAGCGACGTCACCTATGCTGCGGCCGCCGAAATCACCCGCGACCTCTTCACCCGGCTCGGCATCCGGGTAAGCCGGGTCAACCTGTCGGAGCCGGAAGCGCTGCGCCGGGCGCTCACCGACCGCACCCGGCTGGTCTTTGCCGAAACTCCCTGCAACCCGATCCTGCGTCTGACCGACATCGCGGCCACTGCCGAAATCGCCCATCAGGCCGGGGCCAGGCTGGCCGTGGATTCCACTTTCGCCACGCCGGTCGCCACCCGACCGGTGGAGCTGGGCGCCGACTTCGTGGTGCATTCGCTCACCAAGTATATCTGCGGCCACGGGGACGCCGTGGGCGGGGTGCTCCTGGGCCCGGCCGATCAACTGGCCGATCTGCGCCGGCGGGTCGCGATCCGCACCGGCGGGGTGCTGAGCCCGTTCAACGCCTGGCTGATTAACCGCGGGCTGGCCACTCTCCCCTTGCGGATGCGGGCTCACCAGGAGGGCGCGGTAGAAGTCGCCCGCTTCCTCGAGGCCCACCCCCGCGTGACCCGGGTGGTCTACCCCGGGCTGTCCAGCCACCCTCAGAGTGAACTGGCCCGCCGCCAGATGAAAAACTTCGCCGGGATGATCGCCTTCCAGGTCGAGGACGGGCCGCGGGCCGCCGAGGTGCTGTCACGGCAGCTCGAAGTGATCCACTACGCGGTTTCCCTGGGCCATCACCGCAGCCTGATTTTTTACCTGCCTACCGACCAGATGCTCGAAAATTCCTTCCGGCTGGATGATGACCAGGCCCACGCCTACCGCGAATACGCCAGGGACGGCATCTTCCGGCTTTCGGTGGGGATCGAGGACCCGGCTGACCTCTGCGAGGACCTCGGCCGCGCGCTGAACGCGCTCTGATCCGGCGGTCGACTAAGTGTCGGAATTAGGGTAAGCATCAGATTCCCAGTATCTGGATCTCCCGTTTTTCCTGCCAGCGGCCACGGGTGAAATCCGGCACTTCCACCGCCCCGCTCCGGTTGGCCACGCTCTTTTCACTCAACGGGCTCACTACGCTCCAGGTGGCGCTGTCATAGACGTCGATCGGGGTCTGGATTCCCAGGCGCACTGCAGCGAGGAACTGGTGCTGAGTGAGAAAGTCTGCGCCGTCGTGGCCGTGCTGAAGGGCCTGTTCGCCGAGCTGTCGCCAGAGCGGGTGGTCGAACTGCTGGTAATACTTTTCATCGTCCTCCCAGGTGTGTTCCTCCGGGCTGCGGCCCTCGAAGTAGCACTTGCGCAGAGTCCGGCTGTAAATCCCCTCGGTGCCCTGCACCCGGAAAATCTCATCGTAGGGCCGGGGGCTCTGGGTGTCGTGGTAGAGGGTCATGGTGAGGCCGTTTTCGGTAGCGAGGAGGCTGGTGTTGATGTCCCCCAGGGCGTAGCTTCGTTTGGCGTTCGGGTGGTCGGCGCCGAACATCTTGGCGATCTTGACGTTCATCCCCCGGCTCTTGGTGCTCATCGAAACCAGGTAGGTGAACCGGTCGCCGCGGTTGATGCTTAGGCACCAGGCGGCCGGGCCGATCGGGTGGGTGGGGTAGAGGTTGCCGTTACGCCAGAGGGCGTGGCGGCCGCGCCAGAGGAGGCTGCCGCCCGGGCCGATCTTGCCCTCTATGCCTTTCAGCCAGCGCACATCGTGCTGATAACCCGCCTCGCAGTGCAGCAATTCCCCGAACAGCCCGGCGGCGATCAGGTTCAGGACCAGCATGGCGTAGCGGTAGTAGCATTCGTTCTCGAGCATCATGCAGGGCTTCCCGGTTCGCTCGCTGGTCTCCACCAGCTGCCAACACTGTTCCACGGTGATCGCCGCCGGGACCTCCGTGGCCGCGTACTTGCCCGCCTCCAGGGCCGCCACGCAGACCGGCGTATGCAGCTCCCAGGGCGTGGCGGTCATCACCGCGTCCAGGTCGTCGCGCTCGCAGAGCCGCCGGTAATCCTCGGGGCCCTTCTGGTAGAGTTCCGGCTTACGGCCGGTGCCCTTTTCGACCACCGCGGCCGCCCGCTTGAGATGGGCCTCGTCGATATCGCAGAGCGCCGGGATTTCCACCCCGCCCACAGCGATCATCGTGCCCAATAGGCCGGTGCCCCGGTTCCCGGTGCCGACAAAGCCCAGGCGCACGGGCCGGTCGAGAGGCTTCGGCACCGGGGACGCCAGAGCGTCGGGCAGGCCGGCGGCCAGAGCGGCCGCGCCCGCGGCGCTGGTGATAAACTGCCTGCGGTTCATTCGTTCGGGCTGCATGGATTCCTCCTGTAGACTGTGCAAATACCAGTGATCGGGCAAATTTTTTTGTTGTCGGGAGGCTATTTTCCAGTCACGACTATTCTACCATCCGCTGAGGCAGGCGGCAATCCCGCTGACGGGCTTGACATCGAGCTGTTGATAAATAGCTTTCAAACATTGATAACTTCCTCTGCCCACCTGCAAGCTGCTTTGATTTGTTGCCTTGAACGAACAGAAACCCGCGAGGTGCCGCATGAGCACGCCAGCACTTAACCGCAGAAACTTTCTCCGCACCGCCGGGGCCGGAGCGGCAGCCTTGCCGCTTGCCTGGGCCGGCTGTTCTCCCTCCGGGAACGGAAAGCCGCCGGGCAGCCCGCCCAACTTCGTGGTGATCTACACCGACGACATGGGCTACGGGGACTGGGAATTCGGCGGCGACCCCACTATCCTCACTCCGAACCTGCGGCGGATGGCGGCCGAAGGCGTGCGGCTGACCCAGTTCTACGCCGGGGCGGCGGTCTGCACTCCCTCCCGCGCGGCGCTCTTGACCGGCCGCAACCCGATCCGCAACGGTATGATAAGCGTGCTCTTTCCCCCTCACGACAGGGGCCTGCCGCAGGGTGAAACCACCATCGCCCGGGCGCTCGCGCCTGCCGGTTACCGGTCGGCGATTATCGGTAAGTGGCACCTTGGGCACACCCCTGAATACCTGCCGCTCAAGCACAGCTTTGACTATTTTTTCGGCCTGCTCTATAGTAACGACATGCTGCCGGCGGACTTCTGGCGCAACGACCGGCCGGTCGAACAACCGGCGGACCAGACCCGGATAACGCAGCGCTACACAAAGGAAGCTATCGGCTTTATCGAGCGCAACCGGGACAATCCGTTTTTCCTCTACCTGGCGCACGCCATGCCGCACGCGCCGCTGTTCGCCTCGGCAGCCTTCAAGGGCCGGTCCAGGCGGGGCTTCTACGGGGATGTAATCGCGGAGCTGGACTGGAGCGTGGGCGAGGTGCTCTCCGCGCTCGAACGGCTGGGCCTGGCGGACAACACCCTGGTGATCTTTACCAGCGACAACGGCCCGGCCAAGCTGATGAACGCCGAGGGCGGGGACACGGGTATGCTGAGAGGGGCCAAGGGCGACACCTGGGAAGGCGGCTGGCGGGCGCCCTTCGCGGCCCGCTGGCCGGGCCGGCTGCCGGCGGGACAGGTAAGCACTGCGGTCGGCTCCGTGCTCGACTTACTGCCCACTTTCTGCGGCCTGGCTGGCGCGCCCCTGCCCGGCCGGCCGCTGGACGGGATCGACCTCTGGCCAACCCTGACCGGGGAGGCGGACCCGGTGCGGACTATCTTCTACTACTGGGACCAGCACCTCTGCGCGGTACGCCGCGGGCAGTGGAAGCTCCACCTGCGCTACTACGACCATTCGAGCGGGAAATACATGGTCGACCAGAACTGGGTGACTCCCAGGGTGCCGCTGCTGTTCGATGTCGAAGCCGACCCCGCCGAACGCTTCGACCGGGCCGGGGAAAGGCCCGAGGTGGTGCTCGAGCTGTCCCGCGTCGCCCAGGATTACCAGGCTGAAATCAAGCGGCTGGGGGAAAACCGCGAGCTGGTGGACTGGTTCGTCAACGTCTGGCCCACCCTGCCACGGACCAGTACTTCGCTGGAAAAAATCAGGTAGTGTGGACGGCCGGAGCCAGCAGCCCGCGGCGTTCGGCTTCGCGGTGCACGGGACCCCACCAGCCCAGGGGCCGGCACATCGCGTAATAGCGCACCAGGCGCTCCATGTCGTCGGGCGGAGTGATGAAAGTTACTGGAATGTAGATCAGCATGCCCAGCCCCAGGAGGGTCCAGAACTGGGCGTAGTCGGGCAGCTCGGGGATCACGCCGTAAGCCGGCAGCACCCACACCACCAGCCAACTGAAAGCCAGGTTCGCCAGCCAGCTCGCCAGATAGCCCCAACTGTTGAAACGCCACCAGACCACCTGCAGGATCGACGGCAGCCACATTCCGGCGGCCATGATCCAGAGGGCGAAAATCAGCCACTGGGTGATACTCTCCATCATCAGGCCGTAGAAGAACGACCCCACCAGCAGCCCCAGCGTACTCAGCCGACCCACCCAGACCAGCCGCTTCTGGCCCGCCCCGGGATTGATGTAGTGGTGGTAGAGGTCGCGGGTGAAATACATGGCGCCCAGGTTGAGGATGCTCGCGATAGTGCTGAAATGGATGGCCAGAATCGCGGCGAAAAAGCAGCCCACCAGGCCGGCGGGCAGCACCTTGAAACCAAACACGAACCAGGCCATTTCGTACTGGCTCGAATCGCCGATATCGGGGAAAAGGACGTAGAAGCCGAGGATCGCCACGGCCCAGAGAGCGTTGCGGGTGAGCACCAGGGCCGTGCCGGCGAAGATCGAGTAGCTGGCGTCCCGCACGGTGCGCGCGCTCTGGATGCGCTGGCTCTCCACGTACCAGTCGATCGAGGTGCCCATGCCCAGGCCGCCGACCAGGGCGATGAAAATCATAGTACAAAACCAGGCTAACGGGAAATCCCCGCTCCAGAGGCCGGTGAAATGAAAAGGATTGGCCCGCCAGGTCTGGCCCAGGTCCGCCAGCCGCGCCATGATCCCGGAGGGCCCGCCTGCGGCCACCACTTCCCAGACCGAAACGATGATGATAAAGGCGCTGGCGATCACTCCCTGCTGGAAGTCGGCCATCACCACGCCCCAGTAGCCGGAAAAGAGCACGTAGATCGCGCAGAGTGAGCTGAACAGCACCATCCCCACCCATTCGGGATACGCCGGAAACAGAAAGCTGAACACCTTGCCCATGGCGATCCCCACCCAGCCGAGGATAAACATGTTCATGAATATCTGCCAGCCCGCCAGCCAGCCCCGCAAGAGTTCGGCGCCCATTCCGGAAAAGCGCAGGCACTGCCATTCGGCCTGGGTATAGGCCAGGCTGCGGCGGAAAATCCTGGCGCTGACGAAAGAGGCCACCGCGCACCAAGCGCAGAAAAAGCTGTACCAGATCCCGCTCAGCCCGTAGCGATAGATCACCCCGCCCATCCAGATCGGCGTGTCGGTGGCGGTGTGGGTGGCGTAGACGCTGGTGGCGGGCAGCCACCAGGGCAGGCCCCGGCCGGCCAGGAAGAAGTCGCTTTCGCCGCGGGAGGCCAGCCTGTAGAACAGGATGCCGCAGACTATCATCAGCGCTACGTAAGCCACTACCCAGAACCAGTCGAGGGGAGTAAAGGGGACCATTGCCGCTCCGGATGTCGGTGATCAGAAGCCTGAAGTTAGAAGCCAGAAGGCCGCTCCCGGCCGCCCCCCCACCGGAAGACAGAAGCCAGAAGTCAGAAAAATCGGCCGGTAGTTCAGAATACAGTACTCGGTATGCTGCTTAACTCGCCTTATGTTTTTACTCTGTCACTTTGTAACTTTGTCACTGTCTTTAGTCCCTCATCCCTCCCAACCGACCGGCTCGCACAAGGCCCGCAGGTTCTCATCCGGCGTCCCGGAGGGTATCTCGCAGCCGGCGGTCACCATGTAGGGGTTGCCGACCAGCTCGTAGGTGCGGCGCACGTGCTCGCGGATATCATCTGGCCTGCCGGCGTACACAGCCGAAGCCGGGTCGATGTTGCCGGCCAGGGTCACCTTGTGGCCCAGGGTCCGGCGCACGAGATTCATGTCCACCATGTGGTCCACGTCCAGGATATCAATGCCGAGGCCAGAGATCCCCGGCAACAGGTGGGTGATGTTGCCGCAGATATGGAGCCGCACCCGGCTGCCCATTTTCTTAATCTCCCCGATCAGGCGCTTCTCTTTCGGCTGGATCATCTGTTCGTACATCTGCGGGCTCACCTGGCTGGCCACGGCATCGCCGATACCGATCGTGTCCGCGCCGGCTTCCACCTGCGCCCGGGCGAACTCGATCCCCACGTCCACGCAGATCTCCATCAGCTCGCAGACCCACGGCGGGTCATCGATCAGGTCCAGGAAAAACTGGTTCACTCCCCGCAGGTCGGCCGCTTCCGCGGCCGGACCCTCCACCCAGCCCAGGATCGAAAACGCCTTCCCCACCGATCCGGCATAGGAGCGCACGGCGTTCACCCGGTCGAGCATCCGGGGGGCGGCCAGGGGATCGGGACGAGGCAGGCGGTCGAGGTCCTTGTTGCCGGCCAGGGGCGGCCGCGGGCAGCGCGGCACGCCGTCCCGCACGTAGACTATTTCGGCGCCGAAACCCTGGGTCTCGCGGTAAGGGTCGGAAATGGCGCTCACCTGGTCCATGCCGAAATCGCGGGCACAGGCCAGGTTGGCTTCCACCAGCACGCGGTAGTCGCCGGCGAAAGCGCCGTAGTTGGAGCCGATATGTTCGGCGGCGAACTGCATCAGGATCGGCAGGCGGGGGAGAAAATCGGTTGGCTGGTGATCGAGAACGGCGAGGTAGCGTTCGAGAGAGTTCATTGCGCGAGTCCTCTGAGGGGCTTCAAAGCAAGGTCATCCTTGCGCCGCAGGCTGCAAAGTAATATATCATTAATGACCCGGAAAGACCTTTCTGGTATGCGGAGCCAGCCATGCAGAGAAGAGATTTCCTGGCCGGGAGTACCCTGGGCCTGGCGGCCGGCACGCTGGCAGCAGCCGAGGTGGCCCGGCCGCAGAACCTTCGCGCCCAAGGGCCGGCCGGCGGCCGGCGGGTAATGTTCCACTGTCACACTTTTCCGGCCCAGGGGACGAGTTTCGCCGCTGGAAGTGACGCGGGGCCGCTTCCCGGCAGCCCGGAGCACCTGGCCGCTTTCAGCCGGGAGCTGGGTTTCGACCGGGCGGTGGCGCTCTCGCCGTTCGAGGTGCCTCTGGGCCGCTGCACCTCACGGGTGGACGAGGGCACCGACGGCGCGGCCTGGCTGTCCGAGCGCGCCGAGGCGTTCGGGGAGCGGCTGATCCGGTTCGCCTCGCTGGACCCCACCCGGCCCGAATCGGCCTCCCGCCTGGAGAAACTGGCCGGCCGGGGCTTCGCCGGGGTCAAATTCCACCCGGTGATCTGCCGCTTTTCACTGGACGCCGACCGCGACGAGCATTTCTACGGCACTCTCGAACGGCTGGGCCTGCCCCTTCTGATCCACACCGGCGTATTCAGCGGCTACGGCCAATGGCCGCTCGAAAGCTACCACCCGCTCCTGATCGACCGGATCGCCGGCAAATATCCCAAAATTCCGATAATCATGGCTCATTGCGGCGGAGCGGCCTTCTGCCGCGATGTGCTGGCGGTGGTGCAGAGCCACGACCGGGCCTATTTCGACCTCACCCACACTCTCGACCCGAAATACGCCTGGTACATTCCGCGGGCTGACTACGAGTTTATTTTCGAGCGGGTGGGGACCGGGCGGGTGCTTTACGGCGTGGACTATCCCTGGTACAGCCGGGAAGACTGCGAACGCGACCTGAAAACTCTCGACAGCCTGGGAATCCGGGGCCGTGACCTCGACCGGCTGCTTGGCGAAAACTTCCTCGGCCTGACGGAGGCCTCCTCCGGCTGACTCCGGCAGGCAGGGTGCGGCCCTTAAAGATTTTTGGCTCTATTGATCGCCTGCAAAAGAATAAAAATTCTTCTGCCCGGCTGCATAGAAAAAGCAAAAAATTAACCGGTCAATCTTGACTCATCGATAGAACCAGTATCCTGCTGCGAAAGGAGCCCTTTCATGGCCCGCAAAACCGTTCTTGCCTCTGTCGTTTCACTGTTTTCCCTGCTCGGCCTGGTCGCCTGCACCGGCACCAGTACCGTGCGGATCAGCACCGACCTGATGCGCGACAAGATCAAGGGCGGCTGGGTCGGACAGACGATCGGCGTTTGTTACGGCGGGCCCACCGAATTCCGCTGGGCCGGGAGCTGGATCGGCGAGGACGTGCCGCTGGACTACTCGGCCGAACAGCTCGTGCGCTACTTTAACAACGATGACCTCTACATGGACATCAGTTTCCTGGCGGTGCTGGCCGAACAGGGTCTGGACGCCACCAGCGAGCAGCTGGGGCTCAAGTTCGCCAATGCCGGGTTCAGCCTCTGGCACGCCAACCAGGCCGGCCGCTGGAACATCCTGCACGGGGTGATGCCGCCGGCCTCCGGTTTCTGGAAGAACAATCCCCACGCCGATGACATCGACTTCCAGATCGAGGCGGACTTCATCGGCCTGATCAGCCCGGCAATGCCCGCCACTGCGCTCGACTACTGCGAGCGGGTGGGCCACATCATGAACTACGGCGATGGCGTCTACGGCGGAGTGTGGGTGGCGGCCATGTACAGCCAGGCTTACGTGGAAAAAGACATCGCCGTCGTGGTGCAGAAAGCGCTGGCCAGTCTGCCGCCGAAGAGCCAGTATTACCAGTGTATCAGCGACGTCCTCGCCTGGTGGCGCCAGTACCCGGACGACTGGCGCCGGACCTGGTTCGAGGTGCAGAAGAAGTGGTCCAGTGATGTCGGCTGCCCGGAGTGCGCGATCCAGCCGGGCAACATCGACGCCAAGCTGAACGGAGCTTACATCGCGATCGGGCTGCTCTACGGCGGCGGCGACTTCGGCAAAACCCTGGAAATCGCCACCCGCTGCGGCCAGGATTCCGACTGCAACCCCTCGAATGCCGCCGGCGTGCTGGGCGCCCTGCTGGGCTTCAGCCACATCCCCGACCAGTGGAAAGTGGGGCTGGACCAGATCGAGAATGAAAAGTTCAACTACTGCGATTACAGCCTGAACGAGGTCTGCGAAGTGACCTACCGTCTGGCCGGCGAGCTGGTCGCTCGCGGCGGCGGGTCGGTGGGCGACACGAGCTGGATCATCCAGCGGCAGAAGCCGTCGGCGCCGGATGAGCTCGAAGTGGGCTTCGAGGGGCTGGTCCCCGCCGGACTGCTCGATCTTAAAAAAGACGAAACCCAAGACCTCTGGACACTGGATTTCGAGGGCCGGGCCTACGCGGTCCACGGCAACATGCAGTACGATGGGGGCGACGCCGACTGCCAGGTATTTATCGATGGCAGCCAGGTCGAGGAGGTGACCCTGAGCGGCAACCACCACGACCGGCGCACGCCCCTGTTCTGGAACTACGACCTGGAGCCCGGAACTCACCGGCTGGAGATCCGGAAGACCGCCGGCGATGGAGTTATCCGCTTCGGCAAGGTGCTGGTATACAAGTGAGAGCGGGGAATAGAGTCAGGAGGGGCTTCCGGCGGTCAGGCTGTTCAGACAGGTTCCGATAGACCTGCACCGATGTATGGTTTTTGGTAACCGAATCCTGGTCACCATGTCGAATGGAGTTTATCCGCGTAACTAAACGCTCCTGGAAACAAGGCCTGAAAAAAAAGCGAGGGTGAAAAATTCACCCTCGCTTTTACAGCGCAATTTCAGTCCTCACTCCAGCCCCACCAGCATCTCGCAGAATTCGCCCCAGTCATGGCCATCGGTCGTTATCCGGGCGGTGACCACCTTGCGGCCGCCGGTCGCGGCCCCGGCGGGCACCGTAAGATTAAACCGCGCCAGGTTTTCCCCCTTGCCCGCTACCGTAAATTCCGCCCGGTCCGGCTCCGCCCGCCAGCCCTCGGGCAGGCGCAGCTCAACCTTGGCCTGTGATGGCGTGAGCAAGTGGTTCCTGAGCCTCACTTCCGCCTGGAAACTGCCGCCCGGCGAAGCTTTCACCGTGTACGGGTAGAAACAGGCCCAGTTGGGATCGAAGCCGATATTGGGATCGGCGTAAGGCAGGGCCACCGCCACCCGGTCGCGCCGCTGGCGGGCAGCCTCCAGGTTTTTCTGAAATATCTCCATGTCGCCGGGCCGGGGGCCGCTGTGGGCGAAACACAAAATTTCCGGATTCCACTCCACCAGCCGCTGCATCGCTTTCTCTTCGCCCTCCCCCGGCTCCAGCAGGTAATAATTAAAGAAAGTGCTGATCCCATGCAGCTGGATTTTGCGCCGGACCAGGTTGGGATCGTCCAACTCGTAGCAGTCGGTGTCGCCCATGAAAAACACCCGCTTGCCGTCCACCATGCCGGTCATCGCCTGATGGTACATGGTCTGGCCGGGGAAGTGCATCACGGTGAATTCGTACTCCTTCCACCGGATCCGCTCGTTGTCGTGCAGGATGCGGTCGGCCGGGATTATTTCCGGGGCCAGGCAGGGGAGGTTGTAGCGGTCGGGGTGGGCCAGGATGTCGGCCATGTTCTCGAAAACCCAGAACTTCGTGCCGAACCGTTCTCTCAGTGAGGGGAAGCCGCGCAGGTGGTCTTCGTGGAAATGGCTCGGGATCAACACTTCTACGGTCTTGATACCCAGGGCCTTCACCACCTCGTTGACCGAATCGTAGCCGTAGCGCTTATCTGAGCGGCCTTCGACTGCGTAGTAGTCGTAGAACAGGGCGGTACTGTCCTGCGAAAGAAGGATATAGCCGGTGGGCCGGTAGTGGTAGAGGTGTTCGGTGACTTGCCGCCAGGGCCTGAGCGAGGTTTCGCGGACGCCACTGGGCCGGCCTGAACGGTCTTCCGGCTCCGGGCCGAAGTTGTACAGGGCTTCCAGGTGCTCTTTCAGCAGTTTCACCGCCGCGGCCGGATTTTCGATGGGATCGCCGTGCGAGGGCAGGAAAACCTGCACTTTTTTGGCCAGGAGCTTGTCCAGTCCCGCCAGGTCCTCCGTGACTCCGATCCAGCCGCCGTCCCAGTACTTGTGGTCGAAACTGTAGAGGTTCCAGACCTTGCCCGGAGAGTAGATCATGTCGCCGGTGAAGGCGTAGCGTTTCCCGGCGAGATCGACGATATAGGTGGCCGCGCCCTCGGTGTGGCCGGGCGTCTCGACCATCTCGATCCGCACATCCTCCCATTTGAAGACTTCGCCGTCAGCGAGCTTGCGGTCCACCCGGAGGTTTTCCCGCGGCTTGAAGGTGTCCGGCTTGTATTGGTAGCGGATGTAGATGTCAAAACCGTTCCAGAAACCGGCGGCGTCCTCGAAAAAGCGCGCCTCTTTCTCCGGCACGGCCACCTTGGTGCCGCCGGCGGCCAGGCCGGGCGTGGCTGCGCACTGGTCGCGGTGGGAATGGGTGTGCAGGACCCAATCGAAAGCGTGGACTCCCAGCGTCCCGGCCAGCTCCCGCACCCGGCCCTCGCCGCTGTCAATCAACAGGGCGCGGTCGCCGCGCTTGATCACGTAAACGTTACAGGCGTCCGGCACCACGAACAGCCCCTCGGCGATCTGCCGGTAACCGGCCGGCTGAGCCGGGAGGCGGGGCAGGCCGAGTCCCACTGTCAGAAGAGCCGCCAGCGAAAGACCGATCGTTGCACCGCGAATTTGCCGTTTCATGAAATCCTCCTTTTTCGGGTCATGACGAGTTCATTTTACCAATAGCCGGGCGGCTTCTTCCTTGATTTTTTCGTACCTGGCGAGGTCGCGGCTGAACGTGTCGACGCTGATCACCAGCTCCATGCACAGGCGCATCGCCTCAGCTTTCAGGCCGCGGTCGGCCAGCAGGTAGATGTATTCTATGTCCTCCATTCCCTTGCGCAGGAGCTCGAGACGGATCGAGCTGACCGGGCCGGAGACGTTTTCCTGGCCGCAGTATTCCTCGATCTCCTCGCCGGGATAAACCAGCGATCCCTCTCCGGCCAGCGGCGCGTTGCATTCGGATTTTTTCCAGGTCACCGGGTCACGCCAGGGGCTTTTCACTTCCGGCCAGAAATTGAGCGCCCAGTAAAGGATGCCTTCGAGGCCGTAGTTATAGGTGATCCAGGCCACGGCCCGCGGGTCGATCCCCGGCTCGTCGATAAAGTAATTGGCCATCGGCCAGGTCTGGTCGCAGGAGATGTACCAGCAGGCATTGTGGCCGGCCGCGAGCTGTCGTACCAGCTCGGCGCGGTTGCCTTCCAGGGCGCTGCCGTGGACCACCCAGTCTGTGGCCACCGAGGCCAGGGAGGGCCAGGAGGGATCTTGCGGCAGAGGTTGTTCGGACACCTGGTAGCCTATCTCGGCGCTGACCGACCGAACCAGCTTACCCCACTCGATCAGCTCCTCGTACTGTTCCCTGGTGCTCGGCTCATCCACCGGACCGAAAAAGGTAAGTTTCTTCTGCCAGCCGTTCTGCCGGTAGTGATCATAGATTCCACCCACCCAGCCGCGCACTTTGCGGTCAAAGGCCGGAGTGAATTTTTCGCGTTCGGCCCGGCGTTCCAGTTCCCGCGGGGCCACCGGGAAGGTGACCCGGCGGTAGGCCGGGTGGCTCAGAAAGTGCTTCTCCCACTTCGAATCCGGCCAGCTCAGCGTCAGAGAGTCGGCGGTTTCCCTGCTCTGTGGCAGGATCAACGGATTTGACCAGGGTTGGAGGCCGCGTTCGAGCATGAAATCGAAATAGGCGACCAGGACGTCATCGAGGCTCCGGCCGGCCAGCCGCCGGTCATCGTAGTAACCCCTGAGCCAGCCGGGCGAGCATTCGAACAGGGCGTACTGATGGAAGGCGGGCGGCAGGTCGAATCCCCGCACGCTAAGCTCCACCGGAAAAGTCTTCAGAACCTTATCTCCGGCCTTGACCCGCACCTCGCCGCCGTAGAGGCCCGCCTTCTGGCCCCTCGGCACCTCGATCTCCACCCAGAACGTCTGGTTGTTGTGGCGCTGCCAGCGGTAGGGAGCGATGTCCACCGGCCGGGTGAGGCGGACCAGGGGATCGGGGTACCATCCCGCTTTGCCGTGTTCGGTGCTCGGCGCGTAGACTTTTACCGCCGGACACAGGTAAACCCGGACGGCCTCCGCCGGCAGCCTGCCGCCCTTCGCCTCGAACGCGCCCGCCTCGATCATCACTGCCTCCAGGCTGTCGCGGTCCACGGCCACGATCATCTGGAAAAAGGCGTGCTCGCCGCCTGCGGCGGCCAGCCTCACCACCCGATCGCTCTCGCTCCAGAGGTGGCTGTTCTTGTCGTAGCCGGTTTCGAGGCGGGTGATTTTGGTTTCGGCCGGTGCGGGCCAGATTTCCACCCCGGCGGGTAGAGAAACCGCCGGCAAGAGACAGCAAATCGCTAACAGCGGCAAAATACGCTTCATCGGACAGGCTCCCTCGGCTGGAAATTGTACGGTGATTCGAACGTAAGACTCGTTTTCTTTTGTTTTGCGTCCGGGCCTTATAATTTATACTCAACTATCTTCAGAGTGGCAACGGTCAGGTTCAAATTCTGTCACCACGGAGAAGCGCCTTGAATTCCCAATTTAAAAAATTCATCGTCCCGCTGTTTGCCGTAATCGGTGTTGCGCTAACCTTCTGCAGCCCCCGGGAGCCGGTCCAGGTTCCCGCGGCGGGCGGCCGGCCGCTCTGGGAAGTACTCGGCCCCGGCGGCGGCGGCTCCACCTTCTTCCCCACTTTCCACCCCACCGACCCGGACCGGATCGCGATCCGCTGCGACATGACCGGGATTTACCTGAGTTCCGACGGCGGCGCAACCTGGAAGATGCACAACCTGCCGAACGGCACGAGCGCGTTCGCTTTCGAGAAGGACAACGCCGAGGTGGTTTACGTGGGGGCCACCGGTTTCTACCGCACGGAAGACTTCGGCGGGAGCTGGCAGCTTCTCCTGCCCCCGGCGGCCGACACCCTGGGCCGGCGCTACGAATCCGACCATGCGGACTTCAATTGGAGGGTGCGCGAGGGCAGCGTCTACCCGCAGGCTGGGGCCGACGTCACTGCGATCCTGGTCCATCCCGACAACCCCGCCACGCTCTACGTCGGGCTGGGCGGCCGTGATGGCGCCGCGGTCTACGTCTCCACCGACCGCGGCCGGTCCTGGAAGCGCACCGCCGAACTCGACAGCCGTGCAGTCGGCCTGTTTTCCGGGCCGGAGGCGCCTGAGGCGATCTACGCCGCCACAGTCCGGGCTATCTACCGGCTGGACACCGCCGGCCGGGAGATTTCCCGCTCGCCCCTGCCCGAGGCGCTGGCGCCGGCCAATTGCGTGGCCGGAGGCTGGGACCCGGAGATCAGCCGGATGCGCTTTTACGCCGTGGGCAGCTCTGTATTGTGGGGCGAAAATCCCCGTCCGCGCGGCGTGTTCGTCTCCGCGGACGGCGGCGAAAGCTGGGAGAGAGTGGACGAGGGGATGGCCGGACTGGCCTCTATCCCGGCCGATCAGGTGCAACAGTCCTTCGACTACGTGGCTACCTCCACCCGCGACAGCCGCACCGCCTACCTGGTCTGCGACCGGTTCATGGACAAGAACCCCCGGGGCGAGGTGGGACACTGGTACGGGATTTTCAAGACCACCGATGCCGGGAACTCCTGGAGCTGGGTCTTCCGGGAGGGAGGGGGCTCGAGCGATTACACCCGGCGCGAGGGCTGGGTGGCGCAAAATATCCACGACTCCTGGTCCAGCCAGGCTTTCGGCGGGGAATTCGTCCGGGTGATCTGCACCGGCGTGTTCCCGGCCGATCCGGAAATCGCGGTCTTCACCGACTGGTACCGGGCAATGAAGACGGCGGACGGCGGCCGCACCTGGAGCGCGCTCTACAGCGAAACCCTGCCGGACAGCTCCGTGAAAAGCCGCGGCCTGGACGTCACCACCTGCTACGGCGTGCATTTTGACCCCTTCGATCCCGGCCATTTCGCGATCAGCTACACCGACATCGCCTACTGGCACACTTTCGACGGTGGCCGCACCTGGCGGCGTTCAGTGGAAGGCATCCCGCCGAGCTGGGACAACACCTGCTACTGGGTGCAGTTCGACCCGGCGGTGAAGGACCGGCTCTGGAGCGCCTGGAGTAGCTGGCACGACCTGCCCAAGCTCAAGATGACCCGCATCCCCGGCTGGAAAACCGGCGCCGTGGGCGGCGTGGCGGCCTCCAGCGACGGCGGCCGGAGCTGGAAAGTGTCCAGCGATGGCCTGCCGGAGAACGCGCCCACCACCTGCCTGCTCCTGGACCCGGCCTCTCCGGCCGGGGCGCGGACCCTCTATGCGACGGTCTACGGCAAGGGAGTCTACCGTTCGACGGATGACGGAGCGACCTGGGAGCGGAAGAACGCCGGCATCGAGGAGCCGGAGCCCAACGCCTGGGAAGTCGTCCTCGGCGCCGATGGCACCCTGTACCTGGTGGTGGCATTCGACGTCATCTTCGACGGCGACAAGCGGGCCCTGCGCGATGGCGCTCTCTACCGCTCCCCGGACCGCGCCGAAAGCTGGCAGAAGGTAACCCTGCCTGCTGGAGTCCGCTTCCCCAACTCGGTGGAAGCCGACCCGCGCCAGGCCGACAGGCTCTTCCTGGCCGGCTGGGCCAGCGTGTCCACCAGCGACTACGGCGGCCGGCCGGCTGGCGGCCAGACCATGGAAAAATCGGAGGGCGGGGTGCTGTACTCCGAGGACGGCGGCCGCTCCTGGCGGCAGGTTTTCGATCCGGAGGCCTACGTCTACGACGTCACGGTCGACCCCGAAAAGCCCGGCCGGGTGTATCTCAACACCTTCATGCACTCGGCATACTGGAGCGACGATTACGGCCGCACCTGGACGAGGATGGCCGGCTACGACTTCCACTGGGGCCACCGCGTGATCCCGGACATTCATCATCCCGGCCAGGTGTACCTGACCACTTTCGGCGGAAGTGTCTGGCACGGCACGCCGGTGGGTAATTGAGGTTTTGCAGGGGAACAGCATGTGCACCCTGTTTATCCCGGATCGTTCACAAATAATTACAAATCCACGTAGGGGAGAGTTTGAAACCCTCCCCTTCGAGAAGAACCCCGAGAGTGTGCTTGCGGCCGGCGGCCGCTGATTGAAAAATACTTGTCATTACCGCTGTAATGTATTAGCTTTAAAATGAGTTTAAACTTCCCTCCTTTCACGGCACAGACCTCCGATCTAATTCGTTTCTTATGGAAGACTACGCCCTCGTACTGGAAAACGTCTCTAAGAAATTCGGCGACACAGTGGCGGTGGACTGCCTGGACGCGGCACTGCCCGCGGGCTGCATCTACGGATTCCTCGGCCCCAACGGCGCGGGCAAGACCACCACTCTGCGCATGGTGATGGACATCATCCGGCCGGACAGCGGCACAATCCGGGTGCTTGGCCACTCGGCGGCCGGCCGGGTCAAGGACGGGATCGGCTACATGCCCGAGGAGCGCGGGCTGTACCGCAAGATGACCGCTCGCCGGGTGCTGTCCTTCATTGCCGGAATCAAGGGAGTGCTGCCGGCCGAGGTGCCGATCGCGGTAAACCATTGGCTGCGTAAGGTGGGTCTGGAGGACCGGGCCGACAGCAAGGTGGAGGAGCTTTCCCGCGGCATGCAGCAGAAGCTGCAGTTCGCCGCCACCGTGGTCAGCGATCCCCAGCTGGTGATCCTCGACGAGCCTTTCAGCGGGCTCGACCCGGTGAATCTCGACCTGGTCAAGGAGGTCATGAGCGGTTTCCGCAGCCAGGGCAAGACCGTGATCTTCTCCACCCACATGATGGAGCAGGCTGAAAAGATCTGCGATTACCTCCTGCTGATCAACAAGGGCCGCAAGGTAATCGACGGCACGCTGGAGCAGATCCGCTCCCGCTACACCTCGGACCGGGTGCTGGTCGAGGCGGAGGACCCGGAATACCTGCCGGGCAGGCTGCCTGGAGTGGCCGAGGTGACCAGGCAGGGCCGGAAGATCGAATTGGTCCTGGCCGAGGGCGGCGACTCGCAGAAAATCCTGCAGGCGCTGGCCGGCCGGACCAGGCTGCGCTCCTGGGAAATCAAGCTGCCCGACCTGCATGAAATCTTCGTCCGGCTGGTCCGGGAGGAGCGATGAACAAGATCCTGCAGGTGGCCGCCAGGGAGTTCTCCGAAACCGTCAGGACCAAGACTTTCCTGATCGGGAGCATAATCCTGCCGATGGTGATGTTCGGCGTCATGTTCTTTATCCAGAGAGCCACCGAGCGAAAGATCAGCGGGCCCCGACCAGACCGGCAGGTGGCGGTCATCAACCGGGAAAGCCGGCTGGCGCCGGAGCTGGAAAAATCGTTCGACAACTTCAACCGCAACAATCCGCAGCGCAGGCTGATACCGCATTTCCTGAACGACGGGGACGAGGAGGAGCTGAAACAGTCCGTGCGTGACGGGGATTTTGTCGCCCTGCTGGTGGTAGAGCCGGAAGTGGTGGCCGGACCGGGCAAAGTTAGGCTGTACACTTATTCCTCGAACGACATGTCCCTGCCTTCCCAGCTTCGGCAGGTGGTGGAGCGCGCGGCCACCAACACCCGCTACCTGGAACGCGGCCTCAGCCCCGAGCTGATCGCCGAGCTGAGGCGGGGGATCGAGTTCGAGGACTACGACCTGGCCGCCGGCGAACAAAACAAGGCCAACCGCGTGGCGAACATGATGGCTCCCTTCTTTTTCCTGATGTTGATGTTTTTCGGAATCATGTTCTCCAGTATGGGTCTGCTGACCAGCATAATCGAGGAGAAGACCAGCCGGATCATCGAGGTGCTCCTTTCGGCGGTGAGTCCTTTCGAATTGATGGCGGGTAAGATCGCCGGCCTTTCGCTGGCGGGGCTGATTGTGGTGGCAGTCTACGGCAGCGGCGGTCTGATCGCCGCGAATAAATTCGGCGTCACCGGGCTGATAAACGTGGAACTGGCCGCCCTTTTCATCGTTTATTTCATATTCTGCTTCGTTCTCCTGTCTGCGATATTCACGGCTATCGGCTCGATGTGCAATAACATCCGCGAGGCCCAGAACTACAACTCCCCGATTATGATCATGATGATGATCCCGATATTTTCGTGGTCCCTCATCTCAGAGGACCCCAACGGGACCCTGGCCGTGGCCCTCTCTTTCATCCCGCCGATAACTCCATTCGTAATGGTTCTGCGGATTGCGACGCTGCCCCAGGTGCCCTGGCTGCAGGTGGCGCTCACCCTGGTTCTTCTGGTGGTGAGTGTTCCGGCCGTGGTCTGGGTCTGCGCCCGCATCTTCCGCACCGGCATCCTGATGTACGGCAAGCCGCCCTCCCCGGTTGAAATCTTCCGCTGGGTGCGCCAGTCCTGAGCGGAGCCTGAAAAGGCTTTGAATTCCCCGGCTCCTATACATATTTTTAATTAATCTCTTGATTCACATGCATTATAAGCTATATTTTAATAATGAGCCTTTGCCTTATGGCATAAAGGCCGCTTTCAGAAATGCTCAAAGGAACAGTGGAAGCTGATGAAATATATAGATGAAGAGAACCCCTATGAAGGACCTATGAGCAAAGTTCTGTTAGTTGCCGTGATTATTACCGCCATGGCAAGTATTGCCTGCAGCGAAGACAGAGACGTCTGGGCTCCAAACTCTTCCTCTTCAGGTTACAGCGGGGAAAATTCAACCACCAACCAAAATAATGACAATGGCCCTTTAAATAGAGAAGGAACTGTAGTCAGTGGCGATTCCATAGCTTCCACTCACTAATAATATACTGGAATAACAAAGCTTTAACACCTGATCCGGTTGTCAACGTCAATCAGCAGGATAGCCGGCTGGTACGGGCCTGTATCCTCTTAATGTGGTAATGGTACACTAAAGTCTTCGCCTGAAGGCGAAGACTTTTCTCCGATTCCCCGATTGGGACATTAATCCAGATTCGACAGTTGGGCAGCAAAATGATTGATAGAATGGGGCGGCCTTGGGGCCGCCCATTCCCGTTATAGTGCGGGGCAGCGGTCGTACTCGAACGTGATTCCCGAATGACCGCGCCGACCTCCTGGCCTGCAGCCCCACCTGCTGTTATTATTAATCGTTTCTCTCTACATTTGAAAGTCTCTACCTATCTATGGGACAACTCGTTATATAATCTCACCCAAGGAGTCCCCATGCCCGCCTCCTCAACTAAGCTTGCCTGGGGCATAATCGCCGCCGGCAAGATTGCCCGCAAATTTTCGCGCGGAGTGCAGCATTCGCTTACCGGCAGGCTAGCCACGGTGGCCGCCCGCGACCTGGAGCGCGCCCACGGTTTCGCCCGCGAATTCGATATCCCGGCGGCTTACGGCAGCTACCAGGAGCTGATCGAGGACCCGGCGGTGGAGGCGGTTTACGTGGCTACGCCCCACCCGCTGCACGCCGAGTGGGCGATCGCGGCGGCCCGGGCCGGCAAGCACGTGCTCTGCGAAAAGCCGCTCGCTATGAACCGCGCCCAGGCGGGGAGGGTGGTGGCAGCCGCCCGGGAGAACGACGTGTTCCTGATGGAAGCCTTCATGTACCGCTGCCACCCGCAGACGGCCCGGCTGGTGGAGCTGGTGGCCTCGGGAAGGATCGGGGAGGTCCGGGCGATCCGGGCCACGTTCAGCTACCTGGGCAGCTACGATCTGGCCAGCCCCAAGCTCGACAAAAAGCTCGGCGGCGGCGGCATCCTCGACGTGGGCTGCTACCCGGTGAGCCTGTGCCGGCTGGTGGCGGGCGTGGCCCAGGGAAAGGCTTTCGCCGAACCGGAAAGTGTGCAGGGCATGGCCTTCATCGGCCGGGAAAGCGGCGTGGACGAATACGCCGCCGCCACCCTCACCTTCCCCGGCGGGATCATCGCTCAATGCGCCTGCGGCGTGCAGCTGCAGATGGATAACCAGGTGCTGGTATTCGGCACCCGTGGGCGGATCGAGGTGGCGATGCCGTGGTTCTGCAGCGGGATCGAGGGCGGCACGGGCCACATCCTGGTGCTGGACAACCGGGGCGACCTGGTCGAGGACGTTGAAATCACCACCGACCGCTGGCTGTACGGGATCGAGGCGGACGTGGTGGCCGAAAACCTCGAACGCCGGCAGGCGCCCCACCCGGGGATGAGCTGGGAAGACTCCCTGGGCAACATGGACACCCTCGACCGCTGGCGCGAAGAAGTGGGCCTGGAATACGACAGCGACCGGGAGACCAGAGAATGGGATACCGCGCAGGACATGCCCTACTGATCCTGATCGCCAACCTCGGCTTCGCCGCCCAGCCGGAGGGCATGGTGCTGGTGCCGGCGGGTCCGTTCGAAATGCAGGTCGAATACCGCTGGCGCGAAGGCCTGTCTTTCGACAGACTCGTGTCCGACGACCGCGGCCAACGATACACAGTCGACCGCCGGGTCGACCTGCCCGCCTTCTGGATCGACCGCACAGAAGTGACCAACGAACAGTTCAGGAAGTTCCTCGACGCCGCCGGCTACCGGCCGCGCTGGCCGGAAAACTTCCTGCGCCACTGGACCAACGGCACCTGGCCGCGGGGGCAGGCCCGCCATCCGGTGGTGTGGGTCAGCCTGGAGGACGCGCGAGCTTACGCTGCCTGGGCGGGGAAGAAGCTGCCGACCGAGGAGCAGTGGCAGAAAGCGGCCCAGGGAACGGACGGCCGCCCCTGGCCCTGGGGCAACCTGTTCGATCCGGCTCGCGCCAATGTAGAGAGCGGCGCCAGCCTGCCGGTGGCGAGCTTCCCCCGGGGAGCTTCCCCTTACGGCTGCCTCGATATGACCGGCAACGTCTGGGAATGGACCGAATCGCTGGCCTCGGACGGCTACCACTATTATTCCTGGATCCGGGGCGGCAGCTTTTACCGGGCGCAGGGCAGCCGCTGGCAGATGGCGGGCGGGGCGATACCGGTGTATGGGCGGGAAAAGTTCTGGCACATGACCCCCGCGCTCGGACGGCTGGCCACCGTGGGTTTCCGCTGCGTGATGCCGGCGGAAAAGTAATAGATACTCGAACAAATCCCCCGGTTGTACCCCTGCTAAAAAGGGGTATACCGAATTCCCCCCTTAGAAAAAGAGGGGTCAGGGGAGATTTTCTCAAACATTTTAACTTATTAATTCTCAATCGATTAAATAAATCGTATACCTTATCTTCAGGCCTGCGAATGATGATCGGCTCTCGTCCGCTGCTGTTGCTCCTCCTGCTGGCCCGGCCCGCCGCCCCGGCGACAGTCGAAGTGCGCTACCTGCCCGACCGGGAAAACGCCCGCCGGGTGGTGCTGGAAAATGAAAGCTTCAGCTACACGCTCCTGATCGACCGGGGGGTGTATCTGGAAAAGGCGCTGAACCGGGCCGCCGGGACCGACTACCTGGCGGGAAACCCGCCGCTGCTTCTGGTCGCCACGCCGGGCGACGGCACCGCCCATCCCGGTTACCAGCTCTTCCGCCTGGAAGAAGCCGCAGGGGAAAACGGCCCCGCAGTGATGGTATATCAGGAATCCGCTTTCGTGGAAAACCCGCTGCGCTTCACCCACAGGCTCGAGCTCGACCCGGAGGGCGGGCTCCTCTGGAGCCTGGCTGTGGAGAACCGCTCCGGGATGCCCTGGCGCGAGCCTGTGACCTGGCCGTTCAGGATGCGCTTTCCCTTCATCCAGGACTACCTCCCGGCCGGGGATGAGGGTGCGCACCGGCTGATTCCGGCCGGCGCGGGCCTTTACGCCATCGATTCGGTGGACATCTGCCCGCTCTACTTCACCTCCGGTTCGGAGCGCCGGCTGCCGGTGGACGTCTGGAGCGAGCGTGTCGGCCTGGGCCTCTGCTTCGACTTCTCCAGCGCGGATGACGGCCTGGGCGGCCAGTGGCGTTTCGACGGTGGAGCCGATTTCCGTTCTAAAGTTTTCAGCCTGCGGGTCGCACCCGGAAGCAAAATCGACCGGCTGGCCCAATGCCGGGTCGTGCCCCACCGGGGAGACTGGCACCGGGCCTTCGACGAGTTCAAGCATGGCCTGCGCAGCCGGTTCGACTTCCAGTATTACAACCGGCCTGGTCACGAAAGCTTCCGCCGGCTGTTTGTCTCCCATTTCACTTTCCTTTACGGCCACGACATCTACGACCCCGACAGCAACCGTTTCGCAATCGACCGGTTCCTCGACGAGGGCGAGGCCAATTTCGGCGGCTACGACTATATCCTGCTCTGGCACGACTATCCGCGCACCGGCCTGGACAACCGCGACCAGTTCGACTTGTACGAAGACCTGCCCGGCGGGCTGGCGGGACTGGGCAAGCTGGTCGAGCGCTGCCACGGCCGCGGAGTGAAGGTGTTCATTCCGTACAAGCCGTGGGACGTGATCCACCGGCCGGCCGGCGAACATTTCGCCCAGGAGGCGCGGATAGTCCGCCAGACCGGCGCGGACGGCATCTTCCTCGACACCATGAGCGAATCGGACCGGGAGTTCCGGCACGAGTTGGACCGGGTCAATCCGGACGTGGTTTTCGTCTCCGAGGGCCGGCCTTCCCTCGAAGCCTCGCAGTTAGTGACCGGGAGCTGGAATCAGAGCGGGGACGAATCAAACCGCATGCCGGCCGTGGACCTTTTCCGTTTCGTCTTCCCGGAGCACAACGTGCACAACATCAACCGCGGCGCCAGAAAACGGGAAGAGCTGGTTTACAACGCTATTTTCAACGGAGTGGGACTGATCGTCTGGGAAGACATTTTCGGAGAAATCAATCCATTCAGCTGGCAGGAGCGGGTGCTGATCCGGCGCTACAACCGGATCGTCCACGAGAACGCCGACGCCTTCCTTTCGCCGGCTCCGGTGCCGCTCTTTCCCACTTTGCGCCGCAACTTTTACGTCAATTATTTCCCCGCCGCCGGTAAGCGGGTCTATACCGGCTGGCAGCGCGCTCGGGAGAAAGTCAGCCGCTGGACGGATGACCGGCTGATCGGGCCGATCCTCGAAGCCGACTGCCCGCCGGGCTGGCATTTCGTCGATCTCTGGAACCATCAGCCGGTACCGGTGCAGCTCATCGATGAGAAAAGCGTGCTGTCCCTGAGAGAAGAGACCGCCAGCCCCATGTACGTGATCGCGGGCTTCCCATCATTAATCGAAACCCGCGCGGAAGGGGGCTTGATAACGATCCGGGTGGACAATCCGCCCGCGGCCGGGGTGATCGAAGTCAACACGGTGGACAATCTCACCCTGCAGGAAGAGGAAAAACTCACACTGCCGGCCGGCGGCGGCACGGTGGACCTGTCGTCCCTCGAGCTCGATTTCCCTTACATCGTCCTGGTCAAGCTGAAGCTGGACGGCCGGCTGGTGGATGAAGCAGTCATCGAGCTGGGCTGGAAAAAGTTCTGACTTTCTTTTTGCAGACAACCAACTGATAATGCGAAAAATTTTCAATTACCGTTGCATTGATCTGCAAGTTCAATTAAATTCTATTCAGTAAGTTGACATTGGTTATCGCTTCGGCTGCCGGAGATCTTACCGGAACTTAAGAGCCTGCCATGCTGAGAAATGTTTGGGGCGCGGTCAGCCTGTTTCTGCTGATTTCTTTCGGACGGGCGGCGGCGGCGGACATCGACTATTCCTTCCTGACCACCCTGGGATTCACCGGCCTGGACCGGGAATCTCAGATCAACACCATGTTCCGTGGCGATGATCCGTTCAACCCGGTGCGGGTCACGGCCTTCGCCGAGAGCTGGATCAGCCCCAAAATCGGCGTGTTCCTCGAATTCCTCTGGGACCAGGGTGCGCAACATTCAGGAGGAGACACCAAGCCGCGGGTCAACGGGGCCTATGCCGTGGCGCGGCCCTGGAACACGGACAAGATACTGTTTAAAATAGGCCTGGTCCCCTCCCCGTTCGGCGCCTGGGCCCCGCGCACTTACGCCGACCGCAATCCCCTGGTTGGTCTGCCCCTGATGTTCCACTACCGTACGCCGATAGAGTACGACGAACTGCCGGAGGACGAGGACGAACTGTTCAGCTATCGCGCTGAACGGGGCCTGCCGATCGCCTACGACGCCTGCTGGAACCAGGGAGTGATCGCTTTCGGGTTCGCCGGCAAATGGGAATATTCATTCGGAGTAACCAAGGAGGCAATCTCAAGTCCCAGGTCTTACGGAAATGATGGAGCTAATTTCATCGGACACCTCGGCTGCAGGCCGATTGTCGGCCTGCGCCTGGGGACATCGCTGGCTTACGGCAGCTACCTGGGCGCTAATACCGCCAACCTGCCGGCCGGCATGAACGAGCGCGAGCCCAAGCAGATCGCTTTCGCCGCGGATTTCAGCTACGAGTATGCCTATACCAGTATTTTCGCCGAAGCGGTGCGGAACAAGTGGGAGGTACCCACCCTGGCTGAGGACCTAGGCTGCAGCGCCTGGTACCTGGAACTGAAACAGAAGCTCAGCGCCGGCTTTTACCTGGCCGGCCGGATCGACCGCCTGACTTACAACGAGCACACCGATTCAGCCGGCGAGCGATTCACCTGGGGCTACGACCTCTGGCGCTACGAAACCGGGTTCGGTTATACATTCACCCGGGGAGTGACGGTCAAGACAGTCTGGCAGCACAACAACTTCGATGATGATCTCAAAGAGGATGTGGACCTGCTCTGCACCCAACTCGTGCTCACTTTCTGAAAAGAGCCCTGTCATGAAAGCTTTCCTGTCCGCCGCCTTCTGTTCACTGGTAATTCAGGCCGCCGGCCAGGCCGCCACGATTCACGGGAAAGTGAGCCTGCCGGCCAAACCGGCCCAGTCCGCGCCCGCCTCCAGTTACTCGCGGGGAGTCTATCTCCCCTCGGCGCCCGGCCAAGACTCCGAGCCGGCCGGGCCGGCCGAGAATTCTTATATCGTGGTCTGGGCCGTACCGGTGGACCAGCCTGCGCCTTTCGTACCGCCGAAGGAGAAACTCGAGATCCGCCAGCAGGACAAGACCTTCGTCCCGCACGTGCTCCCGGTCCAGGTGGGCAGCACCGTGGGCTTTCCCAACCTCGACCCACTCTACCATAACGTCTTCAGCTACTCCCATGCCAAGCGGTTCGATCTGGGACGCTACCAGAAAGGCAAAAGCAAGGAAGTCACCTTCGACAAGGCGGGCATCGTGGAAGTCTACTGCGAGATCCACGAAAACATGCTCGCCTACATCGTGGTGGTCGACTCTCCTTACTTTACCCGGGCGGACAGCGAAGGCTCCTACGAGATTAACGCGCCTCCCGGCAAGTACCGTCTTTTCGCCTGGGTCCCCAACCGTTCCAGCGAAGCGGTCCAGTTAGACCTCACGGCGACCGGCGCTGCAATTGATTTGTCATTCTGACCCGCCTGTTTGACAGTCCTGTCATCCCGGTAGTATAATTCGGGCATGATCCGGAGGTAATCCGCATTGTTCCGCAGGCTGCGCTATAAAATAACCGCCTATTTCGCCGCGCTGATGGTGGTGGTGATGGCGCTGGTGCTGCTGGTGGTGAACGTCCTGGTCAGCCGCAACACCAACACGGTGATCGAGCAGCGGTTCAACGAGGCGCGCCGGTTGTTCGAAAGGCAATTGCAGGGCGGAATCGACCGGCTGACCTCCTTCGGCATGGTCGTCTCCCGCGATCCGAGGCTGACTGCCGCCACTTCCACCGGCGACCACCTGACCGTGCTCGATCTGGCCGCCACCCTTCAGAGCCAGGTGAAAAGCGATCAACTGACAGTGGTCGATGAAATGGGGCGGGTGCTGGCCCGGGTCCATGAGCCGGACCGGTGGGGCGACGACCAGAACGCCGATCCGATGATCGCCGACGCCCTCAAGGGCCAGACCCAGGCGGGACTGCTGACTGGCCGGGACTCCCTGTACCAGGTAGTCACCGTGCCGATCGTTTCCGGAGGCCATAAGATTTCCGGCGCCCTGCAGCTTGCCTTCCGGATCGATGACAAGTTCGCCCGCGAGGTCAACTTCACCGGTACGGATATCTCCTTCCTGGTGGGCAATCAGATCGTGGCCTCCTCCCTTTCAGCGGAACACCAGATCGAACTCGAGGCTTTCATCGGCAATCCCCGGGCCGGCGCCGGCATGCGTTCCACCCGGGACGGGTCGGCCGGTGCGCCCCTGGATGTCGTACTGAGAGGGGAGCGCTACCGCTGCGCCGTGGTCAATCTTCCGATCCCCGAGGCCCATTACGTAATCCAGCGCTCGATCGACCGCGAGAAAGCCTATCTCGTCCAGCTTCAGTGGCTGTTGGTCCTGGTGGGCTTCGTTTCGCTGGGTATCGCCACTTTCGTCAGCGTCTTTCTGGCCCGGGGTATCGCCCGGCCGGTTTCGCAGCTTGCCGAACTCAGCGCCCGGGTGGCCGGCGGCGACTACGAGGTCAGTTTCGAATCCACTGCCCGCGACGAGATCGGGGCCCTGGCCGAATCCTTCAATCACATGACCGACAGCCTGCGCAAGTACGTCGAGGAGCTGCAGAATCACCGCCGCAACCTGGAGCGCAAGGTCGAGGAGCGGACCGCCGAACTGGCGGCGGCCAACCGGGAGCTGGAATTGCGCAACGTGCGGCTGAGCGAGCTGAGCGAACTGTCGCTGGCCAGTTTCCACGACCAGAAGCAACTGTTCACCGCGGTCACGGACACGGCCCGCGCCCTGCTGGAGGCCGACCTCGCCGTCCTCGGCAAGCTCGACGACGGCGACGACTGCCGGCTGTTCTCCGTTTCGAGCGAAAATGAGCGATTCAGCGCAGAGGACGGCAACCTCGGTTTCCTGAAGCACTATTATAAACAAGATCCCGACCGTGAAGTCCTGATCCTGCAGATCGAGGAGACGGTGGACGGCGGGAGTAAAGGCTCCGGCGAAACAGTGACTTTCCGCAGCTTCGTGCGCACCCTGGTGACGGTTAACGAGCGGCATTTTGCTTCCCTCTGCCTGCTCAGCCGCCGGCCGGACGCCTTCTCGCCGCAGGATGTGGAAGTGCTGGGCATCCTGCGCCGGATCCTGGCGGCTGAAATTGAGCGCAGCGAATGGGAGCGGCAGATTCTGGCGTATGCCGCGGAGGTGGAAAAGGCGAACCGGGCCAAGAGCCAGTTCCTGGCCAACATGAGCCACGAGCTGCGCACTCCGCTCAACGCCATCATCGGCTTTTCCGAGCTGATGGACACCGGCTCCCCGGGGCAGCTCAACGACAAGCAGAAGCGCTACGTGTACAACATCCTCACCAGCGGCAGGCACCTGCTGGCCCTGATCAACGACATCCTCGACCTCTCCAAGGTCGAGGCCGGCATGCTGGATATGAATCCCGAGCGCTTTATCTTAGCCGACGCCCTGCTCAGCACCGAATCCCTGATCCGCGGCTATGCCGCCAAGAAAAAAGTCACCATCACGTTCAACTGTTCCGAAAAAATCTCCATGCTCAAGGCCGACCAGACCCGCTTCAAGCAGATTCTGTTCAACGTCCTCTCGAATGCGGTCAAGTTCACTCCCGAGGGCGGCTCGATAGAGCTTTCCGCCGGGCCGCTCGAGGACATCTCCCGCTACGAAAAAACCGCGAATCTGGAACCCGGACCTTACCTCATGGTATCAGTCAAGGACAGCGGGATCGGGATCGCTCCCGAGGACCACGACAAGGTCTGGGGAGAATTCCAGCAGGTGGACAGCTCCTATACCCGCAAGCAGGAAGGCAGCGGGCTGGGCATGACGCTCACCCGGAGGCTGGTGGAAATGCAGGGCGGCGCGATCTGGTTCGAAAGCCAGGCGGGAGCCGGCACCACCTTCCACTTCGTCCTGCCGGTGGAGGGAGTTAAGGCTGAACAGCCGCCGTTAGCCGGCCGGAAATCCGACTGAAAGGACAGGGGATGGCCAAGCGAGACGAAGACCGGGTAAGCGGTAAGATTCTGGTGGTGGACGACCAGCCGCTCAACGTCGAGCTTCTGGAAGCCGACCTGTTGGAATACGGGTACGAGGTGGTCACCGCTTACGACGGCGTCACCGCGCTGGAAAAAGTAATCCGGGACCTGCCCGATCTGATCCTGCTGGACGTGATGATGCCGGGTATGGACGGCTTCGAGGTCTGCCGGCGGCTCAAGGGCAATCAGGAGACCGTGCTGGTGCCGATCGTGATGATCACCGCGCTCAGCGAAAAAGCCGACCGGATCAAGGGGATCGAAGCCGGAGTGGACGATTTCCTCACCAAGCCCTACGACCGGCAGGAGCTGCAGGCGCGGGTCAAAAGCCTTTTGCGGGTAAAGCATTACACGGACGAGCTGGAGCGGGCCGAGGCGGTGATCGCCAGCCTGGCCCTGGGAGTGGAGGCCAAGGACAGCTATACCGAAAACCATTGCGAGCGCCTGTCCCGCTACAGCGTTTCCCTGGGAAAAAAGTTCAACCTGCCCGCCGAACAGCTCAGGGCCCTCAAGCTCGGCGGCACTCTCCACGACGTGGGCAAGATCGGTATCCCGGACGCGATCCTGCACAAGAAAGGCCGGCTCACCGAGGAAGAGTACAGTATCATGCGTCAGCACCCGATTATCGGCTACAATATCTGCAAGCCCCTGCGTTCGCTGCGCCACGTGCTGCCGATCATCCGCCACCATCACGAACGCCTCGACGGCACGGGCTACCCCGACGGCCTGGCCGGAGAGGACATCCCGCTCACCGCGCGCATCCTCACCGTGGTGGACGTTTACGACGCCCTGCGCACCGAACGGCCGTACAAACCCGCCTATGATCACGACAAGGCGATGAAAATCATTCATGAAGAAACCGCAAAAGGCTGGTACGATCTGAAAGTGGTGGACAAATTCAAAGACTTGCATCTGGAGGCCCGATGAGTTCGCCGCTGGTGCTGGTGGTCGAGGACAACGAAATGAACATGGAGCTGATCACCGACGTGCTGGAGCTCGCCGGCTGGAAAGTGCTCCCGGCCACCGATGCTGACAAGGGGCTGAGGCTGGCAGCCGAACATCTCCCGGACATCATCCTGATGGACATCCAGCTCCCCGGCATCGACGGCCTGGAAGCTACCCGGCTTCTCAAGGACAATCCGGTGACCAGCGCCATCCCGGTGGTGGTGGTCACCTCCCACGCCATGAAAGGCGAGCGGGAGAGAGCGGACGAGGCGGGCTGCCAGGGCTATTTCTCCAAGCCGATCAATGTCTCCACCCTGGTGGACAACCTGCGCAGGCTCCTGCCGGAAGGCAAATAAGACGCCCTCCGGTTCCCGGATAAATTTTCCCGCTGCAACCAGGCCCGTTCCATATGCGCCGCTTCAGGTATTTATTCTTTCCGGCCCTTTTCTGCTTTTGCCTGCTGCTTGCGCGGCCGGCCTCCCCGCAATCCGAATCATTTAGTGCAGCCAAGCCGGTCTGGCCCCAGGGGCTGGAGCGCGAAATGAACCTGACTGTCGGTTTCCGCACGGTTTTCGACCGGCCGGAAAACGGCCGGGCCGTGCTCCGGCTGGCCGGAAGCAGCCTATACCGGGTCTATCTGAACAGCAGGTTCGTCCTATACGGGCCGGCGCGCGCCGCCCACGGCTATTACCGCCTGGACGAAGTGGACCTCTCGAAATTTCTGCGGCCGGGCGGCAACCTTCTGGCCGTGGAAGCCGCCGGCTACAACGTCAACAGCTATTACCTGCTCGACGAGCCGGCCTTTCTGCAGGCGGAGGTAATTTCCGGCAACCGGGTGATCGCCGCCACCGGCCGGGAAAGCGACTTTACCTCGGCAATCCCGGGCGAAAGGGTGCAAAAGGTACCCCGCTACAGCTTCCAGCGCACCTTCACCGAGGTCTGGCGTCTGGCACCAGGTTCCGGCCTCTGGCGCACAGCTCCGGCCGGGGCGTTCGAGGCGGTTACGCAGGCGGTCCAGCCTGAGAAAAAACCGATCCCCCGCCGGGTGCCCTACCCCGAATTTACGGTCCGGCGGCCGTACTGGCAGCTTGCCGCCGGCAGGCTCGAACCGGGCCCGGCGCCGGAAAAACCCTGGTACGACCGCGCAGTCAGCGGGATCGGGCCGGACTACAAGGGCTACCCGCTCGACCGGTTGGAGGCCAATCCCACCCTCGAAGTGCAGAAGCTCCGCACCGTCAGCCGCAGCCCGGTCAACCTTCCCCTGCACTCCGGGTCCGAGCTTGAAATGAGTGGGCCGAGCTGGCGCCTGGTCGATTTCGCCGCCAACCTCACGGGGCTGGTGGGCCTGGAGGTCGAGGCCGCCGATTCGAGCACGCTCTACCTGACTTTCGATGAAGTGCTGACCGGGGAGCAGGACGTGGACTTCAGCCGGCTGGGCTGCTCGAACGTGATCGCGCTCGAGCTGGCTCCCGGCGGCTACCGGTTCGAATCGTTCGAGCCGTACACCCTGCGCTACCTCAAGCTGAACCTGGCCCGGGGCCGGCTGACCGTTAAAAACCTCAGCCTTCGCGAATACGCCAATCCTCAGGCCGGCCGGGCGAGTTTCGAGGCCGGCGACAGGCGGCTGGTGCGTCTTTTCGAGGCAGGCCGGGAAACTTTTCGCCAGAACGCGGTGGACCTCTTCACCGACTGTCCATCCCGCGAGCGCGCCGGCTGGCTCTGCGACAGCTACTTCACCGCCCGCGCCGGCTTCGACCTGACCGGCGGCGTTGAAATCGAGAAAGCCTTTCTCGAAAACTTCGTCCTCCCGGACAGCTTCGCCCGCCTGCCGGCCGGCATGCTGCCGATGTGCTATCCGGCGGACCACACGCGCGGGACTTTCATCCCCAACTGGGCGCTCTGGTTCGTGCTCGAGCTGGAGGAGTACCTGGCCCGCAGCGGCGACCGCGAGCTGGTGGAGGCGTCCCGGCCCAAGGTGCTGGCCCTGTTCGACTACTTCGCGCGTTTTGCCAACCGCGACGGCCTGCTCGAGGGGCTCGAAAGCTGGGTCTTCATCGAATGGTCGGCGGCCAATCAGTTCACCCAGGACGTCAGCTACCCCTCCAACTTCCTCTACGCCGCCGCCCTGGAAGCGGCCGGCAGGCTATATGGCCTGCGGGAACTCACCGAGCGAGGGGAAAACGTGAGGCGCACGGCCGGCCGGAGGGCTTTCGACGGAGAATTTTTCGTGGACAACGCCGAACGCACCCTGGGCTGGCTGCACAACACGAAAAACCGGACGGAGGTCAACCAGTATTTCGCCTTTTATTTCGAGGCTGCCGCACCCGAAAGCCAGTCGGAACTCTGGCGCAGGCTGGTGGAAGTATTCGGTCCGCGGCGCGACCCGGCCAGCCAGTTTGCAACAGTGCACCCGGCGGCGCCCTTTATCGGCAAAATGCTGCGGCTGGAGGTGCTGTCGCGCCGCGGCCTGTGCCGGCAAGTCGTGAGCGAGGCGCTCGACTACTACCTGCCGATGGCCGAACGCACCGGCACGCTCTGGGAGTTCGACGGCGCGCGGGCCAGCTGCAATCACGGCTTCGCCAGCCACGTCTGTTCCGTGCTGCTGCGCGACTGCCTGGGAATTTACCGGGTGGACCCGCCGGCCCGCGAAGCGACGATCCGGCTGGGCGACGCCGGCCCCGCCTGGTGCCGGGGCAGCCGGCCAGTGCCCGGCGGCGATATCCACCTGGCCTGGCGCAAGGACGGCGGCAAATTATACTACCAGGTGAGCGCCCCGGACGGCTGGAAGGTGAAGGTGGAAAACAACAGCGGGCTGGAGAGCGTGCCGGAATAAGAGTGAGTGTGTGTCTAACTCCTTAAAGGGCTTGTCAGTGCAATGTGAAGTTGTTATATTCCGCCTGCTTTTTCCCTAAATTCAAAAATTTACGGATCAAAGCCCGCGTGGGCCGAGGAGTAATTCCCGATGACCAGGAAACGCATAACCAAAAAGCAGTTGAAAGAAGACGCCTTCGTGACCGCCGCGTTCGAGGCAGAACATTACTTACGGGAACATTTAGGCCTGATAATCGGCGGGGTGCTGGGCGCGGTGGCGCTGGTCGGGCTGGTCTGGATGTTCGTCAACTACCGGATCGACAGGCGGGACCAGGCCTCCCTGGCGCTGTTCAAGGCCGAAGTGACCTACCTCAACGGGCAGTTCGCCATCGCGGCCACCGATTTCGAAAACCTGGCCAACCAGTACTCCGGCACGCTGGAAGCAGCCAAGGCACTTTACCTGGCGGGCGACTCCTTCTTCAAGGACGGGGATGTGGACCGGGCGCTGGAAATGTTTAACCGCTGCCGCGAGGAAATGAGCTCCAGCGATCCGCTGATGGTGAACCTCCTGACCGGGATCGGCGCCTGCCACGAACAGCTCAAGGAATACGATCAGGCCGAACAGCTTTACCGCCAGGCGGAGCAGGAGGCCGAATACGACTTCCAGAAGGTGGAAGTGCTGAGCAGCCTGAGCCGGGCGCTGAGGCTGGCCGGCCGCGAAACGGAGGCGATCGACGTGCTGACCAGCATCATCGACCGCTTCCCGGACAGCCCGCGCAAGGGCGAGTTCATCGAGCTGCGGGCCGAGCTGCAGGCCAGGAGCCAGGCCGCGGCCAAAAGCTGAAAACCAGAAAGTCTTCGAATATAAAAAGGGGCGCACGCAGCGTGCGCCCCTTTTTAATAGCCGTGGAGCACAGGCGGGCCGGCTTAAGCTCGATGTTCTTTCAGGCTCTCCCCGGCCCGCTCGATCTGCTCGGCCACCGCCTCCGGCGCGGTCCCTCCGGTGGACCGCCGCGCCGCCAGGGACGCCTCGAAATCCAGCACTTCGAGCACGTCTTCCCCGAAAAGCTCGCTCTCCTCGCGATAGACTTCCACCGGCAGCTCGCGAAGCCCCACCCGGCGCTCCTCGCACTGGCGCACCACCAGGCCCACGGCATCGTGGGCCTGGCGGAACGGCAGGCCCCTGGCCACCAGGTAATCCGCCAGGTCGGTAGCCAGCAGGAAATCGTCCAGGCTGGCTTTCATCGCCTCGACGTCGAACTGCAGGGTCAACACCACGCCGGTGGTCACCGCCAGCGACATGGCCAGCGTGTCGAAGCTGTCAAACAGCGGCTCCTTGTCCTCCTGCAGGTCCTTGTTGTAGGTGGAAGGCAGGCCCTTGAGTGTGGACAGCAGCCCCGCCAGGTCGCCGATCACCCGGCCGGTCTTGCCGCGCACCAGCTCCAGCGAATCCGGGTTCTTCTTCTGCGGCATCAGGCTGCTGCCGGTGGTGAAAGCGTCGCTCAGCCGGACGAACCTGAACGGCGAGCTGGCGTAGATTATCAGGTCCTCGGCCAGCCGGGACAGGTGTGTCATCGCGATGGCCGCCGAGCCGATGAATTCGGCCACGAAGTCGCGGTCGCTCACGGCGTCCATGCTGTTGGCCGAGATGCGGGAGAAGCCGAGTTTTTCGGCCAGGAACCGGCGGTCGATCCCCACCGAATTGCCGGCCAGGGCGCCCGCGCCCAGGGGCAGTTCGTCCGCGCGGCGCTCGACTCCGCAAAACCGGCTGCGGTCGCGGCCGAACATCCAGAAGAACGACAGGAGCCAATGGGCCGCGCTCACCGCCTGCGCCTGCTGCAGGTGGGTAAAACCCGGCATGATTGTCCGCACGTGGCCGCGGGCCTGCTCCAGGAGCGCTTTCTGCAGCCCGTCCAGGGCCGCGTCCAGCTCGCCCACGGCGCGCCTCACCCACAACCGCATGTCAGTGGCCACCTGGTCGTTCCGGCTACGGCCGGTATGGAGCTTACCGCCCACCGGGCCGACGATTTCGGTGAGCCGGCGTTCGACCGCCATGTGGATGTCCTCGTCCGACTCGCTCCAGATGAACCTCCCACCCTCGATTTCGCCGGACACCTGCTCCAGTCCCTCGATCAGGGAGGCGCACTCTGCCTCCGTGATCAGCCCGGCGCGTCCCAGCGCCTCGGCGTACGCCCGGCTGCCCTCGATGTCCTCGCGCCACAGCCGGCGGTCGAAGCCGATCGAAGCGTTGAAATGCTCCATCAGCTTGTCGGTGGCGCCCGAGAATCGGCCGCTCCAGAGTTTGTGCTTGTTATCCGTCATGATTTCCGCCAGCAGATATTATTTGTCGAAATTGCGCCGGCCCGAGGGCCGGGCGCCCTCACGGTCGAGCAGCGCTTCCACGGTGAGCGGCAGGCCGAAAATATTGATGAAGCCTTCCGCATCGTGCTGGTTGTAGACGTCCTCTTCGCCGAAAGTGGCGTATTCCTGGCGGTAGAGCGAATGCGGGCTCCTGCGTCCGGCGCAGATGATGTTACCCTTGTACAGCTTGAGCCGGACTGTGCCGCTGACGAACTTCATCGCCTCGTTGACGTGCGCGTCCATCTGCTCCCGCAGATTGGTGAACCACTGGCCGTTGTAGACCAGGTGGGCGTACTTGAGGGCCAACTGGTCCTTCCAGAGGAGGCTTTCGCGGTCGAGGCAGATCGATTCGAGCTCGCGCAGGGCGAAGACGATGATCGAGCCGCCGGGGGTCTCGTACACGCCCCGGCTCTTCATGCCCACCAGCCGGTTCTCCACCATGTCCACCCGGCCGATACCGTTTTGCCCGCCGATCAAGTTCAGCTTCTCCACCAGCGCCACCGGTCCCAGTTTTTCGCCGTCGACTGCCACCGGGACGCCCTGCTCGAACTCGAGTTCGACAGCGGTGGGCTTGTCGGGAGCCTTCCGGGGGGACACCGTGAGCTTGAACATCTCCTCGCTGGGTTCGTTCCACGGGTCTTCCAGCTCTCCACCCTCGTGGCTCAGGTGCCAGAGGTTTTCGTCCCGCGAGTAGATCTTGGCCTTGGTGGCCTGCACCGGAACGTTGTGCGCGGCCGCGTAGTCGATTGCGTCCTCGCGGCTGCGGATGTGCCATTCGCGCCAGGGAGCGATGATTTTAAGCCGGGGATTGAGAGCCTTGGTGGTGAGCTCGAAGCGCACCTGGTCGTTGCCCTTGCCGGTGGCGCCGTGGCTCACCGCGTCCGCTCCCTCCGCCTCGGCTACCGCCACCATGTGCTTGGCGATCAGTGGGCGGGACATCGAGGTGCCCAGCAGATACCGCCGCTCGTAAATCGCCCCCGCCCGCAGGGTGGGCCAGATGTACTCACGGACGAACTCCTCGCGCAGGTCCCGGATGAAGCACTTGCTGGCCCCGCTGTTGATCGCCTTCTGCTCCAGGCCGCTGAGGTCTTCGCGCTGGCCGATATCGGCGCTGAAAGCGATCACCTCGCAGCCGGCGTAGTTCTCTCTTAGCCAGGGGATGATTACCGATGTGTCCAGCCCTCCCGAATAAGCCAGTACCACTTTCCTGACGTTCTTCTTCATGATCGCTCCGCTGTGAATTAAGGCCATAACGCATTCATTTGGTAATGACGGTTCCCGCTCTTTCGCCGGCCAGCCGCCGGGCCAGTCCCTGGATGTCGCAGATCACCACGCTGCCCACGCCTTCTTGCAGCGCGCGGATCCCCGACCTGACCTTGGGAATCATTCCCCCGTCAATCACGCCGCTGGTAATCAAGTCCTCGGCCTGGACGGCCTTGAGCGTAGACAGCTCGTAGACCTCATCGTAGATACAGGGCACGTCGCTGACGAAAACGAGCTCATCGGCTTTAAGTCCGCTGGCCACGGCGCGGGCCACGTGGTCGGCGTTGATATTGAGCACCAAGCCTGTTTCGTCCTGGCTCACCGGCGATACCACCGGCAGCCAGCCGTAGTTCATCATTTTTTGCAGCACGCTGTAATCTATGGCGTTGGCCTCGCCCACGTGTCCCAGGTCCACTTCCGCCTGCAGCTTGACCGTGCGCACCAGGCCCAGGTCGCGGCCCGAAATCCCGATCGCTTTCACGCCCCGGGCCACCAGCCGGCCCACGATCCGCTTGTTCACCAGCCCGGAAAGGACCATCTCCACCGCCTCGATCGCCGTATCGCCGGTTATCCGCAGGCCCTGATGGAACCTGGATTCCACGCCCAGGGCCTCCAGCAGTCGGTCGATATCCTTGCCGCCGCCGTGAACGATCGCCGTTCTGAGCTTGATCCCGGCCACGATCCCGGCCAGCTCATCGAGGAACTGGCTGCTGTCCACCTCGCCGCCGCCCACCTTGATCACCATTATCCCGGAAGTACCCACTTTCAGATCCTCCCGCCGGCAGCCGTCAGGCCCGTTGTCTCGCTGATCCCGAACATGATGTTGAAGTTGTGCACAGCCTGACCGGCCGCGCCTTTGACCAGGTTGTCGATGGCCGAGCTGACCATCATCAGGGCGGTGCCCTCCACCTGGTGCAGGCCGATCACGCAGCGGTTGTTGTAGCGCACGTAGCCGAGCTGGGCCGGCTGGCCGTCCTCCAGTACCGTGACGAACGGCTCATCGCGGTAAAACTGCCGGTACAGCTTGACTATCTCGGCGAACTCTCGCGTCCCGGTCCGCACGTAAACTGTAGACAGGATGCCGCGTGAAATCGGCACGAGCTGCGGGGTAAAGGCCACTTTCAGCTCCCGGCCGGCCAGCCGTGAAAGCACCGCCTCGATCTCGCCCACGTGGCGGTGCGTCCGGCCGAGCTTATAGGGTACGATATTCTCGTTGACCTCGACGAAATGCGTGGCCAGGTCGAGCTTGCGGCCGGCGCCCGAGACGCCGCTCTTGGCGTCGATTATTATCTCCGCGTTTTTCTCCAGCAGCTTTTCCGCAGCCAGGGGAGCCACGGCCAGGATCGCGCCGGTCGGGTAACAGCCGGGGTTGCCGACTATTTCGCTGAGAGCGATCTCCCGGCGGAAAAGCTCCGGCAGCCCGTAAGCGGCCTTCTTGATCAGCTCGGGCGCCACGTGCTCGACCCCGTACCATTTCCTGAAGGCTTCCGGGTCGCTAAAGCGGAAGTCCGCGCTCAGGTCGATCACCCTCAGCCCCGGGCGGTAAATCTTCCGGATAGTTTCCATGGAGGCGGTGTGCGGCAGGCAGCAGAAGACCGCCTCCACCTTGCCGGGATCGGCTTTCGCGGGCTGGATCAGTTCGAGATCCAGCAGGCAGGGAAACACCTCGCTCATCTTCTTGCCGGCGTAGCTTGCGCTGGTGGCAAAGACCAGCTCCACTTCCGGGTGGCCCAGCAGAATGCCGGTCAGCTCGAACCCGGTGTACCCGCTGGCTCCGTATATTCCGACCTTTATCATCCTTATCTCCATTCCGTTCAAGCCCGATTCAGCTTCAGCCGGCCTTGAAGAACGACTCCAGCCGTTTGCGCGTCCCATCGGCCGCCCCCGGCTCTTTCAGTACGATCAGCACGGTATCGTCTCCGCCCACCGTGCCGATTATTTCACCCCAGGAGAGCTGGTCGATACTGGCCGCCACCGACTGGGCGAAACCCGGCCGGGTGCGAACCACCAGCAGGTTTCCGCTCTGGTTGATCCCCTGGACCACGCGGCCGTTCAGCTCGGAGACGTGGTGAGCGGGCAGGTCGTCCAGCCGGTAGCGGTAGCCGCCCCGGTCATCGGTTCCTTTGACCAGGCCCAGCTCCCGGATGTCCCGTGAAATCGTGGCCTGGGTAGTGTCCACGCCCCGCTCCCGCAACCGCCCGATCAGGTCCTGCTGGCTGCGTACCGCATCGCCGGATACGATATGCAGTATCAGCGACCTTCTGTCCTTTTTGTCCATAGCCTAAGATCGATAACAGTTTGCATATTTATTCACGAGAAGCAATAAAAATAAGCAAAGGCCGCACTCTGTCAATCTTTTTCGGCTCCACCGGCCGGAGCGGCACCTATTGCATTTGACCCGGGGCGGGTGTAATTTTCGCTGAGACCCAAGCGAGCGAAAGGCGAATTACGGAAGGGCCGGCCAATGAAAATCGACAGGCATCTGGTGATCCCCGGCAAGCTCGACTACGTCCGGGGCGGCAAGCCGGACGTCCCCTGTATTCTCTGCAGTATCCGCGACCGTGATCAACAGGTGGTGCGCCTGGAGATTGCCAGGACCGAGCGGCTGTTGATCTCGCTCAACCTTTACCCTTACAATCCCGGCCACCTGCTGATCTTTCCCCTGCGGCACATCACCGACACCCGCCAGCTGACAGAGGAAGAGGTGCTGGAAATGCACCGCCAGCAGACCAGGCTGATGACGGTGCTCGAGAAAGTTTACGGCGCGCGGGGATTCAATGTCGGCTACAACGTCGGCTCGTTCAGCGGGGCCAGTATCGAACACCTCCACTGCCACCTGGTGCCGCGCCACCGCAACGAGATCGGCCTGCTGGAGATGATCAGCCAGGGGTCGCGCGTACTGGTCGAGGACCCCAACATCACGCTCGAAAAAATCCGCCGGGCTTACGAATCGAATGAGGCCGGCTCCCACTGAAATCCCTGCCAGTCAGTCTCGAACCAATCCTTTCCCGGAGGGTTTCCCATGCGCCGGAAAATCGTTCTGCAGTCCATACTGTTTTCGTCGGTTTTGCTGCTCTGGGCCCTGTTCGCCGCCTCCGGCTGCGGCCGGCCGGCGGAAAAGCCGGCCGGTACCGCGGCAGTCAGTGCCGGGATGCCGGGCGCCGGAGCCGAATCCGGCCGCAAGAGCCTGGTCTGCCGCCGGCTGTACGGCCTGATCGAGGTGGACGGCATCATCGAAACGGCCTGGCGCCTGGCCGACACCCTGCGGCTGGACGATCCGGCAGAGATTGCCGACCCCAATCAGGTCAAAATTTATACTCTCTGGGACGACCGCTGCCTCTACGTCGCCTACAACGTGCAGGACAAGTACCTGGTGGCCCGCCAGACCCAGCGCGACCACAAGGAGCTTTACAAGGACGATATGATCGAGGTGCTGATCGACCCGCGCCGGGACGCCACCGACCAGTGGCTCGAAGACGACATCGTCTACCACGTCAACCTCCTCGGCCAGGTCAAGGACGACCGGGGCACGCCGGAAGGCAAGAGCGACCCCACCTGGAACAGCGAGGCGCGGTTCGCGGTGAGCTACCAGGGAACACTGAACGATTCGATCGACACGGACACCGGTTTCAGCGTGGAGCTGGCGGTTCCCTGGTCGGAAATCGGCAAGACTCCCGGGCCGGGGGTTACTATCGGTATAAATTTTGCAGCCGGGGATGCCGAGGGACCCGGGGAACATCTGTGGGACTGGTGCGGGGCCCATCCGTTCCGCCAGCCCACGGTTTACGGGGTCCTCGAGCTGCAATGAACCGAACGATCTTATCCAGGGAGAGGATGAATGGACCGCCGACTTTTGAAGTTTCTGCCTTTCGCGCTCGTCCTGCTGCTGCCGGTCGGCTCCCGGGCCGCAATCGACCCGAAGAGCGGCCGGGACCTGCTGGCGCCTGAAATACTGCGCAGCATGCAGAACTACATGCTGGAGAAACGGTTCGATGGCTGGCTTTTTACCGGCCAGGGGCGCTTCGACGACATCGACAGCGAATTTCTGGGCCTGAAAGGGGAGACGCGCCACCGCTGGTTCATCTTCTACCCGGCGATGGCCACCCTGAAAAAGCCGTTTCTGATCTATCACGCGGACGATGAGCGGGTATTCGATGGCCTGAGCCTGTTCCCGGTCACCTACCGCAGCCGCCGGGAAATGAAGGAAGCGATCAAAGCGAAGATTTTTTCGGTGGCTCACGAAATCGGCGTAAATTATTCTCCGGGGCTGCAGGTACCGGAAATCTCCAGGATCGATGCGGGGACGGTCGAGTTGCTGCAGGAGATCGGGATCAAGGTCCTTTCCAGCGGATCGCTGCTCTCCTTCTACCACACCCGCTGGACCGTTCAGGACGTGGAAACGCACAAGTCCGCCGCGGCCCGCCTCGATTCCCTGCTGCCCCTGGCCATCGAATACCTGAAAGAGAAACTCTCCCACGGGAAGAAAATCACCGACCTCGAGCTGGCCGACTACGTCCTGAAGAGCCTTAAAAAGCTCGGCCTCGAGCCGGCGGGCCCGGTTACACTGGCCCTGGGCGCCAATACGCTGAAAGAGTCTTACGAGCCGGACCGGAAAAACAGGCAGGCAATCGGGAGGGATACGCTGGTCTACCTCGAAGTGTCGGCCCGGCAGAAGGGGAATGCCGAGGCGATGTTCGCCCGGCTGGGCTGGACTCTCTACACCGGCGCAGCCGTGCCCGAGGGCTTGGCGAATAGCTGGGCCAGGATCGCGGCCGCAGCGGACACTGCCCTGGCTGTGCTCGAAAGCCGCCTTGCCGGTGGCGGCTCATTGCAGGGCTGGGAAGTGGACCGGGCCAGCCGTAGTGCTCTCTCCGGCGATCCGAACTCCCTTCCCCGTCCTTTCGGCTACAACCTCAACCGCCGGGGCCTGCGTTTCGGCGTGCGCTTCGACGACTACCTCGCCCACGACGATCGCGAGGTGATGCCGGGCCTGGGCTTCACCCTGGAGCCGGGAATCTACCTGCCGGAGTACGCCCTGCGCCTCTGCGCCGACCTCTTCATCGAGGCCGACCGGTCGGTCACTCTCACCTCCCCCCTTCAGCGCAGGATTATCGCGGTGTTGGGCCCGGCCGGGCAGCTGGTCGAGGCGTTCGCGCCGCCGGTAGAGAATTAGTTTCTCACTCTCTTCTGTTCCGCACTTTGCAGAATTACTATGTGTTTATACACATATTTATTCTGCATTCTACCCTCTGGAATAGTATTTCCATCACTGTTTTCTGTCTTTCAGGCCTGCCGGGCGAACGCTCAGATTGTACCCTCCATGAATAATCTCTCCCTCTCCGGCAAATAAAGAAACTGACGATTTTTCTATTACTATAAGATTGTCAAATGGATAGGAATTGCATTAATCCCTACCTGAGTCTCTGCTGGCTAATACCTCCAGCCGGACCGGGCAATGAGTTAAATTTTATATTTTTCCGGATTATTTATGTGTTTATACATATAATAATTCCGTACTTTATCCCTCAATTCGATAATTCACCGATGATTTCCGACTTCCAGGCCGGATAGACAAGCCCCGGGTTATTCTCCTTCAGGAACTGCGTACCGTAGTAGTAAAGATGAACTCATTGGGATTTCCGCATTGAACCGACTCGCGGCGGAGCCGCTTGTAGCATAGGATCAATAACGAGCGTTCTCAGCTCGACTCGCGAGGGCGGTTGTAGGCCGCCCCCGCGATTTACCAGGGGCGGATTACCCGGAGGCGGAGCTTCGAGGAATTTTTTTTGATTATTCCAAGACGAATCAGAGGACTGCCGCTTCATGAACAGACCGGCAGGCACCATCCAGCCGGGAGATTCAAGCCGGGTGCAGCTCGGAAATAATTCAAAAGCGGTTTTGCGGTTTTATTACGTGTATAAACACATAACATATCTCAACCACGGCCGTAATCCGGAATTTTTTTCAGGATGCCCTCTTCAAGAGCGCTCTGGTGGGCGTAAAAACCGGGCACGGTGAACGCCACCGCCTCGTGGACATCCACCGTGGGCCGGCGGCCCTCGAGGCAGGCCGTGACGAACTCATGGGTCAGATGGGTGTGGCTGCCGCCGTGGCCCGATGAATGACGCAGCGGCTCCGGCAGCAGGTCGTAGTGGTCCCCTACCTCGATCGGTTCGGTATTGATTCCAGACTCCGCATAGCGGTTCTGCACCACCTGGCCGCCGGACCGCCGGGCCACGCGCGCCGGTACATCGCCGGGCAGAGGCATGTAGAAACTCATGTTCGTGCCGAAAAACTGACCCCGTTCGATTCCTCCCGAGGCCACTTTCCAGTAGACCGCCACCCGGGCGCTGTGGCCTCCCGAGGTCTTGAAGAAGGCGGTTTCGCTGTAGAACGGGTTATTGTACGGGTTGCCACGGAGCAGGTCGTCCATTTCGCCCCAACCCACCGCCGTCACCTCGGCCAGCCGCTCGCCGGTCACCGGCACGATCATCCCGATGCAGTGGGTGGGATACCACATCGGCGGGTAGCCGTGGCGCCAGGTGGGCCGGCCATCGGCTTCCCACCACAAGGGAGACAGGCCGTCGTGGTGGTACTCGCTCTCCGAATAGATGATTTCCCCAAACTCCCCCTTGGCGGCCATTTCCCGGGCCGTGATTATCTCCCGGCGGTAGTAGCTGGTCTCCGCCATCATGTAGAGCCGGCCCGTGCGCCGGACCGTTTCAATCAGCCGGACGCACTCCTGCTCATTGGTTCCGGCGGGCACCGCGCTGATCACGTGCTTGCCCGCCTCGAGCGCTCCCACGACCATTTCCACGTGCAGCGGCGCCGGCGTGAACACTCCCACCGCATCCAGGCCCGGGTCGCGCACCAGCTCGCGCCAGTCGGTGTAGGCCTTGTCGCAGAGGTAGGTTTCCTGGAGGGCCTGCCGGCGGTCGGCCAGGATGTCGCAGACCGCGGCGACCCGGCAGTTCGGGTGTTCGTGCCATTGGAAGCTGAGCCCGAAGCGGCCGCCGATTATGCCGATCCGCAGCAATTTCCCGCTCTTGGGATAAACCTTGGCCGGACCGGCCTGCCCCCTGGCCTCGGCGGCGGCCAGCCCGGCGGCGGCCCCGGCAATAGCGCCGATAAACTCCCGGCGCGTGATCTCCGATTCCCTCTTTGTCATCGCAGCCTCTCCTTTTTGAATTACTCCGCGGCAGAACCGCGAGGTATCTGAAGGTTCATATTTATCATTCTTAGCCTCACTCCGCGGGCGACTAGCCGGCCATCACTTTAACTTGCCTGGAGCTACTTCGAGTATTACACACCCCACCCTGCTTCGCCCCGATAAATCGGGGTTTCGCAGGGCACCCCTCTCGAGAGGGGACTGAACCCACCCGGCCACACCGGGCGACCGCCGGTCGCCCCTGCGACTCGCCCTGTGCGGCTTACCCCGAAACATAGCTTCGGAGAATACTTCCGATTAAACTTTACCTTGACCTGGGATCATTTCCGCCACGGGGTGAGGAAGCTTTCCGCCAGCTCGCGGTTTTCGGCACAGCGGGCGATTTCCGCCCGGTAGTCCCGGGCCAGGCCGGTCAGCTTCGCCACCTCCTCGGGATACTTCTCCGCCTGGTCGAAGCGCTCTCCGGGATCTTCCTCCAGGTCGAACAGGAGGGGTTTTTCGAGGTCTGTCCAGGAAGCGGGGTTATGGTAATCGCCGAGCGTTGGATCGAAGATCCGGAAATGCAGCTTCCACTTGCCGTGGCGCACCGCGTTCAGGTATTCGCCGCCGCGGCACTGATAGTAATAGATCGTGCGTTCCGGGCATACCCTGCCTTCCAGGGTGGGCAGCAGGTCGATCCCGTCGATCGGCCGGTCGGAGCTCAGGCTGCCCCCGGCCAGGCCGACCAGGGTCGGCAGGAAGTCGAGCACCGTACCCACCCCTTCGGACACGGTCCCGGCCGGAATGCGGCCAGTCCAGCGGGCCACGAACGGCTCCCGCATCCCACCCTCCCAGGTGTCGCCCTTGGCTCCCCGCAACAGTCCCGAGCTCCCGCCGTTCAGTCTCTGCGCGTACCACGGCCCGTTGTCGCTGGTAAAGATCACCAAGGTGCTGGAGCCCAGTTGGAGCCGGTCGAGGGTGCCGAGGATTTCGCCCACGCTCCAGTCCACTTCCTGCACCACATCGCCGTATAGGCCCCGCAGGGATTTGCCGAGAAACGATTCGGAAGCGTGCAGAGGGATGTGCGGGAAGGTGTAGGGCAGGTAGAGGAAAAATGGTGCTTCCCGGTTCTTTTCGATGAACGAAATCGCCTCGGCGGTATAGCGCCGGGTGAGTGTCGACTGGTCGGCCGGGGCCTCGATCTTTTCATCGCCGCGCCAGAGGTCCGGGTTTTTCATGTCGTTACTGTAGAGCAGCCCGTAGTAGTAGTCGAAGCCCTGGCGCAGGGGCCGGTACTCATAGGCGTCGCCCAGGTGCCATTTGCCGATACAGGCGGAACTGTAGCCCAGCGGCTTGAGCGCCTCGGCGATCGTCACCTCCTCCGGCGACAGGCCGCGCGTGTCCGGGGAGGTGAAGACCCAGAGCACGCCGCAGCGGACGTAGTTGCGGCCGGTGAGCAGCGCCGCCCGGGAGGGCGAACAGACCGGGCCGCCGGAGTAAAACTGGGTCAGCCGCACTCCCTCGGCGGCCATCCGGTTGAGGTTCGGCGTGCGGATGGTGGGGTGCCCGCCGTACTCCCAGTCGCCGTAGCCCATGTCATCGGCGAAGAGCACGACGAAGTTCGGCGGCCGCTTCCCGTCTGCCGTAGAACGGCCGGCCGGGCCGCCGCAGGCAAGGCCGGCCAGCGGCAAGGCGGCGGCCCCCAGTCCACAGCCCGCGGTTCTGCGTAAAAATTCGCGCCGGTTGAATCCGTTTTCAGCCATGAGTCCCTCCCTCTGAGGAGCCGGTTCAATCGCCGCCTCATCAACCATCCCCTGCGTAGGGTCTGGCAAAACGCCGGTCGAAGGCGCCGTTCTTCCTGAGCAGCCTGTTCCAGTAGAGCAGTTCGGCCACTTTGTTGCCGATCGCCGCCAGGAGCACACCGATCCCCCTGTGCCTCACCGGCCGGGCCAGCTTCTCGACCAGCTGCGGGTCGAACCTACCGCTCCTGCCGAATTCGGCGCCCAGCCGGTGGAACAGTTCGAACAGCCTTCGGTTCATATTTTCCGGCTGGCCCCGGACCGCCTCGCTGCCGCCCTTGATCACCGTGCCCAGGCAGGGGCAGCCCAGCCGGCCGGCGAGCTTCTCCAGGTAGCGCCTCACCGGGTGCGAATGGAACGACTCGGGAAAACCGGAATGGACGATGAAACCCAGCCGGGGGTTGCCGGCGCGGCCGACCAGTGGTTCGAGCGCCTCGATAAACTCCTTGACCGCGGCCGGTACGCAGTCGGTGTAGAGCGGGAAGGCGAGGATCACTGCCTCAGCCTCGACGAACACCTGCGCGCAGTCGGAAAAATCTTTTTTCGCCGCCAGGTACACGTACTCGCTCCTGTTGCCGGGCGTTTCGCCGAAGCCGGCCAGGAAGTGATCCATCAGCGTGCGGGTGTTGCTCCCCCGCGCCCGCGGAGACCCGTTAAAGACGGTCAATCTCATCTGCCACCTCCTGCGGGTTTTCATCGGCGAAGCGGGTGAAACGAAGCTCGCTGCGGAAATCCTCGGCAATCTCACCGTAGATGTCGCGGATGATCTCCAGATCGTCGTCATCGGCGCCGGTGCGGTCCAGCAGCAGGCCGCAGAGCGGGACCCGGTCGTAGCGCCGGCGGTGCCGGCAGGCGCCGTTGACGATTTCGATATAGGGGTGCAAAAGCGGCAGCAGCCTGTCGGTGGCCCGCTTGAGTACTCCGCTGGTGAGGCCCATGATCACCGGCGAGGCGAAAACCAGGAGGTCCGCGGCGATCACACCTCTCAACACTCCGGACATGTCGTCCCGAATCACGCACTCGCCGGGGGTCTTGACCCAGCAGCCCCAGCAGCCCGTGCAGCGCTTTACGTCCAGTTGGCGAATACTGAACGGCCTGACCTCGTGCCCGGCCGAACTCAGCCTGCCGGCCAGCTCCACGAGGAAGCCCTCCAGGGTGGACTGGCGGTCGCCGGGGTCTCCGTTCAGCACCGTGACTCTCATCGCCTGTGTCCTTGTACCGGTTGGGAGGAAGAAATACGGGAAATTGAAATTGCGAGAATAATCCAAAATAATCTCCCCGGAGTGCTGTCGAAAGGACTTTTCATTCCTTTTGCGAAAAGGAGTTGCACAAACCGGAACGTTCGATAAAAAGCTTGAAGAATCTGATAAATGTTATCAATTTGTAAACACCGGGAGCGGACAGAGTACCGCTCCATTTTTTCCAGTCAGCGGATAGCTGAAGTAGATCGAGCTGGGAAAGGCCATGGACCCGAACGTGCCGGTAGCGCTCGTAACCGACGCCCGCCCCCTCCGCTGCCTGTCAGCTTGCGAGATGTCAGTCACCAAAAAACAATGTACCTAAAGGCGGCCGTCAGGCCGCCAACAAGCCCCGGGGAGTCGTCATTATGCTGGGAATCATCGAGGCCTTCACGCTGCCGCGCTGGGTCGAGGCCGAGCCGGGCTGTATCGCCAGGGCCGGCGCCTGGGCCGCCAGGTTCGGCCGCAAGGCCTTCATCGTCGCGGGCAGGGGATCGGCGCGAAGACATGGGCTGCTGGACAGGCTTGAAAAATCGCTGAGAGAGAAGAGCCTGCCGTACGAGTTCTTCGAGGGAGTGGAGGCGGAGCCGGCCCTGGAGACTGCCGAGGAGGCCGCCGGCCGGGCGAAAAAGGCCGGCTGCGACGTTTTTATCGGTATCGGCGGCGGCAGCGTGATCGATACGGTCAAGCTGGTAGCCATGCTGCAGAACAATCCCGGCCCGGCCGAGGACTACCAGCTCGGCCGGCGCGACTGGACTGCCGGCTCCAAACCCGTCATCGCGATACCGACTACCGCCGGCACCGGCAGCGAGGCGACCAAGGTGAGCGTGATGACCAACCGGCGCCTGAAAGTGAAGAAAGCGCTCTACTCCTGGGAGATGGTGGCCAAGGTGGTGCTGCTGGATGGCGAAGCCTGCTTGAATATGCCTCCCGAAGTAACACGTGACACCGGCCTGGATGCACTGGGCCAGGCAATCGAGGGCTATCTGAGCACCTCCGCCAACTCGTTGACCATGGCCGCTGCCGCCGGAGCGGTCAGGCTGGTGCGGGAAAACCTGCCGGCAGCGGTGGCCGAGGGGAAGAACGTCCAGGCTCGGCACAATATGCTGGTCGCCTCGCTGTTGGGCGGAGTCGCAATCGACACCGGCGTGGGCCTGGGCCACGAAATGGCGATGGCGGTGGGCAGCTACAAGGGCCTGGGCCACGGCCTGCTGGTGGGTGTTCTGACCCCGCCCTGCCTCGAAGCCAACCTCGGCTGGGCCGACAGCCGGCTGGCGGAGCTGGCCTGGCATTTCGGCTGCCCGCACGCTGACAATCCCCAGGAGATGGCCCGCTCGTTAATCGCTGAGATCCGCCGGTTCGGCCGCGGGATCGGCCTGCCCGCCAGTCTCGGCGAGCTGGGAGTGGCCCGCGAGGAGATCGGCGCGATCCTGGCGGCGAGTAAGCTGTCCACCAACATCCGAACCAATCCCCGGCCGCTGGACGACCGGGTGCGCACCCTGGCCCTCGAAGCGGCCATCTCGGGCTGACCTGCCGGTTCCGGAGGTGCCGATCTCGGTCCAGCGGCTCAAATCTTGCAGTGCAATCCAGCCGACGGCTGGGATGGCAAAAGTGGACTGCCGGGGAGGAGAGTTATCGGGTCATCGCTCAGAAAAGACAATGTATCGCTCACCGGGCTCCTGGCCTGGCAGATCGAACAGGTCGAACGCTACGGCCGTCTCGTCGAGGAGCAGGAAAGATGCCTCCAGCGCGAGGACTACGACGGCCTGCAGAAAGTCCTCGACAAGAAAGATCGGCTGATCGGCAGAATGGGAAACTGGGAAGAGATCTCTGCTCTGGCGGCCGAGGCAGCCAGGCTGGGCGGGAACCAGGCCGCTAAAGCCCGTGAATTGCTGGAGACGCTTTTCACCCGGCTGGAGCTTTTTTCCGGGCGGGAAAGCGAATCCGTGAAAAAAGCTGCCGGGAAAAAGGAAGAACTTGCCCAGGGGATATACGCCCTGCGCAAAGGTAAAAGAATGATTCGTAAGTATACAAAAAATCCACAGATGGGAAAAGCCCGGTTCAAGGACCTGACCGGCTGAGATACCCCTTAAAGGAATTCGCGGTTCAGGCCGATATTGATTTAGTAGAGGATGAGCGTTATACTGCCTATGGAGGGGCGGTTTCAGGAGCCGTATTTACCGAGGGAACGGACAAAGGCAGGCTCCTTCTCAGGTTTCACGAGGACATTCGATGAAAATAGACCATCTCCTGCAGCGGACCAAAGCCCAGGACCCGAATAAGTCCCAGCAGGTCGAAACTGCTCATGAACCGGGCAAACAGAAGAGTTCGGACGGTACGGTACCCAAAGTAGACACCGTTACGATCTCCGAACAGGCCCGCTCCCTGCAGCGCACCGAAAGCAAACTCCAGTCTCTCAAGCAGGAACTCGACAACGAGCTCCCTCAGAACAAGCTCGACCAGGTGCGGGCCAAAATCCAGAGCGGCCAGTATCTGGTGGACCAGGGGGTAGTCGAGGGTACCGCGGAGTCGATTCTGGCCAGCGGCGCCCTGGCGGACCTGGTCAACCGCGATCACCCGCTGATGCGCGCCGCTCTCGCTGAAACGGAATCCCTCAAGGCCGACGAGGACAAGCTGGCGCAGATCAGGCAGAGAATCGAATCCGGCTACTACAACTCCCCGGATGTCGTGAACGAGATTGCCGATAAAATACTGGAAGACCTGGTGGGATAAGCTGAAATTACACTAAGACCAACCGGAAAAGCCGCGTTCGTAAACGCGGCTTTTTTTATTCTCCGGGACGGGACCGCCGGCAAGGGGTATTTTCACGGGGCTGCCGCCCGGCTTAGAAGTGCTTCTCGCACCGGTTCGGATCGAACGGCTCCTGCGGCCGCTTGATCCAGTAGCTCTTCGCCTGCCGGTCGAACTTCAGCGCCAATGGACGCTTGCCCAGAAGCAGAAGTAAGAGCCCCATCGGCGTGATCACCAGGTAAAACATCAGGCTTAGGATCAGCCGCGTGTTGAACCAGCCCAGGCCCGAAGCCAGCTTCATCCAGAGCCGGAAAGGCCACCTGAGGACTCCCGGAGCAATCAGGCCGGCTGCGAGCAGAAACCCGCCCACCCCGGCAACTATCCGCCAGCCGGTGGAAAAATCACGCCAGTAGAGAACTCCCGCCAGAACCAGAAAGGCTGCTCCGACAGTTATGCCGAATTTCCTGTAATCTGAACGGCCATCCTGCACTTTTGTCTCCTTGCGCCGGTCAGTCCGGCGCGATCGATTCCTTCCAGTCGTCTTTTTCCGGCCACGGGGGCTGCTCGGTCTTGTCGATCAGGAAATCGCCCATCACCAGGTAGTCCATGTTCGTGCGCATGAAACAGCGGTAGGCGTGTTCGGGACTCATCACGATCGGCTCGCCGCGCACGTTGAACGAAGTGTTGATAATCACCGGGCAGCCGGTCCTGTCCTTAAAGGCCCGGATGATATCGTAATAGCGTCGGTTGTACTTATCGCTCACGGTCTGGATGCGCGCGGAATAATCGACGTGTGTGATGGCCGGCACCACCGAACGCACTTCGTTCACCCGGGCCAGCCCCGATGATCCGGGGCCCGCCTGGCTGTCAACCCGCCTGTCCTCACGCACCCCGGCGGTGAGCAGCATGTAGGGGCTCGCGCAGTCGATCTCAAAATATTCGGCCACATCTTCTTCCAGCACGGAGGGAGCGAACGGCCTGAACGACTCGCGGAATTTGATCTTGAGGTTCATGACCCGCTGCATTTCCGGGCTGCGGGCATCGCCGATTATGCTCCGGCTGCCCAGCGCCCGCGGCCCGAACTCCATCCGCCCCTGCAGCAGGCCCACCACCTTTTCGTCCGCGATCAGTTGAGCCACCCGGCCGGCGACCTCGCTTTCAGCGAGCCGGTGATAGAGGATGCCGTTTTGTTCGAGATAGGATTCGATCTCCCGGTCGGTGAACTCGGGACCGAGGTAGCTGCCGGACTGGCTGTCAGTAGTTTCGTCGGCGGTCCGCGGCCGGCCCAGGTAGCGGTGCCAGGCAAAGAGCGCCGCACCCACCGCTCCGCCGGCATCCCCGGCCGCCGGCTGGATCCAGATTTTTTCGAACGGGCCCTCGCGCAGGATACGGCCATTGGCTACGCAGTTGAGGGCCACGCCCCCGGCCAGACAGAGGTTGGCGAGGCCGGTTTCACGGTGAGCGAACCGCGCCAGCCGCAGCATGATCTCCTCGGTGACCTCCTGCGCGCTGCGGGCGATGTCCATGTAGCGGCCGGTGATTTCCGTCTCCGGGCGGCGCGGCGGGCAATCGAACAGCCGGGCGAACCGCTCGTTGGTCATTCTGAGACCCACGCAGTAGTCGAAATAGTCCAGGTTGAGCCGGAAGGAGCCGTCCTCTTTGAGGTCGAGCATCTGGTCCATTATCCGGTCCACGTACACCGGCTCGCCATAGGGCGCCAGGCCCATCATCTTGTACTCGCCAGAATTGACCTTGAAGCCGGTGAAATAGGTGAACGCGGAATAAAAGAGGCCCAATGAATGCGGGAAGTGCTGCTCGAACAACAGCTCCACCAGGTTGTCCCGGCCCCGGCCGACGGTGGTGGTGGCCCATTCACCCACGCCATCCACTGTCAACACCGCCGCTTCCCGGAACGGCGAGGGGTAAAAGGCGCTGGCCGCGTGGGATTCGTGGTGCTCGGGAAAGATAATCCGGCCTTCGTAGCCCAAGCTGCGGCGGATCATTTCCCCCAGGAAGAGTTTCTGTTTCAGCCAGAGCGGCATGGCCTGCAGGAAGGATTTTATCCCGCGGCCGGGAAACGACAGGTAGGTTTCGAGGATGCGTTCGAACTTGCGGAAAGGCTTGTCGTAAAAGGCGACGTAATCCAGGTCAGCGGCAGTAATCCCCTGACTGTCCAGGCAATACTTGACCGCGTTGGCCGGGAAAGAAAAATCGTGCTTGACCCTGGTGAACCGCTCCTCCTGGGCCGCCGCAATAATTTCACCGTCGCGCACCAAGGCGGCCGCGCTGTCGTGGTAGAAGGCCGATATGCCGAGAATGTTGGTAGACATTGCGAAAGCGACTTAACTAATCGGGTGAATTACAGAATGTTAGCGCTGAACTTCTCATAATTTTCTTTATTGCACTCATTTTAGGATGGGTTCCATCTATGAACTCTGAACCTGATATATCATAACTCGCGGGATTATAAGAACCAAGAAGGCTTAGATGATGTTCTTTTGCCATCTGGCGGAAATATTCCTCACATTGTTTAATAAGAGACCTTTGATTTAATGGGTTGGATGGCTTTTCTGATTTTTGAAGTGTCTTTTTGGGGCTGTTAAGTTTTTAGCTCAAAAAATATTTCCTTTTCTTGAACAGGGATACAA